>Ga0182024_10011944_pt1 | contig 17310 bp, 13 predicted proteins | sample P32metaG_FD_120480 | JGI IMG/M metagenome (GOLD analysis project Ga0182024, IMG submission 120480) | Permafrost microbial communities from Stordalen Mire, Sweden - P3-2 metaG (Illumina Assembly) | ecosystem: Environmental > Terrestrial > Soil > Wetlands > Permafrost | place: Sweden: Stordalen...
ATCCGCGAAGCGCTCCCAGAAGTAGAGCCAGAGCAGCGCGATCGGAATCATCACGATGAAATGTTCAAGGGCGAGCCGCAGAAAAACTGATTGAAGACGGTTATGCGTTAGGGCATCAAACAACACGTAATGCAGTGGACCACAGCGTGCCGAGAGAGTTGCTAGTCCAACCGCCGCCGTAAATACCCCGGCGAAGAGCCACGACCGACCCGCGATGATGGTCCCGATTGTCGCGCAGATCGCGAGCATGATGCAGATCGCGATGTAGGACAGCGCCCAGTTATTCTGCTGAAGCAGGCTTCCCTGAAAGCCCGGCTCCTGCGGAAGGTGAATCCACGCCGATCCCTTGGCAAAGACCAGCAACGACAGAGCCGAGGCGATGACAACAAGCGTTTGGGTCTTGCGATGCGCGGTGAAAATGCTCGGCGGCGCTTCTTCCGACCCACTGGCTATGGTTGAATCTGCCATATGGAACACAAACCTAACTATTGCCGAACATAAATCGGGCGTCTACGATACATTTCGTTCGGATGGACCTTCTCCGATTCGGTTTGAAGTTAGCAGAATCGGAGATCGACTGCCACCGCCGTGAAAGGGATGCCGCCGGAGCGGCTTTGATGCGAACCGCGACACTATTTGTTGAGCCGATTGAACCCGATGAGCGGCCGGAAGCTCTGCCGCCGGGCCCCTACGCGTCGGTGGCCATGGAGCAGAGCATCGACAAGATGCTGGATTACGCGGTCCCGGCCGTGCTGGTCAGCGAAATCCGCGTCGGCCAACGCGTGCGCGTTCCGCTCGGCCGCAAGAACCGGCCGGCGTTCGGATATGTCACCGCGATCTCGCTGACGACTGATTACCCCAAGATCAAGAAGCTGCTGAAGATTGAAGACGATCGCGTGCTGGTGCCGCCGAAGGTGATGGAGCTGGCGCGCTGGATGGGGCGGTATTACGTGACGCCGCTTGGGGTGGTGCTGGAGAGCATCCTGCCGTCGGCGGTGCGAAAGCGGATCGGACTGGCTTATCGATACATGGTTCGCAGCGCCAAGCCCGCGGCGGAACTTCAGGCATTGATTGAGAAGACGCGAGCGCCAAAACGCCGGGCGATTCTCGCGCGCCTCTTGCAGCTTCAGGCTGAAGAATCGATCGAGCTGGTTCGGCTGGCGTCCGAAGCCGGCGCGACCGCCGTCACGGTTCGGAAGCTCACCCGGCTCGGTTTGATCTCCATCACGCCCGAGATGGATATGCCGAATCCGGCCGACGCGGCGGCGCCTGTCGCCGCGGAGACGGACATTCAACTCAACGATGAGCAGCGGAAAGTATTTGACGACTTGCTCCCGCGCGTCACGAACGGCGGATTCTCGGTCAACCTGCTCATGGGCGTCACGGGCAGCGGGAAAACCGAGATCTATCTCCAGGCGATTCGCAAAGTGCTTGAGCAAGGCCGCACGGCGATCGTGCTTGTGCCGGAGATCGCGTTGACGCCGCAGACGGTCCGCCGGTTTACCGCGCGATTTCCTGACGTGGCGGTGCTGCACAGCGGGCTTACCGCGTCGAACCGCCATCGCTACTGGCAGCAGATTCTTTCGGGGCAATCCAAAGTGGTCGTTGGCGCGCGATCGGCGGTCTTCGCGCCGCTGCCCAGGCTCGGGATCATCGTCGTCGATGAGGAGCACGAGAGCAGCTACAAGCAGGATCAGGCGCCGCGCTATCACGCGCGCGATGTGGCGATCAAGCGCGGGCAGATCGAGCAGATTCCCGTGCTGCTCGGTAGCGCCACGCCGGCGCTGGAAAGTTATTACCGCGCCCAGCAAACCCCGCCTGCGGGTGGGCAGGGCGCGAATCACCTGCTGGTGATCGCCAATCGCGTACGAGGGCTGAACCTCCCGCACATCGAGCTGGTCGACATGAAGCAGGATGCCCGCTTCCGTCGCGGGATAAATCTGCTGTCGCAACGGCTCGAGCATCTGCTCCGCACCACCATCGAATCGAAGCGCCAGGCGATTCTGCTGCTCAACCGCCGCGGCTATTCGAGTTTTATCTATTGCGCTTCCTGCGGAAACGCCCAGCAGTGCAAATACTGCGATGTGACGATGACCTATCACCGCAGCAGCGGCGCCGGGCCCCAGAGTGCGAGCAACGCCGCTGGCGTCCATACCGGCCAGATGCACTGCCATTACTGCCTGGCGGTGAATCCGCTTCCGCCGAGTTGCCCGACATGCGGTAAGAAGCTCTCGCTTTTCGGCTTGGGCACGCAGCGCGTCGAGGAAGAAATCGCCCGCAAGTTTCCCGACTTGAAATACGCCCGCGTGGATAGCGACACGATGCGCGGCTCGCGCGACTACGAGAATCTGCTCGGCCAATTCGGTCGCGGCGAAATCCAGGTCATGCTCGGCACGCAGATGATCGCCAAGGGCCTGGATTATCCAAATGTCACCCTTGTCGGCGTCATCAGCGGTGACACGGCGCTGGCACTGCCCGACTTCCGTGCCGCCGAGCGAACGTTTCAACTGATAACGCAAGTGGCGGGGCGAGCTGGGCGGGGTGATGCGCCCGGCCGGGTGATTTTGCAGACGTTCATGCCGGATGATCCGACGATCCGCTCGGCGATCAAGCAGGATTACGTGGGCTTCGCCAAAACAGAACTAAGCCAGCGCCGCGAGACCGGCTTGCCGCCGTTTTCTCGCATGGCGCGAATCGTTCTGCGCGACGAAGACAGCGATAGGCTCTTCAAGCTCGGCGAGGAATTGGCCGCACAGCTTACAACAGCCAACGCTGCACTCGGCTCGAAGGTGAGCATGAAGGGGCCGATGCCCTGCGCGATCAATCGCATAGCCGGGTATTACCGAAATCAGATCGTGTTAAGCAGCCAGAGTGCCGCGCCGCTACAGCAGTTGCTTGCCATGGTGCGGGAGAAGGGTCATCTGGCTCGCAACGAGCGCATCGCCGTCGATGTTGATCCTGTTTCACTCCTTTAGCTCGGCCTAAAATCGCCGGAAATAATAACGGGAGCGATCATGATTCTCATCACCGGCGGCACGGGAAACTGCGGCGGCGAAATTGTTCGACAACTCGCCGGAACCGGAACGCGATTCCGAATGCTCGTGCGCGACCCGAAGAAGGCGCAAGCGAACAAACCCAGGAGCGCCGAACTTGTCGTTGGGGATCTCGCGAAACCGGAAACGCTAGAGGCCGCGCTGAAGGGGATTGACGTAGCGCTGCTGCTGGGCGCTCCGACGCCGGATCAATTGCAGCAGGAGCTGAACTTCGTCGAAGCGGCGGAGCGCGTCGGCTTGCCGCGCATCGTCAAATTCTCGGCGATGACCGCCAGCCCGCAGTCTCCGTCTCGCTTCCCGCGCGTGCATGGGCAAATCGAAGAGCGCATCAGGAAGACCAAGATGGCTTGGACGTTTCTGCGTCCGACGTTCTTCTCGCAAAACCTGCTCGGCCTCGCCGACATGATAAAGCAAGGGACGATTTACCAACCGGCCGGCGTCGGCAAATCATCGCCGGTCGACATTCGCGATATCGCGTCGGCGGCGGTGCAGACGCTCCTGAAGCCGGGCCACGAAGGGAACGCCTACGACCTGACCGGCTCCGAGTCGATCGACTATCACGAGATCGCAGCGCTCTTCTCCAAAGCGCTGGGCCGGACGATCAGCTATCAGGACATCGCGCCCGCGGCGGCCCAACAGGCGATGCAACAGTCCGGCATTGCGCGCTTTCACGCCGAAGGCATTAACGAGCTGATGGGGCAACTTCGAAACGGGGACTACGACAAGGTTTCAGCGGATGTTCGCACCGTGACCGGCCGCTATCCGCTGCCGTTGCAGCAGTTCATTGAGGAAAACCTTGCCGCGTGGGGTGGCTGAATTGGCGGAATTGCTGTCAACAATCTGGCGCACGCGTTATACTTTCAGGTGTGAGGAGCGCTGCAAGCCGGACAGTTCGTGCTCTTCTGCTCACGTCGATCGCGTGTCTCCTGTTGTTGTTGCTGGCGGACCCAGGCGGGATCGCACCAGCGAACGGAGCTATCGCATCCACTGGGCAGCCCAGTGGGTTCTCCGCGCCCATCGCTCGCGCCGTTCCAGATCCAGATCACGCCGAGTGGGCGCACAACCCGATTGACAAGTTCATACTCGACCGGCTGAACGCTGCAAAAGTTGCACCGGCGCGCCCCGCGAGCAAGCCGGCCCTCATCCGCCGGGCTTATCTTGATTTGATTGGCCTGCCACCGACGCCGGAGCAGGTGGACGCGTTCGTTGCTGATCCTGATCCCAACGCATTCGATCATCTCGTCGATTCGTTGCTGGCCAGTCCGCAGTATGGCGAGCGCTGGGCCCGGCACTGGCTGGACTTGGCACGATATGCCGAGAGCGAGGGGTTCAAGGCTGACGAGACGCGTCCCAACGCCTGGCGGTATCGCGATTATGTCATCGATTCGCTCAACGCGGATAAGCCGTTTGATCGATTCGTGAAAGAGCAGATCGCCGGCGATGAGCTTTATCCGAACGATCCACAAGCGCGCATCGCAACGTACTTCCTCCGAAGCTATCCTGACGAGAGCAACGCCCGCCAGCTCTATCAGCGCCGGCAGGAAATTCTCAACGACCAGACCGACGTCATCGGCTCGGTTTTCCTTGGCATGACGATCGGTTGCGCCCGCTGCCACGATCACAAGTACGATCCGATCTTGCAAAAGGATTACTATCGGCTCCAAGCGTTCCTGGCCGACACCCGGGCCGATGATCACATTGTCATTGCCAGCGACGACGCGGTTCGCGATCACGATGCGAAGCAGGCGATCTGGGAGCAGAAAACGGCATCGATTCGCGAGGAGATGGATCGCCTGGAATCGGCCAAGCGGAAGAAGCTGCTCAAAGAATACTTCGACAAGTATCCGGCGGATATTCAGGCGGCACTGACCAAGCCCGAAGCTGATCGCACGCCAATGGATTGGCTGCTTCATTACAAAGCGGCCCTTTACATGGAGCCGGATTCACATCAATACCTGGCATCATCCGCCACGTGCGGGGCGGCGTTGACCGGCGCTGACAAAAAGCGTTGGCAGGTACTCAGCAAAGAGCTTCACGGCTTCGACGACATCAAGCCCAAGCCCCTTCCACTGGCGACAGGAATCATTGATGCCGGGCCCGTTGCGCCGACGACGAGCGTGCTGCGGCGCGGCTTGTTCGACGCGCCGAAAGAAGAAGCCACGCCGGGGTTCCCGTCTGTGCTCACCGGCGCCGACCCGGTGATCGAGCCGACATCGGATCACAAGTCCACCGGCCGTCGCAGCGCACTGGCGAATTGGCTGGCGAGCGATCAGAACCCGATGACCGCCAAGGTTATTGTCAACAGGGTTTGGAGCCATCATTTCGGCTGCGGCATCGTCAACACGCCGAGCGATTTTGGCGCGCGGGGTGAAGCCGCCACGAATCCTGAACTCCTGGATTGGCTTACCCAGCGATTCGTTTCCGACGGCTGGAGCCTCAAGTCGCTGCATCGGCTGATCATGACCTCCGCGACCTACCAACAATCCGCCGAGGCCGACGCGAACACATTCAAAGCCGATCCGGATGACAAACTCTTCTCGCGTTTCCCGCTGAAGCGCCTGGAAGCGGAAGTCATTCGCGATTCACTGCTCAGCGTGGCGGGCGTGCTTAATCCGAAAATGCATGGGCCGAGCATATTTCCCGAGATTCCCAAGACGATGGAGGTTCGGGGCGGCTGGCCGGTGACGGCATCTGAATCCGAACGCAACCGCCGCAGCATTTATGTTTTCGTTCGTCGCAACACGCGATATCCGATGTTCGAAGCGTTCGACATGCCCGATCCCTACGAAAGCTGCCCGCGGCGTTATGTCAGCACGACTTCATCCCAGGCGCTGATGTTGCTGAACAGTGATTTGGCCTTGAACTGGGCGCAGCATTTGGCGGGGCGAGTGGTCGCCGATCATCCGCAGGGAATGGCAGTTGCTGCCGATCGCGCGTATCAGCTGCGTATGGGCGTCATGCGGATGCTGATGAAATGCAGTCGGCCTTACGCTTCGTTGATTCGCAGACCGCCATGATCGCCCAGCGTGTTGCCGCCGGCCAACCGGTTGCGATGCCATTGACCACCGATGGAAAAGACGAAGCGGGCGGTCTTGATAACGCACAGGCTGCGGCCGTCGTTGACTTCTGCCATGTGCTCATGAACTCCAACGAGTTTGTCTACAGCAATTGACCCGCCGAGGCAGCCATGAACCCGTCATCCCACGTTCGACCGGCTCCAACTCGCCGCGATTTCCTTCTGAAATCGGGCGCGGGATTCGGCAGCTTGGCGCTGAGCTATCTGCTCAGTCGCGAGAGCGCGTTCGCCGCGGTCGCGCCGCCGCTGTTCGCTCGCGCCAAGAACGTCATCTGGCTCTTCATGGAAGGTGGCCCAAGCCACGTCGATCTGTTCGACCCTAAGCCGCTATTGACCGAGCTCGGCGGTAAGCCGATGCCCAAATCGTTCGGCAAAGTCATCACGGCGATGGGCACTTCGAACAACACCCTGCTGGCCACGAAGCGCACCTTCAAACAGCACGGCCAATCCGGGCTGTGGATCTCCGACTGGTTTCCGAAAGTCGCGGAGTACGCCGATGATTTGTGCGTGCTGCGATCCTGCTGGGCCGACGGGCTGAATCATGTCGGCAGCGTGTGCCAGATGAATACCGGTTCGATCCTTGCTGGCCGTCCATCAATGGGGGCATGGATCAACTTCGGCCTCGGCTCAATCAATGACAATCTACCGGCGTTTGTGGTGCTGACCGACGCCGCCGAAGTCAATGGCGGGCCGGTCAATTGGAGCGCTGGCTTCCTTCCCGCCACGTATCAGGGCACGCAGTTCCGCCGCGATGGAACGCCGGTGTTCCACCTGGCACCGCCGAGCAAAGTTGGGGATCGGCAGCAGCGCGCCAAGCTTGATCTGCTTGCGGAAATGAATCATCGATTTGACGCGCGTCGTGACAACGACAGCGAACTCGACGCCCGCATCAAGGCATACGAGCTGGCTTACCGCATGCAGACGGCGGCGCCGGAAGCGGTCGACATCCGTAGAGAGACCGCCGCAACGCGAACGCTGTACGGCCTGGATGATCGCAAGACTGCCGTCACGGGTTCCAATTGTTTGCTGGCCCGCCGTCTGGTCGAGCGCGGCGTGCGCTTCGTGCAGGTATACAGCGGCAGCGGCAGCGGTTGGGATGCTCATGCCGATGTAGAGGACAACCACTCGAAGATGTGCTACTCGTGCGATCAGCCGATCGCCGGGCTGCTGGCCGATCTGAAATCACGCGGAATGCTCGATGAAACGCTCGTCGTCTGGGGCGGTGAATTTGGCCGCACCCCGTTCAACGAAAACGGCAAAGGCCGCGATCACAATCCGTGGGGCTTTTCGATGTGGATGGCCGGCGGCGGTGTGAAGCCGGGCACGGCGGTGGGCACGACAGACGCCATCGGATTGCGTGCTGAAGAGCATCCGATGCACGTCAACGACATTCACGCCACGATCCTGGCGCTGATGGGGCTTAATCACCTGAAGCTGACGTATCCTCACAACGGCCGCCAGGAACGCGCCACCGTCAATGGTGGCGAAGTCGTTCGCGAAGTCTTCGCGTGATTCATCACGGCACTTCGACATACGTTCCCTGGCTTGCGCCAAAGCCGCCGGGGAACACCAAGCCGGTCGGGATGCCGGTCGTTGAACTGCCAATCAAGAACGGGCTGTTGCCCGATTCGGTGAACGGTACGTCCTTCAGCGCGATCACGCTGCCGTTCACAGTTCCGCCGGCGTTACCCGAGAAAGTAAAGCTGTCGGCCACAAGCGATCCGCCAATCGTTCCGAAGTTACCGCTCATCGTCACCGCGAATGACGGCGCCAGCAGGAATGAACCCGTTAGCGCTCGCTCGCCGGCGGGGAAAGTGGCGTTCGCCGGCAGGTTGTTGATCGCGCTGGCGGTCACATTGCCGCTGAACGCCATTGTGTTGCTGCCAGTCGGATTATTCGCGACGACAATCGCCCCGGTAATGTTGACGTTGCCGCTGAACGTGACTCGGTTCGGCGTCTGGATGTAGAGCACGCCTTGGATCGTGGTATTGCCGCTGAAGCTGGGATTGGTATTCGGCGGGATCGTCGCGTTCACAACCGTCACGTTCGAACCGGATCCACTGCTGTACGTGTTTGTCGCGTAGGGGGCGTACATGCTCGTATCAACTGTCGGAAACGCCGGCGTGGTGATGCCCTTGTGAACGTGAGCGGCAAAGTTTGGGCTGGTGGGCGCATAGCCGCCGATGGTGATGTTGCCCGACATGTTGAGCGACCCGCTGGCGTTGGTATCGGAGAAGTCGCCGGAGATGGAAACGTTACCGCTCATTGTCAGCGGCGATGCCCCGGCCGTCGCCGAGAGCACGCTTCCCTGCGCCGCGCTGGTGGCGCCAGACACGGTGGCATTGCCGCTGACCGTGATCGGCCCGTGCGCCGCGATGCCGTAGTTCAAAATCGCCGAGTTTCCCGACGCCGGCAGGAATTGAATCTGCACGCCACGGGTGACTGTTGCCGTCGGCCCCACCCCATGTGTGGTCACTATCAGGTTACCTCCCGACTGCGTGATGACGGTCTGAAACTTCGTCGAGTTGCTGTTGTCCAGAGACATATATGCCGTTTGAGACGGGATATAAATCGCGCTACCGGTCACTTGAACGGTATTGGACCCCATGTTCGCGGCGCTGCTCAGAGCCGGCAGGCTGGCTAGTTGCGTCGCGGTGTTCTGCAACAGGTTCGAGCTGTTGGTGCCGTTCGGCAAGGTGATTGAGCCGAGCTGATAGCGGATAAACGTCATGCCCGATTCGGCTGACGTGCGCGCCAGCGAGAGATTGCGTTCGTTCCCCGCGATCTGCGACGACATCTCCGTCGCGACGGCAAATCCGACGGCAAGCGTCGAGAAAAGGATCAGGAACATCATCGATAGAATGACCGCTGTCCCGCGCCGGCGGCGCAAGGTGGCGGAGAGTTGCTGCGTTCCATTGGCGTTCATAGCACATACCAGCCGGGCAAGCTGGTCCTCACTGCATGACGTACATATCCGCCGCTCATGATTCCAATCGCTTGGGTGGGGATTCCTGCTTATAGGCCCAAACGGACCTTCCTGGACGCTACAGCCGACACAAATGCACCGCTCGTAAGTTCGAAAGAGTTAAAAGCATCCAGCTTGATTCGCCGAAGGGCTCAATGCTTCAGGTTCGACTCTCGGTCATCTCGGCGATCGAAACCTGAAAATGTGCCTCCAGGGGATCTGGAAGGGATTGTTGTAGATGTTGCGCTCGGATGACCTATGACTTGACGGTCGCAACTAATCCGGCGAAGTAATTGGAGCCGGCGCCAGCTGCTCGACTCTCACGCGATTTATCCGCTTCGGCTCGGCGTCCAACACCGTCAGACGCAACCCGTCGTGTTCGATCACCGTGTTTTTCTCGGGAATTTGCCCAAGCGTGGCCAGAACGAATCCGCCGAGAGTGGCATAGCCGTCGTCATCGGAAAGATGCAGACCGGAAAGCCGGTTGAACTCGGCGATCTCAATTCGCGCGTCGGCTTCCACGGTTTTGTCGTCGATTCGTTTGAACAGATTCGCGTCTTCGGGCGGCGTTTCCGCGGCGCCGCCAACGATCGCTGTCAGAATATTTTCAAACGTAACCAGTCCCGCGGTTCCGCCGTATTCGTCGAGGACGATCGCCAGATGGGCGCGGCGCTGTCGCATCTCGCGAAGCACATCGCCCAGCGGCGCCGTCTCGGCGATGAAGAATGCCGGGCGAATGAGTTTGCGCATCTCGAACGGGGTCTCGGGGGTGTAAACCTGAATCAGCAAATCGCGCGCGTGCAGGATGCCGACGACATGATCCAGATTCTGCTCGTAGACAGGCATTCTCGAATGCTCGCCTTGCTCGAAAGCGGCACGAACCTGCTCGAAATTGGCCTCGAGCGGGATGGCGACAATCTCCGCACGCTCGGTCATCACCGCGGCGACGGCCGAGTCATGGAACTGGATGACCGAGTGAATCATCTCGCGTTCCTGTTCATCGACGACGCCGCGTTCGGTCCCTTCCTCGACCGCGGAAAGAATGTCGTCCTCGACCCGCTGAGCGATTTCTTCATGCTTAGGCGCGGCAGTTGCGCCGGCCGCACTGCGCACGAAGGCATCGCTCAAACGCATGATCCAGTTCAACGGCGTCAGTATGATGCGAATCAGATTCAGCGCGCCCACCGATGAGCCCACGACTTCATTGCCAGCATACTTGCTGATGGCCAGCGGGATCGTCACCGAGAAGACGAGGCACACCAGCGACGCGAGGAGGAAGATAGCGATGTCGCGAATCCAGGGATTGGAAATCGTCCGCAAGCCAATCCACACGGAAAAGAGCGCGATAATCGTATTGGAAGCGAGTCGTGCGACCGCGGTGGTGAAGATCAGCTCGGGCAGATGGGCGAGTGTCGGCTCGATCAATCGCTGACGGCCGCGCCGGGTTAGAAAATCGGCCAGCCGCGGACGAGAAATATCGCGGAGCGAGTAGGTGAGCGTTGAAAAGATCAGCGTCCCGACGGCGCCAAGAACCAGGGCCGCCAGCGACCAGACCAGCGGCATTACGATTCTCCAGCGCGGCGGCGGATCGGTTTGGCGTTCCGAGCAGATTTCACGCCCGAAGACCACGCGATGTTGTGGCCGGCACATTTGGCGGGATTAAACACCGGCCCAATCCCCAGCTGCTTCAAAATCTCGTCTTCCGTGCGATGCATCTTTCGGAATCCCACCGGCGTTCTATCGTCGAACCCGCTCAGGTGCAACATCCCATGCAGGGCATAAAGCAGAACTTCTTTACGGGCGGAATTGCCGTTGATGGTCGCCTGACGTCGTGCCTCGGACACGCAAACGACGACCTCGCCGGCTATATCGCGGCCTCGGTCATCCTGCTCCAGCGGGAAAGTTAGCACATCGGTCGGCCCGGAGACGCCTAGAAACTGCTCGTGAAGTTTAGACATCTCATTGTCACCAACGAGCGCTACAGATAGCTCTTGCAGCGGCGGCCGCAACTCCGCATGCGCCTTCCGCAAGTTCGAGCGAACGTAGGATGCAAACTGCTTTCCCACCCGGCAAGCGATACTGACTTTGAACCGAGTCACTTTGCTCACGGTTTGCTAGATTGACGCTATCGTCGAAATGTGCAAGTTGACTGACGCCAAGCCGTTTGGATGTATGCCCGCACCGAACTGGAATTTTTCTACCGTCGCGGACGCGCTCGAAAGTTGCCTCGCGACTGCCGAGAGCGATCTGCGACTCGAGCAAGCCGTCTACGGCCTGGATGCGATGGACGAACTGGCGATTCACTCGCTGCTGGGCGCGCGGCTCAAAGTATTCTACGAGGTCGCTCGCGAAGTTCATTATCCGTCGACACAGGGACGAAAGCTGTCGCATCGCGCGCGTTGTGACCTGGTTCTGACGCCAGCCGGATGTCCGCTCGCGCCGGCGGAGCCAATTGAGCCGGCGGCGCCGACGCTTTTTGATCCACCCCCACAACCGGCTCCGAGCTATTGCCGATCGAGCGACGCGCTCTGGCTCGAAGTGAAATGCGCATACCAATTTCGCGAGGGCGGCGCACGCCACGGCGGATATGGCGCGCAGTGGCGGCAGAACGTTGTCGCCGATCTTCAAAAGATGGAAGCGGAGCCGCTGATTCGCGAAGCCGGGTTGCTGCTGATCGTCTTCAACGAGTCTCGCGCCATTCTCGAAAAAGATCTGGAACTGTTTGAAGATGTGCTGGCTCGGAAGGAAGTTCTTGCCGGCTTTCGACAAGTACGGACTATTTCGATTATCGATCGAATCGGACATCAAATCTGCACAATTGCGCTCTGGCCCACTATTCAGCGCTAGCTATCGGCACGACCTTTGCTCCATGGAATCCCATACGTGCTGACTCGATGTGAGCCAGCGAACTCTGGAATATACGGGCGTTTTCGCCCACTACGCGGGAGCGAGCCATGATCGCGGCTATAACACTTGGAACGATGTTTTGGCTGGCGGTAATGTTCTTCATCATTTCAATTGTCGCGTGGGCACTGGGCGCCGGCGGTGTCGCGGGAATGAGCGCGGGCGTAGGCCGTACGATGCTGTTTGTGTTCCTGATCCTGGCGATCATCATGCTCGTCTTGAACTTCACGGTAATCCCTGCACACTATGGATGATTGCAGGGTTTGAACCAGCCGCGTGTGCGCGTTATGAGAAACAAGTCGCATTCGCGGAGTCAGAGGAGCAAGGGCCGGCAGGAAGCGCGACAAGAGCGCTCCGCCGGCTTCATTATTTTCAGAATTAAGCCGCCTGGGCAGCGGGAATATCTGCTACTTGACTACGGTAGACATTGGGATTTCGCCAAAGGGCATCTTGAGGCCGGAGAGGATGACATTACGGCGGCCAAACGCGAACTGCTGGAGGAGACGGGCTTGCCAGCTCCGCGGGTGATGGCCGATTTCCATCACGAGGTCACCTATTTCTTTCTCGGGCGAGACAGCCGCCTTATTCGCAAGACGGTAGCCTTCTTCCTTGGGCAAACCGAGGCCGCCGACTCGGATATTCGGCTGAGCCGTGAGCATCGCGGATTCGTCTTCCTCCCGTTTGAACAAGCCGTGCGGCGAACCACATATCCGACGGCCCGGCAAATTCTACGTCTGGCCGAACAGCGGCTGGCGGAACAGGACATCTTGTCTCCGTCTGCTCCAAGTTCATAATTCTCCGCCGGAGCAACTGCATGACCGAGCCAACCCAGCCCCCGGCGCCGCCTGCCGAAGAAAAGAAATTACCTGGCGAGCCGATGCCGCCTCCGCGAAAGCGCCGGCTTTGGCTTTGGATCGCCGGAATCGTGGTGGTAGGGCTGCTGCTGTTGATTCTTATTGTGCCGACGCTGCTGGGCATGGGCTTCGCGCGCGCGATTGTTGTCAGCCAGGTGAACAAGCGAATCAACGGGCAGCTTCAAGTCGATAGCTGGTCACTCGGATGGTTCAGCTCCATCGGCGTTCAAGGCATTTCGATCAAGGATGAATCGGGTCGGCAGATTCTTCAGTTGCCGCGGCTGCAGACGCATCTGAGCCTGCTCGATGTCATTCGCGGCAAGTACGCGCTCGGCGACATCAAGATTGAGAAGCTCGACATGCTCGTTGTTCGCGCGCCCGATGGCACAATCAACTGGACAAAGCTCGCAAAACCTTCCACGGAATCGACAACCGCGCCGACATCGGCTGCAAAAGCGCCGGCCTCTTCCGAACCAATCAAACTGCCGAATATCAGCGGCCACGTAATCCTCGCGGACTGCAGCGCGACGTTTGAAGATCAAACACCCGGCGGCAAGCCGATTCAGCTTCGGGCGATGCAGACCGACATCAACATCCCTGATATCAATCAGGCGATCGCCAATTCGTTTTCCGCGCGGGTGCGGATCGGCACGAATGCGCCGGGCGCCGTGTCGGCAAGCGGATCGGTTGGCGCAGTTGCGGCGAATGTGCTGTCGATCGATTCGGCGAACGTCGACGAAACACTCAAGATTGACGGGATTGATCTGGCGATTGTCAGCTCATTCCTGGGCAAGTCGGATTTGCTTGTGAATGGACGCGGGCAGACGACCGCGACGATCAAACTCACCAACGGTTCTGCCGGCTCCGCGTCGCTGCGTTCGAGCCTGGAGAATGTCGCGATCGCTCAAGGCCCGCCGGCAGCCCGGAAAGAGATTTTGACGCCGGATTCGATCACGGCGGTCATCGACGCCGCATTCACGAATTCAGCCAGTGGTCGCAGTATCCACCTTTCGCAGCTTCAGGTCAGCGATTCGCAGAAACTCTTCTCGATCGCCAAGTCGACGAACAACGAGTTTGCGATCAACCTGCCGTCGAGTGGTGATCCGAGCGGTAGCGGGTCTATTGATTTGTCGGCTGATGTGAAACGACTGAGCGCGATCGCGCAGGCGATGGGTCCGGCGCCGACGACGCAGCCAATGGAGATCACGAGCGGGAGCGCAAATGGAACCGTCCAGGTGAGCACCGAAGGGGCGGCGCTTCATGTGAAGCCGCGGATGACGATTGCCAATCTGGCGGCCAGGCAGGGGGAAAAGCAGTACGCCGTTTCGTCCATCACGCTCGATTCAGATGCGACGATCACATCTTCGGCTTCATCGAACGCCGATCACGACATTCACATCGCCAAGAATAGTCTGGACATCCACGACCTTGTGTTGGACGGAAACCCATGTGTCGAGAAGCTATTTCACGTGGGGCTGGAAGGGGCATTTCAAACGTCGGCCGGCACACTGAATTTGCAGAATCTGACACTGGCGGCGTCGGACAGCAAGGCGATTTCGGTTGTGTTGAAAGGCCGCGTGACGCATTTGTTCGATCAGCGCGCGATCGACAACGCGCTCACGGCCGACATCGATTACGACCTGGACCCGCTGCTGAAACTGGTGAAGCCCTTTCTTTCGGCGGATTTGCAGGAGCGGCTCAAGGACGCGAGTGCGGCGGGCAAGTACCTCAAGCATTTTGAAGTCAGAGGCGCATACCCCGCAAATCAACCCTTCAACCAGGCGGTGCAAAGCCTGGCGGCGAGCGGCGAGCTCCAAGTCGACAAGTTTGAGGGCGCCGGCGCTTCGCTCTCGAACCTGACGCTGCCGATCACGCTGGTACAGGGATACGCGCGACTGATCTATGCCGACAAACCTACCGGGCAGAATCTCGCGGCGCCGGCCGGTCTCAACGGGGGGACGGTATTCCTGGGAGGAACGCAGATCGATTTGCGAACATCTCCGCCGACTGTTTCAACGCTGCAGAACATCAAGCTTCTCGACAAGGTCGCGCTCAATCCGGTTTTTGCGTCGTGGACGTTGGGCACGTTTCTTGCCGATCCGGTGTTCGTCGGTGCTGACAAAGCGACCGGCTCAGTCAGTATTATTCTCGAGAATTGCGATCAACTGCCACTGAGCTCTGATCTGACGACGTCCAAGAAAGGGACGGCGGCCCTAAACATGCAGATTCACAATCTGACGTTGTCCAACAAGTTTCTGGATCAGTTGGCCGCGACCTCTCACACGGATCCGAGCAATTATCGCGGCGAGTTGCAGTTGCACGAAGCCGTGGCACAGGGCGTCGTCACGCACAACATGACGCTGTCGCTCGGGCAGGGGTTGCGGTCGATCGGCATGCACGGAACAGTCCAACTGGCGGACCGGCAGATGAAGATGGTGGTGAGCCTGCCTTGGAAATTGCTTGGCCTTAAGAACGCGCCGAAGGAGTTAATTTCTGCGTTCCCTGAATCGGTCGATCTTCCATTGACAGGCACCGTGGAAAATCCAAAGCTTGCGTTCGATTTCAACAGGCTGATGCAGCAGTCGGCCCTGAAAGGGCTAACGGGTCAGGGCGGCGGTACGACGCAGCCGGATGATCCGCTGAAAGCGATCGGCGATTTGATCAATAATGCGACGAAGAAAAAGAAGAACCAGCCGGATCAATGAGCCTTGGCGTGCTGCTGAATGATCGAGAACAACGCTTGTGTTCCTTCATCGGCCTTGCCCTCGTCGATGCCGATCTGGAACAGTTTGGCGACCGTTTCAAGCGCCGGCAATTTTAGGCCGGAATCCTTCGCGGCCTCTAGCGCGAGTCGCAGATCCTTCACTTGCAGCTTGATCATGAATCCCGGCGCAAAGTCGCCGGCGATCATGCGCGGCCCGAGGTTGGTAAGCTGCCATGAGCCGGCAGCGCCACCCCCGACGGCGGCAAGTGTCTTCTGCTCATCCAATCCATTGGCTCGTGCGAAGGTCAGCGCTTCACAGACGGCCAGGTTGTTCACGCTCACCAATATTTGGTTGACGAGCTTTGTGAGTTGGCCCGACCCGCTGGGGCCCGTGTGGGTAACGGTTATGCCCATGTGCGCCAGCAGGGGTTTGACGCGTTCGAACGCGGCCGCTTCACCACCGACCATGATGGAGAGCGTGGCGTTTTTCGCGCCCATGTCGCCGCCGCTGACGGGCGCGTCGAGCATGTAGACGCCGCATTGGGCGAGCGCTGATGCCATGGTTTTGGTTGCGGAAGGGGAGATCGTGGAGTGATCGACAACGACCGTGCCCGCGCGGGCGCTGGAGAGGATTCCATCAGCACCAAGCACGACGCGCTGCACGTCCGGCGTATCGGGCACGCAGATGAAGATGACATCGGCGTCTTTGGCGGCGTCGGCGGCCGTCGCGGCCCACTTGGCGCCGCGCTTTAATAGGTCGTCCGCTCGAGATTTACTTCTGGTGTTGACGACGAGCGAGTGGCCGGCGGTCAGCAAGTGACCGGCCATCGGGCCACCCATGATTCCCAATCCGATGAATGCGAGTTGCTGCGGCATGCCGCCCAGCTTATTTGTGGCTGCCCATCAGCACAACGACCAGGAGCAGATTGATCAGAACCGACAGGCCGCCGATCACCAGAATTGTGATCACCAACGGCTGCTTCAGCAGATCAAGAATCGGGTTGACGACAACCGGCGGGGCGATGTCGACGGTTTTGCCCGTCTCTTCGATCTTGTCGAGTTCGTCGAGCGAAACGATCTTTCGCGCATGCAGCGGGGCATTGCCCGAGCGCACCGCGCGCAGATCTTCGAGCATCTCTTCGGCCGAGCCGTAGCGTTCGTCGCGCGACTTGGCCATCGCGACTTCGATGATCTCGCTGATTCCCGCGCTAAGCGCCGTGTTGATGTGGTCCGGCGGACGCAGCGGCTCGGATAAATGCTTGTGCATCACGGCGCTGGGCGTGTCCGCCTCGAAGGGCGGTCGGCCCGTCAGCAGGTGATACATCGTCGCGCCCAGCGAATAGATATCGGCGCGGTTGTCGATATCGACGTCGCCGCGAATCTGTTCCGGGCTGATGTAATATGGCGTCCCATACGCCTTGCCGGCTTCGGATTCGGCGGCTTTTATGTCGTCCATTTCACGAGCCAGACCGAGGTCCGTCAGCTTCGCGACATTCTGGGGCGTCAGGATGATGTTTTTGGGCTTCACATCGCGGTGAATCAGGCCCTTCTGGTGCGCGTGAGCGAGCGCATCAGCCATCTGCATGGTGATATCGAGCGCCTCGGCTTCGGAGAAGTTGCGGCCATCGCCGTGTGGGCGGGGGGCCATCAGGTCGTAGAGCGTCTTGCCCTCGATGTATTCCATCACGAAGTAATGGAACCCGTCGGGCGTCGAGCCGACGTCAATGGCCTGCACGATGTTGCTGTGCGACAAG
>Ga0182024_10011945_pt1 | contig 17308 bp, 17 predicted proteins | sample P32metaG_FD_120480 | JGI IMG/M metagenome (GOLD analysis project Ga0182024, IMG submission 120480) | Permafrost microbial communities from Stordalen Mire, Sweden - P3-2 metaG (Illumina Assembly) | ecosystem: Environmental > Terrestrial > Soil > Wetlands > Permafrost | place: Sweden: Stordalen...
CCAGCTTCTCGATGATCGGATGGAGCGTATTCATAGGCCCCGCCGTGCGATCCAGAGACCCCGAGCAATTGAAGGCTGCGATCGAGCGCATACCACTTCCTGAGCGACGCACTGCCTGGCGCAAGGCGATCTATGGACAGTTCAGCGATGAGGAGATGACGGAGTCGCTGCGTCGCGTTGCCGTCGGCATCCGCATGCTCGAGGACGCGCTTTCGAAACGCGAGTGGCTCGCGAGCGATCAGTACAGCCTCGCCGACGTCAACGGTTTCAACCTCGCCTATGCCTTGCCGCTGTCGCAGCCGAAGCTGTCGAACGACGATGTCACGCCCAACATCCTGCGCTGGCTGCGCGCCATCTATGCGCGGCCGGCGACCAAGGCATGCTGGGCGATGGGCAAGACCGCGATGGTGAAGCGCGTCGCCATTCTCGAGCGCCCGCATATCGGCAAGGAGCCAGCGGCGTGAGCATGACCTTGTATCACGGCGAGCCTAACGGTCCGTCCTTCACCGTGCTTGCCGCACTTTTCGAGAAAGGCATTCAGGCCGATCTGGTTCGCATCGATCTCGCAGCGGGCGGGCGGCATTCCCTGCCCTGGGCACGGCAGGCCGAAGTGGCCATGAGCGTGGAGGGCGAGGGGCCCGTGCTCGTCGTCGAAGGCGAGGGAATGGCCGACTCGGTCTTCATCGCCTGCTATCTCGATGAAATCGGGCATGGGCCGCCACTGCGACCGAATGACGCCTACGGCGGCTGGGATATGATGAGGTGGTGTCGTCAGATGATCGAGCGGACTGCGCCCGCGGCCGCTTATCTCGGCTGCAGGGCGCACCCGCCGCGAGCCGAGGCGGCGATACTCGCCAGTATCGCCAGTGCCGATCTGCGCGTGCGCTGGCAGGAGGTCGCCTCCGGGGCATTTGCGCCCGAGAAGCTGGCCGACAGCAGCCGCAAGATCGCGCAGGCAGCCGAGAAGATCGAGGCGCGACTCGATGGGCGCGAATGGTTGATGGGCGCATTCACCATCGCCGATCTGGAAAGCTATGCGTGGCTGGCTGGAATGGTGCGACTGCTGCCGTCGGCATTCGCCGGCAAACCGCGCACCGCAGCGTGGATGGCGCATCTCCAGCGACGCCCCGCGGTCGCCCGCGCGCTGTCGCTGGCAACCGTGGCTGATCCGACTACGTCCTGGGCACCGGGGCCCGAAATCAACCGCTGGGGCTGAAGTTCACACTGCGCGCCGCCCTGGACGGAGCGCCGGAGGTCAATTCATGGGCATCACGCTGTATACCGCGGCCACGCCGAACGGCTGGAAAATCTCGATCGCACTGGCAGAAATGGAGCTGCCCTATGAGCTCAGGGTGATCGACTTTGCCCAGAACGAGCAGAAGTCGGACTGGTATCTGAAGATCAACCCCAACGGCAGAATCCCGGCGCTGGTCGATGACGGATTCTCACTGTTCGAATCGGGTGCCATCCTGATCTACCTTGCCGAGAAGACCGGCAGGTTTCTGCCCAAGGACGTGCAGGCGCGCAGCCGCGCGATCCAATGGCTGATGTTCCAGATGTCGGGTATCGGCCCGATGATGGGACAGGCGAACGTGTTCCTGCGTTACTTCCCCGAAAGGATCCAGGCGGCCATCGATCGGTACCAGCGTGAGGTCACTCGCCTGTTCGGCGTGATGGAGCGTCAGCTCGCGGTGCACGAGTACATTACCGGCGACTATACGATCGCCGACATCGCGCTGTGGCCCTGGGTGTCGGGTCACGAGTGGTCAGGTGTGGCAGTAGATGCGTTTCCCAACCTGCAACGCTGGCTGAAACTCGTGGGTGACCGACCCGCGGTGCAGGCCGGACGAGATGTCCCGATCAAACGCGATCGCGCGGCGGAGATCGAAGCCGCGAAGCAGACCGGTCCCAAAATGCTGTCCTGATGCACGCAGCGCTCAAGGAGCTGGCATGAGCGAGTTTCAGGGACGCCACGTCCTGGTCACCGGAGGATCGACGGGCATCGGGCTCGCGACCGCGAAGCTGCTAGCGCGCCGAGGGGCGAGAGTTTTCCTGCTGGCGCGTAACCAGGCGAAGCTGGCCGACGCGGCAGACGCCATCACATGCGAGGGCGGCGCTGCCGGCTACACCGCGGTCGACGTCGCGGATCGTGCTGCCCTGCGCTCCGCGATCGAATCTGCTGAACAGACATTCGGGCCGATCGAGGCGCTATTCGCCAACGCGGGGACGGGCGGCACGTTCGCGCCGCTCAGCGAATACGACGACGATATCTTTGATGCGGTCATCCGCACCAATCTCAGCAGCGTCTTCTGGGCCATAAAGCAGGTTCTGCCCGGCATGATCGCGCGCAAGCGCGGCAGTATCGTCGTCACGGGTAGCCTTGCCAGTGAGCGCGGCATGCCCGGCAACGTTGCTTATGTCACCTCCAAACATGGCGTGTTGGGCCTGGCGCGCGCTGCCGCGGCCGAGGCCGCGCCCCACAATGTACGGGTCAACTGCGTGCTGCCGGGCCTCATCGAAACACCGATGCTGATGCAACTCGATCCACACGCGCCCCTCCAGGCGCTTCGCGATCGGTTGGGCCGGGACGTACCGTTGGGGCGCATCGGCACGGCAGAGGAGCTGGCCGCACTTGCCTGTTTCCTGCTCTCGGACCACGCCAGCCACATCACGGCGCAAGCCATCGCCGTGGATGGCGGCATCCTTGGCACTCTCACACCACGGTAGGACTAGCATGACGCTCAAGTATTACCACGCCGAACCGGTAGCAAATTCGCTCAAGTCGATGGTCCCGTTGTTCGAGAAGGGGCTCGCCTTCCAGAGCGTGTATGTGGATCTGCATAAATTCGAGCAGCATTCGGCTTGGTTCGTGGCGATCAACCCGGAAGGGCAGGTGCCCGTGCTCGAACACGACGGCCACATCATCACGCATACCAGCGTCATCAACGAGTATCTCGAGGACGTCTTCCCAGAAACACCGCTGCGCCCGCGCGACCCGGTTGGCGCGGCACGCATGCGCTACTGGAACAAATTCGTCGACGAACACGTGACCAATCATGTCTCAATGCATGGCTGGCACCGAATGGTCGGCATCATCGCGCGCAAGATCGATGGCGGCGAATTCGAGAAGTTGATGGAGCGGGTCCCGCTGCCCGATCAACGCAAGAAATGGCTGACCGCACGCTCGGGTTTCAGCGAAGCCGATCTTGCCAAGGCCACCGAAAAGATCATCTACGCCGTTGACAAGGTGGAGAAGCAGCTCGCGCTCAGTCCATGGATTGCGGGCGATGATTACACGCTCGCCGACATCAACTTCTATTCTCATTGCGGCATGATGGTGGAGCGGATGTTCCCTGAGCTTACGATCGCCAAGCGCTGCCCGCGCCTGGTCGAATGGCGCGAGCAGATGACTGCGCGGCCGGGCGTCGCCAGAGCCCTCTCCGGGGAGGACCGAACCGCGCCTGGCCTTCGCACCTGGACCGGCCATGCGCGCTGAGGACGGACAACGTACGGCTCTCGAAAAAGCTGTTTGTGTTGCATACAATAGCCGCAGCGCCTAGTAGATCGACGTTCCATAACAAGGAGAGCAACGATGGTCGCGCGCAATCTCGAGGAGGTCCTGGCGGGGGCGGGTGACACGGTCAGCATGCTGCGCAACTCGCAGCTCGGTGCTTATGTGTATCCGGTGGTCTCACCCGAATTCCACAACTGGCGCACCGAACAATGGGCCTGGCAGCACAGTGCCGTACTGTTCGATCAGACGCACCATATGGTGAATCTCTACCTGCGCGGAAAAGACGCGCTCAAGCTCGTCAGCGACACCGCCATCAATTCAGTGAAGGGATTTGCCATCGACAAGGCGAAGCAATACGTCCCCACTACGCCCTACGGCCACGTGATCGGCGATGGCATCGTTTTTTTCCTGGCCGAGCAGGAACTCCTGTATGTGGGACGCGCGCCGGCTTCCAACTGGCTGCGCTTCCACGCGGCCACCGGCGGCTACGATATCGATGTCCAGCTCGATGATCGATCGCCGATGCGCCCGATGGGCAAGCCGGTTACTCGCTCCGTGTGGCGTTTCCAGATCCAGGGGCCGAACGCCTGGGGAATCATCGAAAAGCTGCACGGCGGCAAGCTGGAGCAGCTGAAATTCTTCAACATGTCGACGATGCGCATCGCCGGCAGGACAGTGCGTACCCTGCGCCATGGCATGTCGGGCGCGCCGGGACTGGAAATCTGGGGTCCGTATGCGGAGCAGGAGGAGATCCGTGCCGCCATCCTGCAGGCGGGGAAGGAATTTGGCATGGTACCGTGCGGCAGCCGAGCCTACCCCTCCAACACCCTCGAGTCAGGCTGGATTCCATCGCCGCTGCCTGCAATCTACACGGGCGATAAGCTCAAGGCCTATCGGCAGTGGCTCGGAGCCGACAGCTACGAGGCCACTGGCTCAATCGGCGGCAGCTACGTCTCCAGCCGTATCGAGGATTACTACCTCAACCCCTGGGAGCTCGGCTACGGCCCCTTCATCAGGTTCGACCATGACTTCCACGGTCGCGAGGCGCTGGAGAAGCTCCCGCCGGATACACAGCGGAAAAAGGTGACACTCGCCTGGCATCACGAGGACATAACCAGGATCGTGGCCTCGCTGTTCAACCCGGATGGCGAACAGTACAAATTCTTTGACGTACCGCTGGCGAACTACGCTTCGTCCACTTATGACCGCGTGGTCGATGCTGGTGGCAGGACCGTCGGGCTCTCCATGTTCAGCGGCTACAGCTACAACGAAAAGCAGGCGCTCAGCCTCGCGACGATCGATCCGGGCGTTCCGATCGGCACTGAACTGCGCGTCGTATGGGGCGAGGAAAACGGTGGCACCAAGAAAACCACGGTCGAACCGCACCAACAGACCGAGGTCCGTGCGATCGTCAGTCCGGTACCCTATAGCCGTGTCGCTCGGGAGACGTACAAGCAGGGCTGGCGCACCCAGGGGGCGGGTTGATTCAGTCGGCGAAGAAATTCAGCTCCAGCAGCACACCGTTCGGGTCGAGAGTAAAGATCTGCCTCAGCGAGATCGCATCGACGACATTGACCCGGTAGCCGAGCCCGCGGGTGTTCAACCGCGCGATCATGTCCTCGTAGCCGCTGCAATTGAGCGCGACATGGTGGAGCGCGCCGGTCGGACCCGGTGAGACGTCGCGCTCGAAGTAGCGCGGACAGTCGAGGCTGTTGACGTGGACGATAGCGCGGCCGGCAGCGTCGTACATCCATTGCGCATTGCCGGGCGTCAGCGGTGGCGGGGCGGCGCGTCGCTCCAACCCGAACAGCTCGGCATAGAATCTCGCCGTGCCCTCCAGATCGGCCGTGATGATATTCACATGGTCGAGTGCGTTGACGCGCATCGTCTAGGGTGCCTTCAGTCCACGCCTCTGCCGTTGGTAGCTTTCGCGCCGCGTCCGCTCGAAGCCCGTCCGCTGCTCGAAGCCCGGGTCGGGAGGGTAATCGCGGAACTCCTGCAGTATCTCCTCGAACAATTCGCGCAGTTCGTCCTTGAACTCCGGGTGCGTGAAAATGTGGAAGCGATTCTGACGCATCGCATCCAGCACACGCGCCGCGATCACGTCCCCATCCATCCCGAACTCGTGGATATCGGCGAGGCGCTTCACATTGTTCGCATCCACTGGTTTCGCGCTGCCCTTGAGGTTCTCCGGTCGGATATCGTCGCTCGCATAGATATAAGATTTGACCAGCCCCGGGCAGAGCACTGAGACTCCGATGCCATGCGGCGCGAGACTCGCCCGCAACGACTCGGACATGCCGCGCACCGCAAACTTGCTGGTGTTATAGATACCAGGCACACCGGCAGCGAGCAGGCCAGCCATCGAGGCGGTGTTGACGATGTAGCCGCCTTTGCCGGCCGCGATCATGCGCGGCGCGAAGGTCATCACACCGTTGATGGGTCCATGCAGATTCACGCCCATCACCCAGTCCCAGTCGTCGTAGCTCGAATCCTCGATCGTCTGGAACAAGTTAACGCCGGCATTGTTGAACAGCAGGCTGACCGGTCCGAATTTCGCCTCCACCTCATCGGCCGCCCGTGCCATCGCCACGCGAGAGGAGACATCGACCTGCACGCCCATGGCCAGAGGACTTTGCAGATCCCGCAGCGCCCGCTCGATTGACTGCTGGCGAATATCGGCAATTGCAACCTTGCAGCCTTCGGCCAGCAGCGCGCGCACCAGCCCGATCCCGATCCCGTGCGCACCACCGGTAACGAATGCGGTGCGGCCTGTAAAATCCTTCATGTCTTCAATCCTTTCTGCCGCGCCAGTTCCGCAGCGTGGATGGGGTTACGGAAGAGCAGGCTGAAAGTGCGCTTGTACTCCTCGTTTTCGGGCAGGTCAGGCACGGCTGCACACATCGCCTGGGTCCGCTCCTCGACTCCCTGCCGGAACTCGCTGTGAGTCATGATATATAGTTCATCGTTGAGGATACCCTGCAGCACGCGTTCGCCCACCTGCTCCTTGGTCTGGTAAAGATGGAAGAAGCTGCCGCCCTGTTGACGCCGCTTGTCGGCCTCCTCATAGCCGGTCTCAGCCAGCGCGGCGGGGCGCGTCCTGCCCGCTTCGGCGATGTTCGATTGTACGGCGCCGGGACAGAAGGCCGAGCAGATGATTCCCTGCGGCTCGAGCTCAGCTCGCATGCATTCCATCATGTGGACTGAGGCACCCTTGGATGTGCCGTAGATGGTCGCACCGGGATGTGGCAGCAGGCCGGACATCGAGGCCGTGTTGACGATATGACCGCCTTCGCCGTGCTTGAGGATGCGTGGCAGGATCGTGACGATGCCGTTAATGGTACCCCCGAGGTTGACGCCCATCACCCAATCCCAGTCGGCGTACGTTGCGACAGCGGTCGAGCCGACGACCGCAACGCCCGCATTGTTGCAGAGGACATGAATCTTGCCGAAGCGCGTTTCGGCCGCGTCGGCGGCGCGGGCGAAATCGGCTCGGTCGGTTACATCGAGCTCCAGCGCCAGGAGATTTCCTGGCGAGCTCAGCTCGGCGACCGCGGCCTGCAGGTGATCATCGCGAATGTCTGCAATGACCACATTCATGCGCGCTCCCAGCAACGCCTTGGCGATGCCGAGCCCGATGCCGCTGGCGCCGCCAGTCACGAACGCGGTCTTACCTGGCAGATTCTGCATTGAGCTTTACCCCTCAAGCCAAGCGGATGGTCCGCGAGCCCAGCAAGCACTGGAGCCCGGAACAAAAAGGCTGGACAAGCCGCTGCAATTGCTATTGTATCTAAGACATACAAAGCCTAGTAGGGCAACGGGGATAAGAGCGATCATGAGTGCAACTGTGCCTGTGGTCGAGGTGCAGGCTGGGCGCAAGCCCTGGCCTTCGCATCAAGCTGCCTATTACGCGCTAGCCGTCATCATCCTTGCGACCATGCTCAATTTCTTTGACTCGCAAGTGTTCGGAATCATGGGGCAACGGATCAAGATCGATCTGCACCTGACCGACGAGCAATTGGGCTTTCTCATCGGACCGGCCAATATTGTTTTCTACGTATTGGTCGGCATACCGATGGCGCGACTGGTGGATATCTACCCGCGCAAGATCGTGCTGGCGTGCGGAATCGCGATCATCGGCGGTATCACCGCACTCGGCGGCCTCGCGCAGAGCTTCAGGCAACTATTCTGCAGTCGCATGTTGGTGGGTGCCGGCGGTTCGGCACACGCGCCGGGCGCCTACTCGATGCTAGCCGACTGCTTCCCGCCTGAAAGATTACCCCGCGCCATCGGCATTCTGCAGCTAGGGTTCATCGGCGGCAATTCGCTCGGCATATACCTAGGCGGGCATCTGGTCAGCCTGGCTGGCACCTGGCCGGTCACGCAATGGATGGGACTTTCCATACGCGGCTGGCAGTGGATTCTGATGATGGTGGGCGCGCCGGGTCTGCTGATTTCGATCCTCCTGCTGCTCGCGAAGGAGCCTCAGCGCCGCGGAACGGCAGCGCACGGCAAGCCACTGCCGTTGAAAGCGGTATATCGCGAAATCGTGTCCCGGAAGGCCATCTACCTGCCGCTGTTCATCGGTCTCGCATTCAGCGCCACGCAGGCGATCGGCATCCAACCGTGGCTTGCGCCCTTCCTGATCAGGACCTATGGTTGGAACGAAGCGCAGATCGGCGACTGGCTGGGGCTCGTTTTCCTGGTTTCATCGCTCATCGGCGCCGCGTTCGGCACGCTCTTCGTCGAATGGCTCAGCAAGCGATACAAGGACGCGCACGTACGCGCCTCGACCATCCTGTTTGCCGCTGCGGCACCCTTTCAGATCATCGCGCCGCTGATGCCATCGGGAGGGCTTGCGCTGCTGTGCATCGGCGCCGCCGGAGTCTGCGGACTCGCATCTGCCGTGCCGCAGAACGCCGCGATCCAGCGCATCACACCAAACGAAATGCGCGGGCAGATCACGGCCGTTTATCTCTTCATGTTCATCGTCTTCGGTGCACTCGGCAGCCAGTTGATCGGCTCCATCACGCAAAGAGTTTTTCATTCTGACGCGGATCTGTGGAAAACCATTTTATTGACAGCATCCGTGCTGATGCCGCTCGCGGCGTTCACGATATCGCGTGGGATCAGGCCCTATGGCCGCGAGGTCGAGCGCCTCGAGTCGCTCGAGATGACGCCAGTCTGAGCGTGACCCACGAACTCAAGACGGGGGGCGATCGCGGCTACTTGCGTATCGCAACCGAGGAAGCCTTCGCCACGCGCGCTCAGATCGATACCTATCTGCGCATGGTGAAGAATGGAACGGCGGACAAAGGTATGGTCTCGCTCTGGGGTTTCTACGCGCAAAGTCCTTCGGCGCGAGCCACGCAGATCGTCGACCGACTGCTGGATCTGGGTGAGCAACGCATTCGACACATGGACGAGACAGGCATCGACAGGGCGATACTGGCTTTGACCTCGCCAGGCGCCCAGCCGATCCTGGATGTGGCGGAAGCGAAGCAGCTTGCACGACGTGCCAACGACTTTCTGGCCGAGCAGGTCGCGGCGCGGCCGGATCGCTACGTGGGCATGACGACCGTGGCACCGCAAGACCCGGAGTGGTCAGGGCACGAGATCGAGCGGGGCGCGAGGCAGCTGGGCTTCAAGGGTGTGCAGATCAACAGCCACACCCAGGGAGAGTATCTCGACCATCCGAAGTTCGATCCCATTTTCCGCGCCCTCGCGGACACCGGCCAGCCGCTGTATATCCATCCCGCGACTCCGCCGGACGCGATGATCGGACCGCTGCTGGAGGCAGGGCTCGATGGCGCGATCTTCGGCTTCGGCGTAGACACCGGCATGCATCTGCTGCGGCTCATCACCATCGGTATATTCGACCGCTATCCGGACCTGCAGATCATGGTCGGACACGCCGGCGAAGCGCTGCCCTACTGGGTCTATCGACTCGATTACATGCACCAGGCCGGCATCCGGTCAAATCGATATGCACGCATGAAGCCGCTGAAGAAGACGATCCTTGAGTATCTTCGGTCGAACGTACTCATCACCACCAGCGGCATGGCCTGGGCACCGGCGATTCGCTTCCTTCAGCAGGTGGTCGGTGAAGACCGTGTGATGTATGCCATGGACTATCCGTACCAGTACGAGCCCGATGAAGTGCGCACGCACGATCTGCTCGACGTACCTCTGGAGGTCAAGAAGAAACTGATGCAGACCAACGCGGAGCGCTGGTTCAGGCTGTGACGCAACGCATCCCCCGCGCCTCCTGGTACGCGCTGGCACTGGTAGCGCTGACCAACGCGATGAGTCTGCTCGACCGCAACATCCTCGCGATCCTGGCGCCACGCATCAAGCTGGACCTCGGTATTGGCGATGCTGAGATGGGCCTGCTTTATGGCACGGTCTTCGCGCTCTTTTATGCGCTATTCTCGCTGCCCCTGGGACGCCTGGCGGATGGCTGGATCAGGACACGGCTGCTGGGCATTGCGTTGACTTTCTGGTCGATCGCCACGGGGATGGCCGCGTTTGCGCATGGCTTCACGCTGCTGGCATTGTCGCGCCTCGGCGTCGGCATCGGCGAGGGCGCGACGGCGCCCGCCGGATACTCGCTCATCTTCGATCATTTCCCCCGCGAGCGGCGCGGCATGGCCATGGCGGCCATCGCGGCTGCGATCGCGCTCGGGCTCGGCGCCTCCCTGGTGCTGGGCGGCGTGGCCGCAGACTGGTGGGACCATCTCTTCACCGCCGGCCGTGCGCCTCTGGGCTTGAAGGGCTGGCAGTTCGCATTCTTCGTCGCGGCTTTACCCGGCTTCATCCTTGCGGCGATGCTCTGGCGCATGGCTGAGCCGAAACGGGGCCGCCTGGATGGCATCGATTCGCCGCACGACCCGCATCCCTGGCGCGCCAGCCTCGCGGTGCTAGGCTCAGTGCTGCCGGTATCGAATTGGCTTGCACTCGCCCGCCGAAAAGCCAGGACGCGGGATTGGATCGTGAACCTCGCGGCGCTGGTGCTGATCAGCCTGGCGATGCTCATGCTGACCCGCCTCACCGCGAGTTTCTCGCCGCGGCCACCGATTAAGATTGGAAACTTGCAAATCAGCCCGCATGCGCTGCAATGGGGGGTGGTCGGCTTCGGCATTTTCGGGGTCGTGAACCTGCTGCAGCGCCTGCGGCTGTCGGATCGAGCTACTTTCGCAGTGCTTACGCGCTCGCCCTCGCTGCTGCTGTGCATGGCGATTGGCTCGCTACAGACCATGATCAACTACGGCATCATGGGCTTCACCCCCTCGTTCCTGATGAAGAGCTACGGCCTCTCGCCCTCGAAGACCGGCCTGCAATTTGGGCTGCTGTCCGCGGCGATCGGGATCATCGGACCGCTGATCGCCGGCCCGCTGTCCGACCGGATCAACGCACGCTTCCGCGGCGCGGGCAGGGTCTATGTCACGCTCGTGTCGCTGGCTCTGTCGCCGCTGATCGCGCTGTGGGTCTACAGTGCGCGTGATCCGGCATCGTTCTACTCCCGGTTCGTGCTCTACAGTCTTGTACTGACCGCCTGGCTGCCGCCGCTTTATGCCGTTCTGTACGAGCAGGTGCTACCGCGCATGCGGGGCATCACCTCGAGCACCTACCTCATCATCCAGACCATCTTCGGCCTCGGCATCGGACCCTTCGTGGTGGGTATGGTCTCCGACGCCAATGGCGGCAACCTCGCGGCTGCAATTTTGAGCGTCAACTGGGTTGCGCCGGTGATCGTACTGATGCTGATCGTGCTGGCGTGGCGCGTGAAGCGCGATGAAGACAGCGTGATCCAGCGCGCACGCGATGCCGGCGAGCCCATCTAGCGCAGACGCCGAGCTGTCACGCCGCCAGCCCGATGTCCGCCGCATCCACCCAGTTGCCGTGCAGGCCGAAGCGCATGCGGATCGGAATGTTGATGGTCGCGATCGGTCCCCCGGCGATCTGCAGCGAGTCGAAGATCAGCAGGTCGCTGCGGTGCTCCAGCAGCCGATTGCAGATCTGCACCACCCAGCCGTCGCCCTCGGGCGCGGACTGGCTGCGCGGAATGAAGCAGGCCTCCTGCAGGCTCGATACCGGCCCACACCACCAATGCTGCTCTTCCCCGGTTGCCAGATCCTTGTGGAACAGGCAGTTCATCAGCAGACCGCCGGCACTGCCACCGCGCAACTCGACCGGCCGGCGTGGATCCATCTCGAGCATCCAGCCATGGCGATGTCGGAGCCCCGCGCGGCGCTCGTCGATGCGCGGGAATTCGGCCGCGGTATCGGTCAGCCGCTCGATCCCCTGGAACTGCTCGGAGTCAGAGGCAAGGTCCACGGTCCAGCGCGTCAGATAGCTCATCGCCTCCATGCCGTTGAAGGGTGCGCCGTGCACGTCGGGGAAGAAGGGAAACATGTTGTTCTTCGCTTCGGGCGTATCGAAGTGGATCCTCGAACCTTCCTGGAAGGCGTTGAGCACGTGGCTTGCAAAGCAATTGCCGCGCTTGAACCAACGGATGTCACTGGCCGACGCGCCCTCGCGACGGGGCAGCACGCCCAGGTACACCGGCAGGGTAGTGTCGAAACCGAAATGCGGCAGCCCCTTGCGTAACCGCTCCCAGCTGCCGATTGAGGGCACGATGTGGAACAGCGCATAGTCCTCGGTGATCGCGAAGTCATGCATCATGCAATAGTAGGGTGCCTTGAACCACACCTCGCGGATCAGCTCGCCCGCGGGGGTGATTTCGTAGAAGGTGCAGTCGTCGGTGCAGAGGCCCGACGCGGCATAACCGAATGCAATCATATTGCCGGTCTTCGGGTCGACCTTGGGATGGGCCGTGAAGGTCTGGCCCGTCATCTTGCCGTTGAAGCGGGTGTAGCCCTCCGTTTCCATCGTCACGGGATTCATGACGAGCGCAGGCGAGTCCTCCTTCAATGCATACAGTTTGCCAGCATAAATCCAGGCATTAGTGTTGGCGGTGCCGCGAATCGCGCCGCTGACCGAGGCGTCGTCGCCGAGCGGATTGCGGTAGCCTCCGAACAGCGCCCTACCCGCCGCCTGCTCGCGTTTCCATTTGTCAGTTCTGGCCCAGCGCTGCCTGAAATCGCACTGGCCGTCGTGCAAATGGAAGCGGGTAATCATCCCGTCGCCATTGAATGCAATATCATCTCCGAGCCGCGGAGGGAACTGCGGATCGGGCTGCACCCTGTAGAAGGCACCATTGAGCGCCTGCGGGATGGAGCCTTCGTGAACCAGATTTACGATGTCGGCCTCGATGCGCGACGGCGTATTGAAACCGGTGAAGCTCGGTGTATCAGGAAAATGGGCCATGGCGTTCACTCGATGGTATTCGGTACGTTACACTGACAATAATATCAAGGTGACCGGATGCCAAGGCTCAAAGAAACACTGACCATAACGACGCCGCACGTCGCAGGCGATGAGGACATCGGTGAGATCCAGCATATCGTCGGGTTTCACATTCGCCTGGCACACGGAGCGGTTTACCGACATTTCAGCGAAACCTTCGCGCATCTCGACCTGACGCAGAAACAGGTCTCAGTGCTCTGGTTGGTCGACGATCACTCCGATATTGCCCAGACCGACCTGTCGCAGCGCATGCGGATGGATCGCGCGACCACGATGGCGATCGTGAATCGCCTGGAGGCGCGCGGCTATCTGGTTCGTGGCAAATCGAAAGACGATCGCCGCAAGCAGACTCTCAATCTCACGCCGGCCGGCCGCAAGGCGCTGGTGACGGCCAAGGGCGCGATCCGTCAGCATGAGCGCTGGCTCAAGTCGCGCTTTACGGAGAAGGAGGTCACCGCACTGATCGGGTTGCTGGCGCGCATCCACGAATAGACCGGCTTAGCAAGCCGCCATTTCCTCGAGCGCACGCCGTTTCAGCAAGTGCTTCTGCAACTTGCCTGAAGCGGTGCGTGGCAGCGTGTCAGTAATGACTGCGCTCCTCGGGATCTTGAACCTGGCGAGTCGTTGCGCGCAATGCGATATAACCTCCTCAGCGGTGATCGCCTGACCGAGCGCGGGGATCACGTAGACACGGCCAACCTCACCCCACTGAGCATCCGGTACACCGACCACCGCACACTCTGCCACGTGCGCAAGTTCGCAGATGGCCGCTTCGACTTCGGCCGGATAGACGTTCTCGCCCCCTGAGATGTACATATCCTTCTTGCGGTCGGCGATGTAGTAAAAGCCGTCCTCGTCCCTGGTCGCCGCATCCCCTGTGAGGAACCAGCCGTCACGAAAAGCCTTGGCCGTGGTCTCGGGTTGGTTCCAGTAGCCGCTGGTGATGCAGGGTCCACGTAGCCACAATTCGCCCGTCTGCCCGGCGGACACTTCCTTGCCCTCATCATCAACAATCTTGGCTTCCACCGTGATGAAAGGCAGGCCGCAACTGCCGGCCTTCCGCTTCAGGAGGGCGGCGTCATGCGTCGGCATACCGAAGTTGGATCCAGTTTCGGACATGCCGAACCCCTCGGTGATCTTGATGCCGCCATTGACGAATCGTTCAGTCTGCGCCCTGGGATTGGGCGCGCCACCGATTGCCCAGCCTACCAACCCGTGCAGCAATTCGGGTTTGAACCCAGGCTGATTCCAAAGCCTGGCCGCCATTTGCGGCACGGAGAAATAGTGCGTGACCTTGAGCGCAGGGTCCGCGAGCCGCCGCAACGTCTGCTCGGGATCGAAGCCCCTGGATATCAAAACGCAACCACCTGCCTGGATCGGCACACGCGTCGCGGCATACAGCCCTGCGGTATGGAACAACGGCATGTCGCACAGGAAAACGCTGTGCATGGTGACATCGTTGCCGTAGATAAAGTTGGCGCATCCCCAGAAGCCGTTCTCTTCCGACAGCATCACGCCCTTCGGCCGCCCACTGGTACCGGAGGTGTAGAGCAGGGTGGAGACGGCATCGAACCCGCGGCGCGCGTCACCGGGAGACTGCGTACCCGCAGTGCCAAGTGTCAGCAGGTCGGCGATCGGCAGTGCACGCCCAATCGCCGGTGGCGGCGCGAACTCCAACTCGTGGAACACGATTCGAGGCCGGGCATCGGCAGCCAGCACCTCGATTTCGGCAGGGGCGAGCCGCCAGTTCAATGGCACGAAGATCGTGCCCGCGCGCGCGCCTGCGAGCTGAAGCATCAGCATCTCGGCGCGATTCCTGCTCAGCGTAGCCACGCGCACCGCGCTGGCGGGGCCGAATTCGCCCACAAGCCAGGCGGCGAGTCGATCGACCGCCGCATGCAGCTCGGCGTAGTTCCAGCGCCGATCGGACTCCAGATCGACGACCGCAACGCCGTGCGGATTCGAGCCGGCGTAGGTCGCAACGGGATCGAAGTGAATCATGCTTTCGCCGGAACGCGCCTCCTCAAGAAGTCACTTTCGCCTTGTCGTACTCGCCGAGGCCCGGTTTGTACGTCTTGTCGTCGAGGAACTGCTTCATGCCGATGTGGCGGCCATCGGATTTGTCATGCCAGTTGAGCGCTTCCTGCGCACGTATCAGATAGTCCTCGGCATTTTCGTAGGTCATCTCGCGCACGCGGCGCATCGCGTCCTTGGTGGCCTTGAGCGTTTCCCAGTTCTTCTTCAGGAGTATGTGAGCCACTTCGGTTACCCGCGCCTGCAGCCGCTCGGCGGGCAAGGACTCGTTGACCAACCCGGCCGCCTCAGCCTGCTTGCCGGTCAGATTCTCGCCGAGCAGCGCGTGATACATGGCCTTGCGCATCGGCATCAGTTCGGCGGCCACTTTTGTAGCGCCGCCGCCGGGAAGGATGCCCCAGTTAATTTCAGATAGTCCGAACTGGGCTTGGTCCGCGCAGAAGGCGAGATCGCAGGCGAACAGCGGTCCGTAGGCGCCGCCGAAGCACCAGCCGTTGACCATCGCGATGCTCACCTTCTGGTAAGAGCGCAGACGCTCCCACCAGGCGTAGGCTTCGCGCTGCGATTGGCGCACGCCCCTGAGACCCTGCGCCTCGCTGTCACGGAAATACTCCTTCAGATCCATGCCGGCCGACCAGGCCGTGCCTTCGCCAGTGAGGACCAGCACGCCGACGTCGTCGCGAAACTCCAGCCCGTCGATCACTCGCAACATCTGCCGGTTGAGCCCGGGGCTCATGCAGTTGCGCTTTTCCGGGCGATTGAACTTCACCCAGGCGATGCCGTCCCGGACGCTGCAGGCGACAGTATCTTCTTCCGCTCGTTCGCTCATGCTCATGTCTCCTGTGTGCGGCTGCTGGATCCGGACATTACAGCTGACGGCACCGGGCCGCCGAAGATAATTCCGAACTTCCCGAACCCGATTGCTATACTATATATCAGTTTAGCCTGCTACCGATGCAAATGCCAATAAGCGTCCCCAATCGTATGAAGGATCCGTTGACCAGGTTGCCGGGATATGTTCTGAGGCGCGCTTCGGCGGCGACGGTGGCAGAGCTGAACCAGCGATTGCAGTCGCTCGATCTGCGGCACGCGGAAGCTGCCTGCCTGTTGCTGATCGATGCCTCGCCGGGACTCACCCAGAGCGAGATCGGCCGCACCCTGGACATCCAGCGCTCCAACATGGCGCCCTTCGCGCTGCGCCTTGAGAGCCGCGGATTGATTGAACGAAGGAAAGTCGATGGACGCTCGCAGGGTCTGATATTGACGCCCATTGGGCGGTCCGTTTTGGCGAAGGCGCGCAAAGTCGTCGAGGCGTACGAGTTGTCGTTGATCCGTCGCGTTCCGGAGGAACTACGGCCCGCGGTGCTGCCAATCCTGATGGCGCTGTGGAATCGGCAATCGGATTGAGGACCACGGTTGTAAGCGATCGCGCCGGCCTCCGCGTGCGGGGATCGTTGTAGAATCACCGACATGAGCAGCACGCAGCGCGATCGGATGGGTTCAACCCGCGACGCCGCGCGCCGCACGCGGGCTGCGATTGCCTACGCCGGGCGAGCCATCGCCCGGCCGCGCTACCATGCAAACGATTGCAGCCGCGACGTATTGGAAATCGTCCCCGTGGACATGGACATCCTCGATGCCCGAGGGCTCGATGCCACGCTCGATCAGGCGGGATTCACGCTGGTTGCGCACGGCAGCGCGGTTGCCGACTTCGCCGATCGGGAGACGGTGGGCGCGATCTATCCTCAGGAGATCATCGGCTTGATCGCCTCGCTGACCGGCGCCCATCTGGTACGGGTCAACAATCCGGGAATACTGCGTTTCAGCGAAAAATCGGCCAGCTCAGGCACCCTGGACAACTCACGACCCGCGCGCTTTGCGCACGTCGACATCAGCGACGCAACCGCCGCCACATTCGCCCTGCGCGCCGCGCCCGACGGGCGACCGCTCGCGAGGTTCGCGCATTTCAACGTCTGGCGGGCGGTTTCGGCGCCGCCGCAGGATGTGCCGCTTGCTGTCTGCGACGCCCGCAGCGTTCGCCCGAACGACCTGATCCTGGCGGACGCGGTATTCGACATGGCGGGCCGACCGGAGTGGTCATTTGAAGGCATCGTGGTCGCGCATGATCCTGCGCATCGATGGCACTGGTACCCGGACATGACGCGCGATGAGGCACTCGTCTTCAAGACTCACGACAGCGACCCAGCCCGCGCGCATTGCGTGCCGCACGTCGCGTTCAACAATCCGCTGGCCGGCCCGGATGTCCCGCCGCGCGCGAGCATAGAGATGCGCGCCATAGCCCTTTGGTTCAGATGAACCACGCTTGCCAAACTGCGCGGGTGCGGCGCATCATAATTGTAACAATTGTTATGATGGACAGGGGACATGCAG
>Ga0182024_10011946_pt1 | contig 17308 bp, 15 predicted proteins | sample P32metaG_FD_120480 | JGI IMG/M metagenome (GOLD analysis project Ga0182024, IMG submission 120480) | Permafrost microbial communities from Stordalen Mire, Sweden - P3-2 metaG (Illumina Assembly) | ecosystem: Environmental > Terrestrial > Soil > Wetlands > Permafrost | place: Sweden: Stordalen...
CCGTAGACGCTCACGCCAGCCGCGGCGAACGCCTCGTTGAGCTGCGTGAACTCCTGGCCCTCAAGCGTGCAGCCCGGCGTGTCGTCCTTTGGATAGAAGTACAACACGGTCCGTCGTCCCTCGAGGTCTCTGTTGGTCATGCGGCCACCGCCACTCGTCTCGAGGTCGAAGTCAGGGAGCCGTACCCCGACGGTCATGATGTCGCATCCTCCATGCGCAGTGGCCAAGGTCGCCACGTGCGATGGCTGCCAGTGTAGGTGAGCGTCGCACGGCGAGCACGAGCCCCCGGACCGATGGCTTGCCGTCCCTATACTCGCCTCGTGCCCTCAAACTCCCGTCCCGGCGTGGCGACGACGAAGAAGCCTGCCGCATCGCGGCGGGCGCCCGATCCATCGCAGCCCCGTCCGGTGCCGACCCTGCTCCGGTACATCTCGTGCGGCCTGCTTTCGCTCGCCGGCGGAGCCGCCTGGCGGTTCACGCTGTCCCCCAACGCCGTGGGCATCGTCACCGCATTTGCGGGGATCTTCTTCCTGCTGCTTGGATTCCTCGTCGGTGGGATCTACTGGTACGCGCACGACCTTCGGGTGCGCAAGCGCGCGCCGGAGCAGATGCCCGATGAGCGGCTCGTCTTCTCATTCGTCGTCTTCGTGATGATGCCGTTTGCGGTGCTCGCGCTCGTCGGCGTGATCTGGCTGCTGTCACTCCTGATCGGAGTGCACTGACCCGCACCACGCGAACGCCGCGCGGCGGTCAGTTGAGAAAGGCGCGCAGCCGGCCGGCGACCTCGGTCATCGCGGTGCGATCAGGACACGTCTCCGGTGCCTCATCGAGATATGCGTTGATGTCGCTGAGCGCCGCCACCACGCGGCCCATACGCCACAACAGCAGTCCGCGATCGCGGCGTTCGGCGGGTGACGGCACGAGGTCGACACATCGGTCGGCCGCACGCAGCGCCTGGTCCCAGCACTCGAGGCTCGTGTAGCAGCGGCGCAGATTGCGCGACATGCGGGCGAGCATGTCGCGTGCGCTCGCGCGGGCCACCTGGGCAGGCTCGAGGCGTTCGATCTCCTGCCCGATGGACGTCGTCACCAGCCGTTTGACGTCCTCCTCGTCGAGGGGCTCGCCGCTTGCGACGGTGTCGAACAGGTGGCCGTCGACGCGGACCACGAAGTGCCCCGGGAGGTTCACGCCTTCCACCGGGATCTCAGCACGGGCGCCGACCGCGATCCAGATGGCCGAGCAGGCGATTGGGACGCCGGCGCCTCTCTCGAGGACTGTATGGAGGTAGTGCGCACGCGGATCGCCGCCCCCGGCGCCACGAAGACGGAGACGGTCGCGCAGCAACGCGCCGACGAGCGGGGCGTCGGACGGCCCGCAGCCGCGCAGCCCGCATCGCGAGCGCAGCTCGGTCGCGAGCTCGTCGAGGCGCTGGAGCCAGCGATCCGGTTCGACGCCGGGGCAGTCGTCGGCTGCGAGCCAGAGCGCACCCTCGGCGATATCGCCGTCGCGCTCGGCGCACTCGAGCACCGCCTCGCGTGGCTCGTATCCCTGCATGGCCGGTAATCATGCTCCGCGACCCCTGTGTGTGGGCATTTCGCGCAGGTTCCCACCCGGGCCGGCTCCACTAGACTGGCTTTGTGCTGCTTGATGAGATCGCCGGCCCCGACGACCTGCGCGGGCTCGGCCCGGCGGATCTGACCCGCCTCTGCGCCGAGATTCGCGACGAGCTCGTCAGCGCCGTCTCGCGGACCGGAGGCCATCTCGGCCCCAACCTCGGCGTCGTCGAGCTCACGGTTGCGATGCACCGGGTGTTCGACAGCCCTCGCGACGCGATCATCTTCGACACCGGCCATCAGGCATACGTCCACAAGATGCTGACCGGCCGGCTCGGCCAGTTCAACACGCTCCGCCAGCAGGGTGGGCTCAGCGGGTACCCGTCCCGGCGGGAGTCCGAGCACGATCTGATCGAGAACTCGCACGCGTCAACCGGGCTCAGCTATGCGCTGGGATTCGCCACCGCTCGAGAGTTGCGCGGCGAGACCGGCAAGGTCATCTGCGTCGTCGGGGACGGCGCGCTCACCGGCGGCATGGCATACGAGGCGCTCAACAACATCGGCCAGTTGAAGCCCGAGATGGTGATCATCCTGAACGACAACGGCCGCAGCTACGCGCCGACTGTCGGCGGGATCGCGGAGAACCTCGGGCATCTCCGCCTGTCACCTCGATACGAGGCGGCCAAGGATGCTGCGGGCACGGCCTTGCGCTCACTGCCGGCGGTCGGACATTCCGCGTACGAGACGGCGCGGCGCATGAAGAACTCACTCAAGCAGCTCGTCGCGCCGATCTCCCTGTTCGAGACGCTCGGGCTCAAGTACGGTGGTCCGATCGACGGCCACGATCTCCAGGCCGTCGAGAAGGCGCTGCGCGACGCCGCCCGCATCCGCGGTCCCGTGGTGGTGCACGTCGTCACCAACAAGGGCCAGGGATACGGTCCGGCAGTTGCAGACAAAGTTGACAAATTCCACGGGGTCTCGACGTTCGACCCCGACAGCGGCACCGCACAGAAGAAGGGGATCGACTGGACCGACGTTTTCGGCCAGGCGCTCTGCGAGGCCGCCGAGGCGGACGAGCGGATCGTCGCGATCACCGCGGCGATGGCGTCGTCGACGGGGCTCCTCGAGTTCGCGCAGCGTTTCCCGGACCGTTTCTTCGATGTCGGCATCGCCGAGCAGCACGCCGTGACGTTCGCGGCCGGGCTCGCGATGCAGGGGTTGCGTCCGGTGGTCTGCATCTATTCGACCTTTCTGCAGCGCGCCTTCGACCAGATCGCGTGCGACGTCGCGCTGCACCGGCTCCCGGTCACGTTCGTCATCGACCGCGCCGGCGTCACGGGCAACGACGGCCCCTCGCACCACGGCATGCTCGATCTCGCCTACCTGCGCTGCATCCCCGGCATGACGATCTCGGCGCCGAGCTCGCCGGACGAGTTGCGCAGGATGTTCGCGACTGGACTCGCGCAGAGCGGGCCGTTCTCGCTGCGATTTCCGCGTGGCGCCGCGCCGTCGGCGAGCACCGAGCCACTCGAGGCGATCCCGGTGCCGAGCATCGTCATTCGCCACCGCGGTCAGGATCTCGCGATCTTCGCCCTCGGCAAGATGGTCGCCGTCGCGATGCACGCGCAGGAGCGGTTGAGCGCCCGCGGCATCTCGACGACAGTGGTGGACGCACGGTTCGTCAAGCCGCTCGCACCGGAGCTCGCCGCCATCGCGGCACGCCACCGGGCGGTCATCACCGTCGAGGATGGCGTCGCCAGTGGCGGCTTCGGATCGGCGGTGACCGAACTGCTCACGTCCGACGGGGTCACCGTGCCAATTGTGCGCATGGGCCTTCCCGACCAGTTCATCGAGCATGGCGCGCAGGCCGCGCTCCTTGGACAGCATCACCTCGACGCTGACGGCATCGTGGCCGCTGTGCTCGCCCTGCTGCCTGCGACCGAGGTGCTCGCGGGCTGACCGGTCCCACCGAGCAGCGCGAGACCATGAGTCAATCGAAGAGTGACGGCGGTACGCTCGGATCGGACGATCCCAGCCTGAAGGTCACCCTGCTGCAGCACGAGCTCGACGAGGCTCGCGTCGAGAATGTCCGCCTGCGGCAGTCGTTGCTCGAACCGCCGTACTCGCAACTTCGCACGGTGATCCGCCAGTACCCGCAGGTCTCGAGAACGGCCATCAAAGCCTTGAACGTCGTCACCGGGACCGGGCGGATCAACTTCCACCGGCGGGCACTCGCGAGACTGCAGTTTCCCCGCGACCTGCGAGAGATGGAGAGCTCGGGACTGTTCGACGCCGAATGGTACCGGACGAATTACCCGGAGGTCGCGGAATCCGGGATGGATCCGATCCGCCACTACGCGCTCGTCGGAGCCGCGAAGGGATTCGACCCCGGCCCGCGCTTCTCGACGGATTTCTATCTCGAACACAACCACGATGTGTCACGCGACACGAATGCGCTGCTGCATTACCTGCGTCACGGGCGGGCCCGCGGCAGCAAGATCGCGCCGTCGATGGTGGAACGCCAGTGGTTGACGCTCACCCTTGACGAGCGCTTTCCGAACCTTCGCCCCCTGCGCGTGTACGCGAGCGCGGCGGCGCCGAAGCGCATCTCCATGGTCACGGACAGCATCAACAGTGGCAGCCTTTTCGGAGGAGTCGGCACCGCATTGATCTTCGCGTCGCTCCTGGCCAGGCGTATGGAGCGTCCGCTCCGAATCATCACCCGATCGGAGCCGCCGACACCCGCAAACTGCCGGACGGTGCTCGAGGCCAACGGGATTCCGTGGCAGGGTGACGTCGACTTCATGTACTCGTCTCGCGACACGTCGAACGGGCGGCTCGTCGACGTCGCCGAAGGCGATCTCTTCGTCACCACGTCGTGGTGGACGACGTGGGCCACGCGCGCGTCGGTCGACCCCGCGAACATCATCTATCTTGTCCAGGAGGACGAGCGTCGCTTCTACCCGGAGGGCGACGACTCGATTCGCTGCGCGGAGATACTCGAAGACCCGCGCATCAGGTGCGTCGTCAACTCCAAGCCGCTCTGCGACTATCTCTTCGGCGGTCCCGACGGACACGCGCGAACGCCAACGTGGTTCGAGCCCGCCTTCCCTGCCTTCCTGATACCAGGCGAGCCGTCCACGCCGGGCAAGCGAAACTTCATCTTCTACGCGCGACCCAACAACCTGCGCAACCTCTATTACCGCGGGCTCGAGGCGATCTCGGGGGCCATCGAGCACGGCCACCTCGATCCGGCAGCGTGGGAGTTCTTCTTCATCGGCAGGGACCTGCGCCCGGTGGCCCTGCCGGGAGGCGTGCGTCCGATGCTCATCGAGAACCTCGGCTGGCACGACTACCAGCGGCTGCTCCGGCGCATGGACCTCGGGCTGTCGCTGATGGCCTCTCCGCACTCGAGCTATCCACCGCTGGACCTTGCTGCGGCTGGCGCGGCCGTGGTCACGAACACCTTTGGGCCCGAGAAGCAATCGCTCGATCAGTACTCGTCGAACATCATCTGCTGCGACCCAGGCCTGCCCACCCTCATCGACGGCATCGGCCAGGGCGTCGCCCTCGCAGAGGACGTTGAGCGGCGGAGCGCGAACCATCGCAACAGCAGGTTCCTGACCGACTGGAGCGCCGTTTTCGCGCCGATCTGCGATCAGCTCGCCGGTGCCCTCTCCACGAACGAAGGCTAGGGGTGCGCGCCAGGGCTGCCTCGCCGGAGTTCCCGGATCCGTGGGCTCCGAGCCTCGAGGAGCGGGTTCGCAGGGTATCGGTGGCGGGCACGCATCGGGTCGCCTATCTGTACGAGGTGCCTGACACGAGCACCTTTCGATATCGGGTGTTCAACATGGTCGAGGCACTCTGCCTCGAGGGCCACGACGAGGGCATCTCGGCGACGTGGTTCACCCGGGCCGAGCTGTCGGTCCTCGAGCGTCTCATCGGGAACATCAACACCCTGGTGATCTGCCGCACGCGCTACACCGCGAGGCTCGACAGCCTCATCACCCGCGTGCGCGGCGCGGGCTGCCGCGTCCTGTTCGATGTCGACGACCTGATCTTCGACAACCGCTACGTGAGCCTCGTCCTCGAGACGCTGGACAGGAATCCCGATGAGGCGATGCTCGACGAGTGGTTCGCCGCCATGTCGCGAATCGGGGCACTCCTCCGTCTCTGTGACGGCGCGATCTCGACGAACCATTTCCTCTCGGCGCGTATCGAGGACTTCGCGCAGTTGCCCACGTGGGTCGTGCCGAACTTCCTCAACGCTCTCCAACTGGAACGGTCCGAGGAGATACGCCGCACCCGGCATGCGTCCGAACAGCCACCTGGGGTCACCGGTATCGGGTACTTCAGCGGCACGCCGACTCACAATCGTGATTTCGAGCTCGTCTCGACTGCGCTGGCGCGAGTCATGACCCGGCACACCGATGTCCGCCTGCTGATCGTGGGATTCCTCGACGTCGGACCCGCGCTGCGCGGCTTCACCGATCGCATCGACATCCTCCCGCTCACCGATTTCCTGACACTGCAGACGCTCATCGGGTCGACGGATATCAACATCGTGCCGCTGCAGACCAACGTCTTCAGCAACTCGAAATCCGAGCTGAAGTATTTCGAGGCGGCGATCGTGGAGACCCCGACGCTGGCGACCCCGACGTACAGCTTTCGACTCGCCATCGAGGACGGCGTCAACGGCTACCTCGTCGACGCGTACGACTGGGAGGATCGCCTCGAACAGGCGGTGCGCGGCGACCTCGACCTGGCCGGCGTCGCCGAGCGTGGCCTGGAGCATGTGCTTCGCTGGTACACCCCCTCCGCGCAGCTCAGTGCGATCCGCGACGCGGTGCTCGACACTCGAGTGCACAGCTAGACTGCGGTCATGTCGCTTCGCTGGCAGAACATCGTCATCGACTGCACCGACCCGCTCCTCGTCGCATCCTTCTGGAGCGAGGCGCTCGGTCTCGAATTGCACGGACCCGAAGGCGGCGAATGGTGGATCGAGCCCGGCGGCGAGAGTCCCGACATCCTGTTCCTGCACGTCCCCGAGGGGAAATCGGTCAAGGACCGCATCCACCTCGACCTGCGCCCTGACGACCAGGCTGCAGAGGTGGAGCGTCTCATCTCACTCGGCGCGCGCCGGATCGACATCGGTCAGGGGGACGTCAGCTGGGTGGTGATGGCCGACCCCGAGGCGAACGAGTTCTGCGTGCTCAGTCCACGGAAGATCGGAGACGCACCCTGATCACCGAAGAGCAGCCCTGAGAGTACGAAGAAAAGACCTGAGAATAAAGGGAGGGGCCGGGTCGAGGTAACCCGGCCCCCCTGTCCAGGAAGGAGTGTGCTGAAGAAGTTCTGAGCTCGGGCTCAGGCGTCGTAGTACAGGGCGAACTCGTAGGGATGTGGCCGCAGCGCCACGGGATCCACTTCGTTCTCGCGCTTGTACGAGATGTACATGTCGATCAGGTCCTGGGTGAATACGCCGCCCTCGGTGAGGAAGTCGTTGTCGACCTCGAGCGCGTTCAGCACCTCGGAGAGCGAGCCGGGGAGGTCCTTGACCAGGGCCTTCTCCTCGCCTTCCAGCTCGTAGAGGTCCGCCTCGATCGGCTTCGGCGGCTCGATGCGCCGCTTGACTCCGTCGAGCCCGGCCATGAGGCAGGCAGCGAACGAGAGGTAGGGGTTGCACATCGGGTCGGGCGAACGGAACTCGAGGCGTCGCGCCGCGGGAGCCGGGCTGTACGTCGGGATGCGCACGCATGCGCTCCGGTTGCGAGCGCTGTAGGCGAGCTTGATCGGCGCCTCATAACCCGGGACGAGCCGCCGGTAGCTGTTGGTGGTCGGCGCAGCAAAAGCAAGCACGGCCGGCGCATGCGCGAGCAGCCCACCGATGTACCAGCGCGCAGTGTCACTGAGCAGCGCGTAGCCGTCCTTGTCGTAGAAGAGCGGCACGCCGTCCTTCCAGAGCGACTGATGCGTGTGCATCCCGCTGCCGTTGTCACCGAACAGCGGCTTGGGCATGAACGTTGCCGTGTAGCCGTTCTGATAGCAGACATTCTTGACGATGTGCTTGTAGATGAGCACCTTGTCGGCCATCTTCACGAGCGAGTCGAAGCGCATGTCGATCTCGGTTTGACCCGCGGTGCCGACCTCGTGGTGATGGACTTCGATCGCGACGCCGGCGTCGATCAGCGCGAGCACGATCTTGCTGCGCAGGTCCTGCAGCTTGTCGATCGGCGGGGTGGGGAAGTAGCCCGATTTCAGCTTCGGGCGGAAGCCGAGGTTCGCGGTGCCGTTCTTCCCGGTATTCCAGATCCCCTCGTCGGAATCGATGAAGTAGTACCCCTCATTCGTGTTCTGATCGAAACGCACCGAGTTGAAGATGTAGAACTCGCACTCGGGTCCCCAGTACGACGTGTCGGCGATCCCGGTGCTGAGCAGGTACTCCTCCGCCTTCCGCGCCACGAAGCGTGGGTCCCGGCTGTAGTCGGCGAGCGTCAGCGGGTCCTTGATGTCGCAGACGATCGCCAGCGTCGGAATCTCGAGGGTGCTGTCGACGAAGGTGCGATCCGGATCAGGGAACAGGAGCATGTCGCTCTCGAAGATCTTCTGGAAACCCCGGATGCTCGACCCGTCGAATCCGATGCCCTCGGAGAACAGCGTCTCGGTCAGCTCCCCGACCGGGATGCTGAAGTGCTGCCAGCTGCCGAAGAGATCGGTGAAGCGCAGATCCACGATCTTGATGCCGATGTCCTTCGCGTTGCGAATGACGTCCTTCGGCTTGGTGTCGGGATTGCTCGTCGGAGACATCGTCAGTGTTCCCTCTAGTGCCCGCACGTCAATCGACTCGTCGATGGCCATAGGACTCCTTCCACGACGGGTTACCTTCACCGCAACCACCGAGTGGACCCTCTCGGTCGCCGCAGCCTCTACGGGTATACAGACTAGGGTTCTCAGGAGCTCCGGACTATGGACACCGAGACCGATGGTTCCGGGGGTCGGCTTGTGCGCGATGCACAAACCAAAGCGCCTCGAACTCGCTCAGGTGGCGACGGGGGGCTTGACGTCGGCGACCTGGGACCGGGCGAGCGCCTTGTCCTTGAAATAGACCTTGTTGATGTCGACAAATGCGACCTGCGCCTCGGGAACATCCTCCTCGGCGTAGATGGCGTCGACCGGGCAGGGATCCACGCACGCCCCGCAATCGATGCACTCGTCGGGATCGATGAAGACCATCCGATCCTCGGGGGCCTCGTGGATGCAGTCCACCGGGCACACCTCGATGCAGGACTTGTCTTTCAGGTCGACGCAGGTCTCGGTGACGATGTAGGTCATGGTCACCGCTGAGTCTAGCAAGGGGGACTTGCTCCGCTCGACGTAACCAGCTCCCGTACTTGGATGCATGGCGTCGCTCAAGGCGGTCTGGGGAAGACGGCCCGGCGTCAAATGGAGAATCCAGTGCGGGGAAGTCACATCCTCGGACGCATCGCGATGGTCGCAGTGCCGGCCGCAGGGCTCGTCGTCGGTCAGATCGCCGCTTCGGCGTCGGGCCCGTTCATCGCCAACCTCACGCATGTCACGACGCTCGGGTCGACGGTTCCGCATAACGGCGACGTCAACCCGTACGGCATGGCGGTCGTCAAGCAGGACTGGGGCCGTCTGGTGGCGGGCGACGTGCTCGTGAGCAACTTCAACGATGCATCGAACCTGCAGGGGACCGGGACGACCATCGTCCAGATGACACCCGAGGGTGGACGATCGGTGTTCGCGCACATCACGCCCGAGGATGTCCACGGCATGTGCACCGGAGGCGTCGGGCTGACCACCGCGCTCGCGATTCTGCACAACCACTGGGTCATCGTCGGATCGCTGCCGACCTCCAACGGCATGTCGGCGACGGCGAAAGCGGGCTGCCTGATCATCCTCGACGGTACCGGCACAGTCGTCGAGACGCTGAACGACCGGGACGGCATCAACGGGCCCTGGGATCTCGCGGTCGTCGATCGCGGGGCCGACACGGATGTCTTCGTGACCAACGTACTCAGCGGCACGGTCGCAGCAGGTGGCGCGGTGGTCAACCACGGCACGGTGGTGCGGATCGTCCTGCACACGGCTGGAAGCGCCGCGCCGTGGGTTGTGTCGAGCACGGTCGTCGGCTCGGGCTTCGCCGAGCGGACCGATCCGGCGGCTCTGGTGGTCGGGCCAACCGGAGACGCGGTGAGCCCTTCGGGAACGCTCTACGTCGCGGACACGGCGGACAACCGCATCGCCGCCATCCCCAATGCCCTGACTCGGAAGAGCACGGCGTTCACGGGCAATGACGTCACCAGCAACGGCTGGCTCAACGCGCCCCTGGGCCTGACCCTCGCGCCGAACGGCGACATCCTCACCGTGAACGCCGGCGACGGACGCATCGTCGAAACGACGCCGACGGGGGCGCAGGTGGCGTTCCAGTGGCTCGACACGAGCGGATCACCGCCTGGCAGCGGGGCACTCTTCGGACTCGTCGTCACTCCCAACCGCAACGGTGTGTACTTCGTGGACGACGCGACCAACACGTTCGGGTTGCTCCACTAGCAAGTCCGCGCCGCCGACCAAGGCGCTCAGCTACCCGGGACTCCCTCCGGCTCTGGTTGAGCGCCCCGCGCGGCCCCCGCCTGGAGCACGTCGCGGATGCGCAGGCAGAGATGGAGGTTGAGCCTGGTCGCCGGGTCGTCGAGCCGGAGCCGGCCCACCTCCTCGATGCGGCGCAACCGGTACAGCACCGTGTTGCGATGCAGCTTCAGGCGCTGCGCCGTCTCGGTCGGTGACCCGTTGGCCTCGAAATACGCGTCGAGCGTGGCCATCAACTCCGCGCTCGAGCGTTCGTCGTAGTTGACGAGCTCACCCACGCTGCCGCGGTAGTAGTCGCTCAGCTCCGGGTGCTGGGCCATGGCGAACAGGAGCCGGTGCAAGCCGAGGTCGGCGAAGCTCGCCTGCCGGCCCGGGCCGAGCAGGCGACGGCTCATCTCGAGCGCGTGCTCGGCCTCCCGGAACGACTGGCGCACGCCGGACGCGCCCTCATGGGTGCGGCCCAGCCCGAGCGATGTTGCTGCGTCCCCGGTCGCGCGGGCGCACTCGCTGCGCACCAGCTCAGCGAATCGGTAGAGGGCGTCGACCGCGCCGTCGGCCTCGGGCATGACCACGACACAGACCGCGTCCTCGTGCGCGGCCACCACGGCCCGCACCTCCCGTCGCGCGACGACGTTCTGGGCGGCACGCAGCGCGCGCGACTCCCAGGACGGCGAGGACACAGCGCCGCGAAGCGCCATCACCGCCACCTGCTGGGAGAGGTCCGCACCGACCCGGCGCGCCCGCTCGAGCGCGACGCGCTCGGATGAGTACGACCCGGTGAGCAGCGACGCGATGAACTCGCCCTCGAGCTTGTCCCGCGTTTCGGTCACCGCGCGTTCCCGGTCGAACTCGATGGCGCAGGCAGATGCCGCTCGCGCGACCGCCAGACGGGCGATCTGGTCGAGGCGTTGCTCCTCTCCGATCACGCAGACGAAGCCGCCGATCCCGCTGCGCATCGGGACCGGGCTCACCAGCGACGCAAGGCCGTTGCGACCCACTGTGAACTCGCGCACCGGGGGGTCGGCCCCGACACTGGCGATCGTCCCACCCCACCGCCGAAGCGCGTCCGCACCGGCCTCGACATCGGCGAGGAGGGCCGCATCGGTCACGGTGAGATGGCGGACGTCACCGGCCTCATCCAGCCATGCAGCCGGGAGGGCGGCGACCTCGGCGAGCCGCTCGATGATCTTGTCCGCGCCCGCCCCGCCCAGAGCGAGGTCCATCAGGGAGAGCTGCAGCTCCTGGGCACGCTCGTGGAGGAGCGCTCGCTGGTCGAGGATGAAGCGAACGCAGGTGTGATGCGCGTCCTGCGCATGGATCCCATCGGGCAGGCGGAGCAGCGGCATCATCAAACGGTCGGCGGCGGCGATGCTTTCCACGGAGACGTCGCCGACGACCGCCACGGCGACTCCGCCCTTCTCCGCAAAGCTGACCATCACCTGCGGCAGGTCGAGGCGCTCGTCGAGAAGCCGGATGCTCTTGACCGGGACGAACGCGATCTCGCCGCCCTTCACCGCCTCGAAAGCGGGTGGGCGCGTGCGCAGCGCACACGCCCATTCAACCCTGCGTTCGAGGCCGCCGCCGCCACCGAGCAGGTCGGTCCCAGCCGGCAGGACTCCCCGCCATACGTCCTTGACCGTGATCGTCGGCGAGCTCATGTCGCGAGCATCCGTTTAGCAGCGCTCGAGGTACTGGTCGATCTCCCAGGGCGTCACCTGACCCCGGTACGCCTGCCACTCGAGGCGTTTTGCGGCGATGAACCGCTCTGCAAGATGATCGCCCAGGGCGTCGATGACGACCTCATCTGCCTCGAGGGCATCGATGGCGTCCTTGAGGTTGTCCGGGAGCACGCCGACGTTGCGCCGCTCGAGCTCGGTCTCGTCGAACCCGTACAGCGATTCCTCGACCGGCGGCGGAAGCGGCAGCCGGCGCTCGATGCCGTCGAGCCCGCAGCGGAGCATCACGGCGAACGCGAGGTAGGGGTTGCACGACGGGTCGGGGCTGCGAAGCTCCACTCGGGTCGCCTCGGCACGACCGACGTGCGGAACGCGAACGAGCGCCCCGCGGTTGGTACGAGCCCACGAGATGAAGATCGGAGCCTCAAAGCCGCGCACCAGGCGCTTGTAGGAGTTCACCAGTGGAGCGAGCACGGCGCTGATGCCGGACGCGTGATGCAGCTGCCCGGCGATGAAATGCTGAGCCACGTCGCTGAGGCCGTAGGCGTCGTCGCCGGCGAAGACATTCGTCGAGTCGCGCAGGCGCAGGAGGCTCTGATGGACGTGCATGCCGCTGCCCGGCTTGCCGTCGAAGGGCTTGGGCATGAAGGTCGCGATCACGCCGGATCGCTCCGCGACGGCCTTCAGCGCATAGCGGAAAGTGATCAGGTCGTCGGCGGACTTGAGCGCCGGCGCGGCGTCGATATCGATCTCGTGCTGGCCGCCCGCAATCTCGTGATGCGACGTGTTGACCGCAATCCCCATGCTCATCAACGCGCTCACCATTCGCTGGCGGAGGTCGCGATTGCCGTCGCTCGAGAAGTCGAAGTACGAGCTGCGATCGTTGCGGGTTGGTACGAGCGTGCCGTCCGCGCCTCGCTCGAGGAGAAAGAACTCGACCTCCGGCCCGACCCGGTACTCGAAGCCGAGGCGCTCGGCATCCTCGATTGCGCGACGCAGCACGCCACGCGGATCGCCCTGGTAGGGCTCGCCGTCGGGCGTCGTGGCCCAACAGATAAGACGCGCCGTGCGCTCGTCGCCCCAGGGCAGCAGCTGAAACGTCGACGGGTCGGGCACGAGGTACATGTCGGACTCGGCGGTGCGTGCGAACGCATCGACCGACGACCCGTCGAACCAGGTCCCGTGCTCGATCGCCTCGCCGAGCTGAGAGGCGGGGATGGTGACCGTCTTGACCCCGCCGATCACGTCGGTGAACTGGAGATCGACGTGGCGGACCTTCGCTTCCTCGACCCGCGCCAGCAGGTCAGGGGGCGCTTCCCTTCGGATGGACGGTGCCAATTGAGAGCCTCCAGCTGGGCGGGGCGCACAAGTGCGAGTGCCTGCGCAGATTCTAACCCACCTCTCGGTTTGATCCGGCGTCACGAGCCTCGCTGATCGTAGTGCGCGACGCACAGGCGTCCGGTGCCCGTACCGAGTTTCGTTCCGAATCAGGCAGCGCGGGAGACAGCCACCCCCATGCCGCCGAACGTTGTCAGCGCTGCGGCGAACGCCTGCGTGGTCATGGTTCGCTGCACCCCGTAGAGCACATCGACGAAGGTGATCGTGTCCTTGACAGGGTCGTAGCCGATCACCGGTACCGCGTGCTCGCCGATCGCCCACGGGACCCTCGTCCCGTCCCAGGCGGTCCAGTAGCGCGGGACGTGCGCCTTGAAATCCGAGGTCAGCCAGACCACCACGGAGTTTCCAAGGCGGAGCTGCGCGACGATCTCGGGGATGGTCCAGCCGGTGTGGCCGTCGGCCGCGGCCCCCTCTCGTTCCGCGGCAGCCACGATCGGCGGGTAGTACACGCCGTATCCGGTGAAGTCGGGCTCGTAGCCGTTGACGTCACCAACAAATGCTTCGTACGGATCACCCCAGCGGACGGGGTCGCCATCGGCACCGAGCTGCGGCGATCGCGGATCCTGGGGCAGGCTCGCGAAGATGCGATCCTGTGGCACCTCGATGTCCTGTATCGCCAGGGCCACCTCAAGCGCCGCGGACTCGCAGTCAAGCGCGAGATCCTGCTTGATGATCGGCCCCGGGAGGTAGATCGCGCCGGCATCGGTGGTCGCGGGTGTCGCCGTCGCCGCGGCATCGGTCGGCCCGACGATGGTCGTCGAGCCACCCGGCACCTGTGCGACCGCGTGCGACGTGGTGCCGTTCAACAGAGTCCACAGCGGCAGCGCGACCGCGGCTGCGAGGATCAGCACTCCCACGGCGGCGATCGCCGGCCGTCGCACACGGATCACTGGGATGGCCTCGCGTCCACGGTCATACCACTCTAACCAGCGCCCTGCGACGTGGTTACATCGGCGCGCTACTGCGGAACGTTGATCCTGCCGCCGAGCTCGCGGAACTCGATCGACTTCTCCTCCATACCGAGGCGCACCGCCTGGTCCTCACCGACTCCGTGGTCGCGTGCGTAGTCGCGAATGTCCTGGGTGATGCGCATGCTGCAGAACTTCGGTCCGCACATCGAACAGAAGTGGGCAACCTTCGCGCCCGCTGCGGGCAGGGTCTCGTCGTGCATCGACCTCGCCGTCTCCGGATCGAGGCTCAGGTTGAACTGATCCTCCCAGCGGAAGTCGAAACGTGCCTGCGACAGCGCGTCGTCCCACTGCTGTGCCCCGGGATGTCCCTTGGCCAGATCCGCTGCGTGCGCAGCGATCTTGTATGCGATCACGCCGTCCTTCACGTCCTGGCGATCCGGAAGCCCGAGGTGTTCCTTGGGTGTCACGTAGCAGAGCATCGCGGTGCCGTACCAGCCGATCATGGCCGCGCCGATCGCCGAGGTGATGTGGTCATACCCGGGTGCGATGTCGGTGGTGAGCGGGCCCAGCGTGTAGAAAGGCGCCTCGTGGCACACCTCCATCTGCAGGTCGACGTTCTCCTTGATCTTGTGCATCGGGACGTGGCCCGGGCCCTCGATCATCACCTGCACGTCGTGCTTCCAGGCAATCTGGGTCAGCTCTCCGAGGGTGCGCAGCTCGCCGAACTGCGCCTCGTCGTTGGCGTCGGCGATGCATCCGGGACGCAGGCCGTCGCCGAGCGAGAAGGACACGTCATAGGCGCGCAGGATCTCGCACAGCTCTTCGAAATGCGTGTAGAGGAAGTTCTCCTGGTGATGAGCGAGGCACCACGCGGCCAGGATCGAACCCCCCCGGGAGACGATCCCGGTGACGCGCTTCGCCGTGAGCGGCACGTAGCGCAACAGCACGCCCGCATGGATCGTGAAGTAATCGACACCCTGCTCGGCCTGCTCGATGATGGTGTCGCGGTAGATCTCCCAAGAGAGCTGGTCCGCGTTCCCGCCCACCTTCTCGAGCGCCTGGTAGATCGGGACAGTTCCGACAGGAACTGGTGAGTTGCGCATGATCCACTCGCGAGTCGCGTGGATGTCCTTGCCTGTGGACAGATCCATGATCGTGTCCGATCCCCAGCGCGTTGCCCAGCGCATCTTCTCGACCTCGGCATCGATGCTCGAGAGCACGGCCGAGTTGCCGATGTTCGCATTGACCTTCACGAGGAATTTGGTGCCGATGATCATCGGCTCAGCCTCGGGATGATTGATGTTGGCGGGGATGATCGCCCGGCCGCGGGCGACCTCGTCGCGCACCAGCTCGGGCGCGACGCCCTCACGGATGGCGATGAACTCCACCTCGGGGGTGATCACGCCCCGGCGCGCGTAGTGCAGTTGGGTGACCGCTGCGCCGGGGCGGGCGCGGAGCGTCGTGCCACGAGCGCCGCTCACCGTCTCGACATCGCCGCGCTCGAGGATCCAGGGCGTGCGCAGGGGTGGCAGCCCCTCGGCCGGATCGACGGTCACGTCCGGGTCCCCATGCGGGCCACTCGTGTCGTACAGCCGCAGCGGCGAGTTGGCCGTATCTCCGGCCACGCCTCGGGTGGGCGCCTGGGCGACTTCGCGGAACGGGACTCGCAGATCGGGGCGTGAGCCCTGGATGTAGATGCGCCGGGCGTTACCCGTCGTAGCTTCGGCGGGCGCGGCTGCAGCCGCCTCGCGATCGATCACCTCGGTCATGTCGGCCTCCATGTGACACGACGCCCGGAGAGCCGCCTCTTCGCAGGCGGAGCGCTCCCTGCGCCGGCATTACCCGGATCAGGTTCCACGGTCGGCCGCCCGCAGCGGCCCTCTCAGCCCGGTCCCGCCGAGCTCCCGCGCCCACGATGGTACGCGCACTGTCACAAAGCGGCGCGGGGTATGGCAGAGATATCTTTCGAGAGATATACTTCGATACATGGATGTCGAAAACAACCTCTCAACACCTCAGGACGAGGTGCCGGCGGCGAGCAACATCGCCAACGTCGAACCGCGCAAGCTCACCGATCCCCGGGCCATGCGGGCTGTCGCCCACCCGATCCGGATCGCAATCCTCGAGGTCCTCGGGACCGAGGGGCCGCTGACCGCGACCCAGGCAGGCGAACTCATCGGGGAAAGCCCGACCACGTGCTCGTTCCATCTCCGCCAGCTGGCGAAGTACGGGTTCATCGAGGAGGTTGCCGGCGTCGCCGGTCGCAAGCGCCCGTGGCGGCTCGTCCATACCGGCATGAGCTACTCCGACGTCAGCGACGACCCGGAGACCCGTCTTGCAGCAGCAGCCCTCAGCCGCGTGCTCCACGACTTCTATCTCAACCGGCTGAAGGAGGGCCTCGAGCTGCGCCGGGACATCCCGACGGAGTGGCAGAAGGCGACCGGTGCGAGTGAGTACCTGCTCTATCTGACGACGGACGAACTGCATGAGATCGATGAGCGCATCACCGCGATCATCAAGCCATACGTGGAACGGATCGGCAACCCGAAGAAGCGGCCGAAGGGCTCGATCCCCATCGAGCTGCTCCTCTTCGCATATCCACGCCCGCCCCACCGCACCCACTGATCAACAAGACACAACACGAACTAAAAGGAGGTAAACGCCATGACCAACTTGCAGAACATCGAGCTGGCTCGCTCCATGGAGCGCCGGCGCGTCTTCTGTGCCGAGCATGCATGCTCGAATCGCACAGTGCTGCAGCGCGTCACGACCAGGATCAACGCCTGGTCCGATCGCCGTGACCGCAGCTGATGCGGTTCACCAGCGTGCGGGGGCACGCATGAGCGTGCCTCCGTACCGCCTGGCGGCCTGACAGCCGATGCGGGCACTCCTCGCCGATCGCAACGGCCGCCGCTACCTCGCCGGCCAGTTGTTCGCGGTGTTCGGCGATACTGCGATGTGGCTCGCCGCAGGCATCTGGGTCAAGACCCTCACCGGTAGCAATGCCGCCGCCGGACTCACCTTCTTCGCCTTCAGTGTGCCATCGATCCTTGCCCCGGCTGCGGGGCTGCTCGTCGACCGCGTGAAGAAGCGCCCGCTGCTGGTCACGACCGACCTCGTGCTCGGCGCCAGCGTGCTCCTGCTCCTGCTGGTCCACGGA
>Ga0182024_10011947_pt1 | contig 17306 bp, 14 predicted proteins | sample P32metaG_FD_120480 | JGI IMG/M metagenome (GOLD analysis project Ga0182024, IMG submission 120480) | Permafrost microbial communities from Stordalen Mire, Sweden - P3-2 metaG (Illumina Assembly) | ecosystem: Environmental > Terrestrial > Soil > Wetlands > Permafrost | place: Sweden: Stordalen...
ATCCTTGGCGGCTTCACAGCCGATGCCAACGTCATGAAAACATCCAACCCTGAGTTGTTTTTCCACATGGAGCAGAAGGGGAATGATTTTTTTCAGACTGCGGTGGAGGGGACGGATCCATTCATCACAACGCGAAGCGAGCGTTTTGCTTTCGTAATTGGGTCCGGCGGTAAAGGGCAAACTTATCTATTCTGGAAAGGTGACGATCTCTTCCAACTGCCTGTTTCTTATTGGAGTGAGCTCGGCTGGGTGAACAGCCCGGGATATCGCGACGGGACGGCCAACTTCGGTCGGCCTATCGTTCCTCGGTGCCTGGAATGTCACGGAACTTACTTCGAGCAACTTCCCCCGCCCTCCAATCGCTACAGAAAGACTGGATTCATTGTTGGCATTACCTGTGAGAAATGTCACGGGCCGGGACGAGAACACACGCAACGTTTCGCAGCAAAATTGCCTGCGAGTGCGAGTTTGGCCATCCTCAATCCGGCGCGATTCTCGCGCGAGCGCCAAATGGATCTTTGCGCCTGGTGTCATGCGGGAGCTGGTTCGTCGCTCAAGCCCGCGTTTTCCTACGTTCCGGGCGAACCTCTTGACAAATACCTGACGCTGCCGCAGCCCGACCCATCGGCTCCGGTGGACGTTCACGGCAGTCAAGTTGAAATGCTGGAGCGGAGCCAGTGCTTTCAAAAATCCGCCATGACTTGTCTTACGTGCCATGACGTTCACGGCGTACAACACGATCTGGCCGAGTTTTCACAGCGATGCCTGAGCTGCCACAAACCGGCATCGGAGATGTTTCCCAAGCAGGGCCACGACGTGGCCAGCGATTGCATCGGCTGCCACATGCCGCTGCAGGAAACCAATCTGATTGTGTTTGATCAGAAAGGCAAGAAGGCAAGACCCGAAGTGCGGAGTCATTGGATCAAGGCGTACTCCCAGTAAAGCGGGAGTTCAGTCCAGCGACAAAATCACCCAATACACACCGCTGGGATACGTTGCGCTACGACCATAGCAGGCGCCTACTGAAAAGCTGCGGAGGCTGCGGCTGGCGACCGCAGCTCTGGCGTTCTCCGGCAGCGTACCCGGATGCAAAGTCGTATAGGCGAGCACGGTGTAACGCTGCGCAAGTTGATGCACCGGCTCGGTGCCGAGTGTGTCCGCTTGCGCCATGGAACATGCCGCGTCGTCTGGGTTGGCAAGATCGCTTCGCGCGAGAGCAGGCTGGTTGGCCTGTCGGCGCAATTGGGCGAGCGCTGCGGCGATCTGCTGCTTCACCTCTGTCAGGGAATAATTGGGGAGGGCATGGCCGAAGTCCTGAACGATGTAGAGCCGGTCTCCGCTGCGGACCACGCCCAACCCGACCACGTTATAGGCTGGATTGAGCAGGTTCGCGCGATGCGGAGGGGACTGCATGAGATGTTGATGGCCCTTCTCGGCGTCGAAATCGAATGCGACGTTTTCACCTTCCTGATCGAGTTGCGTGCGGGTTGTGGCCGCTAACCGTTGAGGCAGGGAAGGTTCACCCGTGAATTGATGGGAAAGTTGACGCTCCGCAACCATCTTTTCCGCATGCAGGCGAGCGGCGCGGCTCAAGCCGGGGTCGAGCGTGAGAGGTGGCGCTCCGGCTTGCGCTCTGGCGCGATTGGCCAGACTGAGCAGCAGTTGTTCGGCTTGAGGATCGTAGTTGCTGAAAGGGATGTCGGGCGCGGCTGCCGCAGCCGGTTTCAGAGTTGCGCTCTGCGTGCGCTTCTCTGCGGCGGCGGGGTTTTCATCGGATGCCGCCAGCAATCGAGATGAGGGAGCAAGTGAGACAGCCCCCGAGACCAGAAGAAGCGCCACGACGATTTTGGAGGCCCTCAGCATTGCTTGTGCCTACTCAGCATCGGTTCCGGGGGACTTCCACTACAGCGTCAAACTTGCCGCTGGTGCTACGCTAGAGGGTTGAGTTCACTCGGAGTAGTTACCTTCGCTATGGAACCTGGCATCACTGGGGTCATTGGCCTGTTGTTTGGCAGCGTGATTGCGTGGCTGGCGCTGCGATCGCGAAGCGCCGCTTTGCACGCCCGCTTATCTCTGATGGAAAAGGAATTAGCGGCTGAAAAGGCCAGTCTGGCGCGGCTTCAGCAGGCTCACACGGAGTTGGTAGCGGGCAAGGCGAGGGCGGAATCCTCCCTGGAATCTGAACGAAAGACCAGCAACGAAAAGATTGAATTAGTCACGCGCGCCAGCGAAGAATTGCGCAATGCCTTCAAAGCGATGGCTGCGGATGCATTAAAAAGCAATAATTCATCTTTTCTGATGGTTGCCGAAGAGACGCTCAAACGATTCCAGAGCCAGGCGAAGGGCGATCTTGATGCCCGGCAGAAGGCTGTGGCTGATATGGTGGCGCCGGTGCGCGATTCGCTGAATAAAGTGGACGAAAAAATTCAGCAGATGGAAGTGGCGCGCGGAGATGCCTACGGCGAACTGCGCGCCCAGGTGCAATCGCTGATTACCACTCAGAAGGAATTGCAATCGGAAACGGGAAATCTGGTTCGGGCGCTGCGCACTCCGAATGTGCGTGGACGCTGGGGAGAAATTCAGCTGCGCCGCGTGGTCGAGATCGCCGGAATGCTTTCTTACTGCGATTTTGCCGAGCAGGAATCCGTGACTACAGAGAGTGGCAGGTTGCGTCCTGATCTGGTAGTGAAGTTGCCGGGTGGAAAACACGTGGTAGTGGATGCGAAGACGCCGCTGCAGGCCTTTCTGGATGCGTTCGAGACTACCGACGAAGATGCGCGGCGTGCATGTCTGGCTAACCATGCGCGGCAGGTGCGGGATCACATGAAAACTCTCAGCGGCAAGAACTACTGGGAGCAGTTCGAGGCCACGCCGGAGTTTGTGGTGATGTTTCTTCCCGGCGAAACATTCTTCAGCGCCGCGCTGGAACAAGATCCCGGCCTGATCGAACAAGGAGTTTTGCAGCGAGTAATTCCGGCGTCTCCAACCACGCTGATCGCTCTTCTCAAAGCCGTGGCCTACGGATGGAATCAGGAAAAACTGGCGCGCAATGCGCAGCAGATCAGCGCACTGGGCAAAGAGTTGCATGACCGGTTGCGGCTGCTCGCGGGGCACATTACTTCGGTCGGCACAGGGCTCGACCGCGCCGTCGAGTCTTATAACAAAGCCGTTGGATCGCTGGAGAGCCGGGTGTTGGTTTCGGCGCGCAAGTTTGCGGAACTGGGCGCATCGGTGGCCGACGACATTCCTGAACTCGAGCCCATTGAGACCACTGCACGGGCGCTTTCTTTTGATTGGGACGAAGCAGAAATTCCTCCAGAGACGACTGCTAACAAACGTAAGGCTGGGTAGAGCAGCAACCAGTTGCCAATCATTGACCAACTCAGAGAACGCTAATCTCAGAGCACACTAATCGCGTCCTCCGGGGGCCCTCAAAAGTACACTGTTCCGCCTCGCTCTCAAACCCTCTTTCGATTTCAGTTCTCACCTAAAGCTCATTTTGTTCGCGCCGATAGCGTATGGGACGAGATTCCGTAACGCGACATGGCGAACTCTCGTCCAGATCCCTTTCAGAACAGGCTGGAGGACTCTTAGCAACGGTGAGGACTGCTATGGCATCTCGCATCGCCAAGGCGGGGATCGCAGCCTCGGCGGCCGCAGGTTTGCTCTGGATATTTGGCAAGACCGGGGCTTGGGCGAATCGACCTAACGAGTTCATGCCGCATGGCTATTGCTACCTCTGGGATCCCTGGATCGTCTGGCTGCACGTCATCTCGGACGGCCTGATCACGCTCTCGTACTACGCAATTCCCGTCATCCTTGTTTATTTCATTCGCAAGAATAAAGACCTGCCGTTCAATGGAATTTTCTGGATGTTTGGCGGATTCATCCTCGCCTGTGGCACGACCCACTTCATGGAAATCTGGAATGTCTGGCATGGCAATTACCTGGTGGCGGGTATGGTTAAGGCAGGGACGGCAGCTCTATCCGTGGTTACGGCTGTGACTCTTATCTCACTGGCTCCGAAGGCGGTTTCGCTGCCTGGCTTGCAGGTGGTGAATCGGCGACTGGAGGAGCAAATCGCCGAGCGCCGGGAAGCCGAAGGGGCAAGAGAGCAGGTGCTCAAGGACCTGGCCGATCAAAAGTTTGCTCTCGACCAGCACGCCATCGTGGCCACGACCGACGTGCAGGGAACGATTACTTATGTGAACGACAAGTTCTGCGCCATCAGCCAATATTCGCGCGCCGAATTGATTGGGCAGAATCACCGGATACTGAATTCCGCGCACCATCCTATGGAATTCTTCCAGCAGATGTACCACGGCATCGCTAACGGCGAGGTGTGGCGAGGCGAAATTTGCAATCGTGCCAAAGACGGCTCCTTGTACTGGGTGGATACAACCATCGTTCCGTTCCTCGATGCCAGTGGCAAGCCCCGGCAGTATATGGCGATCCGCGCCGATATCACGGAGCGCAAGCGGGCCGAGGAGGCACGCGGATGGCTGGCGGCCATTGTCGAATCCTCCGAGGACGCAATCATCAGCAAAAGCGTGGAAGGGGTGATTACCGCCTGGAATCGAGGAGCGGAAAGGACCTTTGGCTACTCGTCCTCTGAAGCCGTTGGCAAACCGATGATGATGTTGATCCCGCCCGAGCGCGTGGATGAAGAATCCGACATTCTGGACCGGATCCGCCACGGCGAGAGCGTGAAACATTTCGAAACTGTTCGTATGCGGAAGGATGGCACGAGGGTTGATATTTCGGAGGCAATTTCGCCGATCCAAAACGTCCGCGGTGTGATTGTCGGCGCGTCAAAAATTGCCCGTGACATCACGGACCGCAAGGCAGGCGAGCAGCGGCTGGCGGCGCAGACCGACGAACTCTCACGTCAGGCGGAAGAATTAGTTCATTCTCAGAAGGCCCTCGAAAGTCAGACTCTGATGCTGCAATCCGTTTTGAACAGCATGGCCGAGGGCTTGGTCGCAGCCGACGAGGCGGGAAAATTCATCTTGTGGAATCCGGCCGCTACCAGAATTGTTGGCATGGGCGCGGAGAACGTTCCCCCGGGTGAATGGAACGCACACTACGGCGTTTACATGCCCGACACTGTTACACCATTCCCCACCGAACAAAATCCACTGATCCGCGCCCTTCGCGGGGAGGTTAGCACGGCCGAGATGTTCTTGCGGAATGCCGAAATCGAACAGGGCACGTGGATTGAAATCAGCGGCGGTCCCTTGAAACAAAGAAACGGGGAGCAGCGCGGCGGCGTCGTGGCGTTTCGCGATATTACGCAAAGAAAAAAAGACGAACTGGAAATCCGCAAACTGAATGACGAACTCGAAGAGAAGGTATTGCAACGCACTACGGAACTGGAGGCCGCCAACCACGAACTGGAGGCCTTCACCTACTCCGTTTCTCATGACTTGCGCGCACCACTGCGGCATATCGGCGGTTTCTCCCGAATTCTGATCGACGATTTTGCACCGACGATGGACCCGGAGGCGCGGCATCATTTGCAGCGCATTGAGGAAGGCACGCACCGCATGGGCTTGCTGGTGGATGAACTTCTGAATCTGGCGCGCGTGGGCCGCCACACCCTTAGCCTTCAAGTTACAAAGCTCAACGCCATCATTGAGGAAGTTGTGTCCCTGTTGCAGCCGGAGGCCGCGGGCAGGGCTGTGACCTGGAAGATTTCCAGCCTGCCCCCCGTGAACTGCGATCCGGTGCTGATCAAGCAGGTTTTTCAGAATCTCATTGCCAACGCGCTGAAATTCACCCGGCCGCGGGAGCGAGCCATTATCGAAATCAGTCACCAGGAGAAAAATGGGCAGATCGTGATTGAGGTTCGCGACAACGGGGTCGGCTTCAACATGAAGTACATGGACAAGCTGTTCGGAGTCTTTCAGCGCTTACATCTCGCAGAGGATTTTGAAGGCACGGGGATTGGCCTGGCGACCGCCCACCGCATTCTGCACAAGCATGGTGAGCGGATCTGGGCGGAAGCGGAACTGGACAAGGGGGCTGCCTTTTTCTTCACTCTTGCCGTCGCCAAGACCATCCGGACCGAGGCAGGCGAAGCTGAAAACACAATCGCAATTGTGGGAGCTCCATCATGAACCCGAATGAAGTCGATATTCTGCTGGTCGATGATAGCCAGGATGACGTGGATCTTACCCTGCACGCCCTGCGCTCTGAGAATTTGGCGAACCACGTCTTCGTGGTCCATGACGGAGAAGAAGCGCTGGATTTTATTTTTTGTACCGGAGCATACGCGGAACGCTCTTTCGACCGTCCTCCCAAAATCATCCTGCTGGATTTGAAACTGCCGAAAGTCGATGGCATGCAGGTGCTTAAGCAGGTGAAAAGCGATGAGCGAACCAAAGCGATTCCAGTCATCCTGATGACTTCCTCGAGGGAAGAACGGGACCGGGTGATTGGCTACAACCTGGGCGCCAACAGCTATCTGCAGAAGCCAGTCGATTTTTCTGAATTCCGCAAGATGGTGAAGTTATTGGGGTTGTACTGGCTGGTGGTCAATCAGCCACTGGTGGGCAGTCGCACGCTGCAAGCGGTGGGGAAGGCGGCACTATGAGCAATGTCGGGACTAAGCTCCCAATGCCGGGCTCGGTCGAATCCAAACTCAAACTGCGTGTCTTGCTGGTAGAGGATAACGTGGTTGATGCGGAACTCGTTCTGCGTGCAATTCGCATCGATGGTTTCGACATCGATTCCGTTGTCGTACAGGATGAGCCTGCGTTTACCCGGGCGCTCCGCACTCACCGGCCGGAGGTGGTGCTGGCCGATTACAACCTGCCCAACTGGAAAGGCATGGAAGCACTCGACGTGCTCCGGCGCGAGGGCCTCGACGTTCCTACGATCCTGGTCTCCGGTGCGCTTGGGGACGTGACTGCGGTCGAGTGCATCAAGCAAGGGGCCACCGATTATGTTCTGAAGGATGGTCTGGCACGCTTGCCTGACGTGATCCGCCGCGCCTTGCGGGAAAAACACGAGCGCAGCCTGCGCCACCAGGTGGAGGAAGACCTGGCTCGGAAAGTGGACGAACTGGCACGTTCCAACGCGGATCTCGAGCAATTCGCCTACGTCGCATCCCACGACCTGCAGGAACCGCTTCGCATGGTGGCGGCCTACACTCAGCTTCTTGCCGAACGGTATCGCGGCAAACTCGACGAGAAGGCCGATACCTTCATCGCCTACGCCAGCGAAGGCGCGTTGCGCATGCAGATCCTCATTCAGGATCTACTGGCGTTTTCGCGGGTCGGCCAGGATGGAGCGGCCAGCGGGAGCGTGGATTGCAATGGCGTGATTGAAGATGTTCTACAGGTTTTGGCGTCCGCGATTCGAGAAAGCGGCGCGGTGGTCAGGCATGCCGACCTACCGGCAGTTTGGGCAGACCGCACGCAGGTGGCGCAAGTATTCCAGAATCTGATCGGGAACGCCATCAAGTTTTGCGGCAAAGATCCGCCAGCTGTTTCCGTACGGGCAGAAAAAGCGGACCAGAACTGGCTGTTCACGGTGAGCGATAACGGAATCGGCATTGCGCCGGAGTATGCGGAAAACATTTTTGTGATTTTCCAACGTTTGCACACTCGCGCCGAATACCCGGGGAGCGGCATCGGTTTGGCGATCTGCAAGAAGATTATCGAGCACCTGGGGGGAAAAATCTGGGTGGAGTCGCAGGCCGGTGCCGGTTCCACCTTCAAATTCACCATGCCTTCTCGCGGTCCGGATGAGCGCGTGGAGGCGCGGCCATGAAGCCACTACCCGAACTCCTTATTGTGGATGACAACCCGGCCGATGTGGTATTGGCCCGCGAAGCATTGACCGGAAGCGTTCACGGCAGCCAGATCAGCAGCGTCGAGGACGGCGACGAGGCGATGGCCTTCTTGAATCACCGGGGAAGGTACTTGAACACAATTCGTCCCGACTTGGTGATTCTGGACTTGAATCTGCCCAAAAGAGACGGCCTGGCGGTGCTGGTCGCGATGAAGGCAGCGCCGGACCTGTGCCGCATTCCAGTCGTAATCTTCAGCACCTCCCGGCTGCGCCAGGATATCGCACGAAGTTATGAAGTGGGCGCGAATTGCTATGTCAGCAAGCCAGGGAATTTGAATGACTTTTTTTCTGCAATTAAGGCCATTGAACAATTCTGGTTCGGCTTTGTAAACCTGCCACCACGAGGAGAATGACGGAATATGGATCAACAAATCACGCGCGTGTTGCTGATTGAAGACAACCCCGGCGACGCCGATCTGGTTCGCCTGCGGCTGGTCGAAGGAAAATCTCCGATGAACGTAAACTGTGTGAACCGGCTCGCCGATGGCCTCGCCTGCATGACGAAGGAAATGCCATCCGTGGTGCTGTTGGATCTTAATCTACCGGACAGCCACGGAGCGGAAACTTTCCGCCGAGTCCGCGATCATTCACCCAACGTTCCGATCGTTGTGCTTTCCGGCCAGGACGACCAGGTGCTGGCGGAGAAGGCTGTCCATCAAGGGGTTCAGGATTATTTGGTCAAAGGCGATCTCTCCAGCAAGCAGCTGGAACGCGCCATCCGCTACGCGGTGGAGCGGCAAGGGCTTCTGCGAGCGCTCGAAATCAGTCAAAAGCAGCAAATCGATTTCAAGAACCAATTTCTCTCCCACGTCTCTCACGAATTGCGCACGCCGCTCACCTGCATTCATCAATATGTCACTTTGCTTCTGGATGGACTGGCTGGGCCCGTGGCGCCAGATCAGTCTGACCATCTGAAGACCGTTTTGAAAAGCGTGAATCAGTTGCATGCCATGGTTCGCGACTTGCTTGAGGCGACGCGCGCCGAGACCGGCAAGATGCGAGTCGAACCGCGCTGCGTTGCGCTGGGCGAACTGATCCAGCAGACCATTGCCATGATGCGGCCCACGGCCGATGAAAAGAAAATTGGGCTCGAGGTTGCGGTAGACCAAACTCTGCCGCTTTTATATGCCGATCCCGACCGCGTCCTCGAAGTGCTCATCAACCTGGTGGATAACGCTATTAAGTTCACTCCGCCTGATGGAGCGGTTATGGTCCAGGCATGCCGCGTGGATGCCGATCCCGGCTCGGTTTACATTTCGGTCAGCGATACCGGACGCGGCATCAGTCCTGAATCGAAATCTTTGATTTTTGAGCGATTGTATCAGGACGCCGATTCTGTCGACAACAACCGCTCTGGACTTGGGCTGGGGCTGTTCATCTGCCGGGAGATCGTACGGCTACATCAAGGGCGGATCTGGGTTTCGAGCGAACCGGGAATGGGCAGCACCTTTACCTTTACCTTGCCGGCCTATTCGCTGGCCAAACTGCTCGCCCCAGTGCTTATGCATAATGATCGTTTGCGTACCGCTTTTGTGCTGGTGCGGGTCGATCTGACGCCGCTTTCGGCCGCGCTGCGAGGCAACTGGAAGCAAACCTGGCAACAATGCCTGGAGGTCCTGCAGCGGTGCGTCTACTTCGACAAGGACCTGGTGTTGCCTGCGATGGGAACATCCAGCGCGGCGGAGACGCTTTTCGTTGTGGCCTCAACCGATATGCCGCAAGTGGGAATCATGATCGCGCGCATTCGTGAACAACTGGAGCGCATGCCGGACTTCAAAAGCAAATGCAGCCTCAGCATCATGGCTACTCCCATTGAGCTTCCCCCAGCTGTCCCCAGCCAGTCGCTGGATCAGCAGATCCAAGCCGTTGCCGACCATGTAACTGCCATGGTCACCACCGGCATGCAAAGAAAGCACCCCGTTTTGCAGAAGCCGATACGAAATTCCAACTAACCAGCCGTCCCATTAAGGAGAAAGAAAATGCCGAAACCAAAAATACTGGTAGTCGATGACGATCCCGACCTGGTGCGGGCCATGCGGTTGCGCCTGCGAGCTAACAACTACGAAGTTACCACTGCCAGCGATGGCTATGGCGCAATCGCATCGGCGCAGAAAGATCGTCCAGCGCTGATTATTCTGGACTTAGGCCTTCCCGTTGGGGACGGCTTCGTGGTTCTGGATCGGTTGCAGAGGAGCGATACGCTTTGTGGCGTTCCGGTCATCGTGCTGAGTGCGCGCGATCCTCAGGCTAACGAGGAGCGCGCCCTGAAGGCAGGGGCGTCGGCATTTTTTCAGAAGCCCGCCGACAATGACGAATTGATGAACGCGATTCGGCTTAGCCTGACCCCCGGACCAGCGCAGACTCCATCTTGGCCGTCGTAAGTAACCGCAGGGATTGATTTGGCGCAGCGTTGTCCCCGCGCCTGATTTCATTCGGCGCGGGGATAACTGCGCTCGCACTTGTCGGTCGGCTTGCTCGATTGTTCGTGGGCTCCTCAATTTGTAACCGCGTAAATCCCTTTCCTCGCATTTAGATACACAATTCCACAGAAACATCCAAAAAGGCGTAACCAGCGTTCGAAAATCCATCTATAATTTCCAAAGTGCTTCAATCGCATGTAGTTAGCATTCCTGAAGTGGGAAGTGACATGGCAGCGAAGTTGCTCATTGATGATCGGCGGGACGTGACTTTCACGCCTATCCAGCCCATTACGGGTTCGGGGCCGCCGCCGAAACCCATGAACCGGGAAAGTCAAGTCCGTTTCGTTGCCGTTCTGCTGTTTCTCCTGACAGTTGCCGCGGTGCTATTCGCGGGCTTCAATTTTGATGCTGAGCTGAAATCCGCAGTTCCCGACGACGGCGTGTGGTGGATCGAACACAACGGCCAGCTCACCGCTGACCGGGTCGATCCTAACGGTCCCGGTGCCAAGAGCGGTATAAAGCCGGGCGACCAGCTGGTTTCCATCAACGGCGAGGAAGTCAGGAACATTTCCGGGCTGGAGCGCCAGTTCTACCGTAACGGAGTCTGGTCCAAAGCAGCGTATTCTCTGATCCGGCAAACGGTTCCGCTCGATTCCAGCGTAATTCTGGTTCCGGCGGAACGCTCGCTCAACAACTGGCTGCGGCTGATTGCGTTGATCTATCTTGGCATTGGCCTCTATGTTTTGCTGCGCCGCTGGACTGCTCCGGGCTCCACGCATTTTTATATCTTCTGCCTGGTCTCGTTCATCGCCTACTCGTTCAAATACACCGGCAAGCTCAACGATTTTGACTGGACAATCTATTGGGGCAACATCGCGGCGGGAGTGTTGCAGCCGGCGCTGTTTCTTCATTTCGTTCTGACTTTCCCTGAGAAACGCGAGTTTGTACGCAAGCATCCCTGGCTGCTGGCGCTGGTCTACGTGCCGGGTACGATTTTGCTGGCCATTCATGTCAGCGCCATGCAGTGGCTACAGGCCAGTGAGCGCCTGCGCTGGAATCTCGACCGCATGGAAATGTCTTATGGGTCGCTGTTCTTCCTGGCCGCCGCCACTGTGCTCTGGTACAGCTACCAGCGCGCCAGTACGACGATTTTGCGGCAGCAATTGAAGTGGGTGACTCGCGGCACGATTCTCGCCATCATTCCTTACACTCTGTTCTACGTTGTCCCCTACCTGATGGGCACGCTGCCGGGCGCGACGATGAAAATCTCAGCGCTATCGCTGGCCCTGCTGCCGCTTACGTTTGGTTATGCCATTTTCCGTTATCGCTTGATGGATGTAGACCTCATCTTCAAGCGCGGGGTGGTTTACACGCTGGCAGCGGCGATTGTGGTGGGAATGTACTTTGGACTGGTGGCGGGCGTGGCCGAACTTGTCCACATGCGGCAGCCGAGCAGCGGTCCGATTGGGTTGATCCTTGCGGTCGTGGTCACGGCTCTGTTATTCGATCCGGTACGCAAGTGGATACAAGACCGCATCGACCAATTTTTCTATCGCACGCGTTACGACTATCGCCGCACGCTGCTCGAGTTCGGGCGCGAACTTGGTTCGGAGACTAACCTCGACGCGATGCTCTCATCGCTGATGGACCGGTTATCGCGCACGCTCGCAGTCGATCGCATGGCGATTTTCCTGGCAGGAGAAAGGACGGAAGAGTTTGTGCTCGCCAAATCTTTCGGCTTGCCTTCCTCCGGCAATCTTGATTTGTCATTCTTGATGGCGCCGCGGCCGGAACCCGCGGGTCACCTTTTCTTCGAGAATACGCATCAGGTCCCGCGCGAGGGACCGGGTTCTCAGCAGACGATCGCGCGTTTGGATCTGAACTACTACATCCCGTGCCACGCGCAGCATAAGACCATCGCCGTGCTCGGATTGGGCAAGACCGCTCAAGGGGATTTTCTTTCCAGCGAAGATATGGAATTGCTCGAAACTCTGGGCGGCTATCTTGGCATTGCTATTCAGAATGGCCAGCTTTATGCATCCCTGCAGCAGAAGGCAGCCGAATATGAACGCCTGAAAGATTTCAACGAGAACATCGTCGAATCGATCAATGTAGGCGTGATGGCGCTCGATATGGAAGATCGCATCGAGAGCTGGAATGCGCAGATGGAAGTAATGTATGCGGTGCCGCGCTGGCAGACTTTGACGCAGCCACTGAAGGCAGTCTTTCCCGCGGAATTCGTGGAAGAGTTCGATCGCATGCGGCAGAATCCCGGCATTCACAACCTGTACAAGTTCCGCCTTAAGACCCCCGCCGGCGAAGTGCGTACTGTAAACGTAGCCATCGCTCCGCTGGTGACGCGCACTTTCCAGGTGATCGGGCGGCTGATCATTATGGATGACATCACCGAGCGGGTCGAACTGGAAGCTCAGCTTTCGCAGGCCGATAAACTTTCGTCGATCGGATTACTCGCGGCCGGCGTAGCTCATGAAGTCAATACGCCGTTGGCGGTGATCTCTTCCTACACCCAGATGCTTTCCAAACAATTGCAGGCCGATCCGCAAAAATCCGGATTGCTGGAAAAGATCACGCGGCAAACTTTCCGAGCGTCCGAGATCGTGAACAACCTGCTGAACTTTTCCCGCACCAGCGGCAGCGAGATTGGCGATGTGGATGTGAACAAAGTAATCGCCGACACTCTAGCCCTGTTGGAGCACCAGTTCAAGGTGGCGAAAGTGGAAGTGGAAAATGCGTTCTCGCCCAAGTTGCCGGCGATTCAGGGAAATCCGGGAAGACTGCAACAGGTATTTTTGAATCTGTTCCTCAATGCCAAGGACGCTATGCCTGGCGGTGGCAAGTTACGCGTGGCTACGATGAATGGAGAGAGCGTTAGCGTGTGTGTTTCCGATACTGGATCTGGAATTGCGCCGGAGCACATCCAGCGGATTTACGACCCGTTTTTTACCACCAAGACTTCGCCGCGGGAAGGGCAGGCGCGTGGGACCGGTCTGGGACTTTCCGTGACCTATGGCATCATTCAGGAACATGCGGGCAAGATTCGCGTGGAAAGCCATCCCGGCGCCGGAACTACCTTCACCTTGGATTTCCCCTTGAGCAGGAAGGCTGTCCATGTCTAAACAAAGCTGGTCTAAACAAAGCATGTCTAAACAAAGCAGGTCGAAACCGAGCATGTTTAAACAAAGCGTGCTTATGCCAAAACCTAAGTCGACTTACCAGGGTATATCCGAGGCCGAATATGTCTGAAGCCGCAATCATTCCGCGCGCCGCGGCGAATGGGAATTCCGGCCTTGCCGGCGCAGTTCTGATCATCGATGATGAGGCGGAGATTCGCGAATCTCTGCAGACCTTGCTCGAGCTCGAAGGTTTCGCCGTGGAGACGGCTGCCTCTGGCGAGGCGGGATTGCAGCGTATCGGCGAGCATCCCTTCGATTTGATCCTGCTCGATCTCGCTCTACCCGGCCGCAATGGCATGGATATTCTGGCCGAGATTCGTGCCCACGAAACCGGACTGCCCGTCATCATGATCACTGCCTTTGGCACGGTGGAGAATGCGGTACGCGCCATGCAGGGCGGAGCCGCCAACTTCGTCCAGAAGCCATGGGACAACGAAAAACTTCTGGCCGACGTGCGCGCCGCCGTAGGATGGCGCCGCGCCGCGGAAGAAAACGTACAACTGAAGCGCGCCCTCAAGCAGCGCTACAACTTCGAAAACATTGTCGGCAAAAGTGAGCCGATGCTGAAGATCTTCGACCTGGTCGCTCAGGTCGCGAATAGCCGTTCTACCGTGCTATTGCAGGGCGAGAGCGGGACCGGCAAAGAAATCATCGCCAAGGCTTTGCATCTGAATTCGCCGCGTCACGACCGGCCTTTTGTTCCGGTGAACACCGGTTCCATGCCTACCGACCTGCTCGAATCCACTCTCTTCGGTCACGTGAAGGGTGCATTCACCAGCGCCATTGCCTCGAAGAAGGGATTATTTGAGATTGCGGATCGCGGCACATTGTTCCTGGACGAAATCGCCACCATGAGTCTGGAAACGCAGGCGAAGATACTTCGCGTGTTGCAGGATCGCAGGTTTATGCACCTGGGAGGCGTGCAGGAGATTCAGGTGGACGTGCGGATTATTGCCGCCACCAACATCGACTTGCGTACATTGGTTCGAGAAGGCCGATTCCGTGAGGATTTGTTCTACCGCCTGAATGTAATCACGATTGAATTGCCTCCGCTGCGCCAGCGCAGGGAAGACATTCCGCTGCTGGTGCAATTCTTTCTGAAGAAGTATGCGGAAGAAAACGATCGCCCGGTGCGCCGCATAACGCCAGAGGCGCTGCGGCCGTTAATGTCCTACTCGTGGCCGGGCAACGTCCGAGAACTGGAAAATGTAATTGAGCGGGCTGTTGTACTCTCTTCCGGCAGCGATATCACCATCGATCTGCTGCCTGACAATCTCCTGGGACGAGGAACGTCTTTGACACTGCACGATCCGCCCACTGATGCGTCGCTTTTTGAGATCGTGGAAGATGTGGAACGGCGAATCATCACTGACATGCTGGAGAAGTGCAACTGGAACCAGACCGAAGCCGCGGAGCGGTTTAAAGTGCCACTCTCCACGCTGAATCAGAAAATCCGCCGGTTGAATATCGAGATCAAAAAGAAGACGCGGGTATGATCCCGGTCCGACAGTTTGCCTTTCATTATTTCTGATACCCGAAGGCTGCTCGCGTTCTCTGCTATAGTTCGAAAAAGCGCGGCTTCCACTCGCTACGCCTGCCGAACGCATGGAACTGATCTCGCCCAGCGATCTCGCGAAAGAAAAAGTCCAGACAGTTCAGGATTATGTTCTGTTTTGCCTGCAGGCGGTGGCAAACGTCTTCCGCAAACCGCTGTACCTGGTCGATATGGTGCAGCAGGCGGATACCATCGGTGTAGGATCTCTGCCGATCGTGGTACTTACTGGTTTCTTCACCGGAGCTGTTCTGGCGCTGCAGGCCTCGAACACGCTGGAACGTTTCGGTTCGATCACGCTGGTGGGGCAACTGGTCTCAACTTCCATGGTGCGAGAACTGGGGCCGGTGCTCACCAGCCTGATGGTGGCGGGGAGAAATTCCTCCGGCATGGCCAGCGAACTGGGCTCGATGGTGGTTACCGAGCAAATCGATGCCATGCGAGCCCTGGGCACGGACCCGATGAAGAAGCTAGTGACGCCACGCGTGGTCGCCACAGTGTTTATGCTGTTTTTCCTGGCTATCATTTCGGACCTTGTGGGTCTGCTCGGAGGCCTGGTAGTCGCAAAACTCCTGCTGAAACTCGATGCCCGGCAGTACTGGTACAACGCCTGGGAAACGCTGGTGTTTCAGGATATGTTCATGGGATTGATCAAGCCGGTGATTTTCGGCTTCATCATTGCCACCGTAGGCTGCTTTTACGGAATGAACGCGCGCGGAGGTACCCAGGGAGTTGGCCGCGCCACTACGCAGGCAATGGTGGCGGCATCGGTTCTCATCCTCGCGATGGATTTGATCGTCACTCGTTTTCTGATGGCTACGCTTTCTTATCATTAATCCCATGTCCGCCCCAACGTTGCCGCTCAATTCCGATTTGGTTGCCGCAAAGAATGATTCCGCACCCGCCATTATCTTTGAAGACGTAACGCTGGCTTTTGGGGATAACGAAGTGCTGCGCGGGATTTCTTTCCATCTTCCTCGCGGAGAAACGAAGGCGGTATTTGGCGTCGCTGGATCCGGCAAGAGCCTCATTTTGAAGCTGGCAATGGGACTCATCCGGTCAGACTCGGGAAGCATCACGGTGTTAGGAGAAGACATCACCCACATGGCGGAAGACGAACTCTACGAGTTGCGCAGGAAAATTGGCATGGTCTTCCAGGAAAGCGCGCTGTTCGATTCTCTGACGGTCCGAGAAAATGTCGCCTATCGCCTGATGGAGGAGCATGGCGTCTATGACGAAGAGATCGACCGCCGGGTGCGCGAGGCATTGCGCTTCGTGGAACTGGAGCACACGCTCGATCTAAATCCCTCGGAACTCTCCGGAGGCATGCGGCGGCGCGTGGCCATTGCCCGGGCGATTATTACGCAACCCGAGCTGCTGCTTTACGATTCCCCCACGGGCGGTCTCGATCCCGTGACCTCCAATACGATTATCGAACTGATTATGAAACAGCGGGACGTCTACCGCACCAGCGCTCTGTTGGTGACGCATCGCCTGCAAGACGCTTTCACCATGGCGACGCATCAGTTCGATAGGCAAACCAACCGCATGGTGCCGCTGCCCTCCGGCACGCATTGTGAGGCTCCTTTGAGCTTTTTGATTCTGCGCGATGGAAAGGTAATCTTTGACGGCGACATTGATCAACTGGCGACTACACAGGATGAATACATTCGGGAGTACATCTCGTAGGAGTATTCCGGTTCGTTAAAGAACGAGTGTAAATGGATATTCGCTTGCCCGCCTGCAGGAATCGGCTGAAAAGGGTGAGAATGGAAATCCAATCATGCCCCGCTGGAAGGCGATGCGGCGAAGCTCATCCGAGGGATTCCAATAAGGCATGCGAGCGTCGAGAGGATTGAGTACGATGTCGCCCCTTCGTTCGTCATAAAACTGTTTCACAAATTCACAGGCCGGATCGTAGACAATAGCGCTGTCGCCTCTGTCCGCAACCTGATAGAGCATCTGCCGGATGACGCTCGACTTGCCCGAGCCGGTATCACCAACAACCAGAAAGTGCTTGTTTTCGGCGTTGCGTGGGACACGCAACGGGCGTCTCATCGTTAGTGGTGATGCCGATGCCGGCATCGCCCCATTGACAAGAAAAATTGTCAATGGTACCGTCTCCTCGTGCTCGATATTCAAGTCATCGATGATCCGGCGGCGGCGACGGCGGCTTTGGAGCCCATGCGGGGTCGACTCCTCTCCGAGCTAGTCGTGCCCGCCTCGGCGGCGACGTTGGCCACGCGGGTTGGCTTGACTCGGCAGAAAGTCAACTACTACCTG
>Ga0182024_10011948_pt1 | contig 17305 bp, 10 predicted proteins | sample P32metaG_FD_120480 | JGI IMG/M metagenome (GOLD analysis project Ga0182024, IMG submission 120480) | Permafrost microbial communities from Stordalen Mire, Sweden - P3-2 metaG (Illumina Assembly) | ecosystem: Environmental > Terrestrial > Soil > Wetlands > Permafrost | place: Sweden: Stordalen...
CGTTCATCGCCAATATGGAGGAAACCGCCAATCACACTCCGGCCTACGCTATCAAGATTGCCGCGAAACGGGATGGCAGTTTCACCGTGACGAATTTGCGCAACGATTTCAAGAAAGAATACGCCGCGCGGCCCAATCGGGTAGCAGCCTTGCCAATGCCGGCGTTTCATCACATTCACATCAATTCGACCAATCCGGAACGATCGATCGAGTGGTATTCGAAATACTGGCCGGAAGGCCGGCGGACGACCGTAGCCGGATTCCCAGCGTTTGAGGGATCGGATCTTTATCTCCTCTACAACCAGGTTGGCAAGCACGCCCCCGGCGCTTTCGACAGGAAGCTGCATCGCTCCGTGCCGCAATCGCCGTTTTGGACTTTCGGGTCCGGCGTCACCGATAGCAAGAGCCTGGTGGATCGGCTGACCAAGCTCGATGCCAAAGCGTTCCAGTTCCTGCCGGTATATGCAGGTCCGGACGACAAGAAAGGCGTGATCCGTTCCGGCCTTGCGCCCCAAGGGGACCAATTGCTGACCCTCTCGCAGTTGAAGGAACGCGCCGAAAAGGAGAAGGGTGCGCCTCCGCAAACCCGGCCCGGGAATCAGGATTTCGGCTATCTGGTCGATCCGGACGGCATGTTGGTCGAGTTCAATCAAGAGCCGAGGGACAATTTCTGGGCCCATACGCATTTCTGGCACGAGCAGCCGCTGTGCACCGCCAACTGGTATGCGGACCATCTCGGCATGGCGCTTCCGGGGTCGCGCGACCCCCAGACCCGGGCGATGGTCCCGCGCGAGAAGTGGGACCCGTGCGACGTTCCGATCGGCGAGGTCGGCTATCCGAGCTTCATGCCGCAGGGCCAGCTTCGCATTCCGATCGGGAACGTGCGGTTGGCGAATGGAAGTTGGGCCTGGTACACGCGGCAGTGCCGATCCGGCCGGTGCGGCGCAGGCAACGACAAGCCGCTGGTTCCTTCCGCCGGTCTGGTGGTCGATCACGTGGGGCTCGCCTATCCGAATCTGGACGACGTCCTCGCGCACCTGAAAGCCACCGGCGTACCGATCGTTAAGGGACCCTACGCGTTTGGCGCCACTCGCGCGGTCATGATCGAGGATCCGGACGGGTTGTCGCTCGAACTGATCGAAGTACCGCGGTAGCGAGCGTCCATTAGAGGGCGGTCTCGCCGCGATCGCCGCTATGGATTGTTTTAAGCCCGCAGTGTCAAGGGATTTGAACCGACGTCCGCCAGAAGCGGATCGTGAGCTTTCGGCAGGCGTGCACAGATCAGAAGCAGTATCGCTGTGTCACCCAGTAGTGCCAGTCTTCGATAGCCTGGCGATGATCACACGAGACCAGTTGTTGTATCAGACCGCCGATGAGACACCGAGATCCGTCATCGTCCGAATGCCCACGCCACCATCAGCGGGAACTCTTCTCGCCAGAATGCGCCACCGTGCGACCCAGCTCGCTCATTCATGACGACATCCGCATCTGCATCGCGCAGCGCGTCCGCCCACCTCCTTGCGTTCTCGAGGAAGAACGGCTCCTGTGTGCCAGCGACAAGGTATGTGCGCGGAAGCGGACGCGGCATAATGCCAGGCGGCTTGTAACCGCCGCCAGGCGAGGCGCACAACACCGCACCGTAGACATGTGGATGCTGAAGCCCAAGAGCGAGGGCCAGCTCTCCACCCGCCGAGACGCCGAACACTGCGGTACGTTCAGTGGGCAGCGCCACGCCAAACCGCGACTCGGTCCATCGGCGAACGTCCTCGACGAAGAACTTCTCGTGTGCCGCGAACCGCTCCGGCTCAAAGCCCGGTGAGTAATCATGGAGCCGCAGCGTCTCATCGGTCAGCCGATGTACACCGACGATCATTGTGGACGGTACGTCAGCCTTCTCGAGCAACCGGCCCCACTTCGAGATTCCCTGACCGTCACCGGCGAAGACGATTGCTTCGGGCGGGTCCGGTGGAACGTACACCGTGACCTGCCTTCCACCGTCGTACTCGAACATCTCGGTGACAAACTCTCCCGAGACTGCGCCGCTGGGCTTGGCGGGCGCTCCGTCGGACTCACTTAGCTTGCGGTTGACGTGATTGCGTGCCTGCGTCTTCATGGCCTTGCCTTCATTTTAGAACTTTGGAACTCCAACATATTGGTTCTGAATCGCCTGGAAATGATCTGTGCCCGGCTTAGGTAATCGGCCGTGCGGCCCGTTGACCAACAACGCGGAAATTGGTAGGAATAGCTTGGGCGCCTCGGACCTCAAGCACAATCTCCAGCGGCGGTAACTGGTCCACCAGGACTCGGCCGTCGGGGAGAAAGCGCTATCGCTAGCGCGAGGATCTCGCGCTCGGAAAGGCTGTCGAAATTCCGTATACGTCTAATGATGCCTAAGCCGCCCGCGATGACGCGTAGGCCGCCCGCGCGGTGGCATCGCTTCAAGAAAAGTAACCACCTTTCGCTAGCCCGGAGAGAGCGAACGTCAATCGACACGGCGTCGCGAATTCGACAAATGTCGACAAGGCGTCAACCGATGACGTTCGGTCAACATCTCCGTCCTCAATCGCAGTGGCAGCAACGTGAGATTCACAGCGTGGCAACGCTTATGGCTACATCGCCGGTTGGCACGGGAGATGCATTCACTCGGTTGACAGCACGGAAAGGAGATCGGATGTCACCCGATAAGAAGATCACTTCTCGCAGCCGATTGGGATTCATCGGGCTCGGATTGCTAGGCTCGCGGATTGCACGACGACTGGTCGATGCCGGATTTCCCGTCGTGGTGTACGATCTCAAATTCGCTAAGGCCGAGGAGTTTGCCACCGCTGGAGTCGAAGTCGCGCGCCATCCGGGGAGATTGGCCAGCGACGTCGACGTGGTGTTGTCGTCTCTTCCAGATGATCTTATGGTCGACGCGGTGTATCTGGGGTCAGGCAACGTACTGAGTAGCGCCAAGCCCGGTACTCGGATTATCGAGTTGAGCACAATCTCTCCAGAAACCTCGCGGCGGTTACACCAGGCGGCGAGGCAGTCTCATATTTCCGCGCTGGACGTAGCTGTCTCTGGAAGCACGCCGGCCGCTGAAGCTGGAGCCCTCACCCTATTCGGCGGTGGCGACCGCGAAGCCTTCGAAGCGGCCCAGCCGATCTTTGCCGCTATCGCGAAGCAATGGTTTTACATGGGCCCAAGCGGCGCCGGCGTCGCGATGAAGCTTGTGGTGAACGCGCTTTTGGGAGTGGGCATGCAAGCAGTCGCCGAAGCGATTGCGTTGGGTTCGCGGCTGGGCCTGCCGCGCGAACTTCTTCTCGATACATTGGCGAAGACTGCTGTAGTCGCGCCGGCTCTGACCGGAAAATTAGTTACCGCCAAACATCAAGACTACGCGCCACAATTCCCGGTTCGTCTTATGCACAAGGACTTCGGATTGATTCTGAAGGCTGCGGCGCAGGCCGGCCTTTCTATGCCAGCGACCGAAGCGGCGGCGTCAATCAACGACGAAGAAGCTGCGAGCGGGGGCGAAGAAGATTTTTCCGCGGTCATCGAGCGGATGGAACACGAGGCTGTGACGGACAAGGTTTTGCCGCCAGAGGCTTAAGGCGTGCATCCATTTTATTGAGGAGACTTGAAAATGATTCTACGCACACTCGGCCAGAGCGATTTAAAGATTACACCGATCGGGATTGGCGCTTGGGCGATCGGTGGAGGCGAGTGGGAATTCGCCTGGGGCCCGCAGGAGGATAGAGAGTCCATCGCCGCGATCCGCGCAGGACTGGACCGCGGCATCAATTGGGTCGATACTGCGGCCATTTACGGACTGGGGCATTCCGAGACCGTCGTTGGCCGCGCGATTAAGGGGCTTCGCGCTCATCCCTATGTATTCACAAAGTGCAGCTTGGTTTGGGACGAATCCGGAAGAATTTCGCACAACCTGCAGGCCGCCTCGATCCGCCGGGAAGCCGAAGCCAGCCTGAAGCGACTGGATCTCGATACCATCGACCTCTATCAAATTCACTGGCCCGCGTGGCGCGGTGCTCCGGAGAGCGAATCGCCCGGTTCGATCGAAGAAGCGGTTGGCGCACTGGCGAAGCTGAAGAGCGAGGGCAAGATCCGCCACATCGGAATCTCGAATTTCAATGCGCAACAAATGGAGCGCGCCCTCGGCGTAGCTCCCATCACCTCTCTCCAGCCGCCGTATTCAATTCTGGCGACCGATATCGAGGACTCCACTCTTCCGTTTGCTTTGAGGCATCGGATTGGCGTAATCGTCTATTCCCCTATGGCCTCCGGACTGCTGACCGGTGCCATGACACGGGAGCGGATTGCCAACCTTCCCCAAGACGACTGGCGAAAAGCCAGCCCCAACTTCCAGGAACCGCTACTCTCCCGCAATCTGCGGCTGGTCGAAACGCTGCGCGCCATTAGCAAGCGCCGAAATGCTACACCCGGTGAAGTGGCCATCGCTTGGACCCTACGGAATCCCGCTGTGACCGGCGCGATCGTCGGTGTGCGCAGCGCACAGCAGGTCAGCGGTGTTGCCGGAGCAGCCGACGTTAAGCTCAGCGAAGACGAAATGCTGGAAATCGAGCACGTGCTGACCCTGCAACCAGCTTAGCCGCATCGAACAAGCTTCTTCGAGCTTCGAGCTCGGAGTTTTCAAACAATGATCAAGATCTCGATCGATGGGATTGAATACGACGCCGTAACTGGACACCGGCTGATCGACGTAATCAACCGAGCGGGCGTGCAATTGTCGCAGGTCTGTTATCACCCGCAGTTAGGGCCGATTCAGACCTGCGATACCTGCATCGTTGATGTGAACGGTGAACTCGTTCGAGCCTGCGCTTCGCTGGTCTCACCTGGAATGAAGGTCTCGACGAATAGTAAAGAAGCTCATGCCGCTCGTGCGGAAGCGTTTGACCGGATATTGAGCCGTCATCAACTCTACTGCACGGTCTGCGATAACAACAACGGCAACTGCACGGTGCATAACACGACCAAACTGCTTGGCACCGAACACCAACGTTACCCGTTTCAAGCGAAGCCGTACGAGGTCGACAACAGCAATCCCTTCTATCGCTATGATCCCGACCAGTGCATCCTATGCGGTCGCTGTGTGGAAGCCTGCCAAGACCTTCAGGTCAACGAAACCCTGTCGATTCGCTGGGAGGATCCGCACCCTCGCGTCCTGTGGGACGGGGGCGCGCCCATTGGCGAATCGAGCTGCGTCTCATGCGGGCACTGCGTCACGGTTTGTCCTTGTAACGCCCTGATGGAGAAGTCCATGCTCGGGTACGCGGGATTCCTGACCGGGTTGAGTAAGCCCGCGCTCGACGGCATGATCAATGTAGTGAAGGGTCTCGAAGCCGAAACCGGCTACACTGCGATCCTGAAAGTCTCCGAAGTCGAATCCGCGATGCGGACAACCCGCGTTCGACGCACGAAAACTGTCTGTACCTACTGCGGCGTCGGATGCAGCTTCGATATTTGGACCAAAGACCGGCACATCTTGAAGGTCGAGCCGGCCGAGGGTCCCGCCAATGGCGTCTCCACCTGCATCAAAGGCAAGTTCGCATGGGATTTTGTGAACAGCCCCGAACGCCTCACGAAACCGCTCATCCGGGAACACGACCGTTTTCGTGAAGCCGAATGGAACGAGGCTTTGGATCTCGTCGCCCGCCGGTTCGAGGAGATCAAGGGACTCCATGGCCCGGATGCGCTTGCGTTCATCGCTTCTTCGAAATGCACCAATGAGGAAGCCTATTTAATGCAAAAGCTGGCTCGCGCGGTGATCGGAACGAACAACGTCGACAACTGCTCGCGATATTGTCAGGCTCCAGCAACCACGGGACTGTTTCGGACGGTCGGGTACGGAGGCGATTCGGGTTCGATCACCGACATCGAGCAGGCGGATCTTGTCCTGATCATCGGCAGCAACACCGCGGAGAGTCATCCTGTTCTCGCGACGCGCGTAAAGCGGGCGCACAAACTTCATGGGCAGAAGCTCATTGTCGCGGACTTGCGCGAGCACGAAATGGCGCGGCGCGCCGATCTCTTACTACAACCGCGTCCAGGCACGGACTTGGTATGGCTTTCCGCGGTGACGCGTTACATCCTCGACGAGAGTCTTGCCGATTGCGAATTCCTAAGCCACTGGACCAACGGCCTCGACGAATATCGAAAGAGCCTCGATCCGTTTACGATCGAGTTCGCTTGCGAAACCTGTGGCATCCCGGTCGACATTTTGCGGCGGACGGCCCATATGATCGCCGAAGCCGGGCGAGTCTGCGCTCTCTGGGCGATGGGCATCACCCAGCACACTGCGGGATCCGATAGCTCCACGGCAATTTCGAATCTGTTGCTCGTCACCGGCAACTATATGCGTCCAGGTACGGGCGCGTATCCGCTCAGGGGACATAACAATGTTCAAGGAGCCAGTGACCACGGCGCCATGCCGAACCTCCTGCCCGGCTATCAATCCGGGGACGATCCCGAAGTTCGCGCGCGCTTCGAAAGCCGCTGGGGTGTGCGCCTGCCCTCAACCAAGGGCTTGGACAATCATGAGATGGTTGACGCGATTCAGAAAGGCGCATTGCGAGCGATGTATTTATGCGGCGAGGAAATGAGTATCGTCGATTCTAACGCCAACTACGTCGCGGATGCATTCCAGAAGCTTGATTTCTTCGTGGTACAGGATATCTTCTTCAGCGCGACCTGCCGGTTCGCCGACGTGGTGCTGCCTGCCAGTCCAAGCCTCGAAAAGGAAGGCACATTTACGAGCACCGAGCGCCGGATCCAGAGGCTCTATCAAGTGCTCGAGCCACTCGAAGGGAGCCGGCCGGACTGGACGATCATTAAAGACGTCGCAAATCGGCTCGGTGCCGGCTGGAATTATCGGCATCCTTCGGAAATCATGGATGAGGTCGCCGCACTGACCCCGATGTTCGCGGGGGTCAACTATGAGCGCCTCGAAGGATACAAAAGTCAACAGTGGCCGATTGCGGCCGATGGCAGCGATCAGCCGCTGCTCTACACAAACGGCTTTCATTTCCCGGATGGCAAGGCACGTCTATTTCCACTGGTCTGGCATGAGCCGCAAGAGCGCGTCGATTCTGACTTTGATCTTCATCTGAACAACGGCCGGCTCCTCGAACATTTCCATGAAGGCAATTTGACCTACCGCAGTCCGGGCATCCACGCCAAGGTACCCGATACGTTCGTCGAAGTTTCACCGGAGTTGGCGCGCGAGAGAGGCATCGAAAGCGGAAGCCTGGTGCAATTAACGTCGCGGCACGGTAGTCTCCATGTTCGCGCATTAGTCACCGACCGGGTCCGCGACGGCCAACTGTATATGCCTATGAACTCTAGCGAAAGCCCGGTCAACGTACTGACGGGCAGCCACACGGATCCAGCAACTCATACTCCGGCGTATAAGGAAACCGCGGTGCGGATGAAGGTCATGGACGTGAAGGGAGAGAGCCCTCTGCCGCGGATCAATCATCGCTTCGGCCATCCGACTCCTCAACAAGGAGTCGAAGTGGAGAAAAAATGGCGGCAACCAGGATACACTTTTCCGGGAACTGCTTTGATTCAGATCATCCCAAGCTAAGGAGACATCGATTGACATGGCTCAACCGATTTCATTCCAACTGCCTCAGCGCGACACCAACGATGGACGCCTTCGGGATGCGCCACACAAGCACGCAGACGCCATTTTATCGGCGCTAGAGTTGCTCCAACTCCTGCACGATCAAGGAGTGTTGGATCTGATGCGCGGGATGGTGGGCGTTGGTGACCAATTGGTAGGCACCTTGACCGCAGCCGTCGACACGCCGGAATCGTTGCGCGCGCTTCGCAACTTTCTGCTGTTGACGAAATTCTTCGGAAGCATTCCTCCGGAGGTCTTAAGTAGCTTGGTTCGCGCTGCTGAGGGAGGAGCGGAGCGGGAAAAGGCGCGCCGGGCGCCTGGATTGCTGCAATTGTTGCGCAGGCTTCGCAACGGGAATATCCGGCACGCGATCGCAGTCGCGTTCGACTTGTTGGAGAGCGTGGGCAACGGTCTGTGAGCGACCCATTCAACGTGCATACCGCAAGCCATCGCGTCGTGAGATTGAAGCAGCGCCCGTGAAACTTCGTATCCAAGGAAACTCGTTGCGTCTGCGGCTGACGCAGAAGGAAGTGGCTCAGCTACGAGATCGGGGCCATGTCAAATCCTTCATTGAGTTCGCGCCTGGTCACTCGCTCGTTTATCTGCAGGAAGGTCATTCCACAGCAGCTCAGTCGCCGCCGTTATCGACGGTGAAGCGATTCGCGTGATCGAAAACGATTTACTATCAGAACCCGCTTCTGTCCTGATGAAACGAGTTGATCAAGTCTTCGAAGAGTCACCCTACCTTCACCGAAGCTCGCGAAAAAGCGCTTCTCTCATGAGCACGTCCCGTGCGCGCGCGTCTGTTCACTGCGTGCCGCTGGTGACGAATCATCGACACTTGTTGAAGCGATGGAGCGGTCTTCCGTCCAGCAACCCATAGTGGAACCGATGTTTCGACACGACCGCGTATTGGTCGGAAACCTGCACGTCCGATTGCAATGTTACGAGCAACCTCATTCATCGCACTGCTCCTGGTTTTCGTCGCACCGCGAGGCGTTGCGCAGACACAGGTGGAAAATCTCGCGCGCGTTCTTCGGGACAAGCAGATCATCACGTCTTCGGATTACGACCGGATCGTTCATGCGTCACCCGGTGAAGACCTTGCGCTCCTAACGACGATTCTGCGTGACAAGGGAATCCTCTCAAATACCGAAGTCGCAGGGATCGGATCGCCCGCCGCAACGCCATCGGCCGCGACATCACCCGCCGCAACACCACCCGCCGCAACATCACCCGCCGCAACACTGCCCGCGGTATCGTCGGCGACTCCTCCCGCACCAGCGAACACCGAAGATACCGCCGGAGGCGGTCAACATCTGAGCCTGTATGGCACAATCCTATTCAACGCGTTCCTCAATGACCAGAGGACGAACAACGCCGATATTCCGCTCTTCGCGAGTCCCAAGGCATCCGGACCAACTGAGAATTTCGGCGCCACCGCGCGCCAGAGCCGGCTCGGATTGTCTTATACCGGCGCAAAGGTTGGCGGCGCGACCATCAGCGGTAAGGTGGAACTCGACTTTCTCGGCGGAGAACCTGCATTCACAAACGGGATCAACATGGACCTGGTGCGGGTGCGGCTGGCATACGGCCGCATGGACTGGACGCACTTCGCATTGGAGGCCGGACAGGACTGGGTGATCTTTGCCCCCCTGAATCCGACTTCGCTGGCGGAGTTCGCCATTCCCTCGATGTCCGCTTCAGGGAACTTATGGATTCGTACGCCGCAAGTACGCGCGGAATGGAAGGACACTCTTGGTCGCGGGAATTTCCTATGGCAGTGGGCGGCTCTCGATCCGAACATCGGTGACAATCCAGCCGCCTATTCCGTGGCGCGACAGCCTCTGGCAGGAGAACTTGGAGGCCTTCCTGCTGTCGAGACACGTTTTGCGTACTCCCTGCCGACCTCCGATCGAACCGCGACCGTTGGTTTGAGCGCGCATTGGAATACTGCTAAGAACACCGGAACCATCGGAAGCGTACCAGTCGCGCTCAATTTTGAATCCTGGGGAGTCGCGGCGGACTTCAATATACCTGTCGCCAAAAGCATCGTACTCACCGGCGAAGCCTTCGGTGGACACGCGCTTGGAATCTTCAGCGGCGATATCTCGCAAACACTCGCGCCGATCGGCGAGCCGGGAGATCGGGGCATCGGTTCGCGAGGCGGATGGATGCAATTGCAGTTCAATCTTTCCAAAAAATGGCAGAGCAACACCTCGTACGGAATCGATTCTCCCGATCTTCACGATCTCATCACAGGAAGTCGCGCAAAGAACCAGACTTACATGAGCAATATCATGTACTTCGTTTCGCCCAATGTAACATTTGCCCTGGAATGGCGACGGTTCTTGACGAACTATCAGAACCAATTCCTGTTGAACAACATTGGCAACCAATACAATCTTGCGGCTGCCTATACATTCTGATCGCTCGAATCACAACATGTGATCAGCTTATGACTACTTTGAATCGCTGGATAGTAGGTGGCGCCGGCGTGCTGATGCAGGTTGCACTAAGGCGCTGTATATGCGTGGAGCGTCTTTCGTATTCCGCTCACTCGGACTGATGGCTGGACGATCTCTGAGGTGACGTTCGCGTTCGAACTTGCGATTCTCGTGGTCGGCTTCGCACTCGTTTGCCGGGGTGCGCACTCGTGGGGGTGACCGAGAAATCCGCCGCGAGCCTACCTCAGCCATCGGATCGCCTGTTCGCCCGCCGGAGTTGCGCCATTCCATTCGCGGTAAGAGAGTCTTTCGAAATCTTCAACGGCAAAACAAAAATCTCGCTATACTGACTCGAAACCAGGGATCTGTCCGATCCCTCGGTTGGAGGTTCAAATGGCGCGATCTATTAGCAAGTGCGTTTATATCGCGGCGTGCTGGCTTGCCCCGCTTTTGCCGGCGCAAACCCGCGCGAAAGTCGATTTCCGCAGCGACATCCAACCGTTGTTTCAGCAACACTGCCTCGAATGCCACGGACCGTCGCAACAGATGGCCGGCATGCGACTCGATCGACGAAGCTCTGCGATGGGGATTCGCAACGGAACCACGATTGGACCGGGAAACGCGGAAGGAAGCCGGCTCTACTTGCGGCTCATCGGGACGAAGGTCGGACAGCGTATGCCTCCAACCGGGCCGTTGAGTCCGCAGCAGATCAACGTCATAAAAACGTGGATCGATCAGGGAGCGGAGTGGCCGGACGAGCTCTCGGGCGACAGACCTCCGTCGCCTGGCGATCCGAGGGCGGTGCGAATCGCCGAGGCTCTGCGCGCCGGGGATCGCGAAGCGTTTGCGCGTTTGCTTCGCCAGGAGCCGGAAGTGGTCAAACTGAAAGCCGCCGGTGGCTCGACGCTGCTGATGTTCGCGGCACTGTACGGCGACACCGAATCGGTGCTCCAATTGATCGACCGCGGCGCGGAGGTCAATGTCGCGAATGAAGCGGGCGCGACCGCGCTGATGTGGGCAGCCGACGACGCCGACAAAACCCGAGTGCTCCTGGAGCATGGCGCCGATCCGAACGCCACATCGATCGAGGGCGCCACGCCCCTGTTGATCGCGCTGCGCTACAAGCATACGGCACCGGTCGTGAAGCTGCTGCTCGATCATGGCGTGAAACTGGACGCGAAGCCGTATCAGGGTTCAGGCGCATTTACGGGCGCGGGCGACGACGAAGCAAGTTTGCGAGCGCTGATCGATCACGGAGTCGACGCATCGCGGTTGTCTGCCGGTCTGCTGGACGCGGTGAGGGCCGGTTGCGCGGCTTGCGTGGATCTGTTGACGAAGCCGGGGAATAGGGCCGCGCTGAGCTTGGCCTTGGTAAGCGCGGCAAGCGACCTCGATCCGAATCGCGTCAACATTCTGCTCGACCGCGGAGCGGACCCGAAGTTCGCGATTCCGTCTAATGGTTTTACGGCTCTTATGGTCGCGGCAGTGTCGGAAGGGGTGGTGCTTGACAAGGTGAAGGCGCTCGTCGAGCATGGCGCCGACATCAACGCCAGGAGTGCCGAGAGCGTTACCGTTCTCGACCTCGCATTGCGTCAAGGCGACCCGGCCGTGACGGAACTGTTGCGAAAAGCCGGGGCGCATGAAGGGACTACGCCGCAGGAACCTGTGTCGAAGCCGAAGCCCGCCGCATCGGCGCGCGCGGCGCTCGATCGCAGCATTCCGCTGTTACAGCGCAGCGACGTGACCTTTATCAAGAAATCAGGATGCGTTTCCTGTCACACTGACAACCTGACGGCGATGACCGTCGCCGCGGCCCGCAAACAGGGTGTGGGTGTTGACGAGGGCACGGCCCTAGCGCAAAAGAAGGCCATCGCGAATTACATCGAAGGAACCCGCGAAAACTTCCTACAGGGCCGGCCGATCCCGGGCGCCGCGGACACCGCCGGCTATATTCTCCTCGGCCTTGCGGCGGAAAATTGGCCGCCCGACCCGGCAACCGACGCGATCGCCCGTTACTTGAAAAACAAGCAGCAATCCGACGGATCATGGGCGGTCTTTCCCGGCCGGCCCCCGATCGAATCGAGCGATGTCGAAGTCACGGCTACGGCTCTTCGCGCAATCCAGGTGTATGGGCCCAAGGCACGCCGCGCCGAATACGATAGCGCCGTCGAGCGCGCCGCGGATTGGCTCGCGAAGGTGCAACCGCTCAACAACGAAGATCGCGTGTTTCAGATTCTCGGGCTGGTTTGGTCCGGCAAACAGGACCGGGCGCGACAGGCCGGGGCCGATCTGCTCGGCCAACAGCGATCTGATGGCGGATGGGCTCAGAGAACCACGCTTGCGACTGACCCGTACGCGACAGGGCAGGCTCTGGTCGCGTTGCGAGAATCCGGCGTGCTGAAGGTTTCCGATGGCGCCTACAAGAATGGCGCGGAGTTTCTGATTCGCACGCAACTGGAAGACGGATCGTGGCATGTGAGAAGCCGCTCGATTGCGTTCCAGCCGTATTTCGAGAGCGGATTTCCACACGGGCACGATCAGTTCATCTCCGCCGCGGCGACAAATTGGGCCGCGATGGCCCTGGTTCCGCTCGCTCAGTGATGGACCGCTGAGGCTTGCGCCCGGGATAGCCGGAGCACTAGAATTGCACATGCGCTTCCCGATCATTGCCTTCGCCGCGATCGCCGTTCTGTGCGCCGAAACACACACACCCCGCAAAATCGCGTATGCCCGTGTATATCCGCAACAGGGCCAGTTGGCGCTTTTCATTGCCGCATCAGACGGAAGCGGGGAGCGCCCCCTCCTCCCATCCCCCGACACGGATTACGACCCGGCCTGGTCTCCCGACGGCAAATCGATCGTCTTCACCTCCGACCGGAACGGATCGGCGGATCTTTTCCGGGTAAATCCGGACGGCAGCGGACTGACCCAGCTCACCAAGGACCCGGCTTACGACGATCAAGCGGCGTTCTCTCCCGACAGCAAGCAACTGGTGTTCGTCAGCACGCGCGGCGGCGGGACCGCGAGGCTTTGGACGATGGATTTGGGGACGATGGACCTCGAGACGCGGCGCGCAAGAGGCCTCACGACGGGGAAGGGCGCCGATTTTCGTCCGTCGTGGTCGCCGGACGGAAAGTGGATCGCTTTCTCTTCGGTTCGCGGCAACCCGATGCCTTTCGCGCACGGCCGGTGGGAGCGCCTTCAGTTGGCGGACATTTACGTCATTCGCCCCAACGGCTCCGGGTTGAAGAAGATCACCAAGAGCGGAGATTTCTGCGGCAGCCCAAAATGGATGGGCGACAGCAGCCACGTCATCGCCTATTGCATGACGGGTGAGCAGACGCTCGCGAACCGGAGACCGGCTCCCGAGCCCGGAAACGATACGCGGCTCGTCTCCATCGACACAACCACCGGGAGCTCCACCGATCTGCCCGCCGGTCCCGGTGTCAAAATAAATCCGTCTCCCTTGTCGGGGAACGAGATCGGCTACATAAGGAAAGATACGGCGGAGGCCGGTATCTACTATTCGAGCGGCCGGCGCGGGCCGCGCGGCACCATCCGGGCTGCATCCTGGTCGCCCGATGGAACCCACGTCGTCTTTTACAAGAGTTCTAAAGCGACGCCGCCGGCGTGGCGCAGCGCATTCAACCGCAATCCGCATTACGAGTTGTTCCTGACCGGAATGCAAGCCGCGTTCAGCCCCTCGGGCAAGGAGTTTGTTTCGGTCACTCGGCCCACCCCCGAAAAACACCGCTCATCTCTCAGCGTGACTTCCGTGGCCACCGGCGACTCCAGGGTCGTCTTTGAAGACCAGAGCCGGAACGTGCTGGCGGGCGCGTGGTCCCCCGAAGGCGACCGGATCGTCTTCGGCGTCGGCGGATTCGCGGCGTTCTTCGACGGCTTCCACTCGCTATTTCTCAAACCCGTCGATCGTGTTGAGGACGGCGCTCAAGTGGCGATCGTCAATGCGGACGGCACCGGATTCCGCGAACTCACCTCGGGGTTGGGCAACAACGCGTTCCCGTCGTTCGCGCCCGATGGCAAGCGAATTGTGTACCGGACGTTCGAGAAGGATGGGTACGGGCTGCGCATCATGAACCTCGATACAAAAGGCGTCACGACGCTCAGCGGGGAATACGATAACTTTCCGCTGTGGTCGCCGCGCGGCGACCTGATCATGTTCTCGCGCCTCGTGGATGGCGCATACGAGGTCCACACCATCAAGCCCGACGGGACAGGCCTGAAACGCCTGACTTTCACCCACGGCAACGACGCGCACATGGCGTGGTCGCCGGACGGCGAGTACATCGTATTCACCAGTTCCAGGATGGGCTTTAAGGATGAGGTCGTTTACACGGATGCGCCCCAGCCTTATGGCGAGATTTTCGTGATGCGCTACGACGGCACGGGCGTCGAGCAACTCACCGATAACCAGTGGGAAGACGGCACTCCCGCATGGCAGCCAAGCCCGACCAGCCAAGTCGCCCGCCGTTGAAAATGATGCGCGAGAAGCAGGAGGATATCGAGCTCCGACTCGTCTATTCAGAGGTAGTCTCCAGGTTTCCGATAATGCCCAATAATCGCTGTTCCCTTAAACCGGTCAATCCGCCCGCAAGCACTCGCCGTCGCGCACCCGGATCATGAGGCAGTCACAGCATGAGAACGAGCCGCCCGGCGAGCGCTTTCGAGCCGCGGGCGCAGCACGCGGTTCCACCACATGATCGCCCCCGTCACAAACATCGCTGCGGGCGCCAGTCCGAATATCGCCCAAATCGCCTTCGTCGTCTGGTCGCAGAGCCCGGGGCCGCTACAAGGAATCCCTATGCCGTTAATGCGGCCGAAATGCAAGAAGGCGAGCCAATAGATAACCTGATCGCCGATGCGTAATCCCGCGTTGGCCACAGTGGGAGGGTTAAGCCGGTCGGCGAGATCCTGAAACGGCTGGGGATTTCCGAGATAAGCTCCGCTAATGCCAAACACCAACATGAATCCAAGGCTCCAGAAGCCGATCATACTGTGCAAGTGCCAGGCGAAGCGCTTCCATCCCACGCGTCTCGATCGGATGTTGCGGGGCAGCGTCAGGCTGCGACGCCATGTCTTGATGCCCGGCCACCAGATCGCCAGACCCGTCATAGCAAGTAAGAGCAGGGCGAGTGCGCCAAGGCCGTTGACTTTCCTGCCGATTGGTCCGGCGAGCAGATTGTCGTGCAGATCAATCAGTTTTGAGACGAGCCAGATACCCGTTGGGACCGAGTCGCCAAGATCGCTACCACTCCGAGGATCAAATAGCCGCTGCTTAAGCTCATCACCCCGACGTAGCCAGACGTCTACCGCCTGATCGAGATTCCGCGCCCGGCCGATTTTCACTACGCGGTAGCCTGGATATGAGTGCCTGGCGGCCTCCGCGAGATGGTCGTCGGTCAATCGTGGTCCTGAACCCTCCGAGATGATTGGTTCGGGCGTCGCTGCTGTGTAAAGCTCGTTGCTGTAAACGAGCACGCTGCCGGTCACGCTCATCATGAGGATGTAGAGCCCGACGGCGACGCCGCTCCACAAGTGCACCTGAAAAAGCGCTCTTCGTAACCAGATGGTCTTCGGCTGCCGAATCCAGCGTTGCCATACGGTCAAGTGATTGCCCCCGCTCACTAGCGACAGGCTACAACACACGGTCGATCGCGTCAACGCATCGGTCCTGACACTCGGTCATCTCACGCCTTGCTCGAAAACAAGCGTGATGCTACTATCGGCGGTGCATGGGAAGCAAACCAGTCGTCCAACTTTGGGGCGCGCAGGTGCGTTGCCTCGATAACCCAACGGAGGAATGAACCGGATGTTGAAGAGAACCGCAGCCACGCTTGCCGCCGGATTGACCCTCGCCGCGGGAGCAGCCGCCCTGTTTTCGCAGTCCACCCCGGCTGTCATTTCAGGCCCGGTGGGTCCTAGCCCCTATAACGTGATCCGCTACTGGCAGAAGCCCTTCTCCGAACCGGGTTTCGCCTTTGGGGGCAACTCGGGCGTCTTCGCCGAATCCCCGGACCGCATTTTCATCTTGCAGCGCGGCGAAACTCGCCTTCCCGATCCGCTTCCCGCCGGCTACGCCGGTTTTGCCGGCTCGATCGGGATCAACGTGCTCACCGCCGCGGATCGTCGCGTCATGAAGAAAGACTTTCTGTACACGCTCGACGCCGATGGTAAGGTCCGCGAACGCTGGCCGCAATGGGACCATCTCTTCGCCGATGCGATGGGGCCGGGACCGCACCGCATTCGCATCAGCCCCTACGATCCGCAGCACCGGGTCTGGGTTGTCGACGAAACCTATGACGTCATCTATGTCTTTTCCAATGACGGCAGCAAGCTGGAGAAGACGCTCGGCGAAAAGGGCGTCGAGGGTACCGACGGCACTCACTTCGGCAAGCCTCAGGACGTCGCTTTTCTCCCCGACGGCCGAGTCCTGGTCGCCGATGGTCTCGATAACCACCGCGTCATGATCTTCGACCGCGACCTGAAGTACATCGGCGAGTTCGGCGGGCACGGAACAGGGCCGGGGCAGTTCAACGGCGTGCATGCCCTGGCCACTGGCCCCGAAGGACGCGTCTTCGTGCTGGACCGCTCGGGCCACCGCATCAACGTCTTCCGAACGACTTCGGACCCTGCAAAATTCGATTTCACCGAGGCATTCAACGGGTTCTCTCTGCCGCTCGACATCATCGTTAACGACGATTGCATCTGGGTCACCGACCTCGGCCCCCTTCGCTTCAACAAGCTCGATTTCAAGGGCAACCACCTGTACACGTGGATGGTGCCTAGGGATTTGCCGGACGGCTATCTCGAAGTGCACACGATCTCGGTCGATTCGAAGGGCAACCTGTACGGCGGCGACAATCAGTACGGCCGCACGCAGAAATTCGTACCAAAGCCGGATGCGGATCCGAAACTGCTCATCCGCGAGCCGTGGCACGCGAAGTGAGGAGCCCACTAGAACTTTATGCCCGCAGAAATTCAGCCGTTCCACATCCACGCCGACGACGCCGATCTCGACGATTTGAAACGCCGTCTCCGCGCCACCCGTTGGCCCGAACCCGAAACGGTGAACGATTGGTCGCAGGGTGTTCCCCTCGCCTACCTCCGGCAGTTCTGTGACTATTGGACGAACACCTATAACTGGCGCCAGCGTGAAGCGCGCCTCAACACTTTCCCGCAATTCCGGACCGAA
>Ga0182024_10011949_pt1 | contig 17304 bp, 11 predicted proteins | sample P32metaG_FD_120480 | JGI IMG/M metagenome (GOLD analysis project Ga0182024, IMG submission 120480) | Permafrost microbial communities from Stordalen Mire, Sweden - P3-2 metaG (Illumina Assembly) | ecosystem: Environmental > Terrestrial > Soil > Wetlands > Permafrost | place: Sweden: Stordalen...
ATAGAGTTGCACGGATCGTAATCCCCAATCTCAGTGATTGGACTCAAACTGGGAAAGTACTCGCTCGCCTGGCCGCAAAATACGATTACGAGGAAATAGGAAAGGGGCGATTGACCAACGACGAGCTGATTGCGATGAGCGCAGGCCGTCTGGGAATAACTGTGGTAACTGCCAATGCACGGGATTTCAACAAGCTTGCAGAGTTTCGAGCCTTCCAGTGGCGAGTAAACGATCCACGAAACGGCTAAGACGGAATGTAAAAGAAAAGTAGTGGGTAGTGGGCGGACGCTAGAGCTGGGGCTGTGCAGGGCATCAGGCCGGACTACGTAAACCGACACATGGCAATTTTGCGAAACGAAGTCGGTTAAGCCACGTGTAGTCTGTAGTTTGATCTTGTTTGCTGGCGCGCAGATGAGCCGGTAGCAGGTCGGCTGAGTAATTTCTCTGGACAAAGCCATGATGCAACTCCTATGTCTGCAACCAAACTGACTTCCCAAGGAACGTCCAACGCTATATTTTGCTTCTTGAGGATCGGAGTTGGGCCTATGGCGATCGTGGTCGGCTTGCGGTGCGCTAATGACATTGTACTATGTGCTGCCATCAGTTGTCCGTGCCAAGCGCGTCCAAACCCTTGATCGGGTAGTTAGAAATAAGATCTTGTATCTGTGCGCACAGCCTCTTGAGCGAGGTGTGGAACTACGGTCATGTTCACGGTACAGTAACGCCGAATGTGCGGAATCTGCGGTGTTATCGGAATCGAACGGCCCGAAGCAGGCGAAGCGATTGCGCGCCGGATGATGGGGGCGCTGTGGCATCGTGGGCCGGACGAAGACGGGCTCCTGGTCGCCCCGTCGGCGGCGCTGGGAATGCGCCGCCTCAGCATCATTGACCTTCCCGGCGGGCGCCAGCCCGTATTTAACGAAGCAGGAAATGTTGGGATCGTTTTCAACGGCGAAATCTACAACTTCCGTCAACTTCGCAAAACGCTCGAAGAACGCGGCCATTCGTTTCGGACTCACTCGGACACTGAAGTCATCGTTCACGCCTACGAAGAATGGGGCGAACAATGCTTGCGCGAACTCCGCGGCATGTTTGCCTTTGCCATCTGGGACGCCCGCGCCACGGGCACTTCGGGCGACGCGGCCCGGCGCGCTCGAATTTTCCTGGCACGCGACCGGCTGGGGATCAAGCCTTTGTATTACACCTTCGCCGACGGCGCGCTGCTGTTTGCCTCCGAAGTGCGGGCCCTGATCGCGTCGGGAAGTGTCGCTCCGCGCCTGGCCCCGGATTCTCTGGAAGCCTATCTCCTGTTCGGCTCCGTTGCCGAACCATCCACCATGATCGAGGGTGTGTTCTCGATCCTGCCCGGCCATTCGCTCACTTTCGCGGCGGACGCGCCGCCCTCCAAGCCTGAGCCGAAACCTTACTGGGACTTTTCCCAGGCTGCGCTTGAAATCAGCGGGCCTCAGCCGAAAACTTTGCCGGATGCCGCAAAACAATTGCTCCCCCTGCTGGAAGAAACAGTTCGCGATCACCTAATTTCCGATGTTCCGCTGGGCGTCTTTCTTTCGAGCGGGCTTGATTCCACGGCGCTCGTGGCGCTGGCCAGCCGCTCCCAGAGCGACCTGCGCACTTTTACGGTCGTATTCCCCGAGCAGAGGTACAGCGAGGCCAAGATTTCCCGGGAATCCGCGAAGCGCTTCAACACGCGCCACCAGGAAGTTTTGCTTACTCCCGATGAATTGGTTACGGAACTCGACGATGCTGTCGGCTCGCTCGACCAGCCCACGATGGACGGACTGAATACCTATTTCGTATCGCGGGCAGCCCATCAGGCCGGCCTCAAAGTCGCCCTATCCGGGCTGGGCAGTGATGAGATCTTCGGTGGGTACTCCACATTTGAATCCGTTCCGCGCGCGTCGTTCGTCGCTGGACTCGGGCGCTGGATTCCCGGCCCGTTCCGCCGTATTTCCGCGTCAGTCGCGATGAAGATTGCTTCGGGCGATGCCGTTCTCAAAGGCGCGGCAGTCTGGCGTTCGCCGAAGGACTTTCCCCACGCCTACTATTTCACGCGCCTTTTGTTCACTCCTTCCCGTGTACGGCGTTTGCTTTCGCCCTACTTCGACCAGCGGGAGGGCGGGGCGGATCAAAATTCGGCGTGGCGTCAGTATATGAGGGAGACGTCACGGCAAGCGGCCCGGCTCGATTCCTTCACCTCCGTTTCTTGTTTTGAACTGCAATCGTATATGCTGAATACGCTGCTACGCGACACCGACGCCGTCAGCATGGCCAACTCCCTGGAGGTCCGCGTCCCATTTCTGGATCATCGCCTTGTCGAGTTTGTGGCACGCCTGCCGAAGAGCGCCAAGAGCAGTCCCGGGGTGCCAAAGGCATTATTGATCGACGCTTTGGCCGGCGTTCTGCCGCAAGAAGTCGCAGGACAGGCCAAGCGGACGTTCACTCTCCCGTGGGAAGTCTGGCTCCGTGGCCCGCTGGGCGTGCGCCTGTCGCAGGATTTGGCGAATCTGTCGCCGCCTTTGCGCGAATATATGAACCCGCGAGCAGTGCGTGGCGCTTGGCAGAACTTTGTCATCGGTCAGACGAACTGGTCGCGTCCCTGGAGCCTATTCGTCCTCAATGAATGGGTACGCCGTCATGTAAATTCTAGCCCGGCGAAAGATCAAAGCGCGGCTACGGAGGCAGTTCGACCCGCCGCCATTGCCAACGGCGCGACGAACTAAGTGACGCAGATGTTTTCGTAACGCAGGGGGAAGCATTTCCGGATGCACATACTTGGAATCAACGCCTATCACGGCAACGCTTCAGCAGCAGTCGTTTCCGACGGCCGCCTGATCGCCGCCGTCGAAGAGGAACGCTTTAACCGCGTGAAGTACGCCGCGGGATTTCCGTCGGCGGCCATCCGGTACTGCCTTGACGCCGCGGGCATCACTCTTGCGGAAGTGGACCATATCGCGATCCCGCGAAATCCCTGGGCGCGCCTGGGAACGAAACTCTTTTATGCCTTGAAAATGCCGAGCTTTGCCCGCGAGAGAGCAAAAGTGCTCACTCGCTTCGTTGGGATTCCTGAGGCCCTCGCCCAGGCGTTCGACGTTGCACCGGAAAAAATTCGCGCGAAATTCCATCGCGTCGAACACCACCAGGCTCATCTGGCGAGCACGTTTTTTGTGTCGCCCTTCGACCAGGCCGCGCTGCTCTCCGCCGACGGCCTCGGTGATTTTGCGAGTACGATGTGGGGCTCAGGCCAGGGCAATCGCATGGATATCGCGGGCTCCATCGCTTTCCCGCACTCGCTCGGCCTGTATTACACCGCTGTATCGCAATACCTGGGTTTCAAAAAATTTGGCGACGAGTACAAGGTGATGGGGCTGGCCGCTTACGGCGAGCCGGCCTTCCTCGATGAGTTTCGCTATATCGTCCGCACCAACGGAGGCGTGGGTTTCCGCCTGGGGCTGGAATATTTCAAGCACCACCGCACGGGTCCCGATATGACCTGGAGCGACGCCGGAAAAACTCCCGAACTCGGCGCGATGTATTCCGACTACATGTCGCAGCGCCTCGGACCTTCCCGCGATCCAGCGGCTCCAGTCGAAAAGGTGCATCGCGACGGCGCCGCGTCTCTGCAGGCGCGCCTCGAGGAAGTCCTGTTCGAGATGCTGCGCGCCCTGCACGCGCAAACCAAACAGAAAAAAGTGTGCCTCGCGGGCGGTGTTGCGTTTAACTGTGTGGCCAACGGAAAAATATTTGATGCGACTCCGTTTGAAGAGATTTTCGTGCAGCCCGCGTCGGGCGATGCGGGCCTCGCGATCGGCGCCGCCTATTACGTGCATCATCAGGTGCTCGGGCAGCCGCGCTCTTTCGTCCTGGAAAACGCGTATTGGGGCCCCGGCTATACTCCCGAGCAGGTGCGCGCGGCGGTCGCCTCCAGCCGCTTGCGCGAAGAGGGCATGGAAATCTCCGAGCATTCCGAAGAAGTGATCGCCAAGGAAGCCGCCAAGGAAATTGCCGCCGGGAAAATTCTCGGCTGGTTTCAAGGCCGGGCGGAGTGGGGTCCTCGTGCGCTCGGGAACCGCAGCATTGTCGCCGATCCGCGCCGCGCGGATATGAAGGACATTCTCAACGCCAGGATCAAGCACCGCGAGATGTTCAGGCCGTTCGCGCCGTCCGTACTCGCCGAGGCCACGGGAGAATACTTCGAGAAATCTTTTCCGTGCCCGTTCATGACGCAGGCCTACGCGGTGCGCCCGGAGAAACGGGCTACGATTCCCGCTCCCACCCACGTGGATGGCACCGGACGCCTCCAGACGGTCACGCAGCAGGCCAACCCGCGCTACTGGCGGCTCATTCGTGAATTTGGAAATCTTACCGGAGTGCCCGTGGTCCTGAATACTTCGTTCAATGACAATGAACCTATCGTCTGCCGCCCCGAGGAAGCGATTGATTGTTTCATTCGGACGAAGATGGATGTTCTCGTCCTGGGCGATGTTCTGGTGCGCAAACCGGTCCTGGCAGGCGAGCCCGTAATTGCTGCGACTGGGGTGCCGCGCTGATCCTGTGCACATCCTTCTCCTGAACGAATATTTCCCTCCTGACACCAGCGCCACGGCGAAGTTCATCGCGCCGGTAGCTGAGGCTCTTACGCAAAAGCATCGCGTCACGGTTCTGGCCGGGCGGCCGAGCTACGATCCCACCGAATACCATCCGCGATATCTGCTGCGCCGCGAAGTTCGCGGCAACCTTGCCGTCGAACGTGTCGGTTCCACGGCATTTCCGCGTTTCCAGATGCGCCGCCGGGTATCGAATTATCTGACCTATCTTTCGCTCGCGGTTCCGCGCGCGCTTACGATTCATTCGGACGTGGTCCTCGCAATGACTGATCCTCCCATCGAAGGCATTGCCGGGGCACTGGTCGCGCGCCTGTCGGGACGCCCGTTCGTTTACAACATCCGCGACATGTATCCGGACATGGCCGTCGGTGGTTCGATTATCGCTCCCGGAAGTTTTACAGCACGCTGGGAAGCCATGCACCGCTGGGCCCTGCGAAGCGCCGCCCGCGTGATCGTTCTCGGCGAAGACATGCGCGACCGCATCGTTGCCAAGGGAGTTGATCCGGGCCGCGTGGTGATCTCCCGCGACGGCATCTCCACTCCGGAAACATTGCCTCCGCCGGACAATCCTGTCGCGCGCGAGATCCGCGGCGATTTCCGTTTCACATTGGTACATGCGGGAAATTTAGGTTTCTACGGCGCGTGGCAAACGCTGATTTCGGCTGTTCGAATGCTCGAGGATGAAGGCGTTGGCCTGGTCTTCATTGGCGAGGGCGCGATGAAGCAGCAGGTAGAAGCAATGGCGGCGGGCTGTCGTGCGGTACGCTTCCTGCCGTTCCGTCCGGCCAGCGAGGTGCCGTCAGTGCTCTCTTCCGGAGATATGCACGTAGTGACAGTCAAACGCGGCCTGGAGGGCGTTGTAGTGCCCAGCAAGCTATATCCTACGCTCGCTGCCGGACGTCCTGTGCTCGGCGTTGCGCCCGAGGAATGCGACGTCGTGCGCATCATTCGAAAGACAGGCTGCGGCCTGGCTGCCGATCCCGACGATCCCGGCGCCGTCGTCGAGGCAATCCGGGGGGTGTTGCACAACTCGGAAAGCGTTCGAAACATGGGTCTCCGCGCCCGGGAGATCGCATTTTCTTATGATAGAGTGAAACAGCTAAAAATTTTCACGGAAACAATCGAGGAGGTTGTGCGCGAATGACGAAAGGCGAAACGATGTGGACGGGAAAGACGGTGCTGGTGACGGGAGGAGCCTCCTTCATCGGCTCGACCCTTGCGGATCAGTTGATCGAGCGCGGCGCAAAAATACGCGTCGTGGACGACCTGACTAGCGGGCACCTCGGCAACATCGCGGGGCACATTGCCTCCGGAAACATTGAAATTATTCGCGCGGATTTGCGCGACCCCGGAATCGCACGCGGCGCGATGCAGGGAGTTCACACGGTATTCCACCTCGCCGCCGATCATGGCGGACGCGGCTACGTGGACCTGCACCAGGCGGGCCCGGCGTCGAATTTCTTCCTCGACGGCTTGATTTTCTGGGAGGCCCTGAAAGCAAAGGTCGTGAAGGTTGTCTTCGCATCCTCGGGCTGCGTCTATCCGAACTTTTTGCAGTCCGACGTGAAAAAGGAATTGTTCCTCACCGAGGATTTGACCAAGGGCCCCAACGACGCCGACAACACGTACGGCTGGGCCAAGCTCATGGCGGAATTCACGCTGCAGGCGTACCACAAGGAACATGGACTCAAGGCTGCGTCCTGCCGCTACTTCACCGTGTACGGCCCGCGCGGCGTCGAAAATCACGCGGTCATTGCCATGATCGCCCGCGCCTTCCTGAAACTGGATCCATTTGAAGTCTGGGGAGATGGCACGCAGATTCGCAACTGGACCTACATTGACGACATTGTTGCCGGCACAATCGCAGCCGGTGAAAAAATTGACGACGGCACCGCCGTCAACCTGGGCACGATGGAGCGCGTCAAGGTCATTGACGCCGCAAAAATGGTCATGGAATTTACCGGCCACAAAGCCAAAATCAAATTGCTGCCCAAGATGCCCACCGGCCCGCTCAACCGCGTCGCCGATAATTCGCTGGCGAAGAAACTCACCGGCTGGGAACCCAAGGTACCGTTCCGCGAAGAGCTCAAGCGCACCATCGATTGGTATTACAAGGACAGGGACCGCGCGACCGTCGAAAAGATTTTCAAGAAAATGCTCACGGAGCGCTGACGGGTGCGGGCTGTACTTTTACGCTGAACGCATCAAGTGAAGCGTGCAGCCCGCCGGAATCGGGTGCGGGCTGTACTTGCACCCCGCCGGAATAAAGAACATGAATTCGAGCCTGCTCGCGTTTGCTGTCGGTTTAATTGCCTCTCTCGGCCTCACAATTCCGGTGCGGCAACTGGCCCTGCGCACGGGAATGGTGGACCATCCCGGTCCGCGCAAGGTTCACGTTCAGCCGATGCCGTTGCTGGGCGGCATTGCCATCTACCTCGGAGTCCTGATCGCGCTGCTGGTTTCGTTGAACGGCCCCGCGCTGACGCAAGTAATCGGAATTTATCTGGGCGCAACCATCGTTGCGGTGGTCGGAATCCTGGACGATCGCGGCCTCCTGCATCATCAAATTAAACTTTTCGGCGCCATGCCCGCCGCGGCAGTGATCCTGCTCGTTTCGGGAATTCGCGCGCAGGTTTTTTCCGCTATTTGGCCCGGGACGGCCGGAATCTGGGCCGACACGGCGCTCACGATCGTCTTTGTAGTGGGGATCACGGCGTCGTTCAGCATCCTCGACCACATGGACGGGCTCTGCGCCGGCGTGGCTGCGATGGCCTCGCTCTTCTTCGCGATTTTCGCTCTCGAAAGCGGGCAACTCCTGGTGAGCACGATGGCCGCCGCCGTTCTGGGCGCCGCCGCGGGGTTCCTGCGCTGGAATTTCAAGCCCGCCAAGATTTTCATGGGCGATGGCGGAGCGATGTTTCTCGGCTTCCTGATGGCGACGCTCGCCCTGAAGCTGCGCCCCGTAATGGCCGGAGGTCATGACGCCGCGTGGCTGATCCCGATTTTCATCCTCGGCGCGACAATCTTCGATACGACGCTGATTTCCATTTCCCGTTCGCGCCGCGGTTTTCTTCCTTTCACCACTCCTGGAAAAGACCATACCGCGCACCGACTCTCAAATCTATTCAACAGCCAGCGCACCGCGGTTTTAACCATGTACGCCCTCGGCGCTATCTTCGGCCTTCTCGCCCTGGCTATCAGCCATCTCTCCGCGCGCCCTGCCTACACAGTTGCGGCGATTGCGGGGGCGGCCGTGCTCGGTGCCGTGGCTCTGCTCGAGCAGGCTCCTTACGAACGGCAGAAGCCGAAGAAAAAAGCTGCTGCGTAATTCAGCAGGTTTGTTTCTGTCACGCGCATCTAAACCCCGACCCTTAAAAATCAAAGGGTCGGGCACCCGAAATACAAAACAGTCTTGTAGCCACATATTGGAGAGGCATCATCTATGCGCGTGTGATCGTCAGTAGAGAAATTCCAAGGGATTTGAAACCCATCCATCTCTGCCACAAAACTCACCGGTACGCAACGACGAGGCGATCGAGGCCGATTTCCGGGCCGAGTTCGGCTCGGGAAAAGCCAGCATTTTTTGAAATGGATTCGATTTCCGCGAACGTGTAAGCGTCGCCGGTTGGCGTTGTGACCAGCATCATCATGCTGAAAGCGGCAGCGGTAGGCGGCGTAATTCGATCAGGGTTGGGAATGAGTTCGCCAATCGCGGCGCGGCCGCCGGGTTTCAGAGCGGCGTGGACCTTGCGCATGAAAGTGGTGCATGTGGACGGATCAAAATGGTGAAGGAAATTCATGACCAGCGCCAGATCGTAGCCGCCGCCAAAATCGGTTTCAAAAGCGCTGCCAGGAAGCAGGTGATAGCGATCCGCAACTCCCATGGCCTGCGCGTTGGACGTCGCGACTTCGAGCACGTTCTTCCAATCGGCTGCATAGATGTGAGCGGCGGGATTCTGTTTCGCGACGGCGATGCCGAAGATGCCGTGACCCGCGGCGATATCGAGGACTTTGTTTACTTCGCCGCCCATGCGGATTTCGCCGGCCATCATTTCGGCGGGGATGTGCATGAGCGGCATCATGGCCTGCGCAAACTTCACCCAGTCTGGATTTTCCGTGACCAGGGTTCCTTCACCCAGCGCGGTGCCTCCGCGGCGCACCGCTTCGGTGAGGCGCGCATGACCTTCGCGCACACGCTCGGTCAGCAAAAATTCAATCGCGCCGCCAACATATGCCGGCGAATGCTGGTTGAGAAATAACGCTGAATCCGCGGGAAGGCCGTACTGCATTCCTTCTTTGGTCAAAAAACTGTGAATCGTCAGGAAATCGCACAGAATGCGCACGCCGCGTTCGGAGGCCGCGCAACGCTTCGCAATCGTCGCCGCAGTCGTGTTGCCTTCCGCGATCGCTGTGAAAATTTCGAGTTCAATGGCAGCCTTCATAGCCTCTGTCTGCTCGAAGGCGTTGACGGCGTTGAAGAAACGCTCCGGAGTGGGTTGTCCGTGCGAAGTTGCTGTGGCCATGTGTTCCTCCGTTTTACTTAGATTCTCAAAAGTATAGTTCAATTCAGAATTCCGGAGGGCGCTGTCTGCCAAGTTTGATGCAAGTTCAACCCGCGGGCAGTCTCGAAGACGGCCACTACGCGTAATCCTTTACTGAAACGCTAACGCCGGTTTCGCGAGCCTTCGTTGCCGCGAGCGCAATGCGGAGCGCCCCGATCCCGTCATCAATCGTAACGGGAGGCTCGCGATCGTTGCGGAGGTTGTCGACGAAGTTCTGCAGTTGAACCGTGTATGCGTCGCGGAATCGCTCCATAAAAAATGGCACGGTATCGTGCGCGACCTGGTTTTTCGTCATTACGAAGAGCGGCGTTTCGCGAAGGTATCCGATTCGCAGAGTGCCGGTTGTCCCCAGGATTTCGCCAAAGATGTCGTAGCCGTAGATGCCGCTGCGGCTGAGGTCCACGATTCCAATGCAGCCGGTCGCGAACGTGAGCGTGACGACGGCGTTATCGATATCACCGACTTCGGCAAGCTCGGGATACGCAAGAGTCCCTCCGACGGCGGCGACGGTGGTGACTTCGCCCATGAAAAATCGCGCCAGATCGAAATCGTGAATTCCCATATCGACGATCATGCCGCCGCTGCTGGCCGGGTTCGCGTACTCCAGGGAAGGCCGATGAGGATCGCGGGAGGAAGATTTAAAGACAATCGGCGTGCCGATGACGCCGGCTTCAATTCGCTTTTTTGCTCCGGCATAGCCCGCGTCGAACCGCCGCATGAATCCCATCTGCAGAAAGCCCTGCTTGCGCCCGACGGCGTCTTTCATGGTTTGAGTTTCGGCGAGAGACAATGCGGGAGGCTTCTCGCAAAACACCGGTTTTCCGCGTTCGAGTGCGCCAACGACCAGGTCGCAGTGCGTGTGCGTGGGGCTTACGATGACGATGGCCTCGACGCTCGGATCGTCCATCATTGCCAGCGGATCCATGTACCAGCGCGGAATGTCCAGCTCGCGCGCCGTATCCTCGGCGAGCGTGGCATTCGTGTCGGCGACCGCGGCCAACTCCACGCCGGTCACTCGCGTGGCCAGATCCCGCGCGTAGACGCGTCCGAGCCGGCCAAGCCCAATCAACCCCACCTTAATCTTCATTCCTGTCTCCTGTAGAATGATTACTGCAGCGCGACAGTTTACCCTATTCAATTCATTTCAGGTGCTGGAAGTCAAATCAGCTCGCTGAAATCCTTGCGCCAGGAGGGGGAGAGGTATTCAACTTGGAGCGCCCTGCGGAGTAGTTCGTTTGAATCTAATTCGCCGAGATAGATGCGCATGGTGTCGAGCACCGTAACGCGATTCTCGTCGTTGTGAGTCTGCACGATTTCGTCTCCCGCGCCGACTTCTCCTTCGCGAAGCACGCGCAGATAAAACCCGCTGAAATGGCTGGCCAGGAAACGTTTGATCATGTCCTCGCGATCAAATTTCAAATTCAATTTGAAGCAGGGAAGCCGAGGCTGCGTGACGACCACTTCCGCTGAACCGATTTGGAAACGATCTCCGATGCAAACATCGCTTTCGAGCAGGCCCGCCGTCGTGAAGTTTTCACCGAAAGACCCCCATGGAAGATTCACTCCCGGCAACTCATTTTTCCAGAACGGGTAGTGGTCGGAGGGGTAAGCGTACACGGCCTTATTTTGTCCGCCGTGAACCGTCAAATCCGCCTGATGGTCCCCGTCAAGATTTAGTTCCCTTAACATCAGTCGCTTCTCGACAGGCGCTTTGAAGATTCCTGTCGAGACTTCCTGGCCGTGCTGGTTGACGGTGCGGGGACGTCCCACCTGTACGGAAATCAACTTGGGATGCACGGACGTTCTCCGATTCCTGGACGCTGCCTGGGATTGTGCGGTCACATCCAATCCTAAAAGTAACATGCGCGATCCGTTACGAGAACAGTGACGGATTGGCCTCTGCGAAAGCACACCAAATTCCAATTGTATCCGTCAACGCCCCGGCGGGCTCAACTCGGAACAGTCGGAGACTTTATTTTCCACCGCTCATAGCCTTCCGCTTTGCCTAACGTCCCGGTTTGGCTATACTGCTGTCTCAATATCCTGGCTTTATTGCGGGATGGCCGGTGCAAGTGTCGGAATGGTTTCGAGAGAAGGTTGAACCAGGACGGAATAGGGGACTTGGTGTTTTCCATATTTGTCAGCAAACACAATTCTGATTCGTGAAGCGCTTCCACGCCGATGCGCTGCATGCATGCGACAGGACTTTGAAGCGAGGGAAGGTTACCCTGCATCAGGAGATTGAAAAGGGAAGTGGAGAGAAGTCCGGCCGTCAGGTTGCCGTCATTGGCGGCTCCGCTTCCGGTTTTTTCACTGCATCTTTGCTGGCTCGGGCCGGATGCTCCGTGGACGTCCTGGAGCGCTCCGAACAGCTCGATCCAACGCCCCGCACGCTGATCGTCACCAGCCATATGCGCGACTTGCTGGGTGAAGTGGGCGAGCGCGCGATCGTCAACGAAATTCGCAAATTTGAGCTTTTCACTGACGGCCGCATGGCATTCGTGCCGCTGGATCGTCCGGATCTGATTATCGAGCGCTCGCGACTCATTCAAGGCCTTGCCGACCAGGCGCAAAAAAATGGCGCGAGGATTTCGTTCGGCAACCGGTTCATGTCGCTTCAAAGCAATGGGACCGGGTTGCGCGTGGGAGTCGAGCGCGCACGGGACGCCCGCACAGAGGAACTGCACGCGGACATCGTCGTCGGCGCTGATGGAGCTCTCTCTCGCGTTGCGCAGGCGGCGGGATGGCCGCGCCAGCCAACGGTGCCTTTAGTGCAAGCCATCGTTAAAATTCCCGCTGATATGTCTCCTGACACTGTGCGTGTGTGGTTTATTCCCGATGACACGCCTTACTTTTATTGGTTGATCCCCGAATCGCGCGAGCGCGCCGCTCTGGGACTGATCGGCGAGGACGGGCAGGAAACGCGCCGCTGCCTCGAACGCTTCATGGAGAAGCGCGGGTTCACGCCGCTGGGTTTTCAGGGCGCGCGCATTCCGGTCTACGACCGGTGGACTCAGGTGGAGCGCAAAGTCGGCGCGGGACGCGTATTCCTGGTTGGCGACGCCGCGGGGCAGGTGAAAGTCACAACCGTCGGAGGAATCGTCACCGGGTTTCGAGGGGCGCTGGGCGTCAGCGAGGCGATCCTGAACGGCGGAGAAAGCCGCGAGCTCCGATCGCTGAAACGTGAACTCGATCTCCATCTGCTCATTCGCAAGACGATCCATCAATTCAAGCAGGCGGATTACAGCCGCCTGGTGGACCTCATGAACGCTTCAACGCGCCGCTCGCTCAGTCAATACACCCGCGATGAAGCTGCACGCGTCCTCTGGCACATTACGCTCAGCCAGCCGCGGCTTCTGTTGCTCGGCCTGCGAGGGCTGCTTTCTGGCGCCTCGATCCTTCCCAAGAATCGTGGGTGAGAAGTCCATCAGTGGGGCGGTTTGGACCCCGGTGTGTGCAGAGACACGCGACCTCAACTTCCGGTTTGCCGACGATACATACTCTATCTACTCAAAACACCTCAAAACACTGTTTTTTATTGAAGATTTGCAGGATTAAGCGCGGTAAACGAGTGATCGACTGATTCGACCCGGCGGCCGCTTACAAGTTCTGAACCCACATTCCAAAAATTATGAATTTGTCCTGCATGGATAATTAATGATTCACCGACTGTGAACTTTCTTATTTTTCTATCCACCGAGTTGCGAGAGAATGCGCAAATTGTGTGTGGTAAAAAAAGACACAAAATGCAGTATTTGTCATGGTCGAGACCCAGCGATTATCCGTCCAAGTTACCCTGAGCTGTCAAATTGCCCGGTCATAACCTCGCGCAACGCTTGTGTTCCGTATGGAATAATTTGGTTCACTCTGATATGTCTTGGGTGTAGGATGTGCTCATTCGCGAGGCCAAAACGGAAGTCCCGGGTGTGCTGGTGGCGTTTTCCAACGTAGTCTGGACTGACAAATGCACATTTCAGGAACGTTTATTCGCCGGCCTATTGCGACCTCCCTATTAACCGCCGCAATTCTGCTTGCTGGCGGGGCTTCCTATTTTTTTCTCCCCAAGGCTCCTATTCCTCAAGTCGAATTCCCCACGATCTCGGTTCATGGCAGCTTGCCTGGGGCGAGCCCGGAAACCATGGCATCCGCGGTGGCCACGCCTCTGGAGCGGCAATTTGGACGGATCGCCGGGATAACCGAGATGACTTCGAGCAGCCAGTTCGGCTCAACGAATATCTCGCTGCAGTTTGATCTGGACCGGGACATCAACGCGGCAGCTCGGGACGTGCAAGCTGCCATCAACGCCGCTGCCGGACAATTGCCTTCGGATTTGCCGAGCCTCCCCACTTACAGGAGGACCAACGCGGCCGAAACGGCGATCATGGGCCTGGCCATGTGGTCGGACACGGCTCCCATGTCACGCATTTATGATTATGCGGACTCGGTCGTGGCGCAGAGACTGTCCCAAGTGGAAGGAGTAGGGCAAGTGAGCCTCCAAGGAGGCGCGCAACCTGCAGTTCGCGTGGATTTAAACCCTCTGGCCCTGGCCCATTATGGAATCGGGTTGGAGGATGTCCGCGCGGCGCTGAATGCAGCGAATGCTAACTCTCCCAAAGGATTGGTCGAGGATCAGGGGAACGGCTGGACCATATCCGTTTCGGATCAGCTCCTGCAAGCCAACAAATACGCTCCCTTGATCGTGGCCTACAAGCGAGGAGGACCAGTCCGGTTAAGGGACATTGCGCAAGTCAGCGATGGGACCCTGGATATACGAAACGCGGGGTACGCCAATGGTAAACCCGCGATTATTATCTACGTTTTTCGCTCCCCGGGCGCCAACATGCTCGCAACCATCGAGCGAATCAAAATTCTTTTGCCGCTGCTGCAAGCATCGATACCTCCTTCAATCACACTGGCTGTCGTTGCAGACAAGGCAGTCACCATCCGTGCCTCCATTGACGACATCCAGTTCACCTTAGTCCTCACCGTGGTGCTGGTCGTGATGGTGATATTTTTGTTCCTGCGCAACGCGTGGGCCACAATTATCCCCAGCATTGCAGTGCCCCTTTCCTTGATTGGAACCTTCGGCATGATGTATGTGATGGGGTACAGCTTGGACAACCTGTCACTTCTTGCGCTGGCCATTTCCACAGGATTCGTGGTCGACGATGCGATCGTAGTCATAGAGAACATTGACCGATATCTGGAGGCCGGCCGTTCGCCGTTGGAAGCGGCCATGGAAGGCTCACGCGAGATCGGTTTTACCGTTCTGTCCATGAGCGTTTCTTTGTGCGCCGTGTTTATTCCCATCCTGTTGATGAGCGGGATCCTGGGGCGATTATTCCGGGAATTCGCGGTGACCTTGAGCACGGCCATTGCCGTTTCCCTGTGCGTGTCTCTGACCACCACTCCGATGATGTGCGCGCGATTTCTGAAGCCGGTTTCCGAGCAGCGGCACGGCGGGATCTATCGAGCCAGCGAACGAGTATTTCAAAAGGCCATCGGCGCCTATGCCTCCGGTCTGCGCTGGGTCTTGCGGCGCCAGCCCTTCATGCTGGTTGTGACCCTTGCAACGTTCTGCCTCAGCGTCTACTTATACATCGTGATCCCCAAAGGATTCTTCCCCCAGCAGGATACGGGCCGAGTGGACGGATCGATCATAGGCGCGCAGGACATGTCCTTCTACACCACGCATGAGAAGTTGAAACAGTTTCTGGCCATTTTACAGGCGGATCCGGGCGCGAGAAATGTGACTGGAAATACGGGCGGCGGCTCGGAGAATACGGGGCAGATCAGGATCGACCTGAAGCCTCTGGAGGAAAGAGACGCCAATGTATTTCAAATCATCGCGCGCCTGCGGCGGAAACTTGCAGCCATCCCGGGAGCGACGCTGACCCTGCAGGCCCGCCAGGATATCCAAGTCGGCGCGCGCACAAGCGGGGCGCAGTTTCAATATACTCTCCAATGCGATGATATCAGCGAGTTGGAGGAATGGGCGCCGAAGGTCCTCGCGGCGATGCGGCGAATGGCGAGTTTGCGAGACCTTTCCAGCGACCAGCAGGACCGAGGGTTGCAGGCCACGCTGGTAGTCGACCGCGATACGGCCTCGCGGCTGGGAATTCCTCAACAAGTCGTCGATGAAACGCTGTACGACGCTTTTGGCCAGCGGCAGGTGTCCACGATGTACACGCAGCTGAATGAGTATCACGTGGTGATGGAGGTCGACCCGCGTTTCCAGCAGAGCACTGATGCGATCCAACAGCTTTATGTGCGATCTTCCAAAGGGGCTCAAGTGCCGTTGAGCGCGTTTACGCATTTTGAGCGAAGGACATCCGCGTTGCAGGTAAACCATCAGGGGCAATTCCCGGCCGTTACCATCTCATTCAATTTGGGGGAAGGGGTCGCGCTGGGCGATGCAGTAAAGGAGATTGAAGCGGGAACCTTGCGGATAGGTTTGCCTTCCAATGTCCATGCGACGTTTCAGGGTACCGCGCAGGCGTTCCAATCCTCCCTAGCATCGGAGCCATGGTTGATCCTTGCCGCGGTCGTTACGGTGTACCTCGTGCTGGGGATGCTTTATGAAAGTTACATTCATCCTCTGACTATCCTTTCGACGCTGCCTTCGGCGGGTGTGGGTGCACTCCTTGCGTTGCTCATATGCCACACGGAGTTAAGCGTGATTGCGCTGGTCGGGATCATTCTCCTCATCGGGATTGTTAAAAAGAACGCGATCATGATGATAGATTTCGCCCTGGAGGCGGAGCGTAAAGAAGGATTGAGCCCGGAAGAGGCCATCTATCAGGCGTGCCTGCTAAGGTTCCGGCCGATCATGATGACGACGATGTGCGCGCTACTTGGTGGTTTGCCGCTGGCCTTGGGCAGCGGAACGGGCGCTGAATTGCGAAGGCCGCTCGGCATCAGTATCGTAGGCGGCTTGCTCGTCAGCCAGGTGCTCACTCTCTATACGACCCCCGTCGTGTACCTCTACATGGACCGGATACGATTGCGATTCGCGCGCCGCAAACAGGAAAAGAGACTTATCGGCGAAGTCCCCTCGCAGTTGCCTTCCAATGGGGATTGACCACACTGTATTGAGACCCGATCGCTGGCACTCACTTGGAGCACCAAGGAAGGCATGCACCCCGCACGTGTCGGGACGACATCATCTGGACCGGGACTTAGCCTGTCACCTAAGCCTAGTTGCCTCAGATGAGGTAGTACAACATATGCATTGAATTGTAACGTCTAGCTTCCACGAAGTCTGGTTGGAGGAAGTGAGGTTTTCTCGAACGTCGCTTCCATTTTCCTCTCCTCGAACGCCGCTTCCGGATAACTTCTGGATTGCCGACGCTACCGACTCTATCCGGCCGAACCACCTAAAAAGGCTCGTTTTATTGGAGATTTGCGAGATTAAGCGCGATTGCTGCTATTTTCCGACCGGGACCTTGCGGCGCAGTTCATCGGAGAAGTTCATTAGGAACGTCACGTGGCTCTGCGCCCTCTGTCCTTCAATCGTCTCGACTGCCATTAACGCGGCGATGCGCTTGCCGTCCGGCGCGACAGCGAAGTTCATCAAGCTGCCACCGATCTGCTTTTCGGACAACATTCGCGGTTTGTTCTATAAAGGGGAAAGTCAAGAAAAACACTTCACCGGTGACCGGAGCTTTTCTTGTTTTCCAGCCCGTGTAATGGAGCAGGAGGTGTTCTGGGCTTCCGCTCCATAGGCTCGGTTCACTGCGCACGGTTGCGTAGTGTTTTTGGTTTCCTATCCCAGCGGTTTTCATCTCGTGTTGGCGACGAGGCCAGTCAGTTCTGAAACCAGCAAGCAGAACGGGAATTGTGCTAACCAGGCTGAATCCACGCAGAACAGTGGATGAAACAGTGGGCTACGAGGGGAATTGCCCGGAACCGCTGCGAAGGCGCCATTAAATGGGGAAATTCAGCATGCGCACCTCGAATGCCTCGGACGACTCGGTTCTTCCTAAACTGGGATGTCGAGCATAAGCCCACGATGAGGGCGGCCCTGGCGATGCCTGTCCGCTCACCGAGTCATCTGAAGGCCATCAATTCTTCAGAGTTTCGGCGCCTGCACGTTGCTGTATTCATACCGGGAGGAC
>Ga0182024_10011950_pt1 | contig 17303 bp, 13 predicted proteins | sample P32metaG_FD_120480 | JGI IMG/M metagenome (GOLD analysis project Ga0182024, IMG submission 120480) | Permafrost microbial communities from Stordalen Mire, Sweden - P3-2 metaG (Illumina Assembly) | ecosystem: Environmental > Terrestrial > Soil > Wetlands > Permafrost | place: Sweden: Stordalen...
CGGGCGGCGCTAGCGCGGCCCGGCCACGCGGTCGCTTCACTCGTCGTAGCGGACCGGGGTGGAGTACAGCGGATCCTCATGGCGGGCCCAGTACATGTCCCTGAGCTGCCGTGTCAGCGGGCCGGGCACGCCCGCGCCGACCGGCTCGCCGTCGATGGCGGTCACCGGCATGATCCCGCCCGCGGTCGAGGTGAGCAGGACCTCGGCGGCGCGGCGCAGGTCTCCGGCGCTCAGCCGCCCCAGCTCGGCCTGCTGGCCGGCCTCGCTGGCGAGCTCGATCACCGATCGCCGGGTAATGCCCTGGAGCGTGCCGCTGGCTGGGGTCAGCCATCGCCCGTCCACGTAAGCGAACACGTTGAAACCCGGCCCCTCGGTGATCGCGCCGGACAGGTCGCGGAGCACGACGAGCTGGGCACCGTGATCCAAGGCGTCTAGCTGGGCCATGTTCATGTCGAGCCAGTGGTAGTTCTTGACCGAAGGGTCGATGCTCTGCGGCGGGATGCGAGTCACCTCGCTGATCCACAGGCTCGCGCCGGTGGCCTGCTGGTCCGGCGAGCTGATCCAGACGAAGGGCACGGCGTAGCAGTAGAAGGTGCTCCGGGCGGTCCGCAGGTCGCGGCTGCCGGGCACGGTGCGGCCGCGGGTGCAGGTCATCGACACGTACGCATCGCGCAGGCCAGCCCGGCGGACGCACCCGTGCAGGATGGCCTCCATCCCGGCACGGTCGTGACCAGGGTCAAGGCGCAGCAGCGCGAGGCTGGCGACGAACCGGTCGAGATGGGCGTCGAGCCGGTAGAAGCGCCCGCGCCAGACATGAACCACGTCGTAGGCGGCGTCCGAGCGCGTGACGCCCAGGTCGAGCACCGAGATCTTCGCATCCTCGACCGGGCAGTACTCCCCGTTCATGTAGGCGGCCCCGGCCGCCCATGGCGTCTTCGCCGCGGCAGCCCGCGCGGTTACCTCGGTCATCCGTCTCTCCGCCCGTTTTGCCGCCCTTGCACTCGCCGGCCGACGCCTCGTCCATCCCCTCGGCGAGCCCTGCCGAAACTGGCCCAGCGTGACCTGGATGTCGTGTTTGCCCACTGGGTAGGTTGGATGCAGTAAGGCTGTGGTGGCCGAGGCGCGGGAGATGCTGAACATGGACGGGACGCTGAGTGCAGGGGACCTCGAACTGCTCCGCAAGGAGTTTTCCGCTAGCCCGGCTTACCGGCTGGCGCAGAATGCGGTGACCCGGGTCCCGGTCGATGACGTGGCCATCAGCCGGGAGATCATCAACAGCACCGGCCACTCCCTGTCCACCCTGCTGGACGACTGGAAGGTCACCAACCAGGAGCGCAGCGGCCGGTGCTGGCTCTTCGCCGGGCTCAATCTGCTGCGCGTCGGCGCCATGAAGAAGATGGGGCTCAAGGACTTCGAGTTCTCGCAGAACTACGCGATGTTCTGGGACAAGGTCGAGCGGGCCAACTATTTCCTTGAGGCGGTCATCGAGACGGCCAGCCGTGACCTGGACGACCGGACCGTCGCCTATCTCCTCGACTCGGTGGCCGATGACGGCGGCCAGTGGAACATGTTCGTGGCCATCGTCAGGAAGCACGGCCTCGTTCCCCAGGCCGTCATGCCCGAGACCAACAGCTCCTCCAGCACTGGCCGAATGAACTCAGTGCTGCGCAACCTGCTCAGGCAGGGGGCCAAGTCGGTGCGCGAGGCAGCTGCCCGGGGCGTCGACGCCGCACGAGCCGAGAAGGCGGATGTCCTGCGGGTCATCTACCGGGTGCTGTGCATCCACCTCGGGACCCCGCCGGATCACTTCGACTGGCAGTGGACCGACTCCGGCAGGGAGTTCCACCGTGACGGGGTGCTGACCCCGCAGGAGTTCGCGGCGAAGTACGTGGAGCTGCCCATCGACGACTACGTGTGCCTTGTCCACGATCCGCGCTCGTCGAGCCCGGCCGGCCGGACCTTCACGGTCGAGTACCTCGGCAATGTGCTCGGCGCACCGCCGGTTAGCTACCTCAACGTCGCCATGCCGGTGATGAAGGACATCACCTCGCGGACCCTGCAGGGCGGCGAGCCGGTGTGGTTCGGCTGTGATGTCGGCAAGATGATGAGCAACGACTACGCCGTCTGGGACGCCGGCCTCTATGACCTGTCATCGGTCTACGACACGGCCTTCACCCTCGGCAAAGCCGACCGTCTCCTCTTCCACGAGACCCAGATGACCCACGCCATGCTCTTTACCGGGGTCGACGTCCTCGACGGTGTCACCCGCCGGTGGCGGGTAGAGAACAGCTGGGGCCCGGCCAAGGGCAAGGACGGCTTCTACACCATGAACGACTCGTGGTTCGACGAGTACGTCTTCGAGATCGCGGCCCGCCGCGGCGCCCTCCCCGCCGAACTGCAGCAGGCGCTCGCCGCCGAGCCGATCGTGCTGCCGGCCTGGGACCCGATGGGCGCGCTCGCCCGCTAGCCGCGTCCGCGATGCGGGCATGGCCATTCCCCTCCCGGATGACGTCCGGGCTCTTCTCGACGCGCCGAACTACGTGCAGCCGCGCGACCTCGGCGGCCTGGTCCTGCGGGCGCAGGTCAAGGTGGAGGCGATTCTTGCCCGCCTTCTCCCCGGGGACCCGCAGGAACACTGGATTCTCAGGTACATGCGGCGACTCTGCGGCCCCGCTCCGGGCCCTGTCCATCGGTTTTCCCGGCCGGGCGGCCGCCCGCCGTGCCCGGTAGTCTCGTGGTGGCGGGACGTGGCCAGCAGCTGGAGGTGCCGATGGGCGCGGTCTTCGCGGTGGACGCTTGCCGGACGCCGGTGGGAAAGATCAAGGGTGCACTGGCCGGGGTGCGCCCCGACCATCTCGCCGCCGAGGTGATAAGCGCGCTGGTCGCGCGCAGCCCGTGGCTCGATCCCGAGTCGATCGACGACGTGTACTGGGGCGCGGCCAACCAGGCGGGCGAGGACAACAGGAACGTCGCGCGGATGGCCGTCCTGCTGGCAGGACTGCCGGTGACCATCCCGGGCGCGACGGTGAACCGGTTGTGCGGCTCGGGCATGGAGGCCATCGCCGATGCGGCCAGGGCCATCGCGGCCGGCGATGCCGACATCTGCCTGGCCGGCGGGTCGGAATCGATGACGCGGGCACCGTTCGTGCTGCCCCGCGCGGAGGATCCGTTCCCGCGCGAGGCCGGGCTGGCCGACACGAGGCTCGGGTGGCGGCTGGTGAGCCCGCGGATGCGTGAGCTGTATCCGCCGGTCAGCCTGGGCGAGACGGCCGAGAATGTCGCCGAGCGCTGCGGCGTGAGCAGGGCCATGCAGGACGAGTTCGCGCTGCTTAGCCACCAGCAGGCGGCACGAGCCCAGGCCGCCGGGCTGCTGGCCGAGGAGATCATCCCGGTCGCGGCGCCGCGCGGCATGGTGAGCGCGGATGAGGGCATCAAGCCGGACCTGACGCTCGCCGAGCTTGCCGCCAGGAAACCGGCCTTCCGCGCGGGCGGCACGGTGACCGGCGGCAACTCCTCGCCGCTGAACGACGGCGCGGCCTGCCTGCTGCTGATGTCGGAGCGCGCGGCCGCCGCCGCGGGGGCGGAGCCGATCGCCAGGTACGCGGGCGCCGCGGCGGCCGGGGTTCACCCGGATTACATGGGCATCGGCCCGGTGCCGGCCATGACAAAGGCGCTGGCACGGGCCGGGTGGCAGATCGGCGACCTGGACCTGGCTGAGGTCAATGAGGCGTTTGCCGCGCAGGCAGTTGCGGTGATCAACGAGCTGAAGCTTGACCCGCGGCGGGTCAACGTCAACGGCGGCGCCATCGCGATCGGGCACCCGCTCGGTTGCTCGGGCGCCCGGATCAGCACCGCCCTGCTGCACGAGTTCCGGCGGCGCGGCGCCCGCCGGGCGGCCGCCACCATGTGCATCGGCGTGGGCCAGGGCATCGCCTCGCTCTGGGAGCGGGCCTAGCCGCGCGGCGGGCCGAGCGGCCGCGGCTGCCCATCAAGCCGAGCAGCCCGGCTGCACGAGTTCCGGCGGCGCGGCGCCCGCCGGGCGGCCGCCAGCGGAATCGAGGCCCGCGCCGACCAGTGCCCGGCCGCGGACGGCCGCGTCTCGTAGAACACCCGCCCGGAGAGCTGGCCTTTCCAGGCGGCCAGCAGCCCGCAGACGGTAGGGCGTCGTCCCTGGCACCCCGCCGGTAACAACCCCTGACTTGGCTGGGTTTTCGCTGTGCATCCGCTCAGGGTCGTTTCCTGCGCAGTTGTCCGCCGCGACGCGGCGCGGCGGTGCCTGTCGGTCCGGCGAGGCCGGCTGGCCGGCCGGCGGCACCGCCCGCGCCATGGGGGCCCGGCCTGCCCCGCACCCGGTAGGGTCGGCGGTGCGTCACCTGCGAGCGAGGGGACAGTGACCGTGCAGCCAGGCGGGACCGGCGGGCTTCCGGCGCGCGGGGCAGCGGAGCCTGATCCGCAGGCGCGGGTCATGACAATCCCGAACGCGATCAGCGTGGCCAGGCTCGCTGGCGTGCCGGTCTTCCTGTGGCTGATCCTCGGGCCGAGAACCCGGTCCGCCGACACCTGGGCCATCATCCTGCTGGGCGCGGCCGGCGTGTCTGACTGGCTGGACGGCAAGATCGCCAGGGCGCTGAACCAGCAGACCAGGCTCGGCCAGCTGCTCGACCCGGCCGCTGACCGTCTCTACATCGTGGCCACCATCGCCGCGCTGGCCATCCGGGCCATCATCCCCTGGTGGCTGGTGGGCGTGCTGGTAGCCCGCGAGCTAGTGCTGGCCGGCGCGCTGCTCGCCCTCCGCGCGCGCGGCTACGGGCCACTGCAGGTGAGCTTCGTCGGGAAAGCGGCGACGCTTAACTTGCTCTGCGCGTTCCCGCTCCTTCTTCTCGGCTCTCACCAGGGCACAGTCGCTGAGGTCGCCCGGGTTATCGGTTGGGCCATGGCGATCTGGGGAACGGCACTGTACTGGTGCGCCGCCGGGCTGTACCTCGCGCAGGCCAGACGCCTGCTCGCGGCCGGCGAAGCCGACGATCAGGGCGGTCCGCCGTAGTGTTTGGCTGGGCGGGCCAGATCCGGGCCCGCACCAAGCCGGAAGGGAGCTTAGCCAGCTGTGAAGGCCGTTGTGATGGCAGGCGGGGAAGGTACCCGGCTGCGCCCGATGACCCTCAGCCAGCCGAAGCCACTGCTTCCGGTGGTGAATCAGCCGATCATGGAGCACGTGCTGCGCCTGCTGAAGCGGCACGGCTTCGCCGAGACGGTCGTCACCGTGCAGTTCCTCGCCTCCCTGGTACGCAACTACTTCGGCGACGGCGAGGAATTCGGCATGAGCCTCCAGTACGCCACCGAGGAGATGCCGCTGGGCACGGCGGGCAGCGTCAAGAATGCCGAGGATGCGCTGCGGGACGAGCCGTTCCTGGTGATCTCGGGTGACGCGCTGACGGACTTTGACCTGTCGGCGATGGTCCGCTTTCACCGGGAGAACGGCGCGCTGGTGACCGTCGGCCTGACCCGGGTGCCGAATCCGCTGGAGTTCGGGATCGTCATCGTCGACGACGACGGCCGCATTCAGCGGTTCCTGGAGAAGCCGACCTGGGGGCAGGTGTTCTCCGACACCGTCAACACCGGGATCTACGTGATGGAGCCGGAAGTGCTCGCTGAGGTACCAGCCGGCGAGCTGGTGGACTGGTCCGGTGACGTCTTCCCGCGGCTGCTCAAGCAGGGCGCCCCGCTGTTCGGGTGGATCGCGGACGGCTACTGGGAGGACGTCGGCACGCACGAAAGTTACCTGAAGGCCCAGGTGGATGTCCTGTCCGGCCGGGTCGAGACCCAGATCGCCGGATTTGAGGTATCACCCGGCATCTGGATCGCGCCCGGGGCCGAGGTGGACCCCGAGGCCATCCTGACCGGGCCGCTGTGCATCGGGGAGTACGCCAAGATCGAGGCGGGCGCGCAACTGCGCGAATTCAGCGTGATCGGCAACAACGTGGTGGTCAAGGAAGGCGCCTTCCTGCACCGCGCGGTCGTGCACAACAACGTCTACGTCGGCCAGGGCGTTACCCTCCGCGGCTGCGTGATCGGGAAGAACACCGACGTGATGGCCTCGGCCAGGATCGAGGAGGCAGCCGTCGTCGGGGACGAGTGCCTGATCGAGCCCGAGGCATACCTGTCCTCCGGCGTGAAGGTCTACCCGTTCAAGACCATCGAGGCCGGCGCCGTGGTGAACACCAGCGTGATCTGGGAATCACGCGGCCAGCGCACCCTGTTCGGGCCGCGCGGCGTGTCCGGGCTCGTCAACGTCGAGATCACCCCCGAGCTCTGCGTCCGGCTGGCCAGCGCGTACGCCACCACGCTGAAGAAGGGCGCGGTCGTCACCACCTCCCGGGATGTTTCCAGGGCCGCCCGCGCGCTCAAGCGGGCCGTGCACAGCGCACTCAACGCCAGCGCGATCAACGTGGTCGACCTGGAGGCGCAGCCGCTGCCCGTGGCGAGGTTCGAGACCGCGCGGGGGGAATGCAGCGGCGGCATCGTGCTGCGTACTACCCCGGGTAATCCGCAGTCCATCGACATCATCTTCCTTGACGAGTCCGGCGCCGATGTATCGCAGGCCGACCGGCGCAAGATCGAGCGGGTGTTCTCCCGGCAGGAGTACCGGCGGGCCTTTCCCGGCGAGATCGCCGAGCTGAGCTACCCGGCCCGGGTACGGGAGTCCTACGCCTACGAGCTGCTGCGCTGCATTGACCTGACCGGGGTCAGCGAGGCCGGGATGAAGGTCGTGGTGGACTGCGCGGGCGGCACGGTCTCGCTGATCCTGCCCGTCCTGCTGGGCCGGATCGACGTTGAGGTGCTGACCGTCAACAACCGGCTGGACGAGGCATCCCCGACGCCGTCGCTAGCGCAGAACCGGGCGGGCCTGCAGCGGCTCGCCGACCTGGTGGCGTCGTCCCGGGCCGATTTCGGCGTACGGTTCGATCCGGTCGGCGACCGGATCACGCTGGTGGACGAGAAGGGCGGCCTGATCAGCGACGACCGTGCGCTGCTCGTCGTGCTCGACCTGATCGCCGCTGAGCGGCGCACCGGCCGGGTGGTGCTGCCGGTCACCACGACCAGGGTCGCCGAGGAGGTCAGCGAGTTCCATCATGTCCGGGTGGACTGGACCACCACCTCCCCGCATGGCCTGGCCGAGGCCACCGCCGCCGACGACGTGATCTTCGCGGCGGACGGCAGGGGCGGTTTCGTCGTGCCGGAATTCACCCGCACCATCGACGGCATCGCGGCCTTCGCCCGGCTGCTCGGCCTGGTGGCCCGCACCCGGCTGACACTCAGCCAGATCGACGCCAGGATCCCGGTGGCGCACCGGCTCAAGCGCTCGCTGCCGACCCCGTGGGCGGCCAAGGGAAGCGTCATGCGCACGGTGGCGGAGGCGGCGGGGGAGCGCGAGGTCGACACCACTGACGGCATCCGGGTGATCGAGCCGGACGGCGGCTGGATCCTCGCGCTGCCCGACCCGGCGGATGCCGTCACCCACCTGTGGGCGGAAGGCAGGGACGATGACACCGCGCAGACGCTGCTCGACGAGTGGGCGGCCGTGATCGAGAGCGCCGGCCACTAAATGTATGCAGCCGATCGCGAGCCGCTGAGTGCCGGCGCGGACGCCGCTTGGCGTGAGAGAATCGCCCTCATCGCCGGTGGCGGCGATCTGTCGGAGGTGCGGCCTGATGTGGCGAAGGCGGCGCGAGAGTGCCCCGGTGGGTCCCGCGCGGGCCGAGGCCCCAGTGCGGGGCACTGGCGCGGCCGGGCCGGGGAACGGGGCCGGGCCGGGGAGCGCGGCCGGGCGCCGCTTCGCCTGGCGGCGGCGTGCGTGGCGGATGGACCGGCGCGCCGGCGCGCAGGTAGCTTGGAAAGCGCCACCGGAGTACGCAAGAAGCGGTACCCAGGCCGACGTGATGCCCGCTCCGGTCGCGTGGTCTACGGAGGGAAGGCTCGGCAAGGAGATGCCTAGCGTCTACTGCACCGGTTGCGGCCGGGCGAACCCGGCAGAGGCTCGTTTCTGCTCGCATTGCGGCACTCCTCTTGGCTATGGCACCCCAGAGCGCGGGACCGAGACGACGTCGATCATCGCCGCGGCCGGCACCGACCAGCCCGATGCGGAGTTCGGCGAGGATCCCCTTGCCGATGCGGCGACCCTCGCCGCGCTGCCGCCAGGTACGGCGCTGCTCGTCGTCCGGCGCGGGCCGAACGCCGGGAGCAGGTTCCTCCTCGACAGTGATCTCACTACCGCGGGCCGCCACCCGGAGAGCGATATTTTCCTCGACGACGTGACAGTCTCACGGCGGCACGCCGAGTTCTACCGGCACGGCGCCCGGTTCACGGTTCGCGACGTGGGCAGCCTCAATGGCACCTACGTGAACCGCGAGCGGATCGAGGAGATTGAGCTGAGCGGCGGCGACGAGGTCCAGGTGGGCAAGTTCCGCCTGGTGTTCCTGCTGAGCCCGCGCGCTCCGGCGGAGTACGGCGGCGGGGGCGCGCAGGTCGGGGGATGAATGCATCGCATGCCCGGCCGTACCTCGGCATCGGCGAGGTACTGGCCAGCCTCCGCGCGGATTTTCCGGACATCAGCGTCTCGAAGATCCGCTTCCTCGAGTCCGAGGGGCTGATCGCGCCGGCCCGCTCGCCATCCGGTTACCGGAAGTTCGCCGTGGCCGATGTGGAGCGGCTCCGCTACATCCTGACGGCCCAGCGGGATCAGTACCTGCCGCTACGCGTCATCAAGGAACGGCTCGTGCCCGACGCGGCGGATTCGGCGGAAGCCGGCCGGCCCGGCGGCCGGGCAGCCGATTTGCCAGGCCCCGGTGGCCGCGGCGCCAAGCTGACCCGCCGGGACCTGCTCGAGGCCGCCGGCATTGACGAGGAGAAGCTGGCCGAGCTCGAGGACTACGGGCTGGTTCGCCGGGAAGGCCGGCAGTACGGCCAGGACGCGCTCGAGGTGGCCAGGACCGTCGCGGCGCTGGCAGCCTATGGCGTCGAGGCCCGGCACCTGCGTGCCGTGCGCGCGGCAGCCGAGCGAGAGACGTCGCTCATCGAGCAGGTGATCGCGCCGACGCTGCGCCAGCACAACGCGGCGGCCAGGGAAAACGCGGGCCGGACGGCGCGGCAGATCGCCGCCCTGTCACTGCGGCTGCACCGCGTGCTGATCGAGATCGCGCTCGCCGAGGCCGGGCTCCCCGGGTCCGGCCTGCCCGATACCGGCCTGCCCTACGCCGGCCCGGCCTGGCCAGCGGACGCCGGGGACGAGGGAGCCGGCCGGCCCGGGACCGCCGCGCACGGGACCGCCGCGCACGGGACCGCCGGGCAACGGGCCGCCGCGCCCGGATCCGCCGCGCACGGGACGGCCGGCCACGGCGCCGGTGACGACTTCGGCGACCAGGGTCAGCGCCGCGCCGCGGCAGGGGGCGGCGGGCACGCGGGCCGCGGCTACGGCGGGGCCAGCGCGTGACGTTCCCGCAGCGGTCACCGGCAGCCGCCGTCCCGCGGCCGGCCGCGGGCCAATGCACACGCCGCCCGGCCGGCCGGCGCCGGGGCGCGGGCGAGTCACCGGCGGTAGCCGGTGTACGTTGACAAAGGGAGCGCCCTTAAGCAGGGTCCAGGAGTAAGGGAGCGCGTCAGGCGCACGTGAGGACGGAGCCGCCGTGAGGCAGATGGAGGTCGTAGGCGTCCGGGTTGAGATGCCCACGAACAACCCCATCGTCCTGCTGAAGGAATCGCAGGGGGAGAGGTACTTGCCGATCTGGATCGGCCCGATGGAGGCGACGGCGATCGCCTTCGCGCAGCAGGGCATGGTCCCTGCACGGCCGCTTACCCATGACCTGCTCCGCGATGTCCTCGAGGCGCTCGGCGTGCAGCTTCGCACGGTCAACATCACCGCGCTGCGGGACGGGATCTTCTTCGCCGACCTGATCTTCTCGAACGGCAAGGAAGTAAGCGCCAGGCCGTCAGATTCCATCGCCCTCGCGCTTCGCACCGGCGCCACGATCTTCGCGAGCGACGAGATCCTGGACGAGGCCGGCGTCGCGATACCGGACGAGCAAGTCGCGATACCGGACGAGCAGGAGGACGAGGTCGATAAATTCCGGGAATTCCTCGACACGATCACGCCCGAGGACTTCGGCAGCGCGACCTGAGCCCGCGCATCCGCCCGTGCGCCCCGATACTCGTGTATCCCGACCCCGGGCATCCTGCGCCCTTGCAGGCTGACGCCGTGCGGCTAACGCTGCGCAATATGATGGTGGCTGAGCGCGGTGATGCCAGCGGGGCCGATGGTCTGTCACGGTTGGTCACTCTTCCCGCGACGCGCCGCAGCAGATCGTTGACGAGTTCACCGTGCCGGCTTAACGTGCGAGACGTGTACCCAGGGATCTCCTCCCGGGCCGGAGGTTGGCGTGGCGGTAACTAAGGGCGAGGGCCAGGTGCCGGGCATTCGCCATGCGGCGGCCCGGCGCGCGGAGGAGCAGGGGCTGCTCTTCGGCGAGGAAATCACGCCGCGGCCGGAGGCCGCCGAGCAGGAGTACGAGGGTTACCGCGGCCCGACGGCATGCGCCGCGGCCGGGATCACCTACCGCCAGCTGGACTACTGGGCCCGCACCGGCCTGGTGGAGCCCAGCGTGCGGGCGGCGACCGGGTCAGGGTCCCAGCGGCTCTACGGCTTCCGCGACATCCTCGTGCTCAAGGTCGTGAAGCGGCTGCTGGACACCGGCATCTCCCTGCAGCAGATCCGGGCGGCGGTAGCGCACCTGCGCACCCAGGGCACCAGCGACCTCGCCCAGGTCACCCTGATGAGCGACGGCATCAGCGTCTATGAGTGCACGTCCGACAACGAGGTCGTTGACCTGGTGCAGGGTGGCCAGGGAGTGTTCGGCATCGCGCTCGGCCGCGTCTGGCAGGAAGTCGAGGGCAGCCTCGCCGAACTGCCCGCCGAGCGGGCAGCCGGTACCGGGCAGGACGATGCCGCGGTGGCCGGCCCCGGTAAGCCCGACGAGCTGTCCAGGCGCCGCTCCCGCAAGACGGGCTAACGCCCGCGCGCAGTAGCCCGCCCGACAGGCACGGCGAACGCCGGGAGCAAGCCGCGGATGCCTGCGACCATCACCGCCAGGGACATCCGCAAGTCCTACGGCGACCTTCGCGCCGTGGATGGCGTGACCTTCGAGGTCGAGCCCGGCGAGTTCTTCGGCATCCTGGGACCGAACGGGGCAGGCAAGACCACCACCCTGGAGATCATCGAAGGGCTGCGCGAGGCCGACGCGGGCGAGGCGACCGTTCTCGGCATGCCGCCCTGGCCGCGGAACCCGGCGCTGCTGCCGCGGATCGGCGTGCAGCTGCAGGCATCCTCGTTCTTCGAGCGGCTCACCGCCAGGGAGCAGCTCCGCACTTTCGCCTCGCTCTACGGGGTTCCCGCGCGGCGGGCCGACGAGATGCTCGAGGTGGTGGGCCTGACCGACAAGGCCGGCACCCGGACGGAAAAACTATCCGGCGGCCAGGCACAGCGGCTGTCCATCGCCTGCGCCCTGGTGCATGGCCCCGACGTCCTGTTCCTCGATGAGCCCACCGGCGCGCTCGAACCGCAGGCCAGGCGGAATCTGTGGGACGTGCTCCGCGCGATCAGCGCCGAGGGCCGCACCGTGGTGCTGACCACGCACCACATGGATGAGGCGGAGATCCTCTGCGAGCGGGTCGCGATCATGGATCACGGCAAGATCCTGCAGATCGGGCCGCCGGCCGCGCTGGTCCGGGCACTCGACTTCCCGACCCGGATCACCGTCGAGTCCGGCCTGGTCACTGCCGCGGACCTGCGGGCCGGAGTGCCAGCGGCCGAGGTGACCGACGACGGCGTGTCACTGGCCATCGTCACCAGGGAGCCGGCCCCGGCCCTCGGCTGGCTCGCTGACCACGGCGCGCTGGCCGGGCTGCAGGTCCTCGGCGGCACCCTTGAGAACGTCTTCTTGCAGCTCACCGGGCGGGAGTACCGCGCATGAGGAGGAAGGCGATGCCCACGGCGCGCCGGGACAGCCGGTGAACGCGTTCCGCAGCCTGTCCCGGGCCATGTTGCTCGGTTTCGTCCGGGACCGGGGCGCCCTGATTTTCACGATCCTGATCCCGGTGATCTTCCTGGTCCTGCTCGGCTCCATCTACAAGAGCACGGGCACGCCCCAGGTCAGCGTCGTCGAGGTCGGCCAGGTCAGCCTGCTTGACGGGGCCGGGCATAGCCAGCTGGGCAAGATCCTGCAGATCACCAGGTCACGGAACCTCGGCGCGGCACTGAACGACGTGCGCCAGGGCACCGAAGACGCGGCGGTGCAGCAGCAGGGCAATGCGCTCATCGTGCATTACTCCATCGCCAGCCAGGTCACGGCCGGAGTCGTGCAGACGCTGTTCGCGTCGATCGTGCAGCAGGCCGACCAGCAGGCAGGCGGCCGGCCCGCCGCCTTCCGGCTGGCCACCCGGCAGGTCGAGGACCAGTCGCTGAAGCCGATCCAGTACCTCGCACCCGGCCTGCTCGGCTGGGCCATCGCCTCCGGCGCCACGTTCGGCGCCGGGATCACGCTGGTGACCTGGCGGCAGAACAAGCTGCTCCGCCGGCTGCGGCTCGCCCCGGCCAGCGCCGGCGCGGTGGTCGGCGCCCGGATCGGGATCAGCCTGGCCATCGCGATGGTCCAGCTAGCGGTGTTCCTCGGCATCGCCACCACCCCGTACTTCGGGCTGAAGCTCACCGCCTCGTGGTGGATGGCCATCCCGCTCGTGGCCTGCGGCACCCTGGCGTTCATGTCCATCGGGCTGCTCGTCGGCTCGTTCGCCAAGACCCAGCAGGCGGCCAGCTCCATCGTCAACCTGATCATCCTGCCGATGGCCTTCCTCGGCGGCGCGTTCATCCCGCTGAACTTCGCGCCTACCTGGCTCCAGGACGTCTCCTACGCGATGCCGCTGCGCTACCTGGTGCTCGGCATGCAGAACGTGCTGGCACGCGGCGACGGGCCTGCCTCCGCGCTGCCGGGCATCGCCATCCTGCTCGGCGCCGCCGCGGTGCTGACCCTCATCTCGGTCCGGGTGTTCCGCTGGGATCAGATCTAGCCCGGATCACGTGATCAACGGCGCTGCCTCGGGTAAGCTCGGCTACGCTGACGACACCGTCCGGGAGAGACCCCGCGCAGGCCGCGGGGCGCCGAAGGGGCAACCTCCCCGGAACCTCTCAGGCATCACGGACCGGGCGGGCCAGGCGTCTCTGAAGTCCGTGTCCAGCGGACGACAGAGGGGGAGTCAGGCGGCCGCATACGGCGGCCGCCCCGGCCGCCCCCGCCAGGAGACGCCCATGAACTTCGCGCAGCGGCATATCGGGCCTTCCCAGCCCGAGCAGGACCAGATGCTCGCCGCCATCGGCTACCACTCGCTCGATGAGCTCACCAGCGCAGCGCTGCCCGCGGGCATTGCCGGGGCAGCGCGGCTGGCACTGCCGCCGGCCCTCAGCGAAGCCGGCGCACTGGCCGAGCTGCGCCGCCTAGCGGGCAGGAACCAGGTCCTCACCTCGATGATCGGCCTCGGCTACTACGGGACCGTGACGCCGGCCGTGATCCGGCGCAACCTGCTGGAGAACCCGGCCTGGTACACCGCCTACACCCCGTACCAGCCCGAGATCTCCCAGGGCCGGCTCGAGGCGCTGCTCAATTTCCAGACGATGATCGAGGACCTGGCCGCGCTGCCGCTGGCCGGGGCATCGATGCTGGACGAGGCAACCGCGGCGGCCGAGGCGATGACCCTGGCCAGGCGCGCTGCCGGGCATGGCACGATCTTCCTGGCTGACGCCGACTGCCTGCCGCAGGTGCTCGCCGTGCTCGCCACCAGGGCAGAGCCGCTCGGCATCGAGCTGGTGACCGGCAACGTGACGCCCGAGCTGGTGGCCGCGCAGCCCGCGGGCGAGCTGTTCGGCGTGCTGATGCAGTACCCGGGCGCCAGCGGCGAGATCCGCGACCTGCGCCCGGTCATCGAGGCCGCGCACGCCAGCGGCGCCCTCGCCGCCGTCGCGGCCGATCTGCTCGCGCTGACGCTGCTGGTGCCGCCGGGCGAGCTCGGCGCGGACATCGCGGTCGGCACGACGCAGCGGTTCGGGGTGCCGATGGGCTTCGGCGGGCCGCACGCCGGCTATATCAGCGTCCGCGACGGGCTGAAGCGGCAGCTGCCGGGACGGCTGGTCGGCGTTTCCGTCGACGCCGACGGGCATCCCGCGTACCGGCTCGCGCTGCAAGCCCGCGAGCAGCACATCCGCCGGGAGAAGGCGACAAGCAACATCTGCACCGCGCAGGTGCTGCTCGCCGTCATCGCCGCGATGTACGCCGCCTATCACGGCCGGGAAGGCCTGACGGCCATCGCCAGCCGGGTGCACGCGATGGCAGCATCTCTCGCCCGGACCCTGCAGGAACACGGATTTGAAACGGATCGTGCGGCGTTCTTTGACACGGTCCGGGTGAGAGTTCCCGGCGGGGCTGCCGAGGCGGCCGGCCGTGCTCGTTCTGCCGGTTACAACGTGTACCTGGCGGACGCGGATACCCTGCAGATCGCCTGCGACGAGACGACCACCGGCGAGCAACTGCGCGAGGTGGGCCGTGCCCTGGCCGGGCCTGCCGCCGCCGAGAATGACCAGGCAGGCGGCCCGGACGGCGACGGGACCGGCGGCGCGGCGGACCCGGCCGCTGGCGACGTGCCCAGTGCCCTGCCGGCCGGGCTGCTGCGGACCAGCGAGTTCCTCACCCACCCGGTGTTCTCCCGGTACCGCAGCGAGACCGCCATGCTGCGCTACCTGCGGCGGCTGGCCGACCTCGACATCGCCCTGGACCGGTCGATGATCCCGCTGGGCTCATGCACTATGAAGCTGAACGCGGCAGCCGAGATGGAGGCCATCACCTGGCCTGAGTTCGCGGACATGCACCCGTTCGCCCCGGCCGGCCAGAGCGCGGGATACCTGGACCTGATCGGCGACCTGGAGCGGATGCTGGCGGAGATCACCGGGTACGACCTGGTGTCGCTGCAGCCGAACGCGGGCTCGCAGGGCGAGCTTGCCGGGCTGCTCGCCATCCGCGCCTACCACCGGTCCCGGCAGCAGCCGGAGCGGAATGTCTGCCTGATTCCCGAATCAGCGCACGGCACGAACGCGGCCAGCGCGGTACTCGCGGGCCTGCGGGTAGTCGTGGTGAAATGCGGCTCTGACGGCGCCATCGACCTCGGTGACCTGCGCGCGAAACTGGACGCCCAGGCCGGCGCCATCGCCGCGATCATGCTGACCTACCCGTCGACCAACGGGGTCTTCGAGGAGACCGTCACCCAGGTGTGTGATGACGTGCATGCCGCCGGCGGCCAGGTCTACGTCGACGGCGCCAACCTGAACGCCCTGGTCGGGCTGGCCAGGCCCGGCAGCTTCGGCGCCGACGTGTCGCACCTGAACCTGCACAAGACCTTCTGCATCCCGCATGGCGGCGGCGGTCCCGGGGTCGGCCCGGTGGCCGTGCGGTCCCATCTCGGCCCGTTCCTGCCCGGCCACCCGGTGCTGGACACGCCCGCGGTCGCCAGCGGCTCCTTCGGCCGGCTGGGCTCCGGGCGGTCCGGCCCGGTGGCCGCGGCGCCCTACGGGTCCGCGGGGATACTGCCGATCTCCTGGGCCTATATCCGGATGATGGGCGCCGACGGCCTGCGCCGCGCCACTCAGGTGGCGATCCTATCCGCCAACTACGTGGCCAGCCGGCTGCACCCGCACTTCCCGGTGCTCTACACCGGCCGCGGCGGGCTCGTTGCGCACGAGTGCATCCTGGACCTGCGGCCGGTCACCAGCGAGACCGGGATCACCGCCGAGGACGTCGCCAAGCGGCTCATCGATTACGGGTTCCACGCGCCCACGATGTCGTTCCCGGTGGCCGGCACGCTGATGGTGGAGCCCACCGAGAGCGAGGACCTGGCGGAACTCGACCGGTTCTGCGACGCCATGATCGCGATCAGGCAGGAAATCTCCAGGGTGGCGTCCGGCGACTATGACCATGCCGACAATCCGCTGAAGAACGCGCCGCATACGGCCGCGATGCTGATCGCATCCGACTGGAAGCACCCTTACCGGCGCGAGGACGCCGCCTACCCGGCGCCGGGGGACCGGCGCTCCAAGTACTGGCCGCCGGTCCGGCGGATCGACTCGGCCTACGGCGACCGGAACCTGGTCTGCGCGTGCCCGCCGCCGGAGGCGTTCGCTGACTGACGGCGCTCTGGCCGATGTAGCGGCCACCGCGCCGCAACCAGGAGGAATGATGCAGGTCATCAAGGACGCCGGCCGTTACGCCCAGCCTGGCGCCGGCGCCGGGAACCACTGGAGTGAGCACCTGCGGGTCGCCGATCTCAGCGTCGGGACATATTCGGTTCCGGCCGGCGGCGCTGATGACCAGGTCCCGCACACCGAAGACGAGATCTACGTGGTGACGGCGGGGCAGGCCAGCCTGGAGGCCGGCGGCGAGAATGTCCGGGTGGGCCCGGGCTCGGTCATCTACGTGGCGGCGGGCGAGGTGCACCGGTTCACCGACATCACGGCGGATCTGGCAGCCCTGGTGCTGTTCGCCCCGGCCGAGGGCGCTCGCGCTGGCAGCGACAGGTAGCCGGGCACCGGCCCGCCGCCCGGCCGCCGGTGAAGCCTCCGGCGGGCAATACCGGGATGGGCGATGCCGGGATGGGCGATGCCTGGATGGGGCTCCGCTTGAGCAGTCAGGGCGACGGCTGAGCAGTCAGGGCGACGGCTGAGCAGTCAGGGCCGCTGGCCGAGCGCCCCCTGGCGCCCGTGCGGCCCGCCTTTCCACTCCCCGCCCCGGCCGCGGTAGTGGCGCCGGGCTGAGTCGGCGGTCATCGCGGCGTACAAGACGGCGATCAGCGGCAGGCACGGCGCCCGCAGCGGGCTGAGCCGGTAGAGCCGCAGCATCGGAACGTACGTCATCGTCATGAGCGCCCAGCTGACCAGGCCGGAAGCGGCCAGCCAGCCGAGCCATGCGCCGCCGCCTGCCGCGAGCCCCAGCAGGCCGCCGGCGGCGGCGGCCGGCGGCAGCACGTAAAGCCACAGCAGGCCGGCCACCGTGCCGGCCAGCGCGGCGGGTGAGTAGCGCAGCTGGGTGTAAGCGCTCCGCGCGACCATGTCCCACACGTCGGCCAGCCGCGGGTAGGGCCTGATGCTGGTGATGTCCGTGCTGAGCCCCAGCCAGCAGCGCCCGGCCGACGGGGAGGCTTTCGTCGGCTGGTCCTTCGTC
>Ga0182024_10011951_pt1 | contig 17303 bp, 17 predicted proteins | sample P32metaG_FD_120480 | JGI IMG/M metagenome (GOLD analysis project Ga0182024, IMG submission 120480) | Permafrost microbial communities from Stordalen Mire, Sweden - P3-2 metaG (Illumina Assembly) | ecosystem: Environmental > Terrestrial > Soil > Wetlands > Permafrost | place: Sweden: Stordalen...
AACGGGCAGTTCGAGCAGAACTTCACCTACGCCGACGCCCTCACCAGCTGCGACCGGGCGATCTTCTTCCGCTACATGGTGCACACGCTCGCCCACCAGGCGGGAATGCTCGCGACGTTCATGCCGAAGCCGTTCAGCAACCTGACCGGCAACGGCTGCCACTTCCACATGTCGCTGTGGGACGGTGAGAAGAACCTGTTCCTCGACGAGGCAGACCCGCGGGGCTTCGGCCTTTCGGAGCTCGCCTACAACTTCATCGGCGGCCTCAAGGCCCACGCCCGCGCCTACATCGCCGTGACGGCCTCGACCGTCAACTCGTACAAGCGCCTGAAGGAGTCCTCCTGGACGCAGTCGGGTGCGACCTGGTCGCCGGTCTATGTCACCTACGGCTACAACAACCGCACGCAGATGCTGCGCATCCCCGGGCCGGGGCGGATCGAGGACCGCACGATCGACGGCGGCTGCAACCCCTACCTCGCCGCCACCGTGATCCTCGCAGCCGGCCTCGACGGCATCGAGCGCGAACTCGACCCCGGCGAGCCGAACACCGGCAACATGTACGAACTCACGACCGCGCAACTCGAGAGCACCGGCATCGAGGTCCTGCCCGCGAACCTCCTCGACGCGACACGCGAGCTCGAGCGCGACGAGGTGATCCGCGCGGGCCTGGGGCGCGCGGTCGACGAGGACTATGCCGACTATTACATCCGCGTCAAACGGCGCGAATGGGCGAACTACCACGAGCAGGTCACCCCGTGGGAGCTAGAGCACTACCTAACGCTCACCTAGTTCAGTCGTGATCTACGCGATCTGCTTGGCCAGGCACGCGTCGGCGCGCATCGTCGATCAGCATACGCTTCGATCGCCGGTGATGGTTGCAGAAAGTGACCGGGTTAGCGCGATCTTCGCGCTCGATGTCAGCGCGGGCGTGCGGCTGCGTTTGTCGGGATGATTGAGGCGTTGCTTGTCGCGAACCGCGGCGAGATCGCCGTCCGGGCGTGTCGTGCGGCCAACGAGCTTGGCGTTCGTAGCATCGCGGTGTATGTGCCCGAAGACCGCGACTCGGTGCATCGTTTGAAGGCGGACGAGAGCTATGGAATCGGAGTTGCGGGGCACCCGGTCAGCACCTATCTCGATGCGCAGCTGGTCGTCGATCTGGCGGTGACGGTCGGAGCGGACGCGATCTATCCCGGCTATGGGTTCATGGCCGAGAATCCGGTCCTTGCGCGCTGTTGTGAGGCGGCCGGGGTGTGCTTCGTCGGTCCGCCCGCGGGTGTGCTTGGACTCGCCGGCGACAAGACGCGGGCGCGGGAGGTCGCTCGCGCAGCGGGGGTGGGGGAGCAGTTCGCGCTGGGCAGTCGCGGCCACTGGGGAACACCATTGGAGCACGGGAACGACATCAGGCCGATTCCCATAGGCCAAAAGTGCATATCCACTGGCCATTCCAATGCCCCCGGCACTGCACGACATCGCGATCAAGCACGGCTGAGGAGATCAAGCTCAAAGCGGAACTCGACGCCGCCCTACCAGGATAGGCCTTAAGCCCGTAACCGTGGCTGTCCTCCTTTCGGCCGCGAGCAGGGGCGTCGGCGATTGTGACCAGCACGCCCGAGTTAGACGACGAGCAGCACTGACCGATGACGGTCGCGGCGCTGCTGCTTGCCATGAAGGCCCGGCGCCGAGCACCGTCGGCGAGCCCCGGCACCGTCGCGCGTACCAGGCTCTACGCGGTTGTGGCGCCCTCGTCCAGGGTCGCCGACGCGTCGCTCGCCGGTATGCCGTGCAGACTCGCACCGTACGCCCGCCAGCGCGACCGCCAAACCCTCGACCACCCTCAGGTTCAGGACCTGAAAATGACCTCGCGCCCAAATCGGCCCCGCAATCGCGCGCTCAGACAGCTCCCGAGTCTGCATCAAAACCGCCGGACATGCAGCGATCTTTAGGAATGGCGAGACCCAGACTCGAACTGGGGACACCACGATTTTCAGGGACCTCGCGGGAGCCGCTTTCTTTGCCGAAAGTCCCTGCAAATCGGCAGGTCGCAGATCGAGCCGGGCGATGCATATCCCTGCGGATGCCGGCGGTTCCAAGGGGGTTTAGGACCTCGCGGGGCGGTCGAGGTCCCTAAACGCGGACGGACTCCGGCGGGAAGGCCGGATCGCAGAAGCGTCTGCGTGTTCACCGCCGCAGCTCGCAGCCGTGAAGCAGCCGTGCGGCGGGCTACCATCACGACGATGGCGCCTAAGGAGAAGCACACGCTGGCCCGCGAGCACCTGGCCACGGCACAGCGCGAGCTTGCGGAGGGCGCGATCCTACCCGCGATCATGTTCCTGCACCTCGCCGCAGAGGCGGCCGTCGTCTCGCTCGCAGAGCGCGAGGGCATCGACACAAAGAAGCGCCACGACAGAAAAGCAGACGCTGCCCAGGAGCTGTTCCGCCGCGGCCTCGTACCCGAGGACCTGAGCGAGGCTCTGCGCTCGCTCAACCAGGTTCGCAAGGACGCAACCTACGAAGGCGAGGATCCCAAGCTCGACGACGAAGATCTCGAGGCGCTTGCCAAGCAGATCGAGGCAATCGTGGTCGCCGCCGAGGAGAGAGCGCAATGAGCTCGCCGGCAGGCACGAGCACGTTGCCTATGGATCAGAGCTGGCGCAACGACACGGCTTGGGCAGCACGGCTCACAAGCGACCGCGTTCGCGCCGAACGCAACCAGACTGCCGCGCAGCGTCTCGTGACCGCCACCGTGCTCGAGCGGGCCCTGGGGCAAGGAGCGGAAGCCGTCGCACTCACCGGCTCGACCGCTCGAAACCGCAGAACCGCGATCAGCGACCTCGATATCCACATAGTGGGATCGCGCCCTCGGTTCGAAGATCTCAACGAAGGCCTGGATCTGTACGCCACGTCGGCGGACGCCCTCTGGGAGCGGTTGCGGGCCGGCGATGACTTCATCCAATGGACGCTGCGCTTCGGCTGCATCCTCGTCGATCACGGGGTGTTCCGCCAGGCGCTGACCGAGATCGCCGAGACCGGCCTGTGGCCAGACCCACAACGCAAGCACGATCGGGCCAAGCAGCTGCTCGCGTTCGCGGAGCGAATCACAGCCACCGGCGACCTCGACGCCGCGCAAGACCAGACGCGAGCAGCGCTCACCACCGTCGCCCGATGGCTCCTACTCGCAAACGGCGAGTTTCCGCTCTCCCGCGACGAACTCTCAGACCAAGTACTCGACCTCGGCTGCGTCGACCTCGCAGCAGCCCTATCTCGCCTGATTCACGCCGACCCAAGTCTCCAGGAGCTCGATAGCGCGATCGAGATCGGACAACTGGTAATCAGCCTGCCACCTCATCGAGCTCGTCGCGCCGCATTATCTCGATAACGCCTGACCGCCGAGGACCGTGAAGCGGTGAGCAAACGCTCGGCGCGCGCCGGCCGGTATCTCATGCTCTTGAGGCGTTGGGGTGCCGCTGCTAACGCCTGCGCGAGGACGGTGTCGATGTGTCTGCGCTCAGTACCGCTCTGCGGGAGGCTCCCCGGTTGAGGTTCGTGTGCCGCCGTCGAACGCGCGGGCGGGTTGCGGTCGCCGTCGGGGCGCACGATGTCCGCCGCCCAACGCTGCCGTGCTGTCGCGGCCGCGGCGGAGTCGCACGCGCCCAGGTTCGCCGGGGCCGGCGCGGCGTCTTCGGCTGGCTGATGTTGCCCGGTGCGTGCTCGTGCTACGTCACCGCAGGCGAGCAGTAGGTGCGTCTCGGGGCGGACATCTGACTCTGGCGTTGCCGGCGTTGCGGTCCGAACCCATGGGTACTTCCGCAGCGGCGTTTCCTCACGCACCTTCAACTACCTGCGCGCCTACACCTGGCGGCGGGTCGTTCGCTGGCTGCGCCGGAAACACCGCCAAGCAAGCTGGCGCTGGCTCAGGCGCCGCTACCTCCCGGGGTGGTGGCCGACCCACGGCGCGACGGAGCTCTTTAACCCCGGCGGCGTGAGCACCAGTCGCTACCGCTACCGGGGCAAGAACATCCCGACACCGTGGCAAGACGGCTACGTCGCACTACGCGAGCCGACCCTGACGCTCGAACGCCTGGAGGGACTGATCGCCCGATGACCACCGGCATGCCCGTGGAGAGCCCGGTGCGTGGAGACGCGCACGCCGGGTTCGGTGGGCGGGTCGGGGAAACGGACCAGCCGAAAGGCTGACACCGCGCCCCGGCCCGACCCTACGCGTTCCGCTTCAACCGACGCGTCACCCCCTGGCCGCGTTCCAGACCCTCCTCGGCCTCGGTGCCCTTCACCAGCCCACCACCTACGGCGAGATCACCCGCCGAGCCGCCGCCTGACCCGACTTGGAGCGAACCGGACACGCATCAGCCGATTAGTTGAACCCAGACGTCACACACTTGGTCGGACAGAAACCCGACCAGAGTCCCGATTGCAGACCGGTCCGAACCGAGGATCAAACCGCCTTCCCAGTGCCCCGGAACAGCACGGTCATCAACCTCAGCAGGCCTGTCCGAAGGCATGCGGTCAGCTCCCGATGCAGTGCTCCGCGGCCCTGGACACAGCGCGACTGATGGATCGTCTCATGGGAAACACGCATCGACTCGTCATCGGGGAAGTCAACGCGCAGTCGACCAGCGATCTGCTCCGGGCGTGCCGGCCCTACTTGATCGCGAGCGGCGTGACAGGTGTCCCAACCGCGCCGGTGAATCTCATCACGGGCGCGCTCAGGAAGAACTCGTAAACACCGTCGCTCGCGCAGTCCTGGGCGAGCTCCTCGAGGTCGAACATCTCGCCGATCATCATGCCCATGTCGCGAATCAGAACCATGTGCACTGGAAAGTCCTCTCCAGGCACCTCACACGGGACGGCCTCAAGCCCCCAGTTATCCGCCGCAACGGCGGCGACATCGCGCTCGCGCAGCCACTCGCAGGCGGAGAGGTTCAGGCCCGGTTCCGCGGCGAGAAAGACAGAACGATTGCGCTCTTCAACATACTTGCGCCACCACCCCGTTCGGAGGAGCAGGACGTCCCCCGCCGCGATGCGCACACCTTGCCGAGCGGCGACCGTCTGCAAGAGATCGCTTCCCACCGACTCGCCGGCCTCGAGCCACGGTCGCCCGAGGTGCCTGACAATGTCGAGCAGGACCCCCCGGCCGACGATCCCTGGCGACTGGGTCTCTATCCCGAGCCGAGCCGCCCCCGCGGAGGTCACGGCCTCTTCGGGAACTCCGTTGTACAAGCGGCTGTCGTAGTACACGTGCGCGAGCGCGTCCCACTGCGTCGCCGCCTGAAGCGGCATGAACACGTAATCGTCGTTTACGCGAAAGTCGCCTCTGGCGGACTCCATTCCGCCGACAATCGACATTAGCCTCAGAGGATTTGATCTATCTCCTCCGACCTGCGGTCCATCGGAGTCGAGGGGGATGCTCAGATCAAACACGACTCCTCGTCGAACCAGGTTCGCAGCGACACGTACCTGTTCCGGTGAGATCAAGTTTGTCGTGCCGCGCTGGTCGTCTCGGCCCCACCTCCCCCAGTTCCTCAGTCGGCCGCCTACCGCGCGCCAATCCCCGGGCGACTGCTCGGTCATCGTTTGGCTTCCGGTTGGTGTTGATTCAAGAGGCGTGGGGGAGGCGGCGCAGACCACCTCCCCGCGAGGACAGTGCTTGAAGTAGATCAGACAGTCGAGGCGGACGTCGCCGGGGTCGGTGCCGAGCTCGCCGGTACGGCCCCGACCGGCTGATAGGCGGGTCCGCACGCGCCACGGCGGCTGCGGACCCAAAGGCCGGTCAGCAGCCACACGACACCGATCGCCTCGGCGAGGAGAAAGTACACGGCACCCGTGTGTCCAGATGACGGAACGACGAGCAAGAGAATGACCGCTACGCACCACGTAAAGCCAAGTACCGCGGCTGGCAGCAGCCAACGACCTAGGTTCGTCAGTCCGGGTTCGGGCTCGGGGACCTTGCCGCGCAAGCAGCCGATGACCACAGCGGCAGCGATGAGTGCATACACCATGTATCCTGCGCCCGCGACGATGGGGATGGCGCGCGAAGCAATGCCGGATGATAGGTAGTTGAAGAGGATCCCGATCCCTCCAGCGATCAGGATCGCGCCGACAGGCGTGCGCGTTCGGTTGCTAACCATCCCCCAGACACGAGACCAGGGGAGCATGTTGTCGCGCGCCAGACCGTAGCTCACGCGCGACGCGCCGGCCATGTTCGCGATCAGAGCAGACATGAAAGCCCAGGCAACGCCAACCTCCACGGCAACCTTGGCCACAGATCCGAACCGGTCACCCATCAAGTTCAACAATGGGTTACCCGGCTGAGAGAAGAAGGCGGACGGCGAGCCCGGGATGGCCAGCCCAAGGAGGATGTAGAGCACGAAGCAGAGCCCGCCGCCGACGACAACGGACTGGACCGTGGCGCTTGGGGCTGTCCGCCGCGTATCACGGGCCTCCTCGGCAAGGTCGGCGCACGCATCCAACCGAGGATCACGAATGTCGGCAATAACAATGCAGCTGCGATGGCATTGAAGTCGATCTTGCCACCTCCAACCGGCGTCGTTGAGGTCAGAAACGACGCCGGCTGACTGTCATTGAAGAAGAAGGCAAGACCCACGGTGATCGCGACGCCAATCAAGACTGTGACAACAATCTCGATCGTTGTACCAATGTTGTTCACGATGGTCGCCACCCGGACGTGGACGAGATTTGCAACCGTAGCAATCACAACGGCGCCGGTTCCGATGACCTGGGCCTCGAGCGTGGTCGGGTGTGCGAACAGCACCGGCGCGAAGACGGTACCCGCAGAGAGGGCGATTGCGGCTGTTCCGAGGTACCAGGCAACCAGCTGAGTCCACCCAGCGATAAAGCCGCGAGGGCCGACGAGCCGGCTCGTCCACGGAGCACGCCAAAGAGGATCACCGCCACCCAGATCCACACGGCCGCACCGCCAATCGACTGAAAGCCCGCGCGGTAGAGCGTGAAGAGGGTGATCGTGACCGCCAGAACTGCCACCGACAGCGCGAAGGACGAGTACCACCCCATCGCGCGGTGCAGCACTTGCTTGTGCCCGAAGCGCTCAAGGTACCGGGCCTCGGCGTCGCCGACCTCCGACGGCGGCGTGGACTTCTGGATCATGAGCCCCTCCTTTGATTGCGATTGTCCCCGCAACGCCTGCTGTCGAGAAACTACGAAAGCGCGTCCAACACGCACGCGATTGACTATACATCTAGTCGACTGATGACTCAATCCCCTCCCCTCGCGGCGACGTCGGCCTTGAGTCGTCCTCGCGTCAAGGCCGGCAGCCTTCCGTGCGAAAGAGCGGCCGTTCCGGCGGCAAGTACGCGCGAGCGCCAGCGAGTTGGTGGCTGTCCGCGACGAGTCCCATGTCGATCCGATTCCCCCCGGCGCGTCGCGTTTCAACCGTCGACACGCCTACGCCAGAAAGGCCGACCGTCGATGCGCAGGTACCGTGCAGCGCGCCCAGCCGACCACGTGCAGACCTGCCGAGGAAGAGATCCAGACATCAACGTTGACCCTCGTTCCTCCCGAACCAGGTTCAACCTCGTGAACGACGCCCGCGACGGTCACCTCGTCGAGAACCGTGACGGGTTTGAGGAAGCGAACGCGCATCCACCCGCCGCTATACCACCCGGCCCCGAAACGATTAGCGAGAAGGTGAGCGACATGGCACGCGAGCTGTTGACCTTGCACGATGGGGAGGGCCAGTCCGGCGTCGCGAGCCGCATCAAGGCTGTTGTGAATATTCCGTACGAATTCCCCAATTCGCGAGTAAACCGCAGCTTGCTCGACCGACACGGTGACGACGGCTGGAGCTAGCGGCATCCCGGTGGCCGCGTCGGCCCCGAGCGTGACAACGGCAGGCTGGGCTCCGTCGACCTCTCCGGTGACGCGGCGCTCTCTTGGCGGCGACGCCGTGGAGCGTCCGGCGACTAAGCCCGGGGTGGTGCGCATGATTTCAGTCCCACGGTGACGTACCAGCACAGCGCCGTCCAGGTCACGGGCTTCGGCCTCCATGACCACATGGCCCTGTCCCCGCCGTTCGTATGTCTCGACGTACTGCCCCTCGAGCGTCACGTCCTGACCCAGTGACACCGGTCGCAGGAAAGAGAGCTCTTCCTCGGTGTGAAGGCCCACGACCTTGCTTGCAGCGTACTTTGTCGTAAAGAGCTGCAGGAGATCGTTTGCCACGATTGTCGACGGCACCGTGACTGGGGCAGGACCGCCATCGGGCAACCCCGACACGGTGGAAGAGTCGAGGCCTTGGGTGAAAGCAAACCTCCGCGCCTTCGCCAAGTCGATGTGTACTGCGATCGGGCCGAAGAGCTCAGGGATGATGATGTTCTCGTAGAGTGGCTCTTTGAGTCCAGCCTCGAGATCGTCGGTGTACATCGAACGGCCTGGATCCGTCAGGTCTCGGAGAATTGCCTGCGGACGCGTCTGTGCCGCTGCTGAGCGGGCCGGATTTGAGTCAGTCCTCGGCGACAAGTTCATCCTGGCGGTCGACGTGCTGGAAGGACGGATATGTCATGACGGCATCGGCCACGGCATCGGCAAGAACATCAGCCACTACGCCCTCCAGTCATTAGGTGCGGTGTCAGTTGTTGAGTTCAATCGTCAGCGGGATATCGGGTAGAGTCCACGTTTCGGCCACCTCAATCGGGCTATTGTTGTGGTCAAGCGTTGTCCGCCGCACCTCAAGAAGTGGCGAACGAAGCGGGAGGCGAAGCAGATTCGCCTGTTGCTGGTCAGCCGCGGTCGCCGTGATCTGCTGCCGTGCATTCTTGATCTGAATGCCATACACGCTCTTGAAAGTCACGTAAAGCGATCCGTCCACGAGGTCATCTCTAGCGAGGCCGGGGCACCGGCCAAGAGGAACCCAGGATCGTTGTATCGCCACCGGTTCGCCGTTGACCAGCCGGACACGCTCCAGTCGAACCGTCAGAGCAGACTCGTCGAGCCGGAGAGCGGATCGGACGTCGCCGGGCGGAGTGACCTCCTCCCGGCTGACAATGCGCGTCTCGACCTCATACCCCTGTGCGCGCATGTCTTCGGTGAAACTGGTCACGCGGTTGAGCGGCCGAGACATCTCGGCCTGAGCCAGAACAAATGTCCCTGCCCCATGGCGTCGCGACACGAGGCCGTCGACGACAAGCCCCTCAACCGCCCGACGAACGGTCATCCGGGTGACGCCATAACGGCCGGCGAGTTCGGTCTCACTCGGCAGCTTCGAGTCCGGCGGATAAGTGCCAGTCGCAAGGGCGGCGGCTAAATCATCTTTGATCTGAACATATTTCGGGCCCGAAGCGGCCATCGCCGGCTCCTCATCTAGACGTCTAGGCAATGATAGCACTAGAAGCGTTCGCGGCCATGAGAGCACACTCGCGCTGGAGCGTCCATTCCGCGAAGGCTTCCTCAATCGCTGCCCGGTTGGACTCGGTCGGTGTGTGCTCTTCACCGGGTTTCGACATCGCAGCCGCCGCGTCCTGCACCGTCGCGAACAGACCGGCCGCGCAGGCAGCGAGAATCGCAGCTCCCGTCAGCGTCGCCTGCTCGTCGCTCAGGGTGACGACAGGCAGTCGCCACAAATCGGCTCGACGCTGGACAGCGCCCGGAACTCGAGCAACCCTGCCGACCACAACCACCCGGTCGATCTTGCACCCTGACTCCTGCAGCGCCTCCAGACCGCGGCGGACGATGAACCCAGCGCCTTGCTCCGCCGCGGCAATGAGGTCGACGGACCTGTGCTCAAGCGAGATACCGGTCACCGACCCGCGCATGTTGTCGTTCCAGTCGGGGAAGCGTGATCCCGTCATCTCGGTGTTGATCCGCGGCGAGCCCACCCCCACCTGCACGTGCTGCGACGCTTCGAGTGCCGCCTCGACCGAGGTGTAGCCAAGCGCCTGCGAGAACCACTCGATCGCGCCGCCGGTGACGCCCGTCGGACCACCCATCGTCCACAGACCCGGAACGAGATGGGCGTTCAGAACCACACGGGGATCCAGATCGCTCGGCGGGTAAGCGACGGTGTGCAGAACGACATCGGTCGTGCCTGCGATGTCGACGGTCGCCCCTGCGATCGTCGCACCGGCCGCTAGAGCCCCCACTGTCCCGTCGGGGCCGCCGACCGAAACCGGCGTGCCGGCCTCTATCCCGAGAGCCTGTGCAACGCTTGGACGGATTCCCCCTTGCGCGGCGCCGGCGGCACAAGGTTCAGGCAGAAGGTCGGCATCCAGGCCGCACGCCACAAGAAGCTCGTGGGACCACTCGCGGTCGCGAACATCGAAGAGCAGCGAGTAACTCGCGTGCGTATCGTCGGTTGCAACCGATCCGGTCAAGTGAGCGACGATGAAGTCCTTCAGACTAAGCGCCCAGCGTGCACGGCTAAACGCCACCGGCTCTCGCTGCTTGAACCAGAGCAGCCTCGGCGCAAGGTGCTCGGCTTCGGCCCGCCGTCCGGTTCGTCGCAGGAGGTCGGGCCCTGCCGCCGCGACGATCTGCTCTCGTTGAGCGCGAGCGCGCCGGTCGGCCCACAGCAGTGCATCCGCGACGGGCCTCAGGTTCGCGTCAACGAGGACCAATCCGAGCTGCGCGGTGACCCCAAATCCAATGATCGATGGCGACTCCCCGGCCACTTGGCGCACCAGCCCGACGACGTCACGCAGAAGCTGCGAGGCATCCACGGTCGCGTGATCGGCTGCTTGCGAAATCGGCGTACGAACCGCGGCGGCGGCAAGCCGTTCGCCGTCAGGAGCGATGACGACGGCCTTCGTCGTCGAGGTTCCGATGTCGATCGCGAGCACCGCTTCCTTCGCGCCTCGCCCGTGCCCGCCGCTCAAATCGCCCCTGAGTTATGAAGCTCGCCGATCTCCTCCGGCGAGAGGCCCAGCATCTCGCCATAGACAGCGGCGTTGTCTTCACCCACAGTCGGCGGCGCTTTGGAAATCACGCCCGGGGTCGCGCTGAGCTTGATCGGCAGTCCAAGGAGCGTGACTGGCCCCACTTTGGAGTGCCGGACCTCCACGAACATCTCGCGTGCGCGAAGTTGCGGCGACGCCATGATCTGCGGGATGGTGGCTACGGGCCCGAATGGTATGCCCGCATCCGCTAGCACCTTGCTTGCCTCCGCGATAGTGAGTGTTGCGACCCACTGAGCGACAATTTTCTCAAGTTCGTCAACTCGACGCATCCGGTCGGGGACCGTCGCGTAATCTGGGTCTTGTCCAAGTTCAGGCCTGCCCATCGCCGCGCAGAGGCGGGGCCAGAGCGGATCAGTTCCGGCATGGATGTATACATGCCCGTCAGCGGCCCTGAAGACGTTCGCAGGCGCCGTTAGCGCATCCCGTGAGCCGTTCCTCTGTGGCGCCGCGTTGAGGGTGGCGTACGCCGAAGGCAGGGTGCCGAGACAAGAGACCAACGCGTCAAGCGACGCGACGTCGACGATCTGACCTATGCCTGTTCGCTCTCGGGCAAACAGTGCGAACATCGTGCCGAGCGCGGCGACGTAGGCGGCGATGTGATCAGCGATGAAGACACCAGTAAGCGTGGGCTCCGAGTCCGCAGCGCCAGTAACGCTCATCAGTCCAGACATGGCTTGCGCGATCGCGTCGAACAACGCTCGCGAGCTCTCGGGCCCGGTCTGCCCGAACCCGGACACCGAGGTGATGACCATCCGGGGATTGAGCTCGTGGATGCGTTCGTAGCCGAACCCCATGGCTGCCAGAGTTCCCGGCCGGTAATTTTCGACCAGGACGTCCGACCTGAGGATCAGTCGTTCCAGCAGCTGCTTTGCGTCGGGGTGCCGGCTGTCGAGCGTCACGCCCAATTTGTTTCGGTTGTACATCATCACGTACATGCTCTCGTCCTGGATGAACGGAGCGTGATGCCGTGCGTCTTCGCCGCGCGGACGCTCGACTTTGATGACCTCGCCGCCCATGTCGCCGAGCAGTTGCGCGCAAAGGGGCCCGGCGATGAAGCGCGAGAGATCTAGGACGCGGATGCCGTCGAGCGGTCCCGACACGCTCAGCTCCTGGCCTCAGCCGCCGGGGCGTCCAGCGGCGGCTTCCACCGGTTGATGCCGCTGTCGGTCGCGTAGCTGTCAATCTCAGCCAGTTCCGTCTCGTCGAACTCCAGGCAATCTAGAGCCCGGAGGTTCTGCTCGATCTGCGACCAGACGCGAGCTCCTATCAAGGCCGTAGTGATCCGCGGCTCGCGCAGAACCCAAGAAAGCGCCATCTGAGGGAGCGTCTGGTTGCGGCGGAGGGCGATGTCGTTCAGCGCCTTCACCTTCGCGATGTTCTCCTCCGAGAGGTAGGCCTGGTCAAGCGATGGTGCCGCCGCGGCGCGCGACCCGTCCGGGATCCCACGGAGGTATTTGTCCGTGAGCATGCCCTGGGCGAGCGGCGAGAAGGCAACACATCCAGCACCTTCCTGTTCAACGGCATCGAGCAGCCCCTTCTCGACCCACCGATTCAGCATCGAGTAGGAGGCCTGGTGCACGAGCAATGGGGCGCCGTACTCGCGCAGCAGCTTGGCCGCTGCCGATGTGCTCGCCGGTGTGTACGACGAGATGCCGGCGTAAAGCGCCTTCCCCTGCCGCACGGCTGTCGCCAGGGCGTCCATCGTCTCGTCAAGCGGCGTCTCGGGGTCTTCGCGATGGGAATAGAAGATGTCGACGTAGTCAAGTCCCAGACGCGCCAGACTCTGATCCAGGCTCGCTAGGACGTACTTCCGCGATCCACCGCCCTGCCCGTACGGGCCAGGCCACATGTCGTAGCCCGCCTTTGTGGCGACGATCAGTTCATCTCGATGCATGGCCAGGTCAGTCCGAACGATGTGGCCGAGGGTCTCCTCCGCAGAACCGTACGGACGACCGTAGTTATTCGCCAGGTCAAAGTGCGTGATACCACAGTCAAAGGACCTGAGCACCATCTCCCGCGACTTCTCATACCGCGTCTCTGCTCCGAAGTTCTGCCAGAGGCCCAGCGAAATCTTCGGAAGCCGAAGTCCGCTCCGCCCAGTGCGGACGAATGGCATCTCCTCGTACCGAGACGCCGCAGCCGCGTAGCTGTGGTCCGATGTAGCCAATGCCTGTGAGCGCTCCGCCACCGCGTCCACCGCGGACCCGGGAGGCGTCAGCACCGGCCGCCTGCTCTCCGGCTGCCGCTATCGGTCATGACGCAGGGATTGGCTTGACGTCGAGCTCTGCGTCGGCATGTATCGCGGCTTCCGCGACTCGAGCCAGTGCCTCGGCTAGCTCGCCCGCTTCAATCGATAGCGGCGGGTAAAAGAACAGACTCACATTCTGGCCAACAGGAGCGACCCTCAACAGAACGCCGCGTTCATAACACTCGTGCCACAGTCTCGCGGCGAAGACACCGGCGTCTGTTCCCTCGGAAAGGAAGAACTCGACGCTGCCGATGGCGCCGATCACTGAAGCTCGCGCCGGTAGTGAAACGCTCGCGGCGATCTCCTCGAACGCTTCAGCGATAACGGGACCCTGCGCGGCTGACCGCGAGATGAGATCCTCACGCTCGATGATGTCGAGCGTCTTCATTGCGGCTGCACACGCCACGGGATGACCGGCGTAAGTGTTAATATGCATAAAGGCGCTGTCCCCGAACGCGTCTTGGACGTGCCGGGCCACCGCAACGCCCCCCATAGGAATGTAGCCACTGGTTATTCCTTTGGCGAACGTGAGCATGTCAGGACGAATCGACCAGTGATCGCATCCGAACATCGTTCCGGTGCGTCCAAACCCTGTTATGACCTCGTCCGCGATCAACAGGATACCGTATTCGTCACAAAGACTTCGGAGCGTCTGCCAATAGGTGGGCGGCGGAATCTTCACCCCAGCGCCAGCAATCGACACGGGCTCCGCGATGATCGCCGCGACGGTGTCGGGCCCCTCCCGCTCAATGATCGCAACCGTCTCATCGATGCACGAGCCGGAACAGCCGCCAGCCGTGTCCCAACTGCAGTGGCCACAAAACCCCGGGAAGGGGTGCGGTAGGAAGACGAAACCGTCCACGAGTGGCAGGAAGGGATCGCGAAATGCAGATAACCCCGTTGCGGAAACGGCACCGTAGCTCGAGCCGTGATATGAACTCCGACGCGAAAATATCTTGTATTTACGCGAATTCCCGAGTCGGCGGTGGTAGGCACGGGCCGTCTTGAAGGCAGCCTCGTTCGCCTCAGACCCGCTCGACGTAAAGGAGAAAACCGGATCGTCCACGGGGACGAGTTTGGCCAGGCGTTCCGCAAGGGCCACCGCGTACGGATGCGAGGCGCCCGGTTGCAGCGCGCTGAACTCCAGCGTCCGTACCTGCTTTGCGATCGCGTCCGCCATTTCGCCTCGGCTATGACCAATGACGGCGGCGCCAAGGTGATTGCCGGCGTCAACGAACCGGTGCCCCTGATCGTCGACCAGGTAGATACCGTCGCCGTGGCTGAATGGCCGCGGAAACGTCCCCGGGTAGAGCCGCTCGAGAACCGCCGCGTCACCGGGGTAACGGACTCGGTGCCTTGCGAGTTGCACGAGATCCTGGGCGTCCCCCACTGCCATCGCGTCTCCTTTCAGATTGGGCACGCACGCCCGAAGGTGGCGGTGATTAGACAATTAGACAACTAGCCTACCTACCGCCCGCTACGGTGTCAAATAGGCCCCTGGAGCGGCGAGGCGGCGGAAAAGCAGCGGCGCGTGCAGACCCAGCACCTTCGTCCGAAGCCGCGCCCCCTCCAGGCCGATCTCCCTGCTCGAACGGGCCTAGGCGATTGAGCGTCCGGAACTGTTCCGCAGCCGCAGCCACGAACGTCCCGGCCCCCGGCGACGGGTGTGACGAGGCGCTTGTTCTCCATCTGCTTGAGCGCCTGGCGGACTGTCATACGGCTGACGTCGTAGCGGTCCGCGAGTTCAGATCAGACGCCGAGGGAAGACGGGCATCCGGCTGCGGTACGCCCTCGGCGATCTGGACCGAGAGGTCGTCGTAGATCACCTGGTAGATGCGGTTGGCCATAAAACCGTTCCGCTCAATCCTGTCCGTCTCTTGCCAGACCAGCCGCACCGAACGCGTCACCGCTATGCCCCACGCCTTTGTGGCGACCCACTCCGACGCCTCCTGGCTCATCCTCACCCAATGATCGGCTATCCCTGCTCCGGATCGTACGGCCGGAAGGCGGGATACGTCCAGGCGTTGACCTCCCGGTCGATGAGCACGTCCAGGAGCACGGGATGGTCCCCGGACAGAGCCTCGCGGGCGCCCCGCGCCAGTTCGGCTAGTCCCTGCACGCGGCTTCCGGGAATCCCGAGGGCGCTTGACACGACTCCAAAATCGGTCACCGTGTAGTCAACGCCCACCGTGCGGCCCTCAAAGTGGACGATCTGCTCTTGGCGGATGTTCCCGTAGGAGGCGTCGTTAAGGACAACCACGCACACGCGGCCACCCACGCGGGCCAGCGTCTCAAGCTCACCGAGGCTCATGCCGAGCGACCCGTCGCCGACGAGGGCGAGGACCGGGCGCTGCGGGTCGATCACGGCAGCGGCGACGGCGGCCGGCACCGCGAAGCCCATGTTGCCGAAGCCCACTGGCTTGATGTAGCTGCCGATCTGCCGAATGTCCCACAGGTACGACCAGACGCCGGGGTTGCCCGCGTCGGGGATGAGGAGCGTGTCGTCGGGCGCAACACCGCGCAGTACTCTGACGACATCCGCCGGTGAAACCGGCTCACCGGCTCCGTCCCGAGCCGGGGGCTGACCGGGAGCGGTGGTCTTCCACCACGCTTGGCGGGCCTCGGAGAGGTCGGCGATCCAGCCGGCGCGGCGGGCGCGCGCCGACTCGGCACGATCGCGCAGGCGCTCGCGAATGGTGTCCATGGCCGACCGCGCGTCGCCGACGACTCCGAGGGTCTGCTTGCCGTAATAGCGGCCGATCATGCCCGGATCGATGTCGATCTGGACGATGTCCGGCAGGTAAAGGCTCCACCGGCCGGTGGAGACGGCATTGAGGCTGTTACCGACGGCCAGAACGAGGTCGGCCTCCTGGATGACCCTGGTGGTCAGGTTCGTGCCCATTCGTGACAGCGCGCCGAATACGAGCGGATGGGAAGTCGGCACCGCTCCGATCCCGTTGAACGTCGTCAGCACTGGGATGGACAGCGCCTCGGCCAGCGCCAGAGCCGCCGGCCCTGCATTTGCCCGGTTGCAGCCGTTGCCGAGCCAGAGGACCGGCCGCTCCGCGCCGGCCAGGCGGTTGGCGACCGCCGCCAGCACCGCGGGATCGGCATGCGGCCGCTGGCCCACCCAGCGACGGGCGGGATGCTCGTCAGGAACCGCCGGCTCAAACTCGACTGTGCTCTCGATCGCGTCACGCGCGAAGTCAAGGTGCGCCGGCCCCGGGTTGCCGGTCATGGCCTGGACATATGCCTCCTCCATCGCCTGCTCGATCGAGGAGCAATGCGCCACCAGACGGCTCCATTTCGTCAGCGACCGGAACAGTTCGACGTGATCCGCATTCTGCGCGTCATCCTTGTGGATGTTCTCGGCGTTGTTGTTGCAGGTGATGATGAGTGCCGGGCTGGAGTCCCGCAGGGCGCCCCCCACTCCGGTCATGAGGTTCGTGGCGCCGGGACCGGTGGTTGCCAGACAAACTCCCGGAGTCCCCGTGAGCCGCCCGTACGCGTCAGCCATCACGGCCGCGCCACCCTCGTGACGAGCGGTGACGAATTCGATCCCCGGTGTCGTCAGGATCGCGTCGGTGATGGCGAGTGTCTGTCCCCCCGGCACCCCGAACACGTGCGTGACGCCCAGCGACGCGAGCATGTCGACGACCAGCTGTCCGCCCGTCATGGGCGACATGGGCCGCTGCCTGTCTGTGACCACCTGCCCACCGGCCGTGCCTGAACTCATGCGCTTCCTCCGAGTAGTCTAGTTGTATAGACCTTACCACCTGAGTCCCGCCATGAAAACCTCTCCCGACCAAGCGTGCAACGAGATCCCGGGCCGGCCGGTCGACGGACGCTCAAACCAATTCGGGGCCTTGTCTCTCGAGGCTTTTCGGCGGTCGGCCCCGAGTGGCTTCGATTGCCAACGGTCATCGGTTTCTCCCCAAGTGCGGCCATCGGTTCTCCCCGCGGGCGGCCATCTTTTCTCCCCGCGGGTGGCCGTTGGTTCTCCCCATCTCGTGGGTGCGCGTCCGTCGTCGCGGAGCCGAGCCCGTAGGGCGAGGCGGAGCGGCGATGGTCGCGGCGCGGTCAGCTGGCCAGGGGCGTGACCCCCTTTCCGG
>Ga0182024_10011952_pt1 | contig 17301 bp, 20 predicted proteins | sample P32metaG_FD_120480 | JGI IMG/M metagenome (GOLD analysis project Ga0182024, IMG submission 120480) | Permafrost microbial communities from Stordalen Mire, Sweden - P3-2 metaG (Illumina Assembly) | ecosystem: Environmental > Terrestrial > Soil > Wetlands > Permafrost | place: Sweden: Stordalen...
CCCGCCGCCATTCGCAAATAGGCGTCGTTGACGAGGCCCGTCGTGTCCAGGAGGGTGATGGGCCCGGAACGGCGCAACCGTGACCGGGCGAGCTGCTTGAGTTCGCCGTAGAGACCCGACCACGAGGCGGCGGCCGCGCCTGGCGCCGCGGCGTCGGATGGAGGTCTTCCCGCTGGCTCCAAGCGATCCTCCCGCTCACGCGAGGGTTGTAAGACGAATGGCGCGCCGGCGTCCATCCACTGTCCTGATACCACCGACTTCCCACCGGTCGCTTACGCGCTGACGCCCGCCCATATCTATTTGATCCAGGGCGTCGATTCCTACGCCGATAGGTGCGATGACGCCTCGCCCTCGACTCTAGCTTGCCGCCAACTCGATCCACGGCAGTCTGGGGTCTTCAGAACGAGCGCATTCGGGCCCAGGCTGACGAAGATCATCGACCAGGCGCTCAAGCTCGCCGGCTGGACGGCCGCGCAACGAGGCGCCGCAGGCGTCCTCGCCGTTGAGACCATCTCCAACAGTGGACATCCCTAAGGCCCGTCGACGGGTGGATTTCCGCCGTTGAACTCACAGCGGCTGAGCGATAGCGTCGCGCGCGATTGGATCGGGGAGGGGGCGAGCATGACGTCCAAATGTCTGGTCTGGCTGGCCCTGGCCCTGGGGATTTATTTCTCGCCTACGGAACTTCGCGCCGATCCTCCTGGGCGCATCACCGGCGTGGGTGGAATTTTCTTCAAGAGCCGCGACCCGAAGGCTTTGGCCGCCTGGTATAGGGATGTGCTTGGTATCGCGCTGGAGCCGTGGGGCGGGGCGATGCTGCGATATGATGCGCCGCGGCACCCTCCGTTCGTCGTCTGGAGCGCCTTTGCGCAATCCACAAACTACATGGCCCCCTCGACGCGGGAGTTCATGATCGATTTCGCGGTCGACGACCTGGATGCATACCTGATCAAGTTGAAGGCCAAGGGCGTCGCCGTGCTCAAGCGTGACGACTCAGGCCCCAGTGGAAGGTTTGCCTGGATCGTGGATCCGGACGGCACGAAGATCGAGCTGTGGCAGCCCGGCGCCAAGTGAAAGGCAAGCGCCGCTTTATCCCTGCAGCGGCGGCCCGGTTCCTCACTTCCCCATGGTCGCGAACATGCCCACCGCGGCGGCGGCCATGACGGCCGTGGCGAGCCAACCTACCGTCTTCAGGCCGGCGTGGATCTTGAAATCGCCCATGGCTTCCTTGTGACTGGCCAGGTGCATGATCATCGCCATGATCGGCACCGAGGCGACCCCGTTGATCACCGCGCTCCAGAACAGCGCCTTGATCGGGTCGATGAAGCGAAAGAAGTTTAAGGCGCCGCCGATGACCATGGCCGCGGCGATGGCCCCGTAGAAGGCCTTGGCGCGGTTGAGCTTGCGCGCCAGGCCCACGTGCCAGCCGAAGGCCTCGCCCATGGCGAAAGCCGCCGAGCCGGCCAGCACCGGCAGGGCCAGAAGGCCGGTGCCGACGATTCCCAGAGCGAAGACTATCGAGGCGAACTGTCCGGCGATGGGCTTGAGCGCCTTGGCCGCGTCGGACGAGGTCTCGATGTTGGTGATGTGGTGGGCGTTGAGGGTGGCGGCGGTAGTCCACAGGATGAACATGGCGATCAGGGCTGAAAAGCCCATGCCGATGTAGGTGTCCCAGCGAATGCGGTGAAACTCGGCCGGCGCCTGTTCGGGCGCTCGTTCGAGCGGCTTGGCGTCGTCCCGCTCCTTGACGTCCTCGACCTCCTCCTCGGCCTGCCAGAAAAAGAGGTAGGGACTGATGGTGGTGCCAAGGATGGCCACCACGACGGTCAGATATCCGGGCGCCAGCGATATCCCCGGCACGACCAGGTGATAAAGGACCGACGTCCACGGCATTTTGACCACGAGCGCGACGCCCACATAGGCAAAGAGGGACATGGTCAGCCACTTGAGGACGGAGACGTAACGCGCATAGCGGACGAACACTTCGAGGAGGATCGAGGCGGCGCCGAACAGCGCCACATAGAGAAGCGTCGGTCCGCCGACGACCAGGTTCAGGGCTGCCCCCATGGCCCCCATGTCGGCGCCTAGATTGATGGTGTTGGCGACCACCAGCAGGCCGACCAAGCCATAGACCAGGGCCACCGGATAGTGAGCCTTCAGGTTGCCGGCTATGCCGCGGCCGGTGACGCGGCCGACCCGAGCGCTGATCTCCTGGATGGCGCACATCAAGGGCCAACTGAAGAGCAACGTCCAGCCGAGGTCGTAGCCGAACTGAGCCCCGGCCTGCGAATAGGTGGCGATGCCGCTGGGATCGTCGTCGGCCGCGCCGGTGATCAGCCCGGGTCCCAGAATCGACAGCAGTTTGGGCTTCTCAGGAAGCTTGATATCGCCGGGCTGATCGCGCCCGACGTCGACACTCTCGTTGGCCCCAGCCATGTCGCCTCCCAAGACCCGTACCGGCGGGAACGCTCCCGACCGCCTTTTTGATCCGCTTCCTGGAGCGATGCATTGTCCGCGCCGATGCGGACTGCAGCGACCGCCTCTTATAGGTGTTCGTCTCTCTGCTGGCCGCCCAGGGCGGCGGCGACACAGGCGATCAGGGCGCCGATAAGCATCGCCAAGGCCGTGAAAATGGAGGCCGCCGACGCTGCTTTGCGGGCTTTGTCGGCGCTCTGGCGGGCGGAGGCCAAGACCGCGTCCACCCGCGCTTGCGCGTCGGCGGGCGAAAGGTCGGTGTGTGCCGAAACCAGACCGGCGAGATACTGCCGATCCTCCGGCGGCGTTTCGCCCTTGACCACGTCGGCGCCCACGATGCGCGCGGCCTCGAGTCGACTCGCCATCGCCGAGGGACTGTCGTCGGGACGGGTGGAGCGGAAGAGGCTGTCGGCGTCATTCACGTAGGGGCCCGTCACACCGGCTTCGCCGGCGGCCGCGAGGGCGCCCCCGCCGTGGCTCGTGGCCAGAGCCGCGGCGCCGACCGCCAGAAGGGCTACCATCACCGTGGCGACGGCCCAGGCGAGAAAGCCGTGCGCGGTGTCGCGAAAGAAAACCTCATGGGTGTGCACGCCAATCCACCGGGTCCGCAGCCGGCCGGTCAGATAGCCGCCGACTCCCGAAGCCGCCCACTGGATTATGATAAGCCAGATGCCGGTCACTATGGTGAAGGTGGCGGCGGACGGATGCGCGCCCGGCCATGGCGACGCCGACGCGAATCCAAGCCCGGTTCCCAGCGCCAGGAGCACCATCGAGGTGGCGCCGGCGACGAAGGCGCCGGCCAGAATCGCCGCCCAGGACACCGCCGATTGCGGGGCGTCGGCCAGCCCGTCCCCTATGGCGCCGAGCGGCAAAGGCGCGACGTCGCCGAACGTGTCGGTGGTCATCTCATTCTTCCCTATTGCCGTCAGTGCCAGATAAGGGCGAGCAGAATGATGATGGGGATTGGAACCCCCAGCAGAAGCAAGAGAATTGAGCGTCCCATGGAATCCTCCCAAGCTAAAGTTCATCGGCAACGCTGCAACGCGGTTCCGGGTTCCATGCGCGATTCGTTCTCGGCGATCAGCACAAAGAGCATTGGCCGCGCCACTGCTTGGTCCGCCAAATGCGGGGAACGGCCGCCTCGCATATTCATTTACCCACGAGAATCCCGTCCCCCCGGCGTCGGCAATTCGAGGAGACGAACATGGACGACCACCCGGTCGCCTCAATGCGGATCCGAAGGAGCGACCTTCCTTGAACCCCCTGATCACCAATGCCGTGGGCGTGGCGGCGGCGGTTTGCTCGATGGTCAGCTTCGTGCCTCAGGTCGTCAAGCTGTTGCGCGAGCGCGATGCGTCGGGTGTTTCGCTGCGCATGTATCTCGTCGCCGTTGTCGGCTTTGCACTGTGGACCAGCTACGGGATGTTGCTGAGCCAATGGCCCCTGATCGGGTCCAATCTGATCAACCTGTCGCTGGTTGTCTTCATCCTCGCGCTGAAGCGCTACTACTCGCCTCGCCCAACGAGGAATCCACGCCGGGGAGGACGGCGTCCATGAATCGAGACCTCGACTGCCTCATAATCGGTGGCGGTCCAGCCGGCTTGACGGCGGCTATCTACGTAGCGCGCTTCCGATTGACGGTGACGGTGGTCGATGGAGGCGCCAGCCGGGCGTCGTTGATCCCGTGCACGCGCAACCACGCCGGCTTCCCCGATGGAATCGGCGGCGCCGATCTTCTGGCGCGCATGCGGGCCCAGGCGGCGGGATTCGGCGCTGGGATCGTCGACGGGATCGTCCGGCGCCTCGAGCCGGGCGAAGAGGGCCTCGCCGCTCACACCGATCGTGGCGAGATTCGCGCCCGCGCCGTTCTTCTCGCCACCGGGGTCACCAACAAGCGTCCCGTCATGTCCGAGGCTCTGCATAAGGCGGCCGTGGCGGCCGGCAGGTTGCGATACTGTCCAGTATGCGACGGCTTCGAGGTCATCGATCAACGCCTGGCCGTCATCGGAACCGGCGAGCACGGTCGGCGCGAGGCGGAGTTTCTTCGCGGCTATTCGAAGGACGTCACGCTGGTCGCTTGCGACGGACCTCACGTCTTGGGCGAAGAAGACCGTTTCCATCTGAACCGGATCGGAGTCGAGCTTTTGGATGGTCCCGTGACGGCCATTCGACTGGAGGCCGACGGGATTGATCTGTACACGCCAAACAGCAGACCCCGCTTCGAGGCGGCCTACGCGGCAATGGGCTCGACGGTCCGCTCCGAGCTGGCGGTCAGGCTGGGCGCGACGGTCAGCGCGGAGGGTTGCCTCGAGGTCGACGCTCATCAGCGCACAAGCGTCCGGGGACTCTACGCCGCCGGAGATGTGGTGCTGGGTCTCGATCAGATCAGCCATGCGATGGGTGAGGCCGGCGTGGCCGCGACGACCATCCGCAACGACCTGGCGGCGAAAAGGCCGATCTGGCGTTGAGCCCCTCCGTTCGGCGTGGATCAGACGGCTTGCGCCATCAGCTCCTTTTTGCGCGCGCCCATGCGTTCGCCGAGCGCCACCAGATTCATGTTCTTCTGACGCGCCTCCGGAAAGAGTTCACCTTCTTCTTCCTCGATGTGATGCTTTACCTGTTCGCCGAGCACCTTGACCTTGGCGTCATAGAGGTCGTCGCCGACGTTCATGGCCTCGATCTGGGCGATGAGATCCTTGGCGCCCGCGTGTTCGACCTTGGCTTCGTCCAGAAGGTCGTCATCACCGGTTGCGGCGCGGGCCGCCGGATAAAAGATCTCCTCCTCGATCTGGGTGTGGACCTTCAGGGCCTTGCAGATTTTGGCCGACAGCGCCTCTTTTCCCGTATCGTCCTCCAGATCTTCATAGTCGTCGAACCATCCCTTCACTTCGCGATGATCGGCCTTCAAGAGCGCGATGGCGTCGCCCGGTTCGCCCGGTTTGCGCGCCGCCCGCCGACGGACCCTGGTCTTCGCTGTCGTGGCCATCTGCCTTATCTCCTCTGCCTTGATTGCCGCTTTGAGCCACGCCAATTCGCGGGAAGACGAGAGGGTTCCAGTCGCGATCGGAATTTCGCGCCGAGGCGGTCAAGGAAACAACCAAGATCGTGTGGCGTTAGCGGGGGATGGAATCGACCCACGCCCCTTCGCAACCGCACAGCGTCGTTGGCCGGGCGCCGAAGTCATCACCGCTGCGCCTCGCAAGCTGGAAGGGCATCCTTGCCGGCGTGTGGACCGGCTTCAACCACGACAACATCACCATCATCGCCGGTGGCGTCACCTTCAGCATTCTTCTGGCCATCTTCCCGGCCATGGCCGCCTTCGTGGCCATCTACGGCCTGGTCGCCGACGTCAGCCAGGCCCCGCGCCACATCGCCGCCCTGGCCATTTTCTTTCCGCACGATGTTATGAACCTGGTGGGCGCCGAAATGATCCGCCTGGCGGTGGCGCGCGGCGGCGGCCTGTCGCTGGCCCTGGCTGGCGGCGTGGCGATTTCGCTGTGGAGCGCCAACGGGGCCATGCGAACACTGATCGTCGGACTGAACGTCGCCTACGAAGCGCGTGAGAGGCGCGGTTTCATTAAGCTGACCTTGGTGTCCATCGCCTTCACCGTCGGCCTCCTGGCCTTTCTCTTCGTCGCGGTGTTCGCCTTCGCCGCCGCTTCGGTGGTGGGCGCGTTCCTGGGACCCGTCGCCGCCTGGGTGATCAATGTCGCCCGCTGGCCCATCCTGACGCTGGCGGCCGCCGGCGGTCTTTGCCTGCTGTATCGATTTGGACCCTGTCGCCCCTTCGCGCGCTGGCGATGGATCAGCTGGGGCGGCGCGGCGGCCACTCTGCTCTGGCTGGCGATGTCCGCCGTCTTCTCGCTCTATCTTTCCACCTTCGCCAATCTGGGACGGACCTACGGATCGCTGGCCACCATCGTCGCGGTCATGCTGTGGGTCTGGCTCTCGGCGATCATCGTCTTGCTCGGCGCGGAAATGAATTCCGAGATCGAGAAGGTCCAGCGACCCGCTTACCGTCCTGCGTCCCTGCCATAGTCGCGCCGCGCGGCGGCAAGGGCTCGCTTAAGCGCTTCACGGGCGCGCCGGTGGGTTCGATCGAGATCCGCGATCCTAAGTTTCAGCGCGGCGGCTTTTCCGACCAGATCACCGCGCTCGTGCTCGAAGTGGGCGTCGAGGGTTCCCAACTCCGCTTCGATTCGATCCAGGGCGCGCCGATCGGGAACCGGACGTCTCGTCCCAGCGGCGGTTTTCTTCTCGGTGGCCGAGCGACCGGGCGGCCTTTTCGGCAGTGACGGAATGGACGGCGGCGCTGGATGTTCCTCGAACCCACTCTCGGATTCGGCCGGTCGGCGCAGCAACACGCCCGGCCGAGCCAGAGCCGCGACGATCGCGTCCGGCTCCTCGGTGAGCCGGGCCGTCCCATCGTGAAACAGGTTCTGCCGCGTCCCCCAAGCCTCGAGCGCCGCCTTTTGGGAGGGCGCGGCGATTACCGTGTCGAAGAAACCCATGCGGGCGGCGAAAACCTTCAAGCGAGCCATAAGAGGGTCAACGAAGCGGCGGCCCCGCGGTTCAACACCGCGATCCCGCCTTAGGTCTGGAACCCCTGGTGTCCCTCCACGTTTCTCCTCCAACACAACCGCTGGAGGGAATTACAATGTCAGACCTGGGCCCCGACGTTCCGCGGACCACCGAAACCCGGACGACCTATACCCCGAGTGGGTCGACTACCACCGAAGTGAGCACGGAGAGGCGCGGCAGCCGCACCGCCTGGTGGGTGCTGGGTCTTGTGGTCGTAGTGGCGATCATCGCTTTTGCCGTCGTGTTCAGTCGCCAGAACGCCGCGCCCACGAACGATGCGGCCGTCGCCGCGGCCGCTCAGCAAGGGGCCACACAGGCAACCGCGCAAGATGCTCAAACCGCGGCCGCCCTGGCCCAATCCAACGCCCAGGCGGCGCAGACGGCGGCGCAGACCTCGGCCCAGACCAGCGCGGCGGCCGCGCAATCGTCGGCCGACCGCGCCGCCGCCGCCGCCGATCAGGCGCGCCAAGGCCCGGCCTCTCCTGATCGAGGCGACGCGGGCTCGGCTAACGCTCCGCCCCCGCCCCAGGACTAGTCGCTCGCCGCAAGGCGCCGGTCACTTTCGTCTCGGGGCGGCAAAGGAGCCCGCTAGTGAAAGCCTTAGAGACTACCTTTCTGGCCGGTGGGGCGGCCTTGTCCCTCTTGGCCGGCGCCGCCACCGCTCAGTTCGGCTTGCATCCCTTGAACGCGGCGTTGGCCCGCCAGGCGGCCGGCGCCCCTGCCATCGATCTGGATCACCCCGTGTTCTCCGCCGACCAACCCCCAATGCAGGTCGCGGACTATCGCGTCGAACCGTCCGCCCTCTATTCCGACGACGCCAAACGAGCGGACGGCGATCCCGAACCAAAGGCGCGAGAGGTCAGCGACGCGACCCCGCCAGAAGCCGACGAGAGTGCTCCTAGCGACGAGGGGCGCGAGCGTGCCGACTCTCCGGCCGAAGTCACGTCGGCGATTGTCCTGGCGACCACACCAACGGGATACGAGTTCGGCGCGGTTGGCGATCCGCCGGGCGATGAAGTCGCTGCGACGCGCGCGAGGGACGTCACGGCGGGACCCGATCCCGAGTGAATCTGACACCACCGAGATGATCGCGCGTCGTTATCGGCTCCGGCTTCTCGGTTTCGCATTGATGCTGGCGGCCCCGACGCCCTCCCGCCCACCCTCGGCCCGCGGGCGGTGAGGCGATGACCGTCTTTCTGGCCATCGTGAGCGGCCTGCTCGTTCTTGGCGCCGTTCTGCAGGACGCCTTCGAGGTGATGCTGTTGCCGAGGCGCGTGAAGCGTCGCTGGCGCCTGACGCGGTACTTCTTCAACTGGACCTGGCGCTTGTGGTCCCAGATCGCGCGGATCGTACCGGCCGACGCGCGACGTGAGCGGTTCCTGGGCATCTACGGATCGCTGGCGATGACGCTGCTGTTCAGCTTCTGGGCGGTCGCCTTGATCCTGGCCTTCGGCCTGCTTCAATGGGCCGCTCAGCAGGCGGGCGGCGCCAAGGCTTCGTCGGACCTCGCCGAACAGATCTATTTGAGCGGCGTAACCTTTTTCACCCTGGGCTACGGTGATGTGGTCCCGCACACCGCACCGGCGCGGGTGCTGGCGGTCGTGGAAGCGGGGGTGGGATTTGGCTTGATCGCCGTGGTCATCGGCTATCTGCCGGTTCTTTATCAGCTGTTTTCCAGGCGCGAGGCGCACATCCTGCAACTGGACGCCCGGGCGGGCTCGCCGCCCAGCGCGACCACCATGCTGGCCCGTCATGCGGAGAGCGGGGGGCTGGATAAGATCGATGAGGTTCTGCGCGCCTGGGAAATCTGGGGCGCGGAATTGCTCGAGAGCCACCTCTCCTATCCGATGCTGGCCTACTACCGTTCACAGCATCACGACCAGTCCTGGCTGGCCGCCCTCGCCGCGATCATGGACGCCTGCGCGTTGATTCTTGTCGGGGTGGAGGACGTCAAGCCTCTTCAGGCGCGCATGACGTTCGCCATGGCCCGGCAAGTCGTGGTGGAGATGGCCCGGTCCTTGGAAGTCTCGGCGCCCCGTTCCACCGGGCAGGAGCGGCTGTCGACCGACGATTTTCAAAAGATGCTGGCGATTTTCGAGACCGCGGGGCTCACCTGGAACGGCGGCGACGGGGCCCATGAGACGCTCGTCGCCCTTCGCGCCACCTATGAGCCAACGATACAGTGCCTCGCCGAATACCTGTTGATCCCCCTGGCGCCATGGGTGACGCCGACCGATGAGCCCGATCACTGGGAGCGGGGCGCTCGCGGCATCCTCGCCCGGCGCCTGGTCTCTGACTTGTCCGCCGGCCTTGCCGATGGCTCGCCCGCCAATCCGAAGGCCAAGAACTGGATCAGGCGCGTGCGCAAGCAGCCGCGATCAACCTAGAGCGGAGACTCGCCCCACCACCGCCGGGCTGGCTCACACGCGGGCCGAACGCTTGCCACGCGGGGAGGCGGTGGAAAGGTCGCGGGCGACACGGGCGCGCAGAAAGGCGAGCACGGCCGCCTCCTCCGGCCGCAGGGTCTCCAGGTCACCGCCCAACCGTTCGTCGATTTTTTTCCGGACCTCGAGAAGCAGGCCGCCGTCCAGATAGGCGCGGACGATCTCGGGGTGGACGTAGCACTTGCGGCAGATGGTGGGCGTGTTGCCCAGCCGCGCCGCCACCCGTTCGATCGCCGCGCTGAGATTCCGCTTGGCGCACGCCGCGCTGTCCGCCGTCTCGAGCTCGGCCAGCGCCATGGCCGCCAAAACGGTGCCGGTCCAGGTGCGGAAATCCTTGGCGGTGATCTCCGTGCCGCCGACCTCCTTGAGATAGGCGTTCACGTCCGCCGACGTCACCGACAGCACCCGGCCTTCGTGATCGACGTACTCGAATAGGTGCTGTCCCGGCAGCTCCTGAGAGGACCTTACAATTCGAGCCACGCGGCGATCGTGCACGCTGAGCCGCCACATCTTGCCGCTCTTGCCCTTGAAGTGGAATTTGAGATCGGCTCCAGCGACGTCCACGTGCCGCCCGAGCAAGGTGGTCAGGCCGAAGCTCTTGTTTTGCTTGGCGTAGGCTTCGTTGCCGACGCGGATCATGGTCGTCTCGAGCAGGTGAACGATCGTCGCGAGCACCTTGCCGCGGCCGAGGCCCGGCGCGGCCATATCGATGGCGACCCGGCGCCGAAGACGGGGCAGCGCGGCGGCGAAGGCCATCATGTGCTCGAACTTCACCCCCTCGCGGACCTCGCGAAACCTGGTGTGATAGCAATATTGCCTGCGGCCCTTCTCGTCGCGCCCGACGGCTTGGATGTGCCCATTGGCGTCCGGGCAAATCCACACCGAGGTCCAGGCGGGCGGGATCACGAGCGCGCGGATTCGGCGCAGAATAGCGGGGTCCGTAACGCGTCGTCCGTCGGGCGCGCGGTAGGAAAAACCCTTTCCGGCGCGCCGCCGAATCAGTCCCGGCGCGTTGGTGTCGGCGTAGGAAAGACCCGCCGCCTCCGCCGCGCCTTCACGGTTGACGATCGTCTCTGGTTGGGAACGGTTCGCCATCGGACCCCCTCGTGGTATCAAGAACGGCTCCAACGCGACGGCGTTCCGCGACCTTGGGGAACGCGGATTAGTCTGCCATGCTTAGAGTCGCGGGCTCGAATGCAATTCTCGAGCCGCCTTGCATGCCTCGTTCGTTGGAGCACCACGGTCGCCGACGCCCCTTCCCGCATCGAGCGTTTCCTGCGGCGGCGGATCAGGGCGGGGAAACTACAGGCGCGGATCGGAAAGGGCGCCTGGCACAGCTTTGGCGACGCGAGCGGGTCGCCGATCGCGGTCAGCGTGGACCCGGCGGCGGTGTTGCGCTTGCTGCGCCGGCCTTCCTCCCTGACCCTGGGCGAATGCTACATGGACGGCTCGCTCCGCTTGGAGACGGGCGACGTGTTTGATCTCGTGGATCTGATCGGGCGCAATTCACGCTTCCGGCCAAGGCGCGAAGGCTGGGCGCGCCGTCTTGTCCGCAACATCGGTCAGCGTAATGGCGAGCGGGCGGCGCGCCGAAACGCCCGTCATCACTACGACCTGTCGGTGGAGCTTTACCGGCGGTTTCTCGACGAGGACCTGCAATACTCCTGCGCCTGGTTCACCGCGCCGGGCGTGAGCCTGGAGGCCGCCCAGGCCGCCAAGCGCGAGCGCATCGCACGCAAATTGCTGCTGCGCCCCGGCGACAGAGTGTTGGACATCGGCTGCGGCTGGGGTGGGCTGGCGCTGGACTTGGCCGGGCGCGAGGACGTTTCGGTGCTTGGCGTCACCCTGGCGCGCGAGCAGAGGGCCGTGGCGGCCCAGAGGGCGGCCGACGCGGGCCTGGGCGAGCGGGTGAGCTTCGCCGTTTTGGACTATCGCCAGCTCCAAGGCGCCTTTCAGCGCATTGTGTCGGTGGGCATGTTCGAGCACGTCGGGCGCGAGAACTACGACGCCTATTTCGAAAAGATCGCCGCCTTGCTGCCGAAGGACGGGGTGGCCCTGGTGCATTCGATCGGCCGCCGGCACGGCTCGGGGGTGACCAATCCGTTCCTGGCCAAATACATCTTTCCGGGTGGCTATATCCCGCTGCTGTCGGAGGTCCTGCCGGCGGTGGAGCGAGCCGGCCTTCAAGTGGCGGATATCGAAATCTGGCGACTGCACTATGCCGAGACCCTGCGTTGTTGGCGCGAGCGGTTCGGCGCGCGGCGCGCCGAAGTCGCGGCGCTCTACGACGAACGGTTCTGCCGCATGTGGGAGTACTATCTCGCCATCAGCGAGGTCGCGTTTCGCTGGGCGGGCTACGCGGTGTTTCAGCTGCAACTCACCAAGGCGATGGACGGCGCGCCCGTGACAAGGGCGTACGTCGAAGCGTGACGCGGCAGATTGCGCGGGATGACGTCTTCCCGCTGACTCACTGATTTAATGGTGGGTGCAGTAGGGCTCGAATCCGCACGCAACCTGCCGCGTGATGACGGTCATGTTCGCCGAGGAATATTAGCGGTGGGGACGGTTGAGATCAGGAGCGATCCTCCTCGGGCTCGTGAACTGTCGGCTCGCCGATGCCAGTTAACGGACGTTCCAAACGTCGCAAGTGGGTGGAAGGTGGCCTCTATCGGGCTCATGGTGGCGTGCTCTTGCCAGTACAGAAACCATGCCGACTTGCAGCGCGAGGAGAGAATGATGGACGTGATCGAAGCGATCCATTCGCGTCGTTCTGTGCGCGCCTACACCGATCAGCCCGTCCATCGCGTACTGATCGGCGAGCTTATCTGGGACGCCGCCCAGGCGCCGCCTCCTTTCGCCGGACAGGTACCGTGGACATTCAACGTCATTGAGGGCGCCGATCGCATCGAAGCCTACGGCGTCCTGGCCAAGCAGTATGCCAGGGACATCAGGTCCGAAGGCGGCGGAATGGCGTGGACCGAGCGAGAGGATTTCCGAGCATTCTGGAACGCCCCGGCGGTTGTGATCATCTCCGGCCCGCTCGAGGATTGTTGTCGCGCGGGCCAGGTGCTCATCCTGTCAGCCCATGCGCGCGGACTGGGTGCATGCTGGGTCGGCGCGCCGATGTTGTGGCTGCGAACGCCGGAGGCGAAGGCTGAAATCGGCATTCCCGCGGACCTGACGCCGATCTCGGCGATCTGCGTAGGCTATGCCGCGGCGACGCCAGAAGCTGCCCAACGTGCTCGGCCCAGGGTGATCTGGCAGCAATAGTGAATTCCGCTCCGGAGCTGTTCGAGTTCAATGTCGACCCAGACCTTGGAACGTCCGCCGATGCGTATTTCGTCCAGACAAACTCTCGGTTTTCAGCTAGTGTCAATTCTTTGAGCTATCCTCACCTCACAACTCTACGGAGCTTCCACTTTGCCCGACGATCCCAAACCCTCTCTCTCGGCTTCGACAACTCTCATCGTCTCTGCCTTCATCGGCAAGAACCGCGTCGCGGTCGGGGACCTCCCCGCACTGCTCTCCACGGTTAGTTCGGCTCTTGCGAACGCCGGCGGCCCCGCCCCCGTCACGCCGCAAGAGCCCGCGGCAAATCTCCGCCGTCTGGTCAGCGCCGGCGCGATCCTCTGCGCTGAGTGCGGCAAGCGGTTCAAGTCGATCAAGCGCCACCTGGCGTCCGCCCATAACCTCACGTCCTCCGAATACCGGGCCAAGTGGGGTCTCAAGAAAGGGCATCCGATGGTGGCGCCGGATTATTCCGCCGCGCGGTCCGCCATGGCGAAGTCCATTGGTCTTGGACAGAAGGGTCGCCGCCGGGCTGAGGCGCCAAGAGAGCCTGCCAAAGCCGCCAAGGCGACCAGCAAGCCTAGGGCCGCTCGCAAGCCGAAGAGCGTTCCTGCTTCCTAACGCGGATCACCCTACCTCAGCACCAGATGCGAAGCCGCCATCACGGCGGCCAAGAGCAAAAGTAGTGGGATGGCCGCCACGCCCCATCCCGTGGCGCGCGCCTCGAACCAGTTGCCGACCTTCACCGTCAGGGATGTCGGGCATTCTGTTGAAGGTAGGTTGCGGCTGGTCATTGGAATGCCCTCAATCTGCAAACGTGAAAAGCGCCGGCCAACTCTTCCCTGAAACGGCTGCGGACCGTCCGAACGAAGGAGTGGGGTGACGAGAACGAAGCGAGAACATAGTCTCATGTCGGCATCAGATCAAGAGGAAAATTGCGTTTTGCAATTCAGCCGAGCTTCGATCTGATATCCAGCCATTCACGTTCCCTCCCGCTCGCTGAATGATCGCTCGCCGAGCGTCTTCCAGCCCTGGCTGGTAGTGCTGACCCAGAGGAGTTCGGCCGTCCAGTTCGCCCGTTTGCAAAGGGGGCAAGCGGTCGTCATCTTACTACCCAGGCCGACCACCTCGGTTCGGTCGTCACCCTGGCGGCGCTTCTCGAGGCCAGCGATCATCTCCTCCACTCGCCACACACGGTAGAATTTGCAGCCGTTGCCGCGACAGCGGAGACGCACGCGCACATTGGGCCGGCCGATGAACTGACCCAGCCGCAGCGGATTGAGGGGCGGCTCATCGTGGAAGTCGAGCCCGCACCCGTCGACGCGCTGACAACGCCACAGGCCCTTCACCTGGTGCATGTTCAGCGACCCTAGCCCAACCCCGCAAAGGGCTTTGGGCTCCAGTTCCACCCGGCGAGTGCACCCCTTGGCGCGACATACGCCCTTCACGACCTGGACCCGGGAAGCATAACCGGCGACCGACGTGGCCGGTTCAACAACCCCGTCTTGTGACACCCAGCCAGCGGGCGGCCCGTCCGCGTTCACTCGCAGCCCGTCTCTCTCTCATTCTCGTGCGCCCCCAGTGTCTGGGGCTGGCGCAGCAACGCATCGTTCGCGCGCTCCAGGGCTTCGAGCAGATTGTCCAGCGCCGCCCGCTCGCATGTCCCGTCTCGAAACAGGTCCCGCAGAGGCGGGAGGCGGTTGCGGCAGGCTGCAACCGTATCAAGTGCGGCGTCGATGCGGCGGGTGAGCATTGGCAAGGATCCCAGTGCGTGGCGGGTACTCTCGTCGATGTTCCACTTTTGTTCGCATGCGGCAAGGGAGTAGCGATCAATTCGCGCGCCGGTTAAGCCTGGGCATCCGGTCCTTGCCCGGCGGCAAAGTTTGCGCGAGGGTGATCGAACCAACTGGGGAGGTCTACAATGCGCGTTCTGATCCTGGCCGCAGTCGCGGCCCTGGCCATTGGCCCGGTCGCCACTGCTGCGCCCGTCTGCAAGACCGGCATTCCGTGCGGCAACTCCTGCATCTCGAAGGACAAGGTCTGCCACAAGACGGCGGCAACAGCGTCCGCCGCGTCGTCTGCGGCAGCGGCCAAGCCGGCCGCAGCGGCCACAACCGGCAAATGCAAGGCGAACGGCAAATACGTGAAGTGCGGAACGCCCGGGGCCGCGCCGGCAAAATGAGCTACCGCCTCGGGTAAGCGAAGGTCGCGCCGGAATGGGAGCCTTTGCCGCGCGCGCCTTTCTGCCGATCTCTCTGGCCTGGTTGTTCGTTCTGGCGGCACCGCTCCATGCCCGTGCCTGGGGCGCCGAAGGCCATAGGATCGTCGCCTCGCTGGCCCACGAGCGCCTGACACCGAAGGCCAGGCGGGCGGTCGATGGCCTGATCGCTCAGTCTGCCGCGCAGGGCACTCCATCCTGTCCGGTTCACGACTTCGAAGACGCCTCTACCTGGCCAGATTGCGTTCGATCGGTTCCGAGGTTCCACTATCTTGCCGTCATGCACTACGAGGACGTTCCGCTTTGCGGCCCGGCGGTGAAGTCGGTCTATTGCCCCGGCGGCCGGTGCATCACCGATGAGACGCGACGGGCCATCGCCGTGTTGAAAGATACGCGCCAGCCGCCGGCTCAACGGCTCCAGGCGCTCGAGGAGGTCACGCACTTCATTGGCGACATGCACCAGCCGCTCCATGCCGCCGACAACAATGATCGCGGCGGCAACGAGGTACGGGTCGAGGTCAACGGCCACGCCACCAACCTTCATCACGTCTGGGATGATGAGGTCTTGGTTGCGGCGATTGGGCCTTCGGAGACATCCGCGGAGAGTGCGCTCGGCCCGTTGATCAGAGCCCATGCGGCGGCCTGGTCTAAGGGCGACCTCGACCGATGGCTCATGGAGGCTCACCGCCTGGCCGCCTCCTACGTCTACCCGAAGCTGGCCATGCCGCCGACTTGCGGTCAGCCGGCTCCGGCGCAGACGATCTCTCAAGCCTATCTCGACGGGGCCGCGCCGATAGTGAGGGCGCAACTCGCGAAGGCCGCTGTGCGGCTAACCGTGGTCCTGAACGACGCCTTGGCCCGGTGACCTAGCCGGCGACCGATGATCAGAACCGCGCCGGGACGCCCTTGGTGGTCAACCCATCAGGTAAATCACGCGTCACAGCGGCTCCCGCGCCGACGGTTGCAAAAGCGAACCTGTCCTGGTGTGAGACCGAGCACGCAGAGCACAGCCCGAATTATCAGGCCTCACCAAATTGACCTTTTGCAAATTCCACAGGAAAATTGGACCATAGTGCGCAGAAACAGACTGACGGATGCGCGATAATTCGCGGAGGTTCCAGGTGGGCAGGGTCAAATTGACGAGTTTGATCGCCTTCCTTTTGGTCGCTTCATGGTTGGTGCTCACGCCTTGCGCCCAAGCGGGCGTTACGTCCGATACCCCGCTCAAGGACGTGCGGAAGGTCAACACGCTGATCGGCGAGCACCTCGGGGACGACTTTCATATTGTTCTGATCCACGGCATCCGCACCGCTGATCGGACAACCTGGGACGGCTTTCGCGCGCTTTTGTGCCAGCACTTGGCCAAACGGTGCGTTGGTGACAAGCCGGAGGGGCGGATCACCGACCACTTAATCCTCGCCGCCCACGCTCCGATGGGTAACTTTATTGGCACGACGATCTGGCCAACCGACAAGGAATGGATTGGCAGCCGCCCCTTCGTCGATCACTACCTCTTCCACTTGACCGGGGGTGGTCGACTTTTCGTCGATGAGATCAACTGGTGGCCGCTTGTATTTGCGTTCAAATGTCAATTCATCGTCAAAGACGATACAACACTGGTCGGACCCGCCAAGGATAATATTACCAATTGCGCGGCGAATGACGACACTCACTTCCCCTGGTTTTCGCCAGACGTTGCGGCTTCACTGCTGGCTACCAGGCCGATCTCCGGAGGCGCGCCGCCCATCAACGCGTCGTTGAAGACGGGCATCTTGGATTGGGGCATTTCTGACGCGGTGCTGTCACTTGGGACGCTGAAAGATCTGCTGCGTGAAACGGTGCGCTGCGCATTTGCGGATGTCTCGCGATTTGATGAGGTCAACGCCCACGGCGCCTCTGCATCGCTACAGCCGCTGCCATCGACCTCATTCGATTGCCGGGCAGAGGAACAATCAACCAGCGACAGCCGCCCATCGTCGAAGGCGCACTTCGTGATCATCTCTCACAGTTTAGGCGCGTTTCTCCTGATGGACACCTTCGCCGCAGCGGCGGCTGACGCAAATTATTATCAGCAATCTGGAGCCGACAAATGCCGCACCGCCGCGTCGGCCTCGCTCGCGGATCTCCACACTGTTGGCCAGACCAGCGAGAAGGCCAAAGACCTTAGCCAAAAGAACCAGTCGCTGTGCGCCATCCTGGCGTCCAGCAATTATCTCTATTTCTTCGCGAACCAATTCCCCCTCTTGGAACTGGGGCGAGCCCAGGGGTTATCTGGTTTCGCCACGGAGCCCAACC
>Ga0182024_10011953_pt1 | contig 17299 bp, 15 predicted proteins | sample P32metaG_FD_120480 | JGI IMG/M metagenome (GOLD analysis project Ga0182024, IMG submission 120480) | Permafrost microbial communities from Stordalen Mire, Sweden - P3-2 metaG (Illumina Assembly) | ecosystem: Environmental > Terrestrial > Soil > Wetlands > Permafrost | place: Sweden: Stordalen...
CAACCGCTTGCGCTACGATCCCAAGGCGATGGCGGTGCTAGGCGCGAAGTCAGCGTCGGGTGCGCTGCTGGGGCCGTTTAACATCGGCGTACTCGCCGCCGAGCAGGTCTTCAAGAACGGCGCAGTAGCTGTTCGGATGCAGGCGCTGAATTTGCTGGCTCAGGAATGCGACGCCCAGACGTTCAAGCTGCTGGAAGCGGCCGCCACCGACGACAAGACCTGGGCCGAGAAAGCCACGGCCGCCAAAGCCCTGGGAAGATGCGACAACCCGGATGCGATTCCGAAGCTGGAGCAGAACCTGTCGGATTCGAATGCAGCTGTGAGGTTTATGTCGGCGGCCACTATTATACGGCTCAGCGGCGAGCCGCGCGGGGCCGCTTCGGCTTCGTCTGAGCCGTAGTTTTGCGCGCCAGGTAGGCGGTTCGGCTCTCACCGATCACTTTGCGCGCTTCGGCCGGATCGCCCCAGCCCAATGTGCTGGTCTCACGCCCCTCTAATTCCTTGTAGATGTTGAAAAAGTGCTCGATCTCACGCCGCAGGTGCGGATAAATCTGGTTCAGGCTATGGACCTGCTCATAGCGGGGATCGCGATTCAGCACCGCGATAATCTTCTGGTCCTTTAGCTCCTGGTCCACCATGTTGAGCACGCCGACCGGTCGAACCTCCACCACGCAGCCTGAGAATGAGGGCTCTTCCACCAGCGCCAGAACGTCCATTGGATCGCCATCGGAGGCTAGGGTCCCAGGGATAAAGCCGTAGTCGCCCGGGTAGTGTACGGGAGAGTACAGAACGCGATCTAGCCGGAAAGCGCCCAGCTCCCGGTCGTATTCGTACTTGTTGCTCGATCCTTTGGGGATCTCTACCACCATGCGAACTACCTCAGGGAAGGCGGGCCCGGGGTCGAGATCGTACAGGGAGGGGCTCACAGAATCCATCCCCCAATGCTTAGTGGTGGCATCGCCAAACCCTTCGTGAGTCGAGAGTAAACAGAAATAGTGCTTGCAATCCTTTTTAGAGTCGTGGCAAAATCCATTCAAGGCCGAAAGTGGCCAAACCTGGACAAAAGTGGAAGAGCAGCCTCAAAAAACGCCCGTGGACTCTCCTCGTGGGTTCTTTTCGGCCCATGTGGACGATAAGGGCAGGCTAAAACTTCCCGTGGAAGTGCAGCAATACTTATCGGCGATTGGGGATGAAAAGTACTTCGTGACCAGCGTCGACGACCGCATAGCTCGAATCTACCCGATTTCGGTGTGGAAGGGAAACGAAAAGATTTTGGAGCTTCTGGCGACAGAAGATCCGGATGCGGCCGAGGCGCTGGCGTTTGTGGCGAACGATTATGGAGCGGAGGCGAAGGTGGACCCGCAGGGGCGCATGACGTTGCCCACCGACTTGCGGCGCGCGCTGGCGCTAGAGAATCAGGAAGTCCGGCTGGATTGTTCGCAAGGCGCGATTAACGTCTACTCGAAGGCCGAGTATGAGGCGCGCAAGCAGAAGGCCAAGGACAGCCTGGCGGAGAAGTTGAAGACCGCCAAATTGAAGGGATTCAAGTAGCGGCCATGTATGCACGTGCCGGTCATGCTGGGCGAATGTCTGGAGTATCTGGCCATACGGCCGGACAGCATTATCTTGGACGCTACAGCGGGATTAGGCGGACATTCGGGAGCGATCGCGCAGAGATTAACCACCGGGTTTGTGATCGCGAACGACCGAGACGCCGAATCGTTGGAGCTGGCGAAACTGAACACTTCGCAGTGGGCGGATCGAATCCGCTTTCACCGCGGAGCGTTTTCGGAATTGCGCTCCGCACTGGCAGAACTCGGCATCGGTCACGTGGATGGGTTAATCGCGGATTTGGGAGTCAGCCGCTATCAACTGACCTCGCCCGAGCGCGGGTTTTCGTTGATGGCCGACGGTCCCTTGGACATGCGGCAGAATCGCAGCCAGGAGCTGACCGCGGACGAGATTGTGAATTTTACGTCAGAAAAGGAACTCGCCGACTTGATTTATCGGCTCGGCGAGGAAAGGAGGTCGCGGAGAATCAGCAGAGCAATCGTTCGGGCGCGGCCGATCCACTCGACACAGCGACTGTCGCGTGCGATCGAAGCGGCCGTGCCCCGGACGAGCAAAATACATCCGGCTACGCAGACATTCCAGGCGTTGCGCATGGCGGTGAACGACGAGCAGGGGGAGTTGGATCAACTGCTCGCGGCCGCGCCGGATTTGGTGAAAAGCGGCGGCAGGATTGTGGTCCTGTCGTTCATGTCCTTGGAAGATCGAAAAGTGAAGCAGAGTTTTCAGGCGCTGGCGCGCGCGGGGCGAGCCCAAATACTCACCAAGCACGTGCTCAGGCCGTCGTCAGAGGAAACCAGAAACAACCCTCCTTCGCGGAGCGCAAAGCTCCGTGCACTGGAGATGAAGTGATTGAGAGCAAATAACAATGGCAACTCTCGCAACCATGCTGGACCGGTTCACGACGCCCCATGACTCCGGGGGTGCGCGGCCACGCATTCTGGCCAACGAGGACCCCTTCGAGGTTCCCGCATTTCCGAACGAGGATGTGTATCTGTACATCAAGCACATCGACAATTCGCGCATCCTGCGCGAGGCGGACCCGGCGGCTCGCCAGATTTGCTGGCGGTTGATCGGTTCGTCGTTCGCCTTCGCCGTGATCGTAATCGCCTTGCTGCTGCCATCGCTGAATCGTCTGATGGCCGGCTACAAAATGGAAGCGCTGCGGCAGGAGCGGCAGCGTCTGGAACTGGACCGCGCTTCGCTCGAACTCGCAGAGACCAAGCTGCTGAGTCCGGCCCGCTTGGAAGAGTTGGCTCGCATGCAGCGCTTCGTCGATCCGGCGCCGGAAGCGGTGGTGTATCTCGAGGGCAACAAGAGCGATCAGATCCTGGCGAAGAAGTAGTTGGAAACCGCTCCCTATGGTTGCGGCTCAGTAGGCAGAGCGGCGTTACCGAGCCGCGACCAAAGGGAGCGGGGTTGAAGAGTTAATCCATGGACCCACTAGCGACAAAACGCGTACACGTGCTGGTCCGGGTGGCCTTCCTATGGGCCGCGCTGATCCTCGCCCGCCTGTTTCAACTGCAAGTGATCCAGCATCCGAAGTTCGCCGAGATGGCGCGCGAGCAGCAGCAAAAGGTGGAAGAGATCAAAGCGCCGCGTGGAGCGATTCTGGATCGCTACGGGCAGCGCCTGGCGATGAGCTTGCCCGCCGAATCGGTGGTCGTGGACCCTTTGCGTGTGCCCGACTTATCGGTAGCCGCTGAAGTTCTCTCCAAGGTTCTGAACCTGGACGCTCGGGATTTGCTGGCCAAACTGAAAATGGCCGTCGACGACCATCGCGGATTTCTTTGGGTAAAGCGCAAGATCACTCGTGAAGAGGCACAGCGGCTGCGCGCCCTGGATCTGGAATGGATCGAGTTCCGCACCGAGAGCGAGCGGTTTTATCCCAACCGGTCCCTGGCCGCCCATGTTATCGGCAGCGTCGATTTTCAAGAGGACGGTAACGGGGGCGTAGAGCAGAGCCTGAACGACCAGTTGACCGGACACGTTGGCGAAATGCTGGTCACCGAGGATGTGCAGCGGCGCGGATTCGCCTCCCAGATGCAGAGCGAGGCGCAGCCTGGCGAGGACGTTCGGCTCACCATCGATTCGAGGATTCAATTCGTCGCCGAGCAGGAACTGGCGAAGATGGTTGCGCTGCATCATGCCAAATCCGGCAGCCTGGTGGCCATGGACCCGCGCACCGGCGACATCCTGGCCATGGCCAACGTGCCGACCTTCGATCCGAACGAGCCGCCCAAGCCCGGCGCCGCCGCCGCGCGTGAGAACCTGGCCGTGTCGGCGCCTTTTGAGCCGGGGTCGGTGTACAAAGTGATCACACTTTCTTCGGCGCTGGAGACCACCCGCTTGCGCCCCGAGTCGATGATCAATTGCGGTAACGGAAGTATCAATTTGTTCGGCCGCATCATTCACGATCACAGCCGTTACGCATCGCTGTCGATGGCCGACGTGCTGGCGCGGTCCAGCAATATCGGCGCCATCAACATCGGACTGCAAGTCGGCGACAAGAATCTGTACACCTACATTCGCCGGTTTGGATTCGGCAAGAAGACCGGTTTGCCGCTTCCCGGAGAGTCCTCGGGAATGGTCCGGCCGCTACGCGTCTGGCAGAAGAGCTCCATCGGTTCGGTGGCCATGGGACACGAAATTGGCGTAACGGCCGTGCAACTGGCGCAGGCCTGCGCCGTGATCGCGAGCGGTGGATTCCTGCTCAAGCCGCGCCTGCTGATGGATGCGCCCAAGGTTGATCCCGTTCGCGTGCTGCGGCCTGAAACCGCCATCACCATGCGCAGCATGATGGAAGGCGTGGTGATCAAGCCCTACGGGACCGGGCATAAATACGCGCGGCTGATCGGCTACACTTCGGCGGGCAAAACCGGCACGGCCCAGATTTACGACAACCGGATTCATCAATACACGCACATGTACAACGCGTCTTTCATGGGATTCGCCCCGGTAACAAATCCGAGGATCGTGATTGTGGTTACGATTAACGGAACCGAAGGTACGGTGGGGTATGGTGGCCCTACCTCAGCTCCCGTGTTTCGCGAAGTGGCTGCCGCCGGACTCCGCGTCATGGACGTGCCCAAAGATCTACCCGAAATGGTTCCTTCGGAAGGTAGCGATCGGGCCGACGAAAACGATGTTGCGATCGCCGATCTTGGTTCTTCTATCCCTCCCCCGCTGGTCCAAGCGGGCGATGCCGTTGCCGCCGACGACCGACCGGTGGCTTCCGCAAATAGCGCTGTGGACCAGCGGATTTTTTCAGCCCCGGGTGGAAGCTCGCCGCAGGATTTGGCCGGTCCGCGCGTGCCGAATTTTCAAGGAAAGACCGTAAGAAGCGTGATTGAGCAGGCCGCCGCGATGGGGATTCCGGTGGAGTTCACCGGCAGCGGAATCGCGCGCGCGCAGTTTCCCGAGCCGGGCGCTATCCTGCCGTCGGGAGGCTGGGTTCGCGTGCAATTTGGCCGCTAGCGGGCCCCCATGACGCCCTAGCGAAGCGCAATGACAATCGACGAGATCCTCCAGGGCGTCGGGCTAAGGAGCGAGCTTCCCGCTGATTTGGGGAAAGTTGGGGTGGCGGGATTAGAGTACGACTCGCGCCGGGTGCAGCCGGGATTTTTGTTTTTTGCGTTTCCAGGAGCGCGCGCCGACGGCCGCGAGTTTGCGCAGCAGGCCATCGAAAAGGGGGCTGTCGCCGTCGTGAGTGAGCTCGCGGCTCCCCACGCATTTCTAGGGCGCTGGATCGAAGTGGAACATGGCCGACAGGCGCTGGCGCTGGCCGCGCGGAATTTTTATGGCAAGCCGGATGCGAGGCTGAAGCTGACGGGCGTAACGGGGACCAACGGAAAAACGACGACCACCTTTCTGATCGACGCGGTGCTGCGTGCGGCCGGACTGACGACAGCGCTGGTGGGAACCATCGAGTACCGGCTCGCGAATGAAGTGCGGCCGGCCGTGAATACTACGCCCGAATCTCTGGATCTCTACCGATTGTTCCAGGAGTTGGAGCAGGCCGGAGGCACCCATGTCACAATGGAGGTTTCCTCCCACGCGCTGGCGTTGGGACGGGTCTACGGCATTACGTTTCACACCGCAGTATTTACGAACCTCACGCGGGATCATCTCGATTTCCACCACACGATGGAAGAGTATTTCGCGGCCAAGCGTCTGCTGTTCGCGCCCGAAGGCGCGCCTGCGGCTCAGGATAATGTTGCGCCCGAGTGGGCGGTGATCAATTTCGACGACCCATACGGACGCCGGATTGGGCCCGCGCCCCACACGCTGCGATACGGATTTGAAGAGGGCGCGGATCTGCGCGGGTCGTCGCTTGAAATGAACTTCGATGGCTTGCGTTTTACGGTGCAACACGGCCGGAAGCGCGTGCAGTTAACGTCACCGTTAGTAGGCAAATTCAATGCCTATAACATCCTGGCGGCGTGCGGAGCGGCGCTGAGCTATGGCCTGGATTGGACCACCATCACCCGCGCCATCGCCAATTCGCCGCGCGTGCCGGGCCGGTTTGAGAGCGTGCAGCAAGGCCAGCCGTTTCTGATTGTCGTCGACTATGCCCATACCGACGATGCGCTGCGCAACGTGATTTCGGTGGCGCGCGAACTGCACCCCAAGCGCGTGATCACGCTGTTTGGCTGCGGCGGCGATCGCGACCGTGCCAAGCGCCCGTTGATGGCGCAGGCAGCGGCGCAGGCCAGCGATTATGTGGTGCTTACGTCCGACAATCCGCGCTCGGAAGATCCCATCAACATCATGAACGACGCCCTGGTGGGGCTTCGCCGTTTTGACACGCCGCATACCATCGAACCGGATCGCGCCAAGGCCATTCGAGCCGCGCTCAAGGAGGCCCGGGCCGGCGATATCGTGATTTTGGCGGGAAAAGGCCACGAAACGTATCAGGTGTTGAAAGATCGCGTCATACATTTTGACGATCGCGAGGTGGCGCGCGACGTGCTTCGTGAGCTGGGGTACAAGCCCAGTGGAGTTTGAATTGACACAGGTGGCGCAAGCCCTGGGATTAAACGCGGAGAGCGACGCTCGAATTACGGGCTGGAGTATCGACTCGCGAACCATCGCTCCGGGCGATCTTTTCTTCGCGCTGCGCGGCCCCAATCACGACGGCAACGCGTATGTCGAGGAAGTGCTGGCCAAGGGAGCGGCCGGCGTGGTCGCGAATGAAGCGAAACCAGGAACAGTGTTGGTTGTTCCCGACACTCTGGCGGCGCTGCAGAGCACGGCCGTTTGGGCGCTTGCGCAATGGGGCGGCGAAGTAATCGGGGTGACGGGCAGCGCCGGCAAAACATCCACGAAGGACGTGATCGCCGCCCTGCTTGCGGCCAGTATGCCCGTGGGCAAGACCATCGGGAACCTGAACAATCACGTCGGTGTGCCGCTATCGATTCTGCGATTGCCGGGTGAGGCGCGTGTCGCTGTGCTCGAAATGGGGATGAATCACGCCGGCGAGATCCGCGCTTTGTGCGCGATTGCAAAGCCGCGCATCGGCGTGGTCACCAATGTCGGACATGCACATATGGAAGCTTTCGATTCCATAGAAGGCGTGGCCGCGGCCAAGCGTGAACTGATCGAATCTTTGCCGGCCGATGGCGTCGCCGTGCTGAACGCGGACGATCCGCTGGCCGCCAAGTTCCGGGAAGCGTTTCGCGGCCGTACGGTTACCTTTGGGATCCAGTCCGCTGCCGACGTTCGGGCCGAGCGGGTCCAACTCTCCGACCAAGGCGTGAGTTTCACCGTGGCCGGGGCGCCGTTTGAGAGCACTTTGCTGGGCCGCCATAGCGTATTGAACATCCTGGCCGGCATCGCGGTCGCCTCGCTGTACGATATCCGCCCGGCGCAACTCGCCGGGGTGGTGAAGGGTCTGACGGCGCCGCCCATGCGCGGCCAGCGCCTGGAGCACTCCGGCGTTGTGATTTTGAACGATTGCTATAACTCCAATCCCGACGCGGCGCGCGTGATGATCGACGTGCTGCGCGAAACGCCGGCCAAACGGCGCATCGCCGTGTTGGGGGAGATGCTCGAGCTTGGACGCTGGTCCGAGTCCCTCCATCGCGACGTAGGCAGCTACGTGGCGAAGAGTGGAATTGATGTGCTTGTTGGGATACGCGGCGAGGCCTGTCACCTTGTTGACGCAGCCAGGAAAGCAGGCCTGGCAGTTGACGCCGCGTTTTTTTTCCCCGATGCTGGTGTCGCGGGCGAACACCTGCGGCGCATCGCGCATCCGGGCGATGTCATTTTATTGAAGGGTTCGCGCGGCGCCCACGTCGAGTATGCCCTGGAGAGGTTCCTGGCGCGGCCCAACTAGATGCTTTATTGGCTATTCTACGAAAAACTATTTCGCCACTTCACGCCGTTTCGCGTGTTCCAGTACACCACTTTTCGGACTGCATTCGCCGCGCTGACGTCGTTGTTCTTATGCCTGGCCCTGGGGCCATGGCTGATCGCCAAACTTCGCGAATTTCAAATCGGCCAGTACATTCGCGAAGAAGGCCCCAAGTCGCACATGAAAAAGGCCGGCACGCCCACCATGGGCGGCATTCTGATCATCATCTCGATTGTGATCCCCACGCTGCTGTGGGCCAATCTGGCGAATCCGTACGTGTGGATCGCGATGTTCAGCCTGGTGAGTTTTGGGCTGATTGGTTTTTGGGACGATTATGCCAAGATCCGGCGCAAACAGAATCAAGGCCTGACCGTGAAGCAGAAATTCGGGTTGCAAATCCTGGCCGCGCTCATGGTGGGGTTCATGTTGCTGGCGCTGCACGCGCGGAAAATCTACTCCACCAGCATGAGCGTGCCGTTTTTCAAATCGTTCAAGCCGGACCTGTTGATCGATTCGATGCTGCGCAACTGGTATACCTATCCGCTCGGTTTCGTGTTTTTCTTCGCTTTTATGGTGCTGGTGATTGTGGGTTCGTCCGACGCGGTGAATCTCACCGACGGGCTGGATGGTCTGGCGATCGGCCTGATGCTGATCGCGTCGTTCGCCATGACGGCGCTCACCTACGTCACGGGCCACGCGCAATTCGCCGAATATCTCGACCTGGCGCGGCTACCGGGCGCTTCCGAGTTGACCATCTTCTGCAGCTCCATGGTAGGAGCATCGCTCGGATTCCTTTGGTACAACGCGCATCCAGCGGAAATATTCATGGGCGATGTGGGATCGCTGGCGCTGGGCGGCGCGTTGGGCGTCGTAGCGGTTTTGATCAAGCAGGAGATTCTGTTGATTTTCATCGGTGGCGTGTATGTGATCGAAGCGCTCTCGGTGATCCTGCAAGTGGGCAGTTACAAGCTCCGCAAGAAGCGGATCTTCAAGATGGCTCCCATCCATCATCATTTTGAGGCGCTGGGGTGGGAAGAGTCGAAGATCATCACCAGGTTTTGGATCGCGGGATTGGTGATGGCGCTGTTCGCGCTCACCACGTTGAAGCTGCGGTAATCGGCGATGCGGAAGTTGCTGGGCACAAGGGTTGTGGTGGTGGGAATGGCCCGTTCTGGCGTGGCGGCGATACGGCTGTTGCGCCGGCATGGGGCCATAGTTCGAGCGGTGGATGCAAAGCCCATGGGTGAGATTGAAGGCGTGACAGTTGAACCTCAGACAAAAGCGGCGTTTCGCGACGCTGAGCTGGTGGTGATTTCTCCCGGCGTTCCGGCGGATCTCGATCTGCTCGCGCCGGTGCGTGCGCGCGGCATTCCTGTGATTGGAGAGCTGGAGCTGGCTGCGCCATTTTTGGAGGGTCGGAATATTGGCATCACCGGAACGAATGGGAAGACGACAACGACGGCGCTCACTGGCCACATTCTTCGAGAATCGGGAATCGCCTGCCAGGTGGGCGGAAACATTGGGACCGCGCCGGCCGAGATGGTGGCAACTTCACGGCCAGAGCAATGGAACGTTCTAGAGTTGTCGAGTTTTCAACTGGAAACCATCGAGACGTTTCGAGCGCCAATAGCCGTCTGCCTCAACATCACACAGAATCATCTGGACCGGCATCATTCTTTCGAAAACTACGTCAACGCCAAGGCCCGCCTGTTCGAGACGCAAGGCCCGGACGATCTCGCGGTGCTGAATGCGGACGATCCCGTCACGGTGACGTTCGCCCGGCGCACGCCAGGCAAGACCGCCTGGTTCAGCGGCACGCATCAGGTCTCCGGGGCTTGGCTGGACGGCGAGGTGATCAAACTCCAAGGCGAAGCGCTGCTGAACGTCCAAGAACTGCGCCTGCGCGGACGGCACAACTACGAGAACGTCATGGCAGCAGCTCTGGTTGCGAGTTGGGCTAGTGCCGACAACGACCAAATCGCCAAGGCAGCCGTCACCTTTGCGCCGGTGGAGCATCGCCTCGAATTTGTCTGTGAGATCGATGGTGTCGCATACTACAACGATTCGAAAGCCACCAGCGTGGATGCGACGCTCAAAGCCATTGACGCATTCTCCGGCGGCATTTGGATCATCCTGGGCGGAAAAGACAAGGACAGCGACTTCACGGTTTTGCGCGGGCCTTTGCGGGCGAAAGCTCGCGCCGCACTCTTGATTGGCGCAGCGGCTCCCAAGATCGCCCGCCAGTTGGGCGACGACACAATACCCGTCCTGCAATGCGGAACGCTCGCCGCGGCCGTCGACAAAGCGTCGCGCTCCGCCGTCGCCGGCCATACGGTGCTGCTCGCCCCTGCCTGTGCGAGCTTCGATCAGTTCGATAATTTTGAACATCGCGGCCGCGTATTCAAGGATCTGGTGAATGCTCTCGCGAAAGGAAACCGGTAATGGCGCAGCAACTAAAATCCGACTGGCTGCTGTTTGGAACCGTCGTCGCGATGGCCGGCGCCGGCCTGGTGATGATCTACAGCGCGTCGTCGGTTGTGGCGCAGCTCAACCCGCGCATCAACTCCAGCTACTACTACGCGGCCCATCAGCTGGTCTGGGCGGCGGTTTCCTTCGTCGCGCTGATGTTCTTCAAGCGGCGCGATTACCGCATGCTGCAAAGTCCCGGCTGGGCATTCGGATCGCTCGGCATGGTGCTGTTCCTGCAACTGCTGGTTTTCTTCCTCGACAGCAAAACGCACCGCTGGTTTCGCCTGCAAGGCGTCGGGACCCTGCAGCCTTCCGAATTCGCGAAGCCCGCGTTGATCGTTTTCTTCGCTTACTTTGTTACGCAGAAGCGGGAAGCCATCAACACGCGCCGCACTATTGTCGCGGCCTCGCTGGCGCTGGCGGTATTGGCGGCGACGGTCGGCCTGGGCGACTTAGGCACCGCGGTCGTTCTGATCGTCCCGGCCGCCGTGGTCTTCTACGTCGCGGGGCTGGAGCGGAAGTTCGTGGTGGCGGCGCTGGTGGTGGGCGCGCTGGTCGCCGTCGGATTTGTCGCTGCCAAACCTTACCGCATGGCGCGCATCGTTGGATTCTTCGATCCCGATTACAAGGTGATCGACATGCTGGATCCCGACGGCAAAATCAAGAAATACGTAAGCCAATCCGTGACTACTCGCGACGCGGGCTACCAGGTGCGGCAATCGAAAATCGCCATCGGCAGCGGCGGCTTGCTCGGCCTGGGCCTGATGCAAGGCAAACAGAAAATCTTGTACCTGCCTGAGGCGCACACCGACTTCATTTACGCAGTGGTCGGCGAAGAGTTGGGACTGTGGGGTTGCGGAGCGATTCTGGCGGGATTTCTGGTGATTCTGTGGCGCGGCGTGCAACTCTATTGGGTGGCTAACGACGACTTCGGGCGTTATCTCGCTCTGGGCGTCACTGCATCCATCGTGATTCAGGCGCTGATCAACATGAGCGTCGTGCTCGGCATGGGGCCAACCAAAGGCATTCCGCTTCCGATGATTAGCGCGGGCGGCAGTTCGCTAATGAGCACGCTCATCTGCCTGGGCATGCTGCTCAGCGTGAGCGAACATTCCGGGTACTAAAAATGGAAAAGGTGTGGCGACAATCGTGATGGCCGGCGGAGGGACGGGTGGGCACGTGATGCCGCTGCTGGCGGTGGCGCGAGAGTTGCAAGCCGACGGGCATCAATCGGTTTTCATCGGTACGCGCAATGGCTTTGAGGCCAAGCTGGTGCCCCCGTCTGGGTTTCCGCTCGAATTCATCGAGATTGGCGGTTTGAACCGAGTCGGCATGCTGCGTAAAGTTCGCTCGCTCGCTCAGCTTCCGATCAGCGTCCTGCGCTCGATGAAACTGATCGAAAAACATAACGCTTCCGCGGTGTTCAGTCTGGGCGGTTATGCCGCCGGTCCCGTGGTGCTGGCGGCGCTGTGGAAGAAGGCGCCCCTGGTGGTGATGGAGCCAAACGCGGTTCCGGGTCTCACCAATCGCAAGATCGGCCGGTTTGTCCGCCGCGCGCTGTTGAGTTTCCCCGATGCCGCGCGCTTCTTCCCCCCCGGAAAATCGGAAATTACCGGGCTGCCCGTCCGGCCCGAATTTTTCAAGATTGCGCCGAAGCAGCGCGATGCCAAGCTCACCATCCTGATCACCGGTGGCAGCCAGGGATCGCGGACGCTGAACCAAGCCGCAGCCGGCAGTTGGAGCTATTTTCGCGAGGCTCGATTTCCTGTCCGGTTCATTCATCAGACCGGCGCCGCGGCACATGCAGTGCTCGCGCAGAAGTTCGCCGAGAGCGGAATGGAGGGAGATCTGGCCCCGTTTATCGACGACATGCCAGCGGCGTTTGCGCGCGCCGACCTGGTGATTTGCCGCGCGGGAGCGGGCGCGGTGGCCGAATTAGCGGCCGCCGGAAAACCGTCCATCCTGGTTCCTTTGCCGACTGCCTCCGACCAGCATCAGTTACGCAACGCCGAAGCTTTTCAGAGGGCCGGGGCGTCCCTGCTGCTGCTCGATCGGGAAATGGATGGCGGGCGGCTGTTTGAAGAAGTAGAGAAACTGCGGACGCACCCCGAATTGCTGCATCGCATGGGAGAGCGGGCGCGGACGTTCGCGCATCCGGATGCGGCCCGCCGTGCCGCAAATGTGCTGGAAGAGGCGTTTACCCGTTGACATTGCTCTTGAAAGCCGAAACAATACAAGATTAAAATGTTTTTTAAGCCGCAACACTTGCACTTCGTCGGAATCGGCGGCATTGGCATGAGCGGCATCGCCGAGGTGTTGCTGAATTTGGGATATCAAATCAGCGGGTCGGACCTGAAGCTGAGCCCCACCACGGAGCGACTGGCGGCGCTCGGGGCGCGTATTTACGAAGGCCACGCCGCCATGAACGTTACCGGCGCCAAGGCGATTGTGGTGAGTTCGGCCGTGGACGCCGCCAATCCGGAACTCCAGGAAGCGCGCCGCCTGCCGATTCCGATCATCCCGCGCGGCGAGCTATTGGCCGAGTTGATGCGGCTGAAATACGGCATCGCCATCGCCGGAAGCCACGGTAAAACTACGACCACTTCCATGACAGCCACGGTGCTGAATGTGGCGGGTCTGGATCCCACGGTGGTGGTGGGCGGCAAGGCCGCGTCCATGGGCGGCTCGAACGCGCGCGTGGGACAGAGCGATTTCCTGGTGGTGGAATCGGACGAGAGCGATGGATCGTTTCTCAAGCTCAGCCCGATCCTGGCCGTGGTTACTAACATCGACCGCGAACATCTGGATCACTATCCATCCATCGTCGAGATTCGCGCCGCGTTCCTGGAGTTCATTCAAAAGGTGCCGTTTTACGGAGCGGCCATCCTGTGCCTGGATGACGAGAACGTTCAGCAGCTTCTTCCACTGGTGAATCGCCGCGTCATCACCTACGGGCGTAGCCAGCAAGCCACACTGCAACTCGCCGACGTCGACTGCGGCGCTTTTGAGAGCCGCTTCTCGGTTCGGACGCGGGGCCATAACTTAGGCGCGTTTCACCTGCGCGTGCCCGGTATTCACAACGTGCTGAATGCGACGGCGGCTATTGCGGTGGGCTTGGAACTGGACATCAAACTGGAATCGATCCGTGAGGCCATTGCCAGCTATTCCGGAGTCGATCGCCGGTTTCAGGTGCGCGGCCAGGCCCGCGGCGTCACGATAATTGACGATTACGGCCATCATCCCACCGAAATTCGCGCTACGCTCGCCGCCGCGCAGCTTTGCAAGTTTCGCCGCGTTCACGCCGTGTTCCAGCCGCATCGCTACACCCGCACGCAGCACTTGATGGATGAGTTTGCGAAAAGCTTTCATCAGGCCGACGTGGTCTACGTGCTCGATATTTACGCCGCCTCCGAAACTCCCATTGAAGGAGTCACGGGCCGGGCGCTGGCGGATCGGATTCGGGATTTTGGGCATCGCTGCGTGCACTACACCGGGACCATCCCGCAGACCGTGGCCGCGGTGCTTGAAAAAGTGCGCGACCAGGATGCCGTCCTGACGCTCGGCGCGGGCAATGTTTGGCAGGCGGGCGATCAAATTTTGGAAAAGCTTCGGGAGGCTGCGTAAGTGCCGTCCGAATCCAGCAAATCCAGTTCGCAGTCACGTGACAAGAACCGGCGCACTCCAGCCACACGGGTGCTGCTGCGCTACGGCGGCATCGCCATCGCAGTTGGAGTGGTGTTGAGCGGCTGCATCTACGCGTCGGAAAGCTTCGAGCGCTTTCTGATTCGCGATCCGCGCTTCTTTCTGCCCGGCCCCGCCGACTATGGGTTGGAGAGCCCGAACCTGGAACTGCATGGAGTGAGATACGCGTCGCGCCAGCAGATTCTGCGGCTCTTTGAGCCGGACTATGGCCGCAGCCTGTATCTCTTTCCGCTCGCAACGCGCCGAAAAACACTGCTGGGCGTCCGATGGGTGCATGATGCCTCTATTGCCAGGATCTGGCCGAATCGCGTGATCGTCCAGATCGCCGAGCGAAAACCCGCGGCATTCGTCAAGCTGCCCGCCGAGAGCATGGTTCGTTGGGCGCTGATCGACGACGACGGCGTAATTCTGGATCCTCCCGCCAAGGCCTCGTTCCAGCTTCCCGTTCTGGCCGGCGTCATCGGAGGCGAGAGCCAGGAAAAGCGCGGCATCCGCGTTCGGCGCATGCAGAGGCTGATGAAGGATCTGGGGCCGCTCGCGGGCAACGTGTCCGAAGTAGACGCCACCGATCTGGACGACTTGAGAATCACCGAACAGGCCGGCGGCGGCGCTGTGTTCCTGATGCTGGGCGATCGTAACTTTTCTTCGAGGCTCAGGAATTTCCTGGATCACTACCCGGATATTCACCGCAAAATGCCGCAGGCCACCTCGTTCGATTTGCGGCTCGACGATCGCATCACCGGTTTGGAGGGGGCGCACGATGGCCGATAAACCTCAGCTCGCGGTGGGTCTCGATCTCGGAAGCTCGTCTACTCGTTGTCTAATCCTGCTGCTGGAAGGCGCCCGGGTGCGATACGCAGGGCACGGCGAGGTTGCATCCGACGGCTGGAGTAAAGGCAGATTAGCCGATCAACAGGCCGTCACTGCCTGTGTCCGCGCGGCCGTCCGTGAGGCCGAGGCGCACGCGCGAGTTTCGGTGGACACCCTAGTGGCCGGCATGGGCGGCCCCAGCATCGAAGGATGCAACAGCCGCGGCATCTATGAATTCGGCCGGCCGCGGCCGGTGACCATCGACGACATGTCGTATGCCGTGGAGCGCAGCGAACAAGTGCGTCTCGAAGAAGATCGCATCATCCTGCACTTGTTGCCGCAGGATTTCACGCTGGACGGCCGTGCCGGCAAGCGCTATCCACGCGGGTCCATTTGTTCGCGCCTGGAGGCGAACGTCCACATCACTACGTGTTCGGAGCAGGAACACCACGCCATCCTGCACGCCGTCCAGCAAGCGGCTTATGCCGTCGAGGAATCCATGTTTGAGCCGGTGGCTACCGCTTATGCTTCGGTGAACCGCGACGATCGCAACCGCGGCGTCGCCGTGGTGGACATCGGCAAGCATTCCACGGATTTGGTGGTGTACGACGGCGAAGCGGTGTTGCTGGCGCGCAGTCTGGCTATTTCTGCGGATCATTTCACGCGCGACGTGGCCGTGGGTCTCACGGTGCAATATAACGACGCCGAGCGTCTCAAACTGGAGTACGGCTGCGCGATGTTGGGCCTCACCTCCGATAACAGTTACATCGAGGTGCCGTCGAACGAAGGCCGGCTGCCGCGCGAAGCCCCGCGCAGGCAATTGAACGAAATTCTGGAAGCGCGCGCCGAGGAGCTCTTCATCCATGTAGGATCGGAGCTGGTGACCATCGGCATGGATCAAAAGCTTCTGGAGGGCGTGATTCTGGCGGGCGGGGGGGCCATGCTGAACGGCATGTGCGATATGGCCGAGCGGGTGCTGAATTGCCCGGCGCGCAATGCGATCCCCGAGGGCATCCAGGATTTGCCGGACGATCTTTGCAATCCGATGTGGGCCACGGCCTCGGGATTGGCTCGGTATTCGGCGCGGTTGAAGACTAATCGGGAGACCAAGCGGAGAGCTCCCGGTCTTATGGGGATGTTATTCCGCTGATCTTACATGAGTTCCAACAGGATCACGACAGGAGGCCTTGAATGGATGCATTGAAGTTCGCCATACAGGAAGAAGTTCTCGCCGGCACCAAAATCAAAGTGGTGGGAGTTGGGGGTGGCGGATCGAATGCCGTCGCCAGAATGATGAACGAAGGCCTGCAGGGCGTCGAGTTTCACATCTTGAACACCGACGTCCAGGCGCTGAATGCGTCGCAGGTGCCCAACAAGCTCGCCATCGGCTCCAAAGTGACCAACGGCCTCGGCGCGGGCTCCGACCCGGCGCTGGGCAGACAGGCGGCGCTGGAGGACACCGAGCGCATCATCGAAGTTCTAGAAGGCGCCGACATGGTGTTCGTCACCGCGGGGCTGGGCGGCGGTACCGGCACCGGAGCCGCGCCCGTGGTGGCTTCGCTCGCCAAAGAGTTGAACGCGCTCACAGTGGCCGTGGTCACCAAGCCCTTCGGTTTTGAAGGACCGCGCCGCATGAAGCAAGCCGACCGAGGGCTATCTGAACTGGGCGGCACAGTGGACACTGTGATCACCGTGCCGAACGATCGTTTGCTGGAATTGGTCCCACGCGGCACCAGCTTCTTTGAGGCGTTCCGCATCGCCGACGATATTCTGCGCCAGGCCGTGCAAGGCATCAGCGATATTATCGTCACCCCCGGCCTGATCAATCGCGACTTCTCCGATATCCGCGCCATCATGCTCGGCATGGGCTACGCGATGATGGGCACTGCTTCCGCTTCGGGCGAGAACGCGTCCATTGAAGCCGCTCGCCAGGCTATCAGTTCTCCGCTGATGGAGGAAGGCGGAGTGAAGGGCGCCCGCGGCGTCCTGATCAACATCACCGGTTCGAGCAAACTAAGCCTGCACGACGTAAATGAAGCTTGCTCGCTGATTCGCGGCGCCACCGCCAACGAAGACGCGCAAATCAACTTCGGCGTGGTGATGAACGAGTCGCTGAAGGATACGGTGAAGATCACCGTGATCGCCACCGGGTTTCAGCGCGATAACCAGCCGCAACTCGCTCGTCGCGCCACCGCATCGGCGTCGCCATCCGTCGAGCCGATTGTTTTTGAGAACGCGCCGCCAACGCCCATTCCGATGACGCCGGTTCCCATGCCGGCCCAGGTGACGGAGCCGCTCTTTAGCACCGGATTGAGCGCCGGATCGTCGCTCTTTCGCGACATGCCGCCCGCGCCGGAGCCGGTCGAAGAGCCGGAAGTCGAGGAGCCCGCGGCA
>Ga0182024_10011954_pt1 | contig 17297 bp, 14 predicted proteins | sample P32metaG_FD_120480 | JGI IMG/M metagenome (GOLD analysis project Ga0182024, IMG submission 120480) | Permafrost microbial communities from Stordalen Mire, Sweden - P3-2 metaG (Illumina Assembly) | ecosystem: Environmental > Terrestrial > Soil > Wetlands > Permafrost | place: Sweden: Stordalen...
GAAGCATAAACTTAAATGCTATACCAAACCCGAGTTAATTGCTGCTTACCTAAAACAAACAACTTTCTGTCAGGTTTTTTCCTGACAGGATCGTCCTGACATACACCCCACTAAGTTCTGCTTACCATTGCTGAGTACATTCAATGGAGGCAACACAATGTTAAGTTCACTAAATTATAAATCAAAACCTGAAGTAATTTTCGTAATCGGTGGTCCTGGTAGCGGCAAAGGTACGCAATGCGAATTATTGCAGCGCGAAAAAGGGTATTGTCACATTTCAACAGGCGACTTAATACGTAATTTATTAAAAGAAGAAAAAATTGAAAATAAACAACTAAGTGAAATTCGGACAAAAGTGCAGCGCGGAGAATTACTAGATGATGCAATGATTACAGAATTGTTAGCTAAAGAAATACAAAAAAATCCAGAGGCTAAAAGTTTTTTAATTGATGGCTATCCAAGGACCGTTGAACAACTTACTTTATTTGAAAAAACCATTCAACCCTGCAATAAAATTCTGTTTTTTGATACAACTGAAGCCATCATGCAGTCACGCTTACTCGGCAGAGCTCAGATTGAGCATAGAGATGATGACAATGAAGTTACCATTGCAAAGCGGATTAAATTATATCAAGAAAAAACTTTACCAATAATTGATTATATTAAACAAAATCATGCTGAAAAGTTAATTCAAATTGATGCTTCCGGAAAAGTTGAAGAAATAGCTGCAAAAATTAAAATAGAAATCGAAAAATCTAATAATTTAGTTGACATAAGCGCATTGGAATTTCTGACATGTTATTTAAAATCAGGTAACTTTTATGATGCTATTGATACTCTGGAAAATCGTTATCACACTACTGATTTTAAAGTTGCTCTATCCTTCTTTACTTTATTTTATGTAGTACAAAATAAAGAAGATGTTAAGACTGTATTAAATGCCAAGGCTGTAGCAGGATTTCAAAATCATAATTTTGATGTTGCTCACGGACATTATTTAAATATAAATGCGGTTCCTGCTTTTATTGATGGAAAAATCAATCCCATCTGGCAATCCATACATACCGGGATTTTGCATAGCATAGGTAACGCTCAGTCAGTAAAACAGCTCGTAGCTAAGCACTTCCACAAATTTTTAGATAAACCTAAATTTTCTTTAGATGTTTCCTTTGAATCCTTTATGGAAAGCTTTTGGTGTGAATTTATGTTTGGCGAGAAAGCGGATGCAGCCAAATTTTCTCAAACGCGTGCTAAATTAATTTCGGCATTAAAATATAGTTATTATGATAGCCGCTTAAAAAACATTCCTTATGTTGGCACCCAAGCTTGCAAATTATATGGTTATCTAAAAAACAATGAATTTGCAGAAGTTGATAAGCAATTACTTGAATTATTAAAGAGTTCTGACAACGGACTGTTTGCAAAATTTCGTGAAGATTTGTTAAAAAATCCACAATTTCCACGCGAGCTGGTTGACACAGCAATTTTAGATAACGCTTTTGTGTTGATATTAGCTTTAGATTTTATTCAAAATGCGATGTATGAAACCTTAAAAATTGTGGTTCAGTCAGGTTTAAAAACTACGGAAGCTAGAAAACTAGTTTACGGTGAAGGCTTACACGAGGCATTTTTATTTCCCTTTAGAACTCGCGTTCCGCAGGAAGAATTAAAATTGAAAAATGCCGTTGTACCAAAAGGTACTCCTGTTTATATTAATTTAGTTAAAGCTGGTTTGTATCATTCAGCCGGTCCTAGAACCTGTGCTGGTATTGGTGTTACTCAATGGATTAAAGAAGCAATTTGGGATCAATTGAAAGATGTTGAATTTGATCTTATCGATACAACTTATCCGCCAGAACGAGAAGCATTATCTCATAGTCGTGATGTGCCGATTTCCCCAGAGCGGCTTGAAGTTAGTTGGCATTATTCACGTGATTATTTACAAAAGATTTTGCCGCATTATGAATTTAAAGGAGTAAAAGAATTTTTTGATGTATTGAAAGTTTTTGAGAATCCTTGGCTTTCTCATTATGTTACTACATCTTTTAAAGAACAAATTGAAAAGCTAAATTTAGATAAATCTACATTATGTATTGCAACCCCAGAAGTACGTGGCATACCCGCGGCTGCGGTGGTTGCGGAAGCTTTGCAAGTTCCTTTGGTGATTATTCGTAAAGAAAATAAAATACCTGGCGAAGTTGTTTCTAAAAAATATTCCAATGCCTATTCAACTGAAGTTATCCAGCTTTCTGCAACCGCCGATGTTAAAGGTCGGAATGTTATTTTTATTGATGATGGCATTGCGAGCGGCGGAACAACTGTTGCTTGTTGTGAATTGCTAAAACAAATGGGTGGGAATGTGCCTTTAGTTTTAGGAATTATTAACCATACGTATAAAGAAAAATCGCCTGAGCTTAAATCTTATAATATTCAAACCCTGTTTGATTTTGCTAACAAAGCACCAGAAGCTAGCAATTCAAATGCTAGGAATATGTTTTCCTTGTTTAAACCAGCTGCGGTTGAAGCAAAACCTGAACCAGCTAATGAATATAAATTAGCCATGTAATAGAGTGAAGAGTAGATGGGGTTAATAGATTCTCATCTACTTCTGTTTATAACATATTGATTTTACATGTTTCCCTATCAATAAAAGAATTAAGTCTATAATTATATTAGGGAGAACTTTATGCCAATAATTGAAATAGGCCAAAGACCAAGCGATTTCGATGAAATAATGTCTGAAGATGTTCTATCAAAAAAACGAAAATGCGATTTTGATATGTATTGGAATGCATTTATTAGAAAAGCAATTAAGCAAGAACCTTTTGACCCCCACACTTTCCCATCTTCACTGGAAGAAGAGAAACATGCAGAAGATGCAGAGCTTCAAAACATGCACCTAATAAAAAAACTCCAAGATATTGGAAATAGATTGTTCCAACTTAAAAACCAAGATCTAGATAGAGATAGTTTTTTTGATGAGCGTGAAAAATTAAGTGAAGAATTTGGACTAATAGAAATTCCAAGTTTTCCCTCTCCAATGACAATTGAAACGTTAGATGATGCATATTTAGAATTAAAAAATGCAATGAGGAGCGAAGGCATGAATCCTACTGACTATGAATCATTTAAAGATAAAATTGGTGAAGAAATTTTTAAATTACATATTAATTTACCCTTATTTGATCAACCTGAATTGACAAACAAAACAGCAAAAGAATTATTCCAATTCTTTGGCGATGCTATTGAACAAAAACGAATTACTTCAGCTAAATCAATACATGCTGCTTGCCTAACAGAAGATGTCATTTATGATATTGAAATACTTTTTTCTAATCCTCGAAATGCAAGTGCAAAAAGCGCACGAACTATGACAGTGTATCTTCCAAAAGATATTCAAACATCTGATCTCATTTCTTTAATAAATCATATAAATGAAATTTCCAAAAAGAATGATATTATTAACGACAAAATTCCAGAAGGTGATACCTATCTTGGAAAAGGAGTTGTTACCTTTCGTTGTGATTACTGGAATGGAAAATATGTATCCGCGAGTGAAACAACTAAAGAACAAAGAGAACAGCAAGAAGCGTTACCGGTAGTTTTAGAAGTTCGTGCCGCATTAAATAAAGCTGAAAACCCACTAACCCACCGAGATCTTATTGGTCTTGAAGCAAGACGAAGCATTCTTTCAAGGGTAGAAAGCAAGCCGGCTGATATAGAACAACACCCACCATCTCCAACACCTAAGAAGTGAAAGTTTCCTAAAAATATGTGGTAATCTTATCTACTTTTTATTTCATACCCAAATCAATTTCTGTGGGGTAGTTACTGGTTTATTATCTTTTTCGAGTGTCTCATTTTCTTTTTCATGGTCCGCAAATAAACGATAAATAGGATTACTTACAGTAGGCCTGCTTACAGTAACTTTATTCTCAGTTGAAGGAGTATCAACTGCTTTAGAATTAGTTAGTTTTTTTAATTGTTCAATTGGTATGATTGACATATATTTATTTATTCTCCCTGGATAGTAAGTCCTTTCAAAAATAAATTTTTTCCATACATCCATCCAGATTGACACAGTTTGTAATTGAAAACCGCCACGTGTTTTAGTTTTTGGATCATAAGCCACAAATTTTTGTACCTTATAAGTTTCATCTTCTTTCATCAACGCCGCACAATACATTATGCTTGCTGGAAAGTTTTCATTTTCTCCAAATATTACGTACAGTTTATTTTTAGCGGATTCGTTTTGAGGATCATTTGCACAATGAAAAAGTTTATTAACTAAATCTTCTAACCAATTATTATTGGGAGTTTTTATTATGGATTTAGCGGGGTCATTTTGATAATCATTTGCGTAATGAAAAAGCTTAATTACTAGATTTTCTAAAAGATCATCAGGAGTTTTTATTATTGATTTATACACACTGGCTTGATCTAGGAGTTTATTAATTTCTTTAATAAAAGGTGAGCTGCCTTTTAAATGGCTAAAAACATCTTCATTAGTGGGCATTTATTATCCTGTCGGATCTTATTGGATTGCCAATTATAGCCCATAATTATGTACATAGGTAAATTATAACGCAATTTGTTGGTAGGTCCGGGACTAAAAGGAAAGAATTTGAATACGTTAATCCTGCCTAATCAATTTCTTTGACATCTGGATTGTTGGTACCGATATTCCTTCGCCAGGATCAATCCAAGTTTCAGTAACATAGCCAATAGAATCATAAAACTTCTTAGCATTTATTGCTGAGTTAATAACTAATTTGAGAATGCCACGTTCTTTAGCGTAATCTTCTATGGCACTTAACATCTTGGATCCAATTTTCTGACCTTGATTTTTTGGCAATACGGCCACTAGTCGAACTGCTGCAATGTCAGGCGCCAGGAAGTCTAATCGTATTGTTGCCACAGGTGTATTATTAAATAAAAATATAAAACAATGATTGTCTGGATTTTTATCATCAGCATGATCCCGATTATATTCACCAGAAGTAAATAACACTTCTTCTCTGATCTTGTGCATTTGCAAACGAGCTTCGTCATCATTGCACCGAACAAGTTTATATTCGTTCATCATGATGTTAGCCTTTCAATAATTTTTTCTTAGTTAGATTAATACTTACTTAACGGCTCCAAAGAGATTACGAGCTTATGTCCAAGCGTGGCAGCTGCTTTCTCAAGTTGGCGTAAATTGGGCCAATGCCTTGGATCTTCCAATCTCGCAACCGCCGGCCAGGAAGTTTTTAGAGATCTAGCTATTTGAGCCGTGGTATATTTTCCTTTAGCCCATCTTAATAAAAATGCAGCTTGGGCACGAGCGGATGGAGCAATTAACCTTGCTTTTTTCCGGTGAGATGGACGAGGAATTTCCATTCCTTCATCAATACGACCTTCCAAAGTTAACGTGAGCACCTCTGATGCATTTGCTAACGCTTCTTCTAGAGTTTCTCCCTCCGTTATTGCCTCTGGTAAATCTGGAAACCTAACGTTATAACGCTTATCGCTTCGATTAAAATTGATTATTGCAGGATAAAGTACGTTCATTTTAATTTCACTCCCGTTTGTTTCTCAATTGCTGATAATAACCCTTTACCAATATCTCTATTTCCATGGACTGGCACGGTAGTGCGTAGATTTCCTTTGCTTAATCTGAAATGGCTACCATTAATTCTAATCACTTGCCATCCCATTTTTTCTAACAATTTTATAAGTTGTTTTCCATTCATATAGTATACCAAAATAGATGTATCATTTTAAGTAGAATTGAGAAAATAAGCGGAGTTTTATCGGTTGGGAATTCAGGGGTATAATAATAAAAGCGGAAAATGATTGGGAAGTATTAAAATAGATAGGGGTCAACCCCTATCTATTTTGCGGATGATACTTGATATATAATTTGAAACCAAAGAAAATATGAATATAAAGTGTCTGGCCCCAAATATCTGCTGCTGCATTCGACCAATTAAATAAATATTAATTTTGAATTTATACTCTACGCAAGAATATCAAACATGGACAAAAACACGTTGAGGTGGAAGAATATCGCGGCTTTAACTTTCATAATAATTACAATATCTAATAAAGAAATTGAGGAGTCTTAAATTGAACATCAACAAAACTACCATAACTAAAACTATTGCAGCTGCGACCATTATCAATATATTACCCTTTTTAACAGGCTGCGCTTCTATTGTTAATGGATAACATCAACCGGTATCTGTAAGTACCGCTCCAGTTAAAAATGCCACTTGTTCGCTTGAAAACAACAAAGGGAAATGGTATGTAACTAACACCCCAGGAAGCGTTGTGGTAGATCGAAGTTTTAATGACATGCATGTTAGCTGTGAAAAAGAAGACTATAAGAGCACAGAAAAAAATGTCTCATCTTCGACAAAGGCTATGGCGTTTGGAAATATTATCTTCGGTGGACCAATTGGGGCTGGGGTTGATATGGCTTCCGGCTCGGCTTATGACTACCCTCCAGAAATACAGGTTCATTTACACAAAGTTTAAAATTGATTTAACTTAGATTAGGCTCCTTCATCAGACTCAGTGCGTCACTAACAGCACCTGGAAAAAATATGGGAGTCAAATCTAAACTAATATAGTAAATATATTATACATATCAAGTTCATAGTTATCCTTTCATTAATAAATGATTTTATCTCAAAAAATTCCCCCTGCAACTTTCTCTAATTATTCACATCATTAATGCTCATAAATTTATATCTTAGACAACCTATAGTACTTTGCACCACTAGTACTATGTGCTATAATAAAAGGAAATAATAATGATTAAAGTAGTAGCAACTCCAAAATTTTCGCGTTTGGCTAAAAAATCAATGACCCAGGAGGCTTTACAAAACCTAATTGATTTACTTGCGGTATACCCTGAAAAAGGGAGGTTAATATTATTTGGAGACTAGCATGAGCAAACTTGGCAATGATTTAATTAGTGCACTAAAAGAAGCTAAAAAAAAAGGATTTGTTACACTGCAAACCTCACCTGATGTAGGTAAACTACGAAGAAAACTCAAGCTTTCTCAGCGCGAGTTTTCAGTAATCTATCACATTAATATCGAAACGCTAAGAAAATGGGAACAACATCAAAGGGACCCAGATACAATTAGTCGCGCTTACCTAAAGTGCATTCAAAACAATCCTGAGATGATTCGGGATCTGGTTAATAAATGATTTTGTGTTGATGGGACCTGATACCATTCTTTTTTAAGCATAAGATATGTCTCTATTTATGGATTCCTCTGGTTTGTTGCTTAATGACAGTCGCAATTAGGCAACATTAAAATAGTTTCTACTGTAACTCCACCCTCCATATGGTAATTTTTATTGAATAAAGGAGGACAGAGTAGAACTTTTAGCTTTTGTAAACATCGTTTTTCCTTTCACACAGATTTTTTAAAAAGTAGCATCTCAACCTAACGCTGGCGCACTTGGAGCCCAAGACATCGTTGCAGAAGTTTCTTCTTTTAAATCACGATCCCTTACATCAGCTTTAAAGTTTAATGGATGTTTTAAATGCTCAATTTTATCTTCATATTTAAAAAATGAATGAGTTAAATTAGATTTACCTTTAGTAGGAATCCTATGCCAAACAACCTCGCTTAGCACTGCACCTAGCGCAGCCCCAACAGCCAGGAGGCCAGAGGAATAAATGGCTAATGGAATAATTGCAATCAAAAGGGCTAACTCAATGATTGCAATAAATACTTTAGCAATTTTATGTGATTTCCCAGGAACTGCTTCGTCCAATTTCAATTCTAACTCATGGCAACGATCAAAATTTATAGCATTTGGCTTTACTAAAGCTTCAGCTGCAGCATCTACTGCATTCAAGGCTAGCCGTGTACTAATTTTTTCTGCACCAAGATTAGCTTCTAATTCTTTAATAAAATATTTTCCGATTTTAAAAAGTTTAGACCACTCATTGTATTGATGTTCTGGAATACGCTCTAATAATTGAAGTAATTTTTCTTTATGATCTTCATATAAATTGGTTTCAATTCGTTTAAAATTATTCTCCGAGACTATTGCCATATCGTTAGGGTAAGCTTGGCAAAATTTATCATATTGCTGCAAACAAAATTCTTTATCAAAAGGAATATCCTGAATGATATTAGTAATTTTATAAAGGGCCTCCACTTGTTTTAATTTATCCTTGATACTCCAGAATAATCCTGCAATTCGAAATACGTTTAAACAATCGGGATTAGTTTCAAAATCGCTAATTCCTTCTTGCTGCTCATCTGTTTTACTCTCTTCTGGATGATCTATAATGAATTGGATTTTTTTGGATAAATTCATTAATAAACATCGATCTGCATCAGCTAATGAACTAAACACAGAATGAATTTCTTTGGGATCATCAAGACGCTGATTAATAAAACGTTCGAGAATATTATTAGCAAGCAGCTTTGGAGCAGAATACAATTTATTAATTGGCTGATCTGAGGTTACAACTTGCAACAAACCATTTTGAATAGATATTCCTTTTTTTGCAGCAGCAATTTTAGTTTCAGTTGTATTTATATTTGTTGAAATATCTTTAGCTTCACTAGATAAGTCATTTTGTTCTTTCTCTAATTCTTCTCTCACACCCTTAATATTCTCTAGTCTTAGAAAACAGTATGGCCCTACTTTAACATTCAAATGATAAACTTCAAGCTGATCGCGTTTATTTTGCCGATCTAGTTCAATAATATTTGCCTCATCGGCTTTGTTAGAATGCAGAGCAATATATTTTTCCTTTTTCAAATGTTCCAATTGGGAACTTGGCTGTAATATTTCTTGGTTAATCTTATCTTCACCTTTACTCTCAGCAATCGCAATTTTTTCCGACTTAATATTCGCTAATTGCATATTAGCTTGCGCCAATGAACTTTTATTGGATCTAATCTCTTCCTCTTTTTTCTCATATAAATACTTTTGGGACTGTAGGTTTTCTAACAATTTATCTTTTTGCTGATGATATTTTTGTAAACCACCATGAATTTGTTTAATTTCCTCATCACGTTGTTTTTGCAGCCGTAGTTCCGCTGCCTCGGCCAGCTCATCCCGATTACTCATCGGTGGATTAAACGGCTCTCGTACATAACTAAATTTTCTCGATATAAATGCAAAGGGTTCTTCATAGAAATAAAATGATTTGCGTTGAAATACATACTCTTCGCGGTCAAAAGTGGGAAATGGTCTACGTACAAAATTAAAAGTTAAATTATTTTGCCAACCATCATTATTGGCCTGACTAGAACCCCATTCCCCTGTACTTTGATTAGGTATATTTGTAGCCCAACCGTTTCCTAGATTTTGAATTTGACTTGATCTCCAACCATCATCGGCGGGCGCGGGTTTATTATTATTTTCCTGCCATTTTTTATATTCTTTAGCTTCCCGCGCATCTTCCGCCCTAGTCCAAATTTCCAGAGCGGCCGCTTCGCGACGATTTTCATTAAGACCAAAATTTACTTCTTCAAATCTGCGTCTGATGTCTTCTTCTTTATCAAATTTAACTTTTGCTACCTGTTTCAAACGCAATTGTTCATTTACATGAACAGCTTTTTCATAATTACGACGTTCTTTTTCTGACTCATCAAATTCAATTTTTGCCTGATTTTCTTTTTGATCTTCACTCTCCTGCCATTGTCTTTTAGCCTCTGTAAAGCGCTCTTTTTCGCGCTGTTCTTGTTCGCGCTTAGCTTTTAAAGCAGATAATTTTTGTTGCTCAGCATCAGCCAATTGTTCACTTAACGGTCTTATAAATTGTTCTACGTCTTTAAGCTGTAATTTAAGTTGCTCAATCTCAACTCTGGCTTTTTCTGATTGTGGCTCGAGAACGGCAATAACGTCTTTATTAATAGCAATTTGTTTTGGCAATTTAAAAACGTCTAAATATTCATTTAATAAATTAATTTTTTCGTTTAGAGGTGAGATTTGATCATTAATTTCGTTAATTTTGGATTTATTGGTTGTGATTGCTTCTTCCAACTCTTTAATATTTTGCAAGCGTTCTGTAATCTTGCCTTGAATTTCTATAGATTTTTGTTGTGCTAAAAGTTGTTCAACATGATGTTCCGCGGTAGCTCTCAATTCCTTTTTATGAGCTAAATCTGCATTTAAACCCTCTAATTTCTCATTTTCTTGGCGTAAGTCTAAATTTAAGGCTTCGATTTGACCGGGCAATTCCACTTTTTCTTGGGCCCATTTTCTTAAATCAGACAAAGATATGGTTCTAAATTGATCTTGTTGTGGCATAATTTTTCTCTTATTGGGCAATATTTGTGATTAAATATAATTAAATTGTCACTAAGATAAATTGAAAAAATTAAGGGAGAATTAAGGTTTCTTTAAATTTTTGGCGGGTTTGTGTTTTTTAGTTGAACTATCCCCATCCTTTTCACTTTTGTCTTCCTCCATTTTCCTTTTTAAAAAACTTGAATGACTTAGAGAGCTTGATGATGAGCTAGATGAAGATAGTTGCAACTTATCTTGATATTTAGCAGCTTCTTTAAATTGTTTAGAAAAGCTCGTTTCTATATCTTTGAAAATGGCTTCCAATTGAATAACACGCATTGAAGAATTATTTGGATTTGCAGGAATACGATTTAAAATTTCGAAATTAGCTTTGATTGAATTTAACTTTTGAACTTCTGAAACATATTTATAAGGAGTTTGAGCCATTAATTTTGATAAAGATTCGATTGATTGTTTAATATCGTTGTTTAATTTAGCTATCCTGTATTGTAATCGTTCAGGAGTTAGGTTTTTTTCCGAAGATTCGAATTGAAGTATTAAATCTGAAATATCGTGCAACATACCTGGAAGACGTTCTACCACTCCGGCTATTTTTTGACTTCGACCAGCTGCTATACGTTTTCCATGTATACCGGTCATTTCATCTAAGGGAATTTTATCTAGTATTTCATCAACTTTTTTAGGACATATTTGTTTCAATCTATTAAATATATCTAATACAGGTAACCCATGTAACTTCCTTCCCGCAGAATCTTTAAAAGATATAGGCTGGTCTAAAATTAAAGCCATATTTATAAAAAATTGGGCATGGTCAAGATAGAATTCGTCCAATGATGCGTATTTCTGGATTATCTGTTTAAATTCTTGAGATCCTGCTACTGGCATATGATAAACATATATCCTCTTAGCTTTCTTAATTTCTTCTGGATCAGAATTTTTCATTTTAATTATTTTTCTTAATGAATTTGCAACAATTTCTAAATAATCTTTTTGGCCCCTTTCAACCTCATCAAATATATCAGCTATCAAACGAGAGGCGTCTAAATTATCTTGCAATTCAGAAGCTAGGATCAGTTTTTTTGATGTTACTTCTGATTCTTTTTCGTCCTTAGGATTAATTGAAACATACTTACCGTTAGGATCGATTTTACCCAGTAGAAGCTGAGCATTTCTTTCTCCTTGACTCACTGCATCAACCAATAAACTAATTACTTGTTGTTTTAAGCCTGCTTCTAATTCGGCAAAGTCCAAATCCTTCATAATCAATTTAGCATATTCAAATTTAGCAACAGGATCGCCCGCAACAGCTGCAAGTATGAGATTGTTAGTATACTTTTCTAAATAGAAATCTTTTTCTGCAAGTTTCTCATTTTTTTCTTTAGCTTCTAAAAATGCAATTGGATCTTTCCATCCTTTTTCGCCTATTTTGGCTAAATAATAAAAAGCTATAGGTAATGTTTTTGATGCTTGCATAAAGTATTGAGCAGCTTTTTCTAGATTCTCCGGCGTAGATTTTTTTTTAGAATAATATAAGCCTAAGAAAAATGTTTCATTAGATGTTGGGGGCCGAGAATTTGGAACTTGGTTTAGTTCTAAAATTTTATCTTTGTATAGCTTTAATAATTTACGATGTTCTGGGTTTTTTTCAATTATTAATCTTCTTTCTAAATGTTCACAGGCTAGGGAAATTTTAATATTATCCGGAAGTTTAATTGTGCTTGAGGTAGGGTCTAAAATAATTTGGATAAGAGCTTCAAAAGGGATTTGATGAAAATTGTGAACTACAATCTCAATTTTTATGGGGATTGGTCCTTCGCCATGAGCAGCAGCCATACTACTCTCCGATAATAGGTTTATTTGTATATTATAGCAGTTCGCAAAGATGCTTTTTTTATTGAATTTATTCCTTATTAAATCAAATGCTTATTTTAATATGCTTGCATTGCTAGCATTGACAGCATATGCTATCATTTATATAGTACAAGCATGTAAAAAAGAGGGGTCAATGGCAAATATAAGTGTTAGAAAATTGGATGAACATATTTATCAACTATTACGCATTAGAGCAGCACATCATGGCGTTTCTATGGAAGAAGAAGCTCGTCAGATCATCTACCAGGCTGTAGCAGCTCCTAAAAGTATAAGTGAAGTGTTTAAAAAACATTTTGGCAAGAAACACGGAATTAACTTAAAACTTCCTAATCGTCGCAAACCACACGAACCTATGGACTTTTCCGAATGATACTATTGGATACAAATATTATTTCAGAGTTAATGAAACCTTCACCATCTGCAGCTGTCTTGGCGTGGTTAGATGAACAGGAATCCACTCAAATTTTTATTTCTACGATAAGTATTGCAGAAATATCCTATGGAATTAATGTCCTTCCTAAAGGAAAGCGGCGCAAGCAACTCGAAGAAGCCTGCAATAAAGCAATATTAGAAGCATTTCAACATCGTGTTCTATTTTTTGATGAAACTTCCGCCTATCTTTATGGAAAGATTATGAGTCATCGAAAATCTTTAGGGCGTCCAATGAGTATCCTTGATGGACAAATTTGCGCAACGTCACGTGCCCATGGTTTAACAGTAGCAACACGCAATACTCAGGATTTTGCGCATTGCGATGTAAATTTGATTAATCCGTTTGAAGTTGGTGGGACCTAACCTTTAAAGCCCCCAACACTAACAGTACGAGGCTAGTTCACTCAGTGTATTAACGTTTAGATAAACCGAAGCGCAAGGATACGAATGAAATATATTTTAGCAATCGATCAAGGTACCTCAAGCACACGGGCATTTATTTTTACTTCTTCGGGTGCAGAAGTATGCTTTCACGCTAGAACTCTACACGAAAAATATCCGCATGATGGATGGGTTGAACAAGATCCTCTTGAGATGTGGAATAATATTTTAGTTTGTATTAAAGAAGCTTTGTTAAAAAGTAAATTTTCAATTCAACAAATTGCGTCTATCGGTATCACTAACCAACGCGAATCCACCATTATCTGGGATAAAAAAACGGGGACGCCAATTTTTCCTTGTATTGTATGGAGTGATCGCAGAACCGCGCAATTGTGTGGGCAATTACAAAAAGATAAAATTAACGAAATGATCCAAGAAAAAACCGGTCTTCTTATCGACCCTTATTTTTCAGCAACAAAAATCATGTGGTTGTTGGATCACATCCCAAATGCACGTAAGCGCACTGAAAACGGTGAGCTACTGTTTGGAACCATTGATTCTTATATTTTATGGCACTTAACCAAGGGAAAAGTCCACGCAACCGATGCCACCAATGCTTCACGTACCATGCTTTTTAATATTCATGATCAAAGATGGGATGACGAAATTTTACAAAAACTTAATATTCCAGAAAAACTCCTTCCAACTGTTTTGGATACAAATGCGTTTTTTGGAACCATGGATAAAGAATTTTTTGGACATGAAATTCCCATCACTGCCATGATAGGCGATCAACAATCCGCATTAGTTGGCCAAGCCTGTTTTCAACCCGGTACACAAAAAATTACTTTTGGAACAGGATGCTTTGTATTATTAAACACAGGGAATCAGATTATAAAATCAAAGCATCGGTTGCTTTCGACTATAGCATATCGTTTGCAGGGTAAAGTGACTTATGCATTGGAGGGCAGTGTATTTTCTGCAGGAATCATTGTTAAATGGTTGCGAGATAAACTTAAAATGATTGCTAGTTCGCAAGAAACTGAGATGCTTGCGCAGAAGCTCAAAGATACTGGAGGGGTTTACCTAGTACCTGCGTTTACCGGTCTTGGAGCGCCCTATTGGAATCCCAACGCGAGAGCTGCATTGCTTGGTATGACCAACAACACGGGCGTTGAACATATCGTGCGTGCAGGCTTGGAGTCTGTGGTATATCAAACCAAAGATCTTCTGACTGCCATGATACAAGACTACCCTCAACCAGGTTCGTATATACGAGTTGATGGAGGCATGACGAATAATAATTGGTTAATGCAATTTCTTGCAGATCTTCTTGATCAGACAATAGATCGCCCGACTTGTATTGAAACCACCGCACTTGGAGCTGCTTTGATGGCGGCGCTGGGAGCAGGAATTTATTCATCTTTAGAGGAAATTGCCACAGCGTGGAAGTTAGATAAACAATTTATGCCAGCAATGGATCAAAATAGTCGAGAAAATTTTTATAATGGTTGGAAGTCGGCAATTAGATTAATCAATTAGCGCCTTCTCAGCGATGCATTATAAAAAACCCTTATTTATCAAATGCATACCTTTTAGCCTAAGATTCAACTTAAAAATTAAACTCATAAAAAGTCAACTTTTTAATGGTTGCTTAATATTTGATCAACTATAATGGTTTCTTCACTAAAAACAGTAGGATATCGATGCTAGATAGAAATAAAAAGGCTTTAGAAGCAGTGACTGAGACTTCTCGTAATTTATTGCCTGAAGCTAGGGCTAAGGTGCTAGAACAGAGGCTAAAGTGTATTGAACTTGCTATTCCTGAGTTATGCCACTTGGGTTACCAAGCCATAAATGAATATATCATTTTGTTTGTAAATGCCGGGATGGTGCCATCGGTAAATTTTATAGCAAGACCCCATGGGAAAAAAGATGATGGTAGCAACTTGTATCCAAAGGGTATTGAAATCGAGTTAAAAGGATTTGAAGACATAGAACAGGCAGTGAGCGTTAAAATTGAATGCCTTAGAATGCGATTAAGAAGTTTAAAAGATGAGTGTAAAGAAAATCCTGCATTGCTAGCAAAAATTGAAAAACAGATTAAGAATGTGGATGATCAAGAAGAAATTTTAAGAAATGGGGTTAAAGTTTTTTTAGCGTGTCGTTGTATCAATTCATTTATACCTTTGGTTTATTCAGTACCTGATAATTTACCACGCAATATTGCAGAAGCGAAATTTATAAATAAACTTTGCGAAAAAATACAAATACTTATTGATAATTATGTTCAGCTTGCAGAAAATGCGAGTGCTGATATCGCGGTTCAAACTTTTATGTTACGTATTTTGGCTCAAGCAGAAGCCGCTCTTAGCAAATATATTATAAAATATCCCCCAGGTCATATAAGTAGTTTAACCGCATCACTTTATATTGGCCGTGCGCAAACTCTTAAACGAAAAATATGCGCAACTTTTGCAGGGAACTTAGAAGTAATGCAAGCTAGTGATAACTTGGAATTAATAGCTTCGCATCACTGCTATTGGCAAAAATTAGCAGCTGAACTGAGCGAAAAGAATTTCAAACTGATCGCACGGACAGAATTTCCGATTAACAAAAACCAATTTGAGCTTCTTCTAAAATATTTTCAGAGCTTTTTTGAATTTAGAGTAGGTGTAGCACGAAATAACCATAATGTTAAAGATTTAGCTGAATTAGAAGTGATTTTTAAGATATTAAAATCTTACGTGGCGGAAAAAAAAGGGGAACATTATACTTTTATTGTTGAAAATGGTTTTAAATTACAAATGCATTGTCAAATTACTAAGTTTGATGCATTACTAAATGACATGAAACAGGAACTTGTTTCTTTAGAGGAAACAGCAAACTCTGAAAAAAATAAACCAAAAAAATTATTGCTAAAAAAAGATATAAAGCAAAGAAAAGAGATAATTAAAGAAATTCATGATTATTTGGTAGCTAAGTTTCCTAAACTAGTTCGTGCGGAATTAATTAGTTCTGCTGCTGTAAAATTAGATGAGTTTTCTAATCCTATAATAGAACCAGATTTCACATCCATAGTAGCCCAAATTAAGCTCGACCACGGCAAACAGTCTGAAAGTAAAAATGAGGCACCGGTGGTCCCTGCACAACCAATTACCGTCGAACCAATTAGTAATGTATCCATGCCTGATGCTAAAACAGCTGAATCAATCCCTTGGGTACCTATAGAATGCTTACAAATAAACTCAAATCAAATAAAAGAAAATCAAGCTAAAAATAATGAGGGAAGAATAAATCCTATGGAACGTTTTTTTAATCAAACACTTACTCTCACAGAAGAATTTATTAAACTACCCAGCAATCAATTAACCGATAAAACTCCAGATTTGACTATCAAATTAATGACCATTGGTTCTGAATTATTAGAATATCTGAAAAAAGATCAACTCCAACAATTCGATGATATTACTCTCATACTGAAACAACATTTATTGTTATATGCTCAAATGCGCGCGGTATTTGCAAAAAAGCGCAATACTACGGCGCAAAATATAAGTAAAGGCGTAGAAGAATTGTTAGATATTATCAAAATTTTGAAACTTGATCCCAAAAATTTGTTAACTCAGTTTGAATTCTTGCAACTACAAACTTTATTGAGCAGTAAAGATATTACTTTATTATCTAATATTGAATCATCATTTGTGAGAGAAATTGCAAAGCCTGCGCAAGAAGCAAAAGAAGAACCAGTGCAAAAAGTGGAACAAGTCATCGAAACATCCCCTGAACTTGAAGAGCAGCATGAGCAAACTGAAAAATCAGAACAAGAAAATGAATTGGTGGTAGAAGACCAGCAGGAAGAGAATGAGGAGGAAGAAAAACCAGGGCCGGATGAAAACACGGAAGAATTTGAGCAAGAAGATGAGCAAGATGAACTAGAAGATGAAAAAGAGGAACAGGAAGAACAAAAAGAAGAGCAAGAAGACAAATCAGGACCTGAAGATGAAGTAGTTCAAGAATCACAAGTACATAAGTCAGAAACAGAAACCACCAAGGAGGCTGTTGAGAAAGCTGCGGTAGATACTTCGGTTAAAGAATTATTATCTGCGGAGGCTAAACCAAAAATCATAAAATTAAATATTGAAAAAATCATGGAAGAGGCAAATTTTTCTGCTAAAGCTAAAAAAACCGTCCGTAGTTTATTTTCCAAGATAAATTTATTAAAAAAAGAAATGCGCAATCACCCTACTCTATCGAAGATTAGATTTAGAGTGTATGGAGGAATTTACCGTGATTTATTATTATCTCAAGTTAAAAGTACAGATTTTGTGACC
>Ga0182024_10011955_pt1 | contig 17296 bp, 18 predicted proteins | sample P32metaG_FD_120480 | JGI IMG/M metagenome (GOLD analysis project Ga0182024, IMG submission 120480) | Permafrost microbial communities from Stordalen Mire, Sweden - P3-2 metaG (Illumina Assembly) | ecosystem: Environmental > Terrestrial > Soil > Wetlands > Permafrost | place: Sweden: Stordalen...
AGAGAGGAGGCGCCGCTAACCTCTGCGTTCGAGGAACCCGGAATCAGCTCAACGCGACTTTCGTTGATCGCCGAGCGCGAGATTCACTGATTGCAGATCGCGGGGTTCGGTGAGAGCGCACAGGGTTACCTCTGGTGGTCGATCCTGGTCGGTACTGGGATCATCGAGCTCTTCATTTTTATGGTGTTCGAGCCTTCGGTCCCGGTCGACGCCCCTGACGTTCGCGGTGTAGGACTCGGAGCAATGCTGGCGACTATTGCGTCGCTGCCCTTCGTTGCCTCGCTTCGTCGATCCCGCCCAAGGGACGCTCGTCCACCGCGACGCCATGGTCGCCTTTCCGAACCTGAGCATTGGGAACCCGCCTTGCCACCCTGAAATCCTCCATCTCACTGACGACGACGGAGCCGATCGCACGGACTACCGTCCATCGGATGCGGCGGCACCAGGTGCGCGGAAGGCTATGGGCTTTCGTCTATCTCGCTCTTCGCCGCGTGCTTGAGCTTGTGTTTATCGTCACACGCTCGGAGAACACTAATCAGGTCGAGCTGCTGGCCCTGCGCCATGAGGTCGCCGTGCTCAGACGCCAGGTCGGGCGTCCTGCCTACCAGCCCGCCGACCGTGCCTTCGTGGCCGCGCTAAGTCGTCTCCTCCCCCCCTCTTTCTGGTCTTGCTTCTCGGTGACGCCCGAGACGCTGCTCGTCTGGCATCGGAGGCTCGTGGCCCGGCGCTGGACCTATCCGCGTCGTCGGCCTGGGCGGCCACTGGTGGACGAGAAGACCTCAGGGCTCGTTGTCCGTCTGGCCAAGGAGAACCCCCGGTGGGGCTACCGCCGGATCCAGGGAGAGTTGATCAAGCTCCGCGTCCGGCTGGCGGCGAGCACGATCGCCCGGATCCTGAAGGACCACGGAATCAGGCCTGCCCCTCGGCGAGCGGGGCCCACGTGGCGGGCCTTGCTGCGAGCCCAGGCATCCCATGTCGTGGCCACCGACTTCTTCGCGGTCGACACGATCCTGCTCGACCGGCTCTACGTCCTGTTCTTCATCGAGCTTGGGCGTCGACGGGTCTGGATCACAGGGGTGACCGCCCGCCCGCATGGGGCCTGGGTCACCCAGCGGGCGAGGAACGTCACCGATGACCTCCAAGGCGAGGGCATCCAAATCGAGTTCCTCTTGCGTGACCGGGATATGAAGTACGTCTCGAGCTTCGACAACGTCTTCACCGGTGCCGGTGCTCAGGTGCTCCGTATGCCGTACCGGACCCCGAATGCCAACGCCCACGCCGAAAGGTTCGTGAGAACAATCAGGACCGGAATGCCTCGACCACCTGTTGATCGTGAACGCACGACATCTGGAGCGAGTCCTGCGCACCTATCTGCGCCACTACAACGACCATCGTCCTCATCAAGGTATCTCCCAGCAAATCCCACGAGCCGGTTCAGTGACTCGGGTGACAGCGTCACCCTCCCCCGGCGATACCGACCAGCGCCACCCCCGTCTCTTCCCTCGAATTCATCGCCATGACCGACTGGGCGGACTCATCCACGAGTACGAACTCGTGGCATAACGCCCCGGATCGAGTTTTCGGACCCTACGGGCCTGATTCACGAGTACTACCGAAGCGCGGCGTAGACCGCTGCGATCGGGACGCCCGCCTGCCTCGATCAAGCCATCGGAGATCCTCGAAACGAGGATCGATCGCGCCCCCGGAAAGTTCGGGTTGCTCGGAGTGCTCCGGAGTCGCTCTTCGCACGACCATAGGAACAATCCTGCCGGACTCAGGACATCGATTCTGAAGTGGCACCCTACAGGAAGGGACTTTTCGTGTCGGCCTCTGGTTTGGCACTCAAAACCCTCTGATTCGGCTGCACCTCACTCCGCTCAAGTTGAAACCTAGGTGAGCGGCGCGTCGTCGTCAATGAGTTCTCGCCCTGCTGGCAAACCACATCGGCGTTTGGTCGGACCGCTCTACTTATGCGGCTAATCGGGTCATCCTCTTCTGGTCTATTCCACCTCTACAAGCCGACGATCCAATCATGGTCGCCGTGGTCGACATAGACGTCCCGCAGGCAGAACTGTAACAGTCCCCTATTGAGCGAACGAACCCGCAGCTTCACGAAGGGCTCGCAACCTTTGAATCGCATCCTGATACCGCGCCACTATCTCATCGTCGTAAATTTGGAACTCAGCCTCACGGTTCTCGCGCAAATGAGTCCGATTTGTAGTACCCGGGATAATGACAACGCCTGGACTCATACTCAAACAGGCCGAGAGGGTTAGCTGCGCCGCAGTGCATCCAGCATTTGCAGCGATCCGTGCGAGCTGGCCGCGGGGTCGACCTAAGGTCCCGGCCTCTAGAGGATACCAAGCAAGGAGCCACACCTGGCGCTCGGTCAGATCTTGGAGAAAACGTTCGGATGGCGGATAAAGAGGATTTACTCGGTTCTGCACAGTGCTGATATTCGCAACCTGTACCGCTCGACCGAAGTCATCGGGCTCAGCATTGCATATCCCGAGTTCCCGGATCAATCCCTTCCGCCTAAGCTCGTAAAGCGCACCTATTGATTCCTCGACTGGAACAGTCGGATCGATAACGTGCAACTGATATAAATCGATCGTATCCCTACCCAAGCGCCGTAAACTTGCCTCGCAAGCTCGTCTAAGATGCTCCGGGGTACCGTCAGGGACCCAGTCCTCACCCAGTCGCCGGAACCCGCCCTTTGTTGCAATAATGAGGTCCTCATCCGAACCGAACGCTCGTGCAAGTGCAAGCTCGTTTTCACCGTCGCCGTAAATGTCCGCTGTGTCAAACAATTGATATCCAAGATCGCGAGCATCTCGCAAGAACTGAACAGTTTCGTCGCTCCCAAGACGAAGGCCCGGTTCTCCCTCTCCTTCCTGAAGGCGAAGGCAACCGTATCCAACTCTGCTAGCCAATACTTGGCCGGCTATGCTAAAGGGTTTCATGTCAGGTCTTTCGAGCGGCATCACAGAGGACAACGGCTCCTAAAGTCCCTGCCGAATCCTCCTCCAATGCAACCAATCGCTGAGGAGCGTCACGGCTGTCAAGGTCATCCATCGCTGCCTGAAAACCACAAATCGAAACTAGCGCCGAGGCGGCTCCCATGTCGCCGAACACCGCGTCATTGAATTCAATAGGGACATCTTGACCCAATGCCTCAGCAATGAATTTTGCCGAACGCTGCCAGTGTCGAGAGCCAAATGCGATCTTCATTCGATCAAGATCACCCCTTTGGCACTCCTCGATAATGGTCCGCCATTCGGTTGTGTCTTCGGTGCCCGCCCATGACGAGCTAGAGCCGGGACGGCCAAATAAGACGTCTCGAACACTGACTTGGCGACCCTGTGGCGGCTGAGCTTTCTTTTCAAGAACCACAGCCGAGGCTACATCGATGAGTACCGATTGCCCTGTTCTGAATCTCGGCATTCCTCGGCTATAATCCGAGACAGTTTCTGTTGCGACAACAATAGCACGCTCACAAGCCTCCCGCTCCAATAATCCCTTTGCCAGACCAATCGCTGAAATTGCCCCTATTCGCCCGCTGGCAAAGGTCGCGCAGGGCCCTTTCAGACCAAGGAGCTGACATATGCTGCCAACAGGAAATGTGAAAGCCAATCGCGCGTAGAGTCCGGGGCTTGGACGTCTACCCTGTCTTACGGCTTTATGAAGTTCATCCGAAGAGTCGGTCGGTCCTCTCTCTGTCGAGAAGAGCACGCTTGTAGCGTCACCAGCTGTGGCCCGCAGCTCGCAGATCGCCATGTGAACGGCATATACTGCTAGCCGACTGTAACGATCAAGTCGACGCCAATCGCGAGGGCTGATTCCTTCCGGCGGAGTCCTAATATCGTGATCATCATCCGTCAGGCAGTAAAGGCTCTTCGCCGGCAAAGTTCCTTGTTTTCCATTTGCAATGTCCGATGGTAAGCAAACTCCCGTCCCAACGACAGACACCTCCGAAAGGGACGCGTGAGAATCCGGCCCTGGTCTGAGGGTTGCATACGTGCCAGCCGCCTCCCCATCTCTGTTGCGCAACGGACCTACCACAAGGCAGCTGTTCTGACCTCCAAACGCGCTGTTGATTGAGATTGCAATCCCCTGCGTATAGGCCGTTTGTCGACCGAGAACGGTCACGATTTTATCGTCCCATTGGTCTACCTCGATGCCCGCCGCGTTCGGACTCCCGGGAATAACTCCCCTTTCGATCGCCAGTATGGTCAAAATAACCTCCAATGCGCCAGCCGCGCCGAGCGTATGCCCCACGCTCCCTTTGCACCCGCTCACATAGAGAGGCCGGACCCTCGTGTCCGTGACGAGGGCAGCGGCGATCGCCTGTCTCTCCGCCATGTCATTCGCAGGAGTTCCCGTTCCGTGAACATTTACGTATCCAACCTCATCTGGAGAACAACCGGACTCAGCTAATGCTCGCTCTATCGTCGATGCCAGAACGCGACCGGACGGGTCGGGCGCAGTTGGATGATATGCGTCATTCGAAAGCCCGAAGCCGAACATTTCGACTCGGGGCATTCTCGCGCTAGTGTTTTCTCCGCCCTGCCCGATCAGTTCTCCGTTGCAAAGAACCAATGCCCCCGCACCTTCGCCTAGTGAAAGTCCTTCCGGTCTCGCCAGCGGTGCGCATGGTCCCTGTGCGTACGCGCCGATCAACTCGAATCCCATCGCAGAATACTCCGTAAACTCATCGGCACCGCACACAAGTGCAAGTTCGACAATACCTTGGCGAATCCATTCAAAAGCCACACCACACGCCGTCGCGCCCGAGGTGCAAGCTGTGTTCACGGTGGCGCAGGGCCCGGCGAATCCGGTAACTCGCGCTAGGTTCTCGGCAATTCCGTGAAATGGATCCTTTCCAGGTTCTATTATGTATGGATTGAATACTTGGCCGCCCGATAGATCCCACTCCGTCCGAACGCCACCGGCAGTTCCCACTACTACGCCACAAGCTCGTGGATTGATATTTCGGAGTCCGGAACAGGATGAATACGCGCCATCCAACGCTTCTTGCGCCGCTTTACGTGCGTACTCGATCACGCGAGGACTGCTCGAAGAGTCTTCAACTCGCGCGCAAAATCGAGTTCCAGCATCTTTTGTCTTAGCCAGTCGTACGCCACTTTGGCTAGATAGCTGCGCGTTCCAAAATGGGAGAAGTCCGCTGCCAAAACAGGTCACCGCGCCCATGCCCGCGACGACTATGCAGCCAACTTCCTGATTGAGCGACCCCCTGTCCATGCGAAACCCCCTGCCGTCAAATCTAGGTACCGTGCAGACGCTCTTGATTGGAGATTTTACTACAATCGGCTAGTCGACATCATAAGCAACCACTCGGAGTCACCAGATTATCGCCGTCGCTCATGAGTTGACTGCCACGAGTTATGTCCAATCCGCGTAGGGCTCGGGTAAGCCAACTTCCTGTGACTTACGTTCCGCTTCCTGATTCCGCCTTCCTTTTACAGGGAGTCGGGGGCCCATGTCAGCGTTAGGAGTTCTTTGTCGTTGAGGGAACTATTTGTTGTGCCTCCTGCAACGCCTTTCGCGCATGATGTATGTGGGCTCTCACGGTGCCGGCATTCACATGAAGTAGTTGGGCTGCCTCCTCGGAGGTGTACTCCAGAATCGCGCACAAGATAATACATTCACGCTGTCTTTTAGGGAGTTGGCGGAGTGCACGGTCAAAGTCCACGCGTGTTTCTACGACCGATTCGACGCTCCGATCGATTCCCGCATCGATCATCCACGAGTCGACACGTCGACTCCGCCATCCCGCGCGAGCTAATCGAATGGCCGTTCGATACGTATATCCGATTGGATTGTTTCCGCTTGATACTCGATTCCAGCGCATGAATGTGCGAACCCATGCCTCCTGAGCGGCCTCCTCGGCCCTTGCTGCGGGAATGCCCTGGACACGAAGTGCCGTTACCACGCGGGGAAAACCAAGCGCGTACATACTGGCGAAACTTTCATCGACTGCAGTCGATTGAGTCAACCTGGACAGGACGGCACTCCAGAGGGCGATTCGTTCGATACGTTGTCGTTCAGCAATAGTGCACCTGAGCTACTGTAGCCATCAACTGATTCGGCTGGGCTCTTGCCTTCATGCGCCAGGACCGCGAGTCCGCCAATTGGTTCCATCGTGTCGGTCGATCCGTCCGCGAAGGATACGGTGACGCTAGCGACGTTTGGTCCAACTTCCACCGGTAAGACCACGAAGGGCGACCGTTCAGAGAGGCCCAGGGGGGTCTGAGCCACAGAGAATAACGTGGCTCCGGTTATATTGCTACAAGCTGGTATACCTTCAAGACTTCGTACCGCGCCGGCATTTGAGGCGGACAGGGTAACAAATCCACCCGTTATACCTGCGCGAATAGTTATACCGTTAATCTGTCTGACAAAGTAAGGATCGGGGTTCTGAGGAGGCACACTCTTGAAGGTTACTGCTTGGCTTGAACCCGTTGCGGTGCCGGCCTCAGTGCTCACTTCGGCGTCGCCATCGGCTGCCGCACCTACCACGAGTACTGACCAACCTTGTACCGGGGCCATTTGATCACGGGATTCACCGGAAGAGCTAAGGGCCGTCTCTGTCGTTTCCGAATTGCTGTCCACAATCGCCACATCCCCAATGAATCCCGCGTCCCCAAATTGAAAGGACTTCACTACAACTGATGGTTCTCCTGACGAGAATGTTACCGGGCTCACGCCTGTACGGTCGACGACGCCGTCGCTAGTGGACAGTTCGACCTCGAGAGAATTTGACGGAAGATTAGTCGCGACGGGCCGTTCTCCGTTACCCGGGCTTACTAGAGTTACCCCGCTCGCGAAATACGCTCTAATTTCGGTCCCAGCCGCTGTCGTGCGCGTAAAGGCCGGCGTCAAGGTCACTGATCCCGAATTGTCAGCCGGGACGGCCTTTGGAGCTTGTCTATCTACGGCACCCTTGTTTGCTGCAATCGCGGAGTTCGGAGAGCTAGACAAAGTTAGTCCGGCGAACATGGCAGCGACCACGCCGAGAATTGCGACGCCGCCCGCGGAGTAGGCGCTTCTGCGCCGCCGAAAGCGTGCCCGTCGGTATAGGTCAGCTGCATTGGCCTGCGGCGGAGCCAGGTGCTGTTCTATTAGCTCTCTGAGAGACACGAAGTCATGGTCCATACCCTATAGAGTCTCTAGGGGCCTCAACTGTTGAGTCGAATTCCACGAGGAGCGCTGGGACTCTTCGGGCCTTAGGCGAGGGGCGCGGAGGATACAGGCCACGACGTCACGACAAGCTCGGCGGCGGTGGCGCGCTCCAGGATGCGCCTACGGCTGCACCCTGATGAACTCCTCCGTCTTCCTCCCGGCCGGGCTCCGCCAGGCGCCGACACAGAAGGATGAGGCATCCGGGCAGCGGCGGGTCCTCGGAGGGGCCCGGGGTGGTCGAGCACTGGGTTTTGCGCCGAGTAGCGCCAGGCTGTCCGTGGCGGCACTCGAAGAACAGTTGCGGCAGGAGATATGGCAAACTCTTCGACGTCGGCGTGGCCAATGTGGACAGAGGTGGTCGACCACGTCCCCGACCGGGGGCTCAGCATTGGTCCTGGGCTTGCCCCGCACCTGGCGGAACAGGCCCGCATAGAAACGCTCAGGTAGCCGCTGAGATTCTCCGATTCGCCTGCCTGTCAATCGAAATGGCGTTCCAGGGAATCATTTCGAAGATCAGCAGAAACGAGTGAGCCCGGCACCTCAGTATCCGGCTCGGTTGACCGTGCATTACCGAGCGTCTAGCACTGCGCGTCCTTGGTCCACACTTGTTCGAGTTGCGCAACGATTTCGCCAATAGTTGTGCTACCAGTTACATCTCGGAGGAGATCGTCTGGCGCACGAAATCGGTATTCCTCTTCTATCGTGAATACCCACTCGATCAGAAGAAGGGAATCAGCATCGACAGACTCCACAGTTTCATGTTTGGAAGCCTCTTCTCCAAGAGCTTCCCACAAAAACCCTAGGCAGCAAGTTTCAAATCCACTGGTATTCCCCGTCGCGTCCATTAGCAAATCCTTACCCTGTGTCCTATACCGTTTGTTGGGACCGTATCAATTTATCTCTGGCAGCAATTGTTTTCACTTATCGAGAGGTGAGATGAATCAGGATCCCAGCAACACCCGCGGTCGTAAGAAGAACGCTCACTCGTGCTAAATTCGGCACGCTCGCCCCCCGAATCAATCGCCTAGGCACTGCCCATATCCGTGTCCCCCTAACTGTCTCGCGAAAAAGTACTTCTGACATCGTAACCCTGGTCAGTCCGTATACTCCCATGATCACTGCTCCTGATGCCACTGATCCAAATAGCACTATTATTATTGGCGCAATGTACCAAGCCGAGAAACGAATCCGTGTAGCGACCCCGGAGCCGAGCACAAGTCCTGTTGCTAAGCCCCAGAACTCCGGTGGCCGCGATGTCCAAGAACGAGGTGTTTCCTTGTTCCGTTGCGGTGGAAACCATCGAAATGACCGACCTGCCGCTTCCAGAACGAGGGCGAGAGCCAAAAATGTCACACCCCACCAATTTGAGGGTTTAACTACATTTTGCCACAGAGACGCGACACCGCCCAATAGTAACCCTGTAAGCAAGCCGCCGACCGTGCCAGACACCAGGTAAATTGCTATAACGAATCCGCTTGCACCAAGACTGCCACCCGCTGCTCGCTTTCTCTTATACATTATGCGACAGACCGCCGCATTATTGACCCCTCAGGGCAGGCCTTGTTGAATAACGGCCGTAGCAATCCCTGCGACTAATCCAAGGAGGAGCATCCACCTCTCACAATCTGCATGACTATACTGCTCAACATGCACCGAGACTTATACCACAGTTGCATGACGCCCCGTTTACGGAGTACCAATCTGAGCATAGGATATGCATGTGGTGATAACAACACTCCCAAGCGTGTTCACTAAAATTGCCCACGTCAAGGCAATCTCCGACCCGCTCCGTGCACCCCTTACTGCAGCAGTTATCATTGACGCTGCAGCAAGGACACTTGGGTGAGGGAGCACAGCAGTAAGGGGCGGCAAACGCCTCCTCAGACCCTGCGGCGACCGCGATACCCATCACCAGGGCGCCGATGGCCGCCATGGCTCCACGACGCCTGAATGCTCCAGGCGAAGTTGACTCTTGCTCAGGAGGTACGTCCGTTTCGTGTGTCAGCAACGCAGCTTCTTCAGATGAGCTTCTTTCCATCGCCGTTCTCCTCGTCCTATTGCGTCCAATGGCCGGTCATCAATCTCAGTGTCTACGAAGATTTCGAAGGGGTTGGGGATTTCGTTCCGGGGCCCCAGTGAACGGGACTACGCAAATCCCGGCCCGGCCCTCCGCGACGGCTCTCTTCATTCTTGAGCAGCAATCGTTCGAGATTTGAGAAGTTGGGCATCTCGGCCCAACCAGCGATTTGGCCATCTTGCACGGCCAGGGCAAAGGGGCTGACGTTGATCCCGATCTGGCGCACCAATTCGCTCGCGATTGGATCTTCGACGACAAATAGGTCGATTTCATCCAGCAACAGGTTAAGACGCTGTTTGTTGCCTCCTGATCCCGTTAGGAGACAAGTCGTGTTGGCCAAGATTTTTCGCGCTCTCAAGTTCTCGTTCCGAATTGCGTCTACAAAAGAGCGTGCCGCGTCGACACATCCACCACAAGTCGAGGACAAATGGAGGATCACCTGGTCCGTACCAGGCGTTGGCGCACCGCTCGGATGATTCTCACTAATGAACGCAAGCGCCTCGGGGGCAACGGGAGCCCTAATTAGTAGCTTCTCGCCGGTCTTCGGTGCGCGACCTGTCCGAATTGCAAAAAAGAGATCCGACATTTGGCGGCCAAGTCCGAGAATGCTCAACGACACCAGCATTAACCATGCGGCCAGTACGATATCCACCCAGCCCTGTAGCGACACATCCGTCCCCTTCTAGAATAGTGGAAGTTACCCGGTATTCACTGTGCCGTCTCCTCGTAGCCCGTAACCTTTGACGACAACCCGATCGGTGTACTTTCGCAATAGGAATGCACGAGTGAGAACTATTGCGCCCACAAACGATATCCCGAACAACACGAAGGCCGCACGACTGTAGATTGGTTCGTTGACACTAAGGGATAGTCGCAGCGACACTATAAGGAGGAATGCCATCATAAATAGAACACTCCTAAGGATGGTCGATGGCCCCAAATGCTTGTCCGTCTGTCCAAAACACCCACAGCCACTGCGGACACCGCGTACATATGACCGGACAAGGACAAGCACAAAACCCAAACTCAGAGTCAAACCGGGCAAGACTAGAATCATAGCGAGTGCTGTGTTGTCTACAATGTCGCTAATGAGCAGAAGAAAGCCGACGGCGAGCTCTCCAGTTGCTAGCGCAAAGAGAAATCGTCTCGGATTGTTAACCTTGACGTGATTTTCAAGCGCTGACGCAATGGCCCTGGGTTTGAGGAACTTCTCAAAAGACGCCCAAAAGAACGTCGCGGCCACGGCCCCAGTCAAAATCACCGCGAGATGCTCGCCGAACAATCTTCCTCCTGATCTTATTTGCAATCGCTACTGTTATGAAAGTCGAGCAACGAAGAAGGCCTTATTCCTGCCCTCACTGGGTGAATACTGAGTCCTAAGCAGGAGGGTATCACCGGGCTTGACCGAGGAGCGAGCAGTTACGGCCGCATAACCCGGGTATTTGTGTCGAATCGTCATAAAGTTCGCAGGGATGGTTACCTCGTGTCTGCCGCGCTCTGGGTTATTAACGCGGAGGACCCCGTTTTGATTCTGACTAACGAAGACGACGTACTCATCTGTACAGCGAGCCACCGCGATGGGTCGCCGGTTGTCGACGCTGTCGAACTCAACCATGACCCGATCACCTACGATGAGAGGCTTAGGCGGCGACGAGAGATCCGGCGCGCAAATGAAGTCGGGGGCAGACTTATCAAGAACTATAAGGGTGTGATCAATTGCCTCCACCGCCAATTTGTGGCCATGTGCTTCTATGACAGTCCCAACGACGACCTTTTGAGCGGCGTTACTTCGCTTGTTTGGGGCCGCGGCCCTATTTGGCGGACGACGAAGTGACCGAACAGCCGGAAGCGCAACCCCAGCTGCAGTCGCACTTTGCAGAAATTGTCGCCTTGACAGTATCGACGATTCTCTCGCCGAGCCACGGCTTGTCTTTGAGCGGAACTTCATTTCAGACCTCACACTGGCTGAGGTAACCCTAATTCGATCAGGACGCTGTCGGCATTGATGGGCTGAATAGTCGTTAGCTCGCTATACATTTTCGCTCTTATGGACTTTACGGGTAGCGAAAATAAGAGTCCCTGGAAGCCCATCTGCTGCGTTGAGGCGGCATGGGCCAAGGCAAGCACGTTATGCAACTCTGCATTCTGCGAACCCGACAGTGATCTCAAGTATTGTTGATTGCACCAGTAAAGGTAGGACCAGGCGATTTGGGTAAGTAGCTCGGGCGACACGGGTCTGTGGAATGGGACTGATGCTGCATATGCAAGTACGTCACCTCTCTCGTCGGTCGCTTGGATCGCAACACAACGATCGGGTGTGACACTCCCGAAATCAAAACCTGAACGAGTATCTATGGTTCCAAAAGGCCCCCAGTCGGTGTGGGCAGCCGCAAGAGCGGGGGAGCCAGCAACCTCTTCCGCACCACGCAGAACGCAGATGGGCGTTCCGTCAGGTAACGAACTGGGTAACTCGAGCTGTGGTCCATTCAAGAGGAATCCATCCCATCCGAGTGAACCCAGTGTCGGTGTCGGCTTGATTACGCCCATGCTGTCCCCCAGCTGGCTCCCGTTAACCGCCGTGTTCTTTGGCGGTAAGTTACTACAATCCACCGGCGGAGGCAAGGTTAACTTTCGTCGCAGAGCCTGGACTCCCGACGTCCAGCGGCTTCGACTATTGGATGGGCGCGGAGTTTTCCGAGCCTCTTTATTTCGCGCGATTCCAATAAGTCCCGAGAAGAAGTGCGAAACGTTTCCGCATTCAGCTGAGCCGCCGCGTTGCGCAGATTCAATTGAGGTGGTTCGTGCCGTGGTCACAGGGGCCCCATGTCCACGGCGTCTCCACCCGGGCCGTCTACGAGCTCGTCGGGGCCCTCGGGGCGGCCTCGGACATCAGCCGCAGCGAGGTGTCGAGGATCTTTGCCGGTGGTTCAGGCCTTCAAGGAGAGACGTCTCGACTACGTGGCCTTCCATCACGTGCACTTCGACGCCACCTGCCTCCACGTCCGGAGAACTACCAGGTCACTTCCAAGGCGGTTGTCATCGCCACCGGGGTGGCGGCCATCGGGCACAGAGAGATCTTGGGTATCTACGTCGGGGGACTCCGAGAACGAGGTCTTCTGACGGGAGTTCCTGCGCCTCATGAAGGCCCGGGGCCTCGACGGCGTGCGACTCGTCATCTCCGACCAGCACGCCGGATTCGTGTCCGCCATCAAGGGCTGCTTCCAGGGAGCGGCCCACCAGCGCTGTCGGGTGCGCTTTGCCCGCAACCTCAGGGCATGATCCCCAAAGGGACAGCAGTCCATGGAGTCGGCCGCCTTCAAGACCATCTTCGCCCAGGTGTCGCCACCGAGATCCACGCCCAACTCGAACAGGTCGAGAACATGCTCGAGGGCTGGTTCGAAAAGGCGGCCGGTCTCATGCGAGAGGCCAAAGGAGGAGGTCCTCGCACCGGCGTTAGACCTGGTCGACCAACCCGCGCGAACGCCTGAACAACGAATTGAATCGCTGGTGCCGCCTGGTCGGCAACTTCCCCAACGAAGCCTCCATCATCCGTCTCGGTGGAGTGCCGTGCTCCTCGACGTGCACGACGAGTAGGTGTCGACCGAACGGAAGTATTCTCCGAAGCCTCTAAAACGATGCTCTACAAGGTCGTGGCTAATAACGATGCGCCCGTCAGAGAGCTCACGCCCTCCGACTGATTGCCGCTAGGGATTGCGTACTCAATCCCTACCACTCGCGGGACAGGGCCCATCCGCTCTGTGACGCGCTCCGGACGAGCTCCGTCCTTAAACTCAAACGACATCGCAGGCCATAATCGGCGACAATCGCCCACATCGGGGACACCGCAGGTGTGCGAACCTAGCCGCATAGCGTGAGCTGTTTACCACCATCCGAACTACCTGCTGACCTGCGGGTTCATAAAACGTCGCCCGGGTGCCCGTTTCGCCACAGTATGGCCGCCTCTGATCATCCCAACTTCGCCGCTCTTCACGTCGTGCCGACAGAAGTCGCGGGCCTTCCCGGAGGGCGCGAGGTGACCAAACTTCTCGCTGACCTGGAGGCACGATATGTGGTAAGAGTTAGATTAAGTTGCTCCGCCCAGTCTCCACGTGAGGGATGCCGTGGAGTCGTTGCGACTGCGATCCTCAGTTGGCGAGAGCTGAAAGGGAAGAGTCGTTGATGAACGAGCCGATATTTATCTTGTCGCCACCGAGAAGTGGTTCCACCCTCCTTAGCTATCTCCTCAACTCATGTGAAGACATTTTCAACGTTGCGGAATCGAACTTCGTCGACGTACTGCTCGCGATGCAACGCGCTCAGACGATGACCAAAGGAGCCACGCAAGAGCACGTCTCAACTGGGTACAATAACCTGCCGTCCTCTGCCAATTTCGACATGGGATTCTCAGGACTCCTAAGGGATCTAGGCGATGCCTTCTATTCCAGACTTCTTCCGGATCACGCCGGGTACAGAATCTGTGACAAGTCCCTGAGCAATGTTCCGGGAGCGCATTTCCTTGCTCAAGTTTGGCCGGATGCCAAATTTCTCCTTCTCTTTAGACACTGTGCTGATGTGGTCGCGTCGGGGATTGCAACTGGCCCTTGGGGCGTCGGAGGATACGGCTTTGGACCTTATGTATCTGCCAATCCGTCGAATCTGGTCCTTGCTGTTTCTCGGTGCTGGCTGGACCGAATAGAATCGATGCAGATGTTCTATGACGAATATCACGACCGGGCGCTACCTGTTCGCTATGAGGACCTTGTGCGTGATTGCGGTCCGACGCTTGAGCGGATATGTGAGTTTCTTGAAACACGAGCGCCGACAGACCTAACACCAACCTTCTCACGACATAATCTCCGCAGCACGCCTCAAGACTATAAGTTCCGGTACACTCAGGAAGTATCAGATCGATCTATCGGACGAGGACTCGCGGTTCCCATGCAGAGGTTGGTCCCTCAACTCGTATTGCAGTCGGTTAACGACCGATTGACCTCCCTCGGCTACAGCGAAGTCTCTGATGATTGGGGTTCCTTTCAGAGAGTTCAGTCCGGCGACCTGCGCGAAGCCATCGTCGCAAGTGTGCTGCCTTCACTGCATATCGCCGACCAGACCCTGGAAGATGACAATCAAATACTAGTTCCTTCGCGGACGCCCCTTGGGAACTCCTCTAATCCCACAAGAATCGGAGCAGCACACGGAGATGCTGAGAGTGAACAGGCCCCAGAAAGCATCGAACTGATCCTCACCGAGAGTGGAGCAATCATCTGGCGAGGCTACCTTGATTTGCATGGACAACTCGTCGCGGATCGAGTCACTAATGATCCGTCGTTCAGCTTTGGAACGATTTACGAACGCGATAATCTAATAAGCGACAAAGTCATCGTAGCAGCGGAAACCTTGCTGGCGATAGCCAGTGGTTATGTATCTCTTGGTGAAGCAATTCAACGTGGTGAAGTTCGATACTTCCTTGCGGTGGGCGGCAACTTGCATCTGGCAGACCAATATCGTTTTACTACCGGTGTTGTCCGAATTCTTCAAGCAGCAACCGACAGTCTTTCGAAATCATTCACACTTGATGGCTCACTATTATCGGTTCCAGCACCATGACGCACCCTCGTTCTCCGCTAATCCTCATTCCGTCAGGCGCATTATCTGTTAGAACCCGCCTGGGACCGCACCGAGAACGACTGTGTCCGCTACCACTTAGAGACTTAGACCAGACGCGATGGAAGTAAGTCTCAGATCGGCCAGTTTTCAGGACGATCCCTATACAACTCTCGATACCTGGCGTTCCCGCCAGCCCGTCTTCAGCTTGGATCCGTTGCCGGGCTGGCTGGTTCTTTCTTATGATCATTTCGCAGAATCCTTATCAAGCCCCTTGCTTTCGACCGATCCTCGAATAACAGCTTTTGGCAACCCCGACACAGTACGCGAGAAGTTTCCGTTCCTCGGTTGGTTCTTAGAGGTATCCGGTCCATTTAGACATGACTCCACGTCTGGCCACCCACTAAAGCAATTTGCTCATAGCTTTTTTTCTGGAAACAGCAATAAGACACTGCTCAGTGTCGCTATCGAGAATTCATGCAATCTCGTATTCACCGGACTTGCCGAGGCTCCCCTCATTGATATTTACCGCGATTTGGGAATAAGAATTGCCAGTGCAACTATGAGCAACTTATTGGGTTTCGAAGATGGATCCTCGGAGCATCTGGCCAATCTATCGCTCTCCCTGTTACAACTACAAGCTCCGGCTCGAAATCCGCTGCGGGTTCTCGCAATCGATCGGGCGATAGCGGCAGCTCATAAGCTGTTCTCCAACGCCCTCGCCTGTTCTACAAATCAAACACCGCCGCTGATTTCGGCATTGGTTCGCATGCTCAATCACGAAGAAGTCGAGCGAGATGAGGTACTGCACTTTCTTGTGAGTCTCATTGCTGCGGGCATTGATACGGTCGCCAACAGTATTAGTTATGCCATCTTCAATACTCTTTCCATGGGTGCAACTCGAGACCTCTTGACGTGGACCTTTGAGAACCGCTGGAAGTGGGTTCGAGAGTATTTAAGGCTCCGGCCTTTTACAATCCTTATCCCTCGATACGCCAGGCAGAGTTGCCATCTCTTTGATATGTTTCCCGTCGAACGAGGCGATGTCGTCTGGTTATCCCCTGCTGCTGCGTTCCGTGATCCAGGGACCTTCCCGAGGCCCACGGAGTTTCTGCCCGAACGCGACCTGCGACGAGTTCCGCTATTCGGCGCCCATCCGCATCATTGTGTTGGAGCTGGTTTGGCCAAGTTGGAGACTACGATGGCTCTCTCCTCATTTTGTCAACGCTTCCCCTCCGTCAATCTTCAATCACATGGTCGAATCCTTTCGGATTTCTCGACGATACGGCTTGAGGGCACCTTGATCGCGCGTGCCTAAACCTTGCAGTTCTGTTAAGTCGGAGTACCTATTCCAAGGCTAACGTTACGACATGCGGGTGCAAAGAACAGGTGTGCTGGAACGTTTGATCCTCGGTCTGACACTCATGTTCTCCTCGATGTGTGTGGCGTGCAGCAACGATGTTGTCCACCAAGGCTTGGATCAGAGTAATAATACTAAACCAGCAAGTCTGGACGCCCGCGGTGCCGTCGCGAACATAAATGGTAACGCCTGCGGAGAAATTCAACAGGGTACCGGATTCGTCGTAGGCGCCCATATCCTCCTTACGGACGCTCATGTGATTCACGGCGAGACTCATCCGAGCATAATCATCGACTCCCATGTTCTCGTGGGAACCCCGATTTACTACAACACTTCACTTGATCTAGCCCTATTACGCACTAGTGTGACTTTTCCCCAACCCCTCCGCCTCGCCGAGGCCCTATACCAACGGGGCGTTCGAGGAACAATCCTCGGCTTTCCCTACAATCATCCGTTGACTGAAACTTCCGGGACTATTCTTGGGCTGCAATCCGAGCACCTCACTGGAGAGTCCAGGCGCACTTACCGTCTGGACGCCAAGATTGGTCCCGGCAATTCGGGCAGTCCATTCATCGTCAAGGGTGGACGTGTGGCCGGAATAGTTTTCGCATTCGTTCCCGGGACAGCGATCACTTATGCAATGCCATCCCTCACCCTTCGAACTGTCGTAAGGAAGGAGGGTGACACAACTGCTCGAGTCTCGACGGGCAGCTGCGATCGGCAATAGGTTGCGCGCCTAATAGGCCAAGGCTTCTGACACCCGAACGCATCCCCAGTTTCTATCCGTTCCTCGCGGCCACGATCACGGGACTCCGGGCTGGTAGCACGGACAAGGCAAGCCGTATAGCGCTGGCACCATTGTTTGCGACCAACGCCATCCTGTGCCCCTGTGGTTGCAGAGCACCCCTGGTGGCCCGCCACGTTGATGGTGTGCGCGATCTCTGAAACCCGCGTTCTGTAATCACTGAAACCCGCGATCGGCGATCATCGAAACCCGCGCTCCGCGATCAGCGAAAGTCGCGTTGAGCTGACCTCCGGGTTCCTCCTGGCCG
>Ga0182024_10011956_pt1 | contig 17293 bp, 15 predicted proteins | sample P32metaG_FD_120480 | JGI IMG/M metagenome (GOLD analysis project Ga0182024, IMG submission 120480) | Permafrost microbial communities from Stordalen Mire, Sweden - P3-2 metaG (Illumina Assembly) | ecosystem: Environmental > Terrestrial > Soil > Wetlands > Permafrost | place: Sweden: Stordalen...
AGGCGGTGCGCGGCAGAGTCTTGCATGCCCTTCTCGCCTTCGCGCTGGCTACGACGGCTTATTCGCTGGTGTTGGCGACCCTTTCGCTCCACCAGGAACCGCGCGTCGTAGCCGACATCGGCGCGGCATCCATGTCGCTCTACGTGGTCATTGCCGCCATCATTCTCGGCGCGACGTCGCTACACCGTGAGATCGAATACAAGACGATCTTTCCGATTCTCGCGCGCCCTCTTCGCCGACACGAGTACCTGATCGGCAAGTACCTCGGGATGCTCGTGACCCTCACGGTCTTCCTGACGATCGACGGCAGCGTCGTGCTCGCACTTCTCGGCCTCGAGGCCGGACAGAAGGCGTCCTACATCGCGATCGCCTTCGCGCTTCTCCTCCTCTTGCTCGCGGGTGCGCTCGTGCGCGCGCGCTTCACGCGTGTCTTCGTCATCGTCCCCTGGTCCTTCGCGCTTTTCGCGTCGATGGCATTGCTGAGCCAGCCCGCGGGCGCCGAGCGCCAGCTCGTCGTGACCTCGATGATCCTCGCTCTGTGCGAGGTGTCCATCGTCTCGGCGGTTGCCACGCTCTTCGCGTCCTTTTCTTCTCCGGCGCTCACTGCGGTCTTTACCCTCGGCGTCTTCCTCGTCGGTCGATCGACCGACACGCTGGCCAAACTCCCGACGCACCTCTTCGGAGAGACCGTACGAGACGTCGCGCGCGGCATGGCGCACGTCTTCCCGAATTTGCAGATCTTCGTTCCGCCGCGCCCGCTCCTTCTCGGGGAAGTCAGCGACGTGTCGCTGCCGAGATTCATCGTCACGGCTGCGTCTTACGCGGTCTTCTACGTCGGTACTCTGCTCGTCGTGGCAGCGCTGGCCTTTCGAAAGAGAGATTTCCAATGAGCCGATCGCTCCTCAAGGCGCTCGCCGTGGGCGCCGCCTCCTTGTTGGCGCTCCTCGGCGTGGCGGAGGCACGCGCATGGTCGGCCGGCACCGTCGCCATGGAAGAAAGCAACCTCGCACTGGCGCGCGGCGACCTGAAGCATGCCATCACGGGGGCGCGCGCGGCCGCGGAAGCTGCCGTACCGTTCTCGCCCTACCCCGACGAGGGCTACGCCCGCCTCGCTTCGATCGCGCGAGCCGCGGAGCAAAAGGGGGATCCCGACCTCGCGAGCTTCGCATGGCGCGCCATGCGAACGGCGGCAACCGCGACGCTCCCGGCGACAGCCGCCCAAGGCCGCGTCGCCGAAGCCAACGACGGCATCCTCCGCCTTGCGCACGCCCCTCTCGCGACCTCGGCCGCGACCGGACTCGCGACGCGCGGCGCGGACGAGTCGGTCGTCCGCGCTGAGCTCGCGAGCGACGAGACTCCGTCTCCGTCGCTGCCTCTCTTGAGCGCATGCGCCGCGTTGGCCGTTGCGGCGACTCTTGCCTCTGCCGCGCGCGCGCTCCGCAACCGAGTGCCCGTGGCATGATGCGGCCATGGCACACGTCCCGGTAGACGAGGGCAAGGTCGCCACGTGTCGGGAAATCGCCGGCGAGATCGCCGACGACGTTCAGCGATACATCGACGCGCACACGAGCGTCGGGGTAGAGCGGACCATCGTCCGCGCGTACGGCGTCGAGGGAGTGGACGAGCAGGGGGTGCCCCTCGTGAACAGTCTCGTCGAGCGGATCCACTCCACGCGGTCGCTCGGGCGAGGCGTGAGCTTCTATCTCGGCCGTGAACTTTTCCGGGGCGCATCGGGAATACAAGAAGCGGCGGAACGCCTGGCCTTCGCGCCCGAGATCGATTTGTCGCTAGACGGCGTCTCGCCCGAGCAGGCGACGGGCGCTCTCGAACGACACACGACGGACGCGCTGGCGCGCATCGACCTCGCTCGAACGGAACGCCTCGCGACCAAGGCACGCACCGGCCCGGGCCCTTCGCCCCTCAAATACGTCATCGTCGCGACGGGCAATATCTACGACGACGCGATTCAAGCAAAGGCGGCCGCGCATGCCGGCGCAGATATCGTCGCGGTCATTCGAGCGACCGCGCAATCGCTCCTCGACTACGTTCCTCACGGCGCGACGACCGAGGGTTACGGCGGCACGTTTGCGACGCAAGAGAATTTCCGGATCATCCGGAGGGCTACGGACGAAGCGAGCCAGCTCTACCATCGCTACATTCATCAGACGAACTACTCGTCGGGGCTCTGCATGGCAGAGATTGCGTGGATGGGCGCGGTCGAGCGCCTCGACATGCTGCTCAATGACGCGATGTACGGGATCCTCTTCCGAGACATCAATATGTGCCGCACGTTCGTCGACCAGTACGTGTCGCGAAGATTCATCGCGCGCTCCGGCATGATCATCAATACGGGGGAAGACAATTATCTCACCACCGCCGACGCCGTGGAGAAGGCGCACACCGTCCTGGCAAGTCAGTTCATCAACGAGGCCTTCGCCCTCCGCGCAGGGCTGCGAGAAGAGCAGATGGGGCTCGGCCATGCGTACGAGATCGACCCTTGGCTCGAAGACAGCTTTCTCATGGAGCTCGCCCAGGCGCAGCTCGTTCGCCAGATCTTCCCGCGCCATCCCATCAAGTGGATGCCGCCCACGAAGCACAAGACCGGCGACATCTTCTTCGCGCATGTGCACGACGCGATGTTCGACCTCGTCGGCATCGCGACGGGCCAGTCGATCGAGCTTCTCGGCATGTTCAGCGAGGCGGTTCACAACCCGCTCCTCATGGATCGCTATTTATCGCTGAAGGCGACGCGCTACGTATTCACGGCCTGCAAGCATCTCGGCGACGAGATCACTTTCAAGCCCGACGGCCGGATCGCGTCGCGGGCGCGAGCGGTGCTCGACGAGACCCTCGATCTGCTCGTACTAGTGCGGCGCGATACGATCTGGGAATCGATTGCCACGGGCGCATTCGCGGACGTCAAGCGCACGCGGACGGGCGGTAGGGGCTACGCGGGAGTCGTCGAACGCGAGCGAGAATATGTAAATCCCATTCTGGACGCCCTCGAAGATAGGTAAGATCCCAACGAGGTCGAGGTTCCACGGTGAGAGACGAGAATTCGCGGTTGCGTGCGGTCGCTTGGATACTGCTCAGCGGGTGGATGGTGGGCTGTGGTGGCAGCTCGGGGGATGCCGGCGGGAACGTCCCCGACACCGGGCGCGCGGCCGACGGTGAAGGCGCGCTCGAGGCTGGGCGAACGGCGGAGGGCGGCGGTGCTTCTGAAGCCGGCGATGCCGGTACAACCCTCGTCACAGATGGCAGCTCGGATGGGACCGGCGTGGACGGTCCCGGCACGCCGGCGGCGCTCAGTCCGACGGTCGCGCCCGGCGGCAACTTCGACCTCTCGGTCTGGGAGCTCCAGCTTCCGACCGGTTCGCCCGGTGCCCCGACAACCATCGCCCCCGCCGCGCTCGAGGGGCCGAACGGCTTCCAGAACGCCGACTTCTTCACGGACACCAAAGATGGGGCGATGACCTTCTTCGATCCAGAAAATGGGGTCACCACGGCGAACTCCGACTATCCCCGCTCCGAGCTGCGCGAAATGAACGCCGATGGGACGGTCGCAAACTGGGCCGTCGCGGGCACCAACACGCTTTCGGCAACCCTAGCGGTGGTGCAGGTGCCGGACCACGTCTGCGTCGGGCAGATTCACCTCGGCACCGCGATCGAGGCCGGGCTGGCTGCGTCGACGAAGCCTCTGCTCGAGCTCTACTATCATTCGAGCGGAGTCATCGAGCTCGGCATCGAGGACTCTCCCGCGGGTACCCAAACTTTGCACACGATTGCGACTGTGCCGCTGGGCACCAAGTTCAGCTACACGATCCAGCTGACGGGCGCCGGAACCATCATGCTCGTCCTCGACGGTACGTCGTCCACCTTCACGATGCCCGCAAGCTTCGACGGCTACGGCATGTACTTCAAAGCTGGCGACTACGATCAGACCGCCGACGCCGACGCGGGCGCCGCGGTCGGCGCCACCGTGAAGTTCTACGCGCTGAACGTGTCGCACTGACTCAGCAAATACGGTCGTCGTAAGGACCACGCGCGCTCTGCGCGGTATGCTGATGGACCGCGGCCATGCATCCGACTTCTCCTATCAAACCCTTGCGCGCATACGGAGACCGCGAAGGGGACGGCATGGTCCAGATGTCCTTCGTCCTGCAAATTCCCCCGTCGGGGCGTGCGCGAGAGGCGGCCAAGCGCTTCTCGGAGCTTCATGGCTTGCGCGAACCCATCGTGGCGACGATGGAAGAGTGCGCCGACGGATTTTCGTATTTCGTAGTCTATGGCCATTCGAAACACGCGATCGACGTCTCCGAGATCGAAGTCCCGGAGATCCGGACCGAAGCCCTCTCGCGCGAGGACATCGAGCACCGGATCGCGACTCGGCTCGGGCGCAAGATCGTCGTGGTCGGCGCCTGCACGGGCTCCGACGCGCACACGGTCGGAATCGACGCCATCCTGAACTACAAAGGCTATGCAGGCGACAAGGGGCTCGAGAGCTACAAAGGCTTCGAAGCCTACAACTTGGGTGCACAGGTCGAGAACGAGCAACTGGCGGCACGCGCTCTCGCGCTTCATGCCGACGCCGTCCTCGTGAGCCAAGTGATTACTCAGCGCAATTGCCACAAGGACAACGGCGCCGCTCTGATCGCCCTCGCGAATCGCGAGGGATGGCGGGACAAGGTCATCCTGCTCTTCGGAGGGCCGCGGATCGACCACAAGCTCGCTCGCGAGCTCGGATTCGATGCCGGATTCGGCCCCGGCACAAAACCCTCCGACGTCGCCTCCTACCTCGTCGAGCAACTTTGCGGCGCGAGCGCTCCGAAACCTACGGAATGACCCAGGTGAATCCGGCCCGAATCTCGCTGACGTTTTGCCCCCCGACGAGCGCCTCACGCATGGCGGCGTCGACGGCGACTTTGGCGTTTAGGGTCCAGATGGCGCCCACGAGCCCCGAATAGGTCTGAGCGCCGCCAAATTCGTGCTCAAGGAAGAATTCGGCGACAGGCCTCACCGTATACGTCGAAGCCGGAGGCTCCAGAATCACCCCGCCAAACAGGTCGAAGTCGTACGTCGATCGCAGAATCTGCCCCTCGACGTTCCAGTGGACGATGAGCGAGCGTGCGAGGCACGTCGAGACGATGCCTCCCGCGTAGCCCCCAAAACCCTTCGCGTCGTTTATCGTAGGCAAGAGCGGCCCCACCTCGGTCGCGATACTAGGTCCCAGCTTCTCTTGAAGGCACCCTTCGCGAAGTACGCTCTTCACGAACACCGACGTATCCGTGAACCTGTTGGGTGCCCGAGGCGTCGCGTTGTCGAGCGCTGCAAAGTCGAACCCTTCGAGGACGAGCTCGAACCGCTCTGCGAAGCCGAAGTTCAGGACGCCGCCCGTCACGAAGTCGTGCGAAGCGCCCATTCGGTAATAGCCGACGGGCCCTAACTCGAACTCCAGTGCATGGAGCTCCGCGACGTCCGCGTCGGTTCCGTCAAAGGGGCGGTACGCCTTCGCCACGTGGGGCCATAACGCGATCAGCAGCAAGCAGGCGGACGCGACCGCGCGCACGAGCCGCACCCTAGCACCTTCCCAAGGACGACCCAGTTCCGCATGGTAACGTCGGCTCGTGGCCCGCCCCTTCGACGTGCTGAGCGAACTTCGTATTGCGGATCTCACTACCTTCCTCGCGGTCCGACGGTCAGGGTCGGTGACGGGCGCAGCGCGGGTGCTGGGAGTTACTCCCTCGCAGGTCAGCAAGGCGATTTCGCGTCTAGAGACCGTCCTGGGCGTGCGGCTCTTCTCGCGAGGCTCGCGCGGGGTCGCGTTGAGCGAACAAGCGCGCGCGATTTTGCCTCACATCGAGGCGGCCGTCACGAGCCTCCTCCTGCTCGGGAGGAACGAATCTCCCAGCATCTCCGAGCTGACGGTCGCGGCTCCGTCCTATCTCATCGCGGCTTTCTTGCCCGCCGTTGCGTCCGCGCTCCCTCAGCTGCGGGTGCGCGGAATCGAGTTGGCCCCTTCCCTCGTGCAAACCTACGCATCGGAGAACTTCTTCGAGATGGCGATCCTCCCGCGATCGGCCGACCGGATGCCCACGACGTGGGTCAGCGTAAAAGTAGGGGACCTGCGATCCGGGCTCTTCGCGACTCCCGACTTGGCGCGCCGCCTCGCGCCTCTCCCCGCCTCGGTAAACAAACTACGCTCCGTGCCATTCGTGACCCCCATCTACAACGCCGACGGTCGCTACCTTCCCGCCGACGATGACTGTCCGCTCGTTCTCGCCGAGCGCAGGAGAGGCCATTCCGCCCAGACGTTCGGCAGCGCTCTCGAACTCGCCGCGCGTACGCACCAGCTCGCCTTCGGCCCGACGATCGCGGCGCGACGGTTGCTTACTTCGGGCTCTCTCGTCGAGGTTCCCGTCCGCGGTTGGTCGGTGAGCGAGCCGCTTTACATCTCATGCAACGCCGATCGCATGATGGCAAAGGTACAGACGGCCGTGCTCAACGCGATGCGCGAAGAATGCAGCGCCGCATCTCCCTAGGAACGGCTACGAGGCCCAGCCGCCACCCGTACGAACTCGCAAGTCACGTGCCGCGACGGTCGCGGCTCCGAGAAGCGCGGCGCGTTCATTGAGAATGGCGTAGACGGGGATCTTTCCGAGCAGTCCTTGCATCGGAGCCTTTCGGCAAAACGCAGCATGGAACGGTCCGCTCGTGAGCGGCACACGTGCGCCGGAAACCATGTTGCCCGCCAGGTATACGCCCCCGGTAGCTCGAAGCGTCAGGGCCAGATTGCCCGCCGCCGATCCGTAGATGGACAGAAACACGTCGAGAGCCTGCCGGCACACCGCGTCCGTCCCGGCGACGGCCGCGCGCGCGATCACGATCGCGGCCTCCTCCTCACGCATCGCGCGAGTGAGCGCGGCTGGCTCCGCCTTGGCGCCTTGGCTGCGAAGGTAGCGATAGATGAGGTCGAGTCCGGAGCTCGACAAGAGGAGCTCGACGGTGACCCGAGCCACTTGCGCGGACAAATGCGTCGCAAGACGAAGCTCTTCCTCGTTGCTGGGAGCAAAGTCCGCGTGCCCGCCTTCGCTCACGAACGAACGGTGCTCCGTTCCATTCCAGTAGAGCCCCGCGATGCCCGGACATGCGCCGGCAGAAATCACGACCTGATTGCCGTACTCCGAAGTGTCGCCCCGAGACACGACGAGCAAGTCCTCTTGCACGAGCGTTTGAATCGCATGCGCGACGGCCTCGACTTCGTTCAAGACGGTCACTTTGTCGATTCCAAGCTCGGAGGCGACAGACTCCGCCTCGACCGGCCAGGGCAAGTTCGCGGCGAGGCAGACGCCCTCGTGAACCGGACCCGCGACGACGAAAGACGCGACCCGAATGTGGGGCGGCCGGTACTTGTTGAGAAATCGGTGAACGAGGGGACCTAGACCCGCGAACCCTTGATTCGGAGTTTTCTCTTCGATGACCACGACGGGACGCCCAATGTCGAGGCCGCAAAGCGCCAGTCGGGTCTCGGTAGGCCCGATCTCGCCCGCCACGATCACTCCGATGCTCTTCGTCACGAGGCTCCTCCAGGCGGGGTCTCACCGCACCACGATCGTCCACACTAGCGTGTCTCGGCGCACACGTGTCGCTTCACCTTCCTCCTTTCGACGCGATCCTGACCACGGCAATTGTTCGATGAAAGCATCACGAACCCCGCCTTCTCCCAAAACCGGCACGCCCGCTGCAACCACCACCGCGTCATGCGATGCGGGAGGCCACGATGCAGATTCTAGGGTCACTTGGAGCGTTCTTGCGGAAAAGCGGCGTATTGGCTCGAGCCGCGGCTTGGGCAACATTGCTCGGCATACTCGAGACCGTGGGGTCGGAGCGCGGACGGCGAGCTCTGGCATTCGTAGCGCTCATCGGAGCCACGGGGGGCGTCGTCGCGCTGAGACCCCTTCGGTCGATTTTGCCGGGCGAAGTCGGCGTGCGTACCAACCGCCTGACGGGTAGCATGTCGACGCTCCGAGAGGGGTGGGCGTGGAACCTTCCGGTTATCCATGATCTCCGATTGTTCCCCCTCCGCGACCAGATCTATAGGCCCCAGCGAAGCGCGCACGCAGACGGCGAAACGCCGTTCCAAACGATCGAAGGACTGTCGATAGGCGTCGACGTAGCCGTACGCTACGCGCTCGATCCGGCACGGGTGGTGACCGTGGCCGAAGAGCTGCCCGCGGATGTCGGCCGCGAGCTCGTCGAACCGATCGTGGATGGAGTGCTCCACCGGACGTTCGCCAAGAACACGGTGCGCGAGATCTTTTCCACCAAGCGGGCCGAGATCCAGAAGCAGATCGAGGACGAACTCCGACCCGCGCTCCTCCCCGACGGGATCCTGGTCCGCGCGGTCTTCCTCGGGAACGTCGACTTGCCGCACGAGTACCGTAGCGGACTCGAGTCGCTTCTTTCCGAGGAGCTGTCCTCGGAAAAAATGCAATACACGCTCCAGCTCAAGGACGAACAGGTCAAAGAAGCGTCCCTCGAAGCCGACGCCGAGAAGGTCAGGCGAGAGAAGGCGGCTGAGGCCGCGGGGCTCGAAGAGATCATCGCGGCCCGCTCGCGCGAAGAGGCGATGAAGCATGTTCTCCCGTTCAAAGAGAAGGAGATCCAGCAGAGGCGACTCGAGGCGGAAGCCTCCAAGGTCGCGCGCGTAAAACAAGCCGAGGGGGAGGCCGACGCCCGAAGAATCGAGGCATCGGGCGAAGCCGACTCGCGCCGGAAGCTCGCAGAAGCCGAGGCGTTCCGGATCGACGCAACCGGAAAGGCGCAATCGGCGCAGCTCGAACGAGATTCGGCTCTCATCGCAAAGAACCCCCTTCTCATCCAGAAGACGGTCGCCGATAAGTTATCGGACAAGATTCAGGTGATCATCGCACCGCCGCAAGCAGGCGGATTCTTCGCCGGTGGGCTGCTCGGCCAGCAGGTCGCGGCGCACACGGACGGAACGAATGCCGTTACGCCGGCGCTGGGCAAGAGCGGGGCGGAGTAGTCGATGTTCCTCCCCGCCCTCGCCATTACAGTGGCGCTCGTCGTCCAGGACCACGCGCCGCTGCGCGCGACCGCGCACGACGCTGCGCCACGCCAGACTGCTCTCACGCTCGGCGACTGGCTCGAAGTCCGTGGCGAACGGCAAGGCTATCTCCAGGTTTATGATCATCGCCGAGAACGTCCCGGATACGTGCGCCCCGCCGCGGTACGCAGCTATGCCGTGGACGAGGACTCTGCTCCGAAGCTGGCTACGATCGTCGACTATCTCAAGGACGGCCTTGGGGAGGAGTCCCTCGGCATCGGCTACGTTGCACTTTACTTGCGGGCGGCGCCGCCGCAGCGCATCGGCGCCGACGTCTTCGACGCACTCGGAACGATGGCCGAGCGGCTCGCGCGGCGTGCCTCCGTACACGTGAGGAAGGCAGGTGACGGATCTCTCGCCCAGCAGCTCGAAGTCGCAGGGAGCTACGGCGTACGGTTCGTCAGCTTCGAGCAAGAGGGGCAGACACGCTTCTGCTACGACGGTGAAGCGTTCCGACGCGTTCTGGCCATGGGTGGGACCGCGTCCGCCCGCGCACGTGCCGCGCTCGCGCTGACCGATCCGGACTGCGTCGATCCGGCACTTGGACCGACCGCGGCGCTGACTCTTGCTACGTGGCGCGCAGGCGTCCTCGAAGGGGTCGACCCGAGTGCGCTCGGCCCAGACGTTCCGGCACGCGAGAGCGCTCGGCTCCGCCTGCGCCGGTCGATGGTGCAGGCGGAGCTCGCGTACTATGCCGCGCGCACGGGCGATCTGCTGCTCGCCAAGCAAGCAAGCGCCTCGGCGAAGCGTGATCTTCAACTTGCCGACCGGTCGGCGCTGGCGGACGAAGATCTTATTACGTACGAAGAAACGGCACTTCATGCCGCCTCGGTGCGCCGGGCCGACGATCAAGCCATTGCGACAGCCCGCTCCGCCAACTTGACCATCGAGCTCGCGGCGGGCTCGCCCGGGCAGACCTGTGCACGATTGAAGACGTCGGCCGCGCCGCAAGCAGCACCCTTCGAGCACTGCACCTACGGCGTCGTGTGGCCGTCCTCGATCCGTATCGCGCCGCATGACGCCGCCGTGGCCATCGTGGTGCAGCCGCTCGCCGGATGGAGCGAACTCCTCGTCCTGCACCCGAAACAGGGACGATGGGTCGCCGACACCGTCACGCCGGCAGCCATCGATCCGGAACTCGGCTACGTGGAGCTGGCCGGGTTCTCACCGGACGGCGCGCGTCTCCTGCTCGTGAGGGAGTCGCGCGCCACGGGTCCACTTGGCTCGGCCCATACGACCGCGCCGGCGATACGGAAGAGTTTTCAGATGATCACTACGGACGATTTGAGCGTCGAAAAGGCGTCCACCACGCTCGCAAACTTCCCTACGTTCCGACGGTGGCAGGCGCCCGATTGGGACCCGGGGACCCTCGCGTTGCGATGAGAGGGCCCGCGGCAAGACTGCCGGCCACCTTTGCCTTGAGACTCAACGTCCGAGCACCGCCTTGACCCTGGCTCGCTCGCTCTGGAGGATTTCGACAGCCCGGCCGAGACCGAGTTCCGCCGCCACCGCCCGCAGAAGGTCATCGGCCGACGACCCCGAACTCTTCGCTGCGATCGGCAACACGGCAGACTTCACCGCCGGCACCGGCGCCGCTCCCTTCGCCGGCAGCTTCTTTGCCTGCGCAGTCGGCTTCGAGCGGGACTGGACCTTATACACATAGGTCGTGTCGAGCTTGATGCCTGCCGCCTTCGCGCTCTCGACCACCTGCTTGGCCGGCGTGTTGAGAGGGAAGCGACGCACGAATTCGCTCTTCGTCGAGGGTGCCCCCGCCACGACCTTTGCGGCAACCGGAGCCTTCGGGGCAGCCGGCAGAGGACTATTCGACGGCGTCTTCGTGGGAACGGCGTGCAAACGCCTGACGCGATGGACGTTGTTTTCGCTGGTCTCGATGCCGCGCGCTTTCGCCCTCGCGAGCACCTCCTTAGCCGGCAAACTCTTTGGGAGGGTGAGAATGAATTTCGTCGTTTTGGAGATCGGTCGTGCCATGGGGGCGGACATTACGCGATTCTCCACCACTCTTCCAAACTTCCAACATGGTCCAGCGCAGCCGTGGACGGTTCATGGAACGGTGTCGAGGCGGAAGCCACGGGCCTCGACCGCCCCCTGAAGGTCAACACCGTCAAGCGACGAACCCATTCGCTCTTTCGTCAGGGCTGCTACTGGTACATGTGCCTGCTCACCATGCGGGAGGCGTGATTCCATCCACTGATGCTTGCCTTTCGACCGGATCGTTCGCGAACACGCGGTCTTCCGCGAGACCTTCGGCGTGCTGTGTCCAGGCGACGAGTCGAGCGCTGTGGGGCAATCAGTTGCATCCGCAACCGCTTCCATCGAGCGGGCCGCCTCTGGTCGCCCCCCTCATTTTTCCATGCGTTCATCGCCGCAACCGCCTGTGGGTAGTAGCCTGCCCCGCCGATGGGCATGTCACCCCCGTACCACGAGAGTACGATACCTCCTCGCTCGTGAACGCGGAGTTCACGCCATCGATGAAACCCTCGGTAACAAGCTACGAATATGCGCTACCCGCCGTACCCATTTCGACATGACACGCAGGACACATACCGACGGATTTCGTGCTCAAGTAAGTAAGTAACGTAAATGTATTCCCACGTCGGCGCGCGGCCGCCGTCCTTCAGGCCTCCGGCTCCGGCATCCGCCGCCCGGCGCAATAAGAGACTATGAAACGGGGGTTATAGTCCGTAGAAGCATGGGGTTATCGTCGAGCGAGGCTCACGGATAACCACACGTCAACCCCCGGGCGCCCGATTCGCTCTGCGCCGTTCGCGCCAATCACGACACACCCGCAGCGATCGTGGAACTCGAGCGATGCGCGCGCCGCAACCAGCTTCTCGGCCGTGAGGTCGCCCTCCGCTCCGCCTCGTGCGGTGAGATAGACGGTCAAAGGAAGCGAGAGACGCGCTCCTCCCGTCCACCCCTCAGCCGCCAAGAAACCCATCGACGCCGCGGTAGGCGCATCCGTCAATGCGCGGGCGAGCACAGGATCGACGCCTTCCCTGACCGCGACGGTTACACCGAGGTTCAGCGAAGTCGCCGGCCCGACCCGCAGGCGCGCGGCCACGGCGTGGCCGAGCGTATTGGCGCCGAAAACGTGGCCGCCTTCGGCGCCCAAGCTCAACCAAGGAAGACTTGCGGCACCTCTCCAGCGAGCGACGGGAGAGGCGCTCAGCTCGTTGCCGCCCACGGCCCCTGCCGCGGCGCGAAGCTCGACGCCCTCGCGCGCTGCCCAGTGGCCGAGCGCCGTCTCGACCCCACCATCCGCGATCCACGCAAGCCCCGCAAGCCCAGCGGGACTCGGAGCGTCCCCGAGAGGCATCGTTGCCCCGTGCGCGCTTGCACCAGAAGCCATCGACGACCCGTCTTCTGCCGCGAGCGCCCCTACCTCGACCCGTGGCACGATGCGGTGACGCCACGGGTCCTCGGGATCGCTGGAATCGAACGCGCGGACGAGCGGTAAGGCCATCTCGGCGCGCGTCGCAAGCACGCCGTCGTACGTTCCGCTCGTCCCGGATGCCGCAATGTCGCCGCCTCCACGAATCGACCACGATATGCGCACAGGACCCGCCCGCGTGGCCAGGAGCGCCCCCGAGCCTGCCCTCGCGAAGCTCGTGGTCGCGAATGTCGAACCTGCCAGCGCCCCGCCCTCGACCCGTGCGTCGTACGCGCCCGCATCGCCCAATGTACCGCTTCGCCGGGCGCTGGCGACAGGGCCCGCCGCGCCGAGCTCCGCGATGGCATCGCCTCTCACGTTCGTTGCCCGAACGCCGCTCGACACGGTCCAACCGCCGTCGCGGAGCGTCGCTTCCCCGGAGACGCGGTCGAAGATACGTGACGCGGCGTCCAAGTCCGTCGTCGCGACAACGCCGCGTTGCCCCCGGAGAACATCCGCATCCCAGGCCACGCTGGGCTTCGTCGCGCTCGAAGGGTCGACGAGGGCGCCGCGTGCATCGACCCCGACGCCGTCACTCTGCAAATGATCCCACCGTACGGTCGTGACACTGTCGGGTGTCTTCAGGGTGCTCTCGGTCGCGACGCCCCCCTTGACGTAGGCTCCTGCGCGAACGTCGAGGCCGTTCTCGGCGTCTCCTTGCCTCCACGGCAGGTGCACGCCTTCGCCGAGGAACAATCCGTCCGCGCCGCGATAGGCGATCTCGGGCGGCAAAAGTCCCGCCTTGCCCGACGAGCGCAGCCAGAAGAACGGCAACCACAGCACGGGCACGCGAAAGATCTCCAGCCTCGGCTGGTCGAGGAGCAAGTCCCCGGGGGGTGCAACCGTCGCGCCCCGAAACGCGATCGCGAGGGGCTGGCCGAGACAAGGGCAGAACGCGATCCTCCCTTGCCCTCTCACGACGAGGCCTCGGCTCGAACGCGAGAGATGGAGCTCGCTCGCCGTCAGATGGAAAGGGTCCGAGTCGAGCTGTACATTGCCGCGGAGAGAAAGCTCCTGGGTCTGAGAGTCGAGGTCGATGAGATCCGCACCTACCTCGATTGGTTTCGGATCGGCCGAGGCACGACGCGCGCCCGTCGACACCGCGAAGAGCGCGCCCACAGACGCAACGAAGGCAGCTCGCCGGCGCACAAGGGTTCTGCGATGCCGAGAAACGGTGGGCTAGTTGGTCGCGGGAGGCGAGTTGGCGGGGCCAACTCCGGACGACGGACCGCGCCCGACGGATCGCCATTGGCCTCGTGAGGCATGCGGCGATGTCGGCGCGGACGCCGCCGTCGCACGAGGCGGGGAAGTAGAGTGAGCGCTTTCGATCGGATACGGTACGTCGTCGCCCCCTCCCGCCGGAAGGAAGCTGCCCTTCGGGAAGTCGATCCGCAGCGTTGCGGACCCGTCGTCCTCATTCACGATCTTCCACGCGGGCGCCGTATCGGCGCGAAGGTCGACGGAGAAGAGTAGGTCGCGACCCGAGGGCAGAAGCCGCGCGCGGATCACGGGCGTGTTGAAGTGCACGGTGACGAGGGCATTCTCATTGTTTCGATGCGCGACGCGCGCGCCTTTGAGTACGTATGTCAGAGTGCGCTGCGTCTTCTTCTCCTCGACTCCGACCAACTGGCTGATTTCGACAAATAGGCGCGAGCCCCCTTCCGGAAGCATCTCGAAGCCAGGCAGCGTCGCGATCGGTCCCGTATAGTGCGACCTGGCCGCACGAGCGCCGGGCCGCGACACAAGTGCAGGCGTGTGGGACGATAGCGCGGGCGGTTGAGCCGACACCGCGGGAGCGGACTGCGCCGCGGACACAGGAGTGGGCTCAGCCGCGGGTATCGGAGCGGAGACCTGCGCTGAAGCGGACGGTGCGGGGGGATCGGACTCCGGCTCTTCGACCTGGTCTGCTTGCGGAGAATTCGCGTGCGACGTTTGCGCCCTCGCAGGCGCGCAGTCCACCCCGCCCACGAACAAGCCCGTCAGAACCGCAAACGCACGAAGACGTGCCGCCATGGTCCAAGTAAAGCATGTATTCGGCTCGGGACTCAAATTGCCAAAGGCCGCGGACGGCCGGAAGCCGTTAGAAACGCATGTTCGACAGCTGGCGGATGGTTTCGTCGCGCGCTTCTTGAGCAGCCTTCTTCACCGAACCCTTGGGGGAGAGGCTGTCATAAATGGCATCGAGGTTGGCCGTGATATCGAAGAAGAAACGCGCGTTCGGGCTCCACCAGATATTGTCGCTCCCAAAGATCGACCGGTTTTGTCCCGTGAGCGTCAGCTCGTTCTGCGAGTTGTAGTAGCCGAGACCGAGCGACAGCTGATCAAAGACATCCCAGTTGACCGAAGCCACGAACCAGGTTGCCTGCCCGAACAGGACGTCGTCCGACGAGCGAGGGATGACTGCGCACTGGCCGCCGAGGAGTACGACACACTGGTTGCTCGGCGGGGCGTAGTGCCACTGGTTGATGTCATAGAGGTCCAGATCGAAGTCGACGCGCGGAGTAATCTGGAGCGACGCCTCCACTAGCAGGATGAGATCGTGGTCGACGAGCGTAGTCCCCGCAAGCTGGTCGCTAAGGAAGGACTGGCCGTCCGTGTCCTCGCGAATATATTGGAAGTCGGGGTTCGTCGGTGTCGTGGCGCGCGAGAACGGATGATTGTACCAAGCAAAGAGACGATAGTGGATATCGTCGAAATACGGCGCCGAAGCGTCGTGAATCGCTAGCTTTTGGAGGAAGCTCGCGAGCACGCCGGCCTGAACATAGATCCCTTCCCCCTGACTTTGCTTGGAGGTTGGCCAGAGGAAGCGCGGGCCACCGCTCAGCTTGATCGTCTTGCCCTTGTTTAGCCAACTCTCGTAGATCAACGTCGTCCGAAGGTCGCCAAAGTCGTCTTCTCGGTAGGCGGTCGTGGCGGCGCCCCCTCCCCCGGCGTCTCCAGGTCCGCTGTCGGAATTGGTGAACTCTTTGAAGTAGTCGAAACGCCCCGCGAGATAGAGGTGGTCGGTGAAGTAGTAGCGTGGCTGAAAGGAAAGCCACCATTCGTAGGTGGGCATGTAGCTGAGCGGCGCTTCTCCCACCCCGAGGGTCTGGGTCGAGATGCTCTGCTCGAGTAGGAACGTCGAGTTACGAAAAGGGTTCTTCGACGCCTTCCGCTTCTCCACTAAGCTGAAGGGTCCCGAAGAGTCGTTCGTCGAATCCGTCGCGACGGGGGGGGAGGTAGTCGCAGGAGGGGCGGGCGGAACGGGCGCCGAAACCGGGAGTGGCGTGGCAGAAAATGGCACCGGCGCTAGGGTGGAGTCCGTGGAGCCTGCGTCGGAACTCGTGGCGAGGGTGACCGGCGCGCCCGAGGACTCGGTGCCGACCGCGGGCGCGGAAGGCCCCGCGTCGGTCGGGGGCGTAAGAGCGGCGGCGGATGCTGCGTCCGGGGCGTTCTCTGCGATGTCGAAGAGGGGCGCTGGAGTGGCGGCGGAGGCCACTCCAGCAAACGCCGCGATCGCGCATCCAGCGCCAAGCGCCGCGATCGCCCTCATCCAGAGCAAACGGTGCCTCATACGATCCCGGCGACTCTCCGATCCCGACGAAACTGCGATTGAAGGAGACTCGGGACCGCACTCGATGTCAACGAAGCACGATTTCTGATCCGAAGACGCTCCCGCCGTAGGACGAGTGCGGCGCGGCAGATGGGCTGCCGGCGGCGTTGCGCACAGGGGTCTCCGCCTGGTAGGTCACGGCGATGGACCCGACCCTTCCCGCTACCGAGATTACCGCCCTCCTCGGGCGCGGTACCCAGTTCGAAGGAAAGCTCCACTTCGAAGGACGCGTCCGGATCGACGGCGAGTTCAAAGGGGAGATTCACAGCGACGACACGCTCATCATCGGCGACGGTGCAGAGGTGCACGCCGAGATCGACGTCGCAACGGTCATCGTGCGCGGAGGGATCGTCCACGGCAACGTGCGTGCAAAAGCCGCGATCGAGATTCACGCGCCCGGCAAGCTGCACGGCAATATCCACTCTCCGTCCGTCTTTATCGACCGCGGCGTCGAGTTTGAGGGGAGCTGTCGGATGGACGCCATGGACACGAAGGCGATCACGAAGGGCAGCGCGCCCGCTCCCGGGCCAGCACTTGCTTCGGCCGGCCGCGCCAGCGCTTAGGCTCGGGCATCGCTGCTCGCGTCTTGCCGTCGCAGCAGTCCTGACCGGGTGCTCCGTGTCGGCACCACGACCCCCCCCTCCGCGCCTCGTGCCGCCAGCCGAAGCAAGTGCAATGGCTAGCGTCCACGCGACCGATGCAAGCCCGGAGGCGCCCAGCCTCGAGACCCTCGCGGCACGGGCCGAGCAAGTTGGCCCGGGAATGCGTGAGGTCGCGCGCGGGGAGAGCCCGGTGCCGGCCTCGATCCCTATCCCAGAACTCGGTGCCGACGCCTGCATTCGCGCTCTGCTTGGAGCGAACTCGCCGGTCGTCGCCGCGCTAGTGACCGACGCCGGGAGCATCCTCGCGATCACTCGCGCCGAAGCGCTGGTCACCCTCGACGCTCGCGGTCCGGTATGTTTGCGAAAGGGGAATTCGGCTCGCATCGAAGTACAGGGGCAAGCCCCGCTCGTGCGCTACGTCTTGTGGATGACGCCCTAGCCCGGATTATTCACGAGCGTTCAATCGACGCGGGGTGCTAGGCGCGGCTGTTTTCTAGATTGATGTGGAATTTAGCCGGCGTCAC
>Ga0182024_10011957_pt1 | contig 17291 bp, 17 predicted proteins | sample P32metaG_FD_120480 | JGI IMG/M metagenome (GOLD analysis project Ga0182024, IMG submission 120480) | Permafrost microbial communities from Stordalen Mire, Sweden - P3-2 metaG (Illumina Assembly) | ecosystem: Environmental > Terrestrial > Soil > Wetlands > Permafrost | place: Sweden: Stordalen...
ACTGATCGCCTTCCGGGCGGAATTACTGATCGGCTTCAGCCCGGAATCGTGATCGGCTTCCCAGCGGAATCCCGATCGGCTTCGCGGCGGAATCGCGATCAGCTTCGACCGGATTCCTCAGTCACCCCGGTAAACGCGCTGGCGGATAACCGGCGAGCCCTCACCTTCGCGTGGCGGCTCAGCGGGTCCTTGGGCTTTGAGTAGTTGTTGATGACGACGCCAGGCTTTGCAGCCTCAGGAAGTTTTTCCGAAAGCCCGGTGCCCAGTGCGGCGACCGTACCCTTGGAGAATGCGACCTTGTAATCCTTGCCGTCGACGGTCTTCTCCACCGTCGCAGACCTGAGAACTCCGCTGCTCAGGCGAATCCCATTCAGCTCTCTGAGCGCTTTTTCAATGGCGCGTTTGCGTTCGTACATGTGGTTGTACTCGGCGTTCTTCAGGCCGAGGTCGTCGAACAGTTCCCTGGTGCGGCGTTCGTACCTGGTCTTGTCGTAAAGCATGAGGTCGATGTGCGAGTAAATCAGTTGCGCGATCTCGCTCTTCAGTTTGAAGAATTCCTCGATGCAAACCGGCTTGGTGTAGTTGAGCTGGAGATTGCTCAGCACGTGATCGTCAAACTTGAAATACCCCTGGGAGTTATTGACGGCTCCATCCTGGTGCCGCTCGACAACCCGCAGTTCTCCGAGCAGCGTGAACGGACGCCGATCGACGACCACGGCTCCCTGATTGGTTTGGTCGTAGTATGAATTGATCCACTCGATCGGGATCGTTCGCAGTTTGCGCAGCGACTTGGTGATGGCATGAATCACGTTCGTGCCCCAGCCCTTTTTCTTCAACATGCGCGCCAGCCCGCGACTCGAAAAGAACACCTGAGTGTCCGGCTTGCCGTTCTCCTCCCAAAGCTTGATGAGCACGTACAACATTTTCTGCTCCTCGGTGCTCAGCGTTCCGAGTTGGGTGTAGCCGACTTCGACACGAGAAACCACCCGGCCGCCGTCGAGCGCTGTGCCCTCGCGCTCCATGACTCGGAGTGCGGGCTTGTTCTTGGATTTCGCCGGTTGCCAGATGGCCGGCCACTTTTCGATGTTCAGTTCGGAGCGGATTTTCTCAACGGTACGGCTCCTCGCCGGAGATTTCGTCGCGGCCTTACCTGCGGCGCTTTCCGCCATCGACGTGGGTGGATTTTCGGTTGCTGGTTCTGGGTTCAAGGGTGCTGGTTTTAAGGATTAAGAGAAAACACACTCCCCTCTCTTCGTGTGGGTATCTAAAGATGTATCTAAGAATGTATTCCGCCGTTCGTTCTTCGTGCGCCCTGTTTTTCGGCGCTTGTTTACTCGGGTTCTTGCAGAAACAACGTATCACCAGCACCAGCGTGAACGTATCACTAGCACCAGTCGGACGTTTCATCAGCACCAGCAGAACGTATCACCAGCACCAGCAGAACGCATCATCAGCACCAGTCAAGAAATCGTCTCGCCGCGTGGGTATAAAACGAGGACGTATGAGCAGCACCAGGCTCACAGCCGACCGGCCAAGGTCTCTTCCTCGACCATGTGAGCGAGAATCCGCTGGGCTTCGAACTTGGCCAACTCGGCCAGGATACCCGGCGGCGGCGCGGGGGAGAAGGTCACGGTGCCGTCGATGATGTGGCCGGCGATGATGCCGCTCAGTCGGACAACTTGCTGAGTGTGTTTCGTGGTCGGGGTCATGCTGTGGGGGATTACGTGTGCGGGTATCGTAGCAAGAAATCGTATTCTTGGCGAGGCGTTGACAGGGGATAAGTTCGCCTGGGCCGGCACTTCTCTCGTAGCAACCTCGGCGCGCTTCGGCGAGAGAATGCCGGCCCCCATGAGATCCTCGCGGCCGAAAGCGCTGGTACGAATAAAGCTGGCTTACAGCTCCCATCACAGTAGCCGCTTGCTCTGCGGTTTTACCTGTCGTCCTTATTCGTACGGAGGGCGACAGTTAGCGATGGGGAAGTCTCCGGGGGCCAGCCCTGGTATTTTAGCAGGAGCACTTGACATGACCTTGTTGAAAACTCATCTCATCTGTATGCTTCACCTGCCAACAATCAAGGAGGTGCCATGCAAGACAACTGGGTAGACTTCAAGGCGGTCAAAGCCGCGGTGAGTATGCAGGCGGTGCTCGATCGCTATCAGATCAACTGGTTACGAAAGAAGAAAGACGAGCTGCAGGGGCGTTGTCCGATTCACCAGGGCGAAGGCGAAAATGCTTTTCACGTCCATCTGACCAAGAACGTGTTCAACTGTTTCTCGTGCAAGGCGCGCGGCAACGTGCTCGATTTCGTGGCCGCAATGGAAAAATGCAGCGTGCGCGATGCGGCACTGAAACTCCAAACCTGGTACTCGGTGACGCAACCAGCGGCGGCAGACGTGGCGAAAACGGAGCCGAGCGAGAGCGGGGTAGGGGAGTCGGATGTTAACAAGCCGCTGGCGTTCCAGCTCAAAGGCATCGACCACACGCATCCGTACCTGGCGGAGCGCGGCATCACCAAAGAGACAGCCGAGAGTTTCGGTGTCGGCTACTTTGGGGGAAAAGGCTCGATGCACGGGCGCATCGCGATTCCCATTCACAACGAGAGGGGAGAGCTGGTAGCCTACGCGGGCCGGGCGATCGACGGGAGTGAGCCGCGGTATAAGCTGCCGGTGGGATTTCACAAGGGACAGGTGCTGTACAATCTGCACCGCGTCAGCGGGCAAGAGGGGATCGTGGTCGAGGGGTTCTTCGACTGCATCAACGTTTCGCAGTCGCTCAATCGTTCGGTGGTAGCGCTGATGGGCAGTTCGCTATCGGAGCACCAGAAGCGTCTGCTTCTGCAACGGTTCAGCAAGGTCACGCTGCTGCTCGACGGGGATGCTGCCGGCAGGGAAGCGGCGGAAGCGATCACGGCGCGGCTGCTTCGGAAGGTTCACGTGCAAATCGTGGATGTGCCGGATGGCAAGCAACCCGACCAGTTGAGCGGCGATGAATTGAGCGCGCTACTCGGAAAATAAAACTCTCCGAACAGAGGAGTCATTCAATGGGCGGCTGGTGCAAACTGGCCGTCTTTCTGTTTGCGGTTCGCGCGTGTTAGGATCGCGTTGATGCCGATTGACCAAATTGTTTCTCTCCTTATAGCTGAGCGTGATCGCCTGGAGCGCGCGATTGAAGCTCTGCAAGATCCAACAAAGAGACGGGGACGCCCAGCAAAAACAGCTTCGTCCGCCGCTGCCGGGCCTTCGACACATGCGCCCGCAAAGAAAAAAGCCGCTTGGTCGGCGGCTAAAAGGAAGGCACAGGGTGAGCGGATGAAGGCTTATTGGGCGAAACGGAAAAATGCAGCGAAGAAATAGTAGGGCGAATCGGTCAAGACTCGCCCGTGTGATCCTATCCGCCGCGCTGACGGCGGAACTGCTCGATTACCTGGCTGAACGGTCCTGGCTTGAAGTGCAGATCCCGTTCCAAGGTTAGGCAGCCGGGTCCACGGATCGCTTCCATTTCGGAGAGGGCGAAGTAGCCCCACTCTTCCTCGTGCCCAATAGCGTACCCGAAAAATGGAAATTCGCCGTCTTCGTTCATACCCTCGGTGGCAAACCAGGTCCAGTTCGACCACGGGCAGAAAAACTTGGCGTGCACGGTCGGATCTTTGTTTTTTCCTGGCTGTAGAGCGGCGGCAATTGTGAGCGCAGTTCTGCCGTAAGCAGTTGCCTGTACTTCCTCCTATGGCGGTGGGTTCGGAGGAAGCGTGTGGCAAAAGCGTCAAGTCGACCAGACAAAAACGGAGTTGAGCGAGCGCCCGGCATGTGCGGAGCAGACGTGAACGCCGGCCGTTTGAACTTATTACAATCCTGTAAGTCTGGGTCGCCCGGTCGGCAGTTCGTTCGGATACTTTCCAGATGCGCCGTCAGAACTAATCCGCTGGCGCGGCGGATGGAGTCGCCTGGGTGTTTGGAGGGCTGAACTGCGATAGCGTGGGGGTCATAGAAAGGAGGTCTCTGTGACCCCACTCCGTCAACGCAGGCTTGAGGAACTCCAGCGGCGCAACTTCCCCCCCAGCACAATGGGCGGCTACATCCGCGCCGTTCGGGATTTCGCCGCCTACTTTCACAAGCCGCCCGATTCCGTGGTTTCCTCAGAAGTCAAGGGGCCAAAGGTGTAATGTATACTAACAAGATTCACGAAACGCATAAGGATCAATGACTAGGAGATTCTCATGAAGCTCACATCGTCGTTGGCGGTTTTGCTTGGGTTTCTCATTTCAACCGGGTTCGCGTTCGAAGCCGAGCAGGTCCCTGGTTACTATCTGTGGGACGGAACGAGCCTTTCGCCTATCTATGAAGACCCGTCTACGGTAAAGATTGACGCCTGGCAAGCCTGGTTTTACTCGGAGAATGTGCTGAGAACTCAGATGAAAACCAGCTATGGCAGATGCGCCGTATGGTACGAAAAAGACCCGGAACGTCTGAACCTCGCCGTTAAGGCTTGGCTTAAGGGCGACGAGTGGCTATCTAAAACGACTTCTAACTACAAGAAGTGCCCGAATGTAGTCTATCCCGTCGCAGTCGTCGATCGCATGACTGAAAAGCGTCCCGAGATGTTGAAGGAAATTTCGAAAGCATGGGAGCTACAAGAGCGAATCCTCGGAATTTTAAAGGTCATCGAGCCCGCCCTGAAAGACGGCCCAACAATAGAGGAGAAGTCATCGAACGTGAAAGAGTACCTTGACCTTCTCAGAGATGACGTAGAGCGCGCTCTCAAAATATCAAATGTCTTGTCAGATTTCGTAACAGTTAACCTCTCCGCCTTGCAGCAGGAGATCGAATCTGCTGGCGACGGTGTCAAAGCGGCCGAGCAACGGCTGCCAAACATTACTGCTGTTATAGCAGATCCACCCAGCTTTCCGGTGGGAACAGGCTGGATGGCGCATTGCAAGCAGATTTCTATTGCAGTGCCATGGCCGTGCACGATAAAAGAAGTGAGCGGAGGGCTCCTATGGCAGTCCTCTGGGATCTTCGAGCAGCGAGGTTCAATTAACGAGGAAGTCGTAATTCCATTTCAAAATATTGGTGAGATAACAAACACCGGAGTCGGGATTGACCTCCGGGCCAAGGTAGGCAACGCCTTCCAAGGCAAGACAAGAACTGTCAGGTTTGCAGACGGGGTCACTTTAGATGAGGCGCGTTCGTATGGGACCTCCGACCCCTTTAGTTTTTCGTTAGCCACTGCAGAGGATTACGAGTCTGCATACAGTTATTTGACCACGGCCAGGGCTATCGCGCAAGACGGTAGAGCCTCGCCGAACTCCACACTCCCGATGCAGACCGGCAACGCCACCGCTCCCTCTTCACTTCCCCTGGCAGCAAACGATGGCACTCACATTCAAGGCACCAGCCAAATACCCGCGCATGTTGCGTCCCCCGCACGCTCCACTCCCGCTGTGGGCCCTCCAGGGGCACTCCGGCCGCCGACGGATTTTCTATCTGTCCAGGCGCAGTCGACATCGTCAGCGCAGCTAGCCACGACCAAGGCTCTCAATTACGCTTTTAGCGCGGGCAAGGAAGCTATGATGGAGAGCAACTGGGACGCCGCTATCGAGAGATTCCAGAGTGCGGGTGAGATCGATCCGGCTCAACACGTTGTCTGGGACAACCTCGCCGACGCTTACGTCGCTCAGGCCAAGACAAAGACTGGCGCCGACCAGCAATCCGCGCTCGATAAAGCAGGCGAGGCCTATCGAAAGGCGCTGGCGATCAAGCCGGACGATTCCGCTTATCATAACAACTACGCGCTGGTACTCGCGCAAGCAAGACAATTTGGCCAAGCACAAGCCGAGTTGAGCAAGGCCGCCCAGCTCGATCCAGGACAGGCGGGCAAGTATTACTACAACTTTGGCGCGTTGCTAGTAAACACCGGGCAAACCGACCAGGCAGTGGACGCGTTCCAGAAAGCGATCGAGATTGATCCTAAATTTGCCGATGCTCATTATCAGTACGGTTTGATTCTGATCGGCAAGATCACCACCGCACCCGACGGAAAGATCGTCCCTCCGATTGGCACCAAGGACGCGTTCCAGAAGTACCTCGAGTTGAGACCGGACGGTCCCAGGGCCGATTTTGCAAAGAGGATGTTGCGGCTGGTTGCCGATGTCACGGAGATGAGCGCCGCGCCCCCTTCGCCACCGCCGGTGGTTTCCGGAGCCAACCCGCAGCGCATTCGCGTCGGTGGGAATGTGCAGGCGGCGATGCTGATCACGAATGTAACGCCTGTGTATCCAGGCGACGCGAAGGAGGCGCGCATACAGGGCACCGTCCGAATGAGTGCAGTTATCGGTGAGGAAGGAAGGATCCAGAGCCTCGCTCTGGTGAGCGGCCATCCGCTGCTTGCACCGGCCGCGATAGCCGCCGTGGAGCAGTGGGTCTACAAACCAACTCTTCTGAACGGGCACTCTGTTGAAGTGATCACGCAAATCGACGTCAACTTCACCCTCAGCCAGTAAGTGCACCATTCAGTTGCAGCGGGATCTGCGCCAGTGGGTTGATGATCTCCTTTTATATGAACCCGCTGGATAAAGCGGTCGTTTCTAATTCTCAACATCCGCCAATCCGTGCATCGTCAGATCCGGCAGTGCCCAAATGAGATCGAAGGCAGTTTCCGGTCGGTCCAAATAGCGGGCGATAGGGCGGGGCGTTCGGTTCGCCGTCTCCGTTTCAGCGAACAGGGAGGAGAGCGTGAACCAAAAAAGTCCTGCGCGCTTTCCAGCGCCGCACACGAGCGGGTGGTTCACGAGCTGCATGAGCCGCCGTGCCCGAGCTTCATCGCTCGTTTCGATGAGAACCGCCCGGACTGGATGAATGCCGAACGATTCCTTGTGGCGCTGCTGCCGCTTGATGAAATGGAAATAAGCTCGCAGCTTCTTCAGCATGTCCGTCATCGTCATGGTGCCCCGATCTGCCTCGTAAAAAAAATGCGCGAACCTCGTTTCTTGCCCGCGATCCGGGAATCGCAAACTGAACATTGCGTCGGGCTCGACGGGTAAGCGTTCCGTCGCGCCGGACTCATCCCAGGAATACTCATTGCCTTCGCGCGTCGATCTTACTTTCGGAAGCTCGACTTTGCGCCCGGTGAGCGGTCCGCCTTGGCTCCAGGCCGAGAGATCGACTTTGCCTTTCGATTTTCTGCAACCCATCTCGATGCAGAAGTGCATCCGAGAAATCATCAGGGAGTGCTGCAAGAAGCCGAGTTGCATAAGCTGACCGCGGAGCGCGGAACCGGCGTAGTCCTTTTCACGGTTGTTGCGGATCTCTTCCAGCATCTCGTCATGAATTCCGATTCCACGCCGATCGGCGAGCAAATCAACACCTGTTCTGTTGTCGAGGTAATAATAAAATTCGCTGTGCGGCCGAGGGAAGGGGAACGCAAAGCGATTGATCAGTCCGCACTCCCAAAGGCGGCGGAGTCGCCGATGCGTCACGTCTTCGTTGCCGCCCACCAAACGCAACAGTTCGGATGCGGGAGAAAAGCGGTAACGGAGAATCGCCTCGATCAGGTCGAGGTCGCGATCCGTGATGATGCCGCGACGGGGCGTCTCGGGACGAGCGAATTTTGCGAAGCTGACCATAGAGAAACTGGTTATTCAAACGGGCTGAGAAAAAATAAGGCTCCCGCCCGGCGTCAGGTGCGGCCTCAGTCGGCGCAGAGGCTCCCTACCCGTATGTCGTCCAAGCCGCAGAGAGAAAGGGCGGGCACGGAGCTGAACTTCTGATAGGCCTCCGTGCCCGCGTCAAATGCCACGGAGCAGGGGACTGCGGCTGCTACGAGGTTATATCCTCGTCGGGTTGTTGGTCGCGCTTGGGTAGGGGATCAAGGATCAAGAACCCGCCGTCCCACTGAGGCGGGACTGCCAGGAACTGTCCTTTGATGCGGCCCGATTCCGCATCGACGAAGGCCGAGCCGACGGTGAGCAGCTTGCTATCCGGATAGGTCCGGCCGTTGCGCGTGACGCTCTTGCCGGTCTCATAGGAAATGCACACCACTTTTCTGATGGATGCCATGGTTCAGTCCTCCCTCCCTTCTGAGGTCCTGGCGGCCGGCCCACGATGGTTCTCGACCTCCGTTACGCTAGTCGATTCCCCATGGCTGATCGAGGATGAGCGCCCGTTTGTCCTACCTCGCACACGGGAATCGGGACGGGCAAGTTCGGGACGCTCAAGCCCTGAAAGAGCAGCCTGAGTTTCGGCCAGCCTGGCGATCAGATCGCCGGGGGTTGAGAATTGGATGACGAGCTCGCCGCTGCGGAGGTAAACCCGTGGCGGGAGCGTTTCGAGGATCTGAGCTAGATTCATTTTTGTACTCCGTTTGTACTCCATTAAGAGGAGTGCGGAGCACAGGGTTGGAAATTCAGTGATTTTTAGTCGCTTGAAATCAACGCCGGAGACGCTAAAGTTTTTATTTACAATATTTGCTCAATTTCCCAAGCTGGACGTCGCCGGTTCGACCCCGGTCTCCCGCTCCAAGAAATCGTTCTCTTTGTGGGCGTTGGGCGCGATTGACGTTGCGCGGCAGTCGCCCTTGGGCCTTTACAGCAGAATATCAAAACTCGGCGGATTGAAAATGAGAGTGCGTCGCTGCGACGACTCCGTCAGTTCGACTCGAAATCGGGTCGCTGAGCCCGGTCGGGTCGCACTGGGCGCCTTGTCGCCGCGCTACTTCGAATCGCTCGCAAGGTCTTGCCGGCAAGCGATTTCATGGGCAAGCAGCTCGGCGCGCCGTTTGCATTCGACCGAATTCTGCTGGCCGTTCCGGCGGCTGAGCATATACCCGTTACGGTCGATCTGGTTCGCCAATCGGCTGTTCACCAGCGTGGAGGTCTCCACCCGAAGAGTCTTATTCCATGCGCGGTTGGCGAGTTCGAGTTTGAAGATGTCCTCCAAACTGAACTGGGAGAAATCGTCTGACCAGAGTTGCATCACAAGGTCATATCGGCTGAACGGGCGCAAGGCATCAGGCTTTTCGCTGATTTTGACTTAATAATTCTGCGTAGCCAGGTTTCTCCCCTGTTTCTACCGGTCTTCTTGGCTTCGCCTTGGTTTGTCCTTGGAGACAGCCTTCATTTTCATGCCCCCATCGTCATAATCCGGTGAGAACTCGCAGGCGGCGCGCGCACTACAACCGTGAGTGGAGGTTACTGAATGGCCCAACCAACCGGCAGCGATGCGCAGGCGGCAGCCCTGGCCCGCTTTGACGATGAATGGACGAAGACTTCGGTTTCGTCGAACGACGTGTACAGCGATATTCCCGACGGGCCCTACGATGCCGTCATCGAAGAGGCGAGCTTATCGGAAACCGCCTCAACCGGGCGCCAGATGGTCACCTGGAAACTACGAATCCAGGCGCCGCAGGGTAGCCGCGTGGTGACGCAGACCCGCGTGATTACCGAAAACACCATCGCGTGGCTTAAGGAAGACCTGGAAAAGTGCCAATTATCGGTATCCAGCCCCTCCCAGTTGCCCGCGCGTCTGGGTGAATTGGCCGGCCGTCCGATCAGCGTCGAAAAGCGCACGAAGGACGGACGCACCAATTTCTACTTCCGCTGGGCATCCAGAGCGGCCAACCAAAACGGCATGGACGACATTCCGTTCTAGCCCGGCCTCATCGTTAACGTAGATCACGGCTCTTGTGGGGCGGGTCCCCTGACCCGCGGCCGACGCCCTCGTCGGCCTCCGTTTTGATTTCTCTCGGATTGAGCTGGACCAGGGGGTCCAGCGCGGACGAGGGCGTCCGCCCCACCCGACACTAGCCGATCTTCTGTTCCAGCTCCGCCCAGCGCGCGTACAGCGAATCCACCGCTCGCTGGGCGGCTTGGAAATCGCGATATGCCTGCTCCATCAACACGCCATCCCGCATCACCGCCGGATCTTCGAGAGCGGCGCGCCTGGCTTCGAGCGTCTGTTCGGCGGCGGCGATGCGCTGCTCGATGGTCTCGTATTCGCGTGCGTCGAGATAGGAAAGCTTCTTCTTCGTCGTCGACAGCGCGCCGGAGATGCCCGCGCTGACGGGCAAGCCAACGATCCCCGCCCTCACGGGCGGGGCTTGAGGCCGGCGCGATTTCCTCTGGGACTGCCACACATCCCACTGGCTATAGTCGGCAAATCGCCCGGCCGCTCCCTGTCCGTCAAGCCCCAGGACCACGGTCGAAACCCGATCCAGCAGATAACGATCGTGAGTCACCAGCACCAGCGCGCCCGAAAACTCCAGGAGACTTTCCTCCAGAATCTCGAGCGTGGGAATGTCCAGATCGTTGGTGGGCTCGTCGAGCAGCAGCACATCGCACGGTTCAAGCATCAGGTTGGCGATCAGAACGCGCGCGCGCTCGCCTCCCGACAATCGCCCGACCGGTTGATTCAGTTGTTCGTTCAAAAACAGGAATCGCGACGCCCAGGACGCGACGTGGATCACGCGATCGCGATAGATCACCGAGTCGCCTTCGGGCGCGAGCGCTTTCCGTAAAGTAAGTAGCGGGTCGAGTTGACGAGTTTGATCGAAGTACACCATCCGCAGCGCGTCGGCGCGCTGGACTTCGCCGCGCACCGGTTCGATCTCGCCGCGCAGCAGCCGCAAGAGCGTAGTCTTGCCGCTGCCGTTGGCTCCCACCAATCCCACTCGCATGCCGGCAGTGATTGAAAAATCGAGGTTCTCAAACAGCGTCCGCCCCTCGAAACCATACGCGACTTTTTCGAGATGGATCAGCCGCTTGGTCTTGCGATCCGTCGCCAGAAAATCGATTCCGGCGGATTCCGTACGGCTGCGCGACCGCAGATCCGCCAGCTCGCCGATCATCTCCTGCGCGGTGTCGATTCGCGCTTTGGCTTTGGTCGCGCGCGCCTTGGGACCGCGCCGCAGCCATTCCATCTCGATCCGGACGCGATTCTCCAGCGCGTCCTGCCGCTTCGATTGCGCGTGCAGAAACTCGGCTTTCTTTTCGAGAAACGTGCTGTAGTTTCCCGCCACGTAGAGCAGCCCGTCCGGATAGATGCGATTCAGTTCGGCCATCGCCGTCGGCACGTTTTCGAGAAAATAGCGGTCGTGACTGACCACGATGCTCGCAAACGAACTGGTTTGGAGCAGCTTTTCGAGCCATTCGATGCCCGCCAGATCCAGATGGTTAGTGGGCTCGTCGAGCAGCAGTATGGCGGGATCCTGCACCAGCGCTTCCGCGATCGCGAGGCGTTTCCGCCAACCGCCTGAGAGCGCCACGGCCTCCGCGTCGAAGTCCTCGAAGCCAGCGCGCCCCAGAGTCTCGGCTTCGCGCGCCTTCCATTCGGATTCCGGCACGTCCGCTTTTTCCAGCGCTTGCCGGATCACGGTGCGAATCGATAGCCCCGGCGCGAACTGCGAATCCTGCGCAAGGTACGCGAAGCGCGTGCGCTTGCGGAGCGAAACCTCACCGCTATCGGGGTCGCGGCGTCCGGCCAGAATTTCGAGCAGCGTCGATTTGCCAGAGCCATTGGGCCCGATCAGGCCGAGCCGGTCGCCTTCGCAAATGCTGAGCGAAATATCTTTGAAGAGAAAAGTGGCGCCGTAGGATTTCGAAAGCGCTTGGGTGTTGAGGAGCAGGTCCACCGGAAGGTCTGGTTCCAGAGTATCAGCTTAGGCATTGCCTACTCGGATCTGGAGACCTAGGAGGCCCTCGACGCCGAGCCTCGCGGGGTCAGAATCGCTAGGACGGCGGCCACCAGAAACAGCGCCGCCACGTCGCCCCAAAGGTGTCCCATGTGCTCCGGCTCGACCAGCGATTGAGCCGCCATGATTCCTCCGTGCACTACGCTCGACCACACCGTGAACCAGATGAGGCTAAGATTTGCGAGAGGGTTCCGGGACGCGATGACGAGGAATATCCCCAGCGTCACGTAAACCCCCAGGATCATCTCGAGGTAATCCGAGCGGCCGGTAGCGTGCCACGCCCATCCGGACGGCCACAGGATGGTGAGCGGGTAGATCCCAAAGATGAAGATCAGACCCACCAGAAGCAAGGCAATTCGCAGGTATTTGGTGCGATCGGGTTCGGGCATGGCTCGCTGTCCCTTAGCAGCTTTCAAGACATGCTATCAAAAGATTCGCGATGCCGCAGCCGCCCTCGGGGACAATCGAAGCAAGCACCCGCTCGACTTCGCGAACCTACTCGCCGGCAGGTTGCAGCCCGAGATCCATCATCTTGGATGCCGTGAAGTTGGTTTCCTGAACCTGTAGTGACTTATACAACGGATAAACCTTGTGCCTGGACCTGCAAGTCACTGGCAACATTCAACTATCGGCGCGGGGCGGGATTGCCGCACCGAGCTAAGCATGTCGAAATTGTAACCTAATCCTTTGCATGCCGACTGATTTCGGGATATCTTTGGATGATCCGCTGTAACTTTGGATGTCCCCGCTGTAACTTTTTGACTTTCTCAGGCACTTAAGGTACGAACGGCTTGTGCGACATGTTTGACGCGCACAACGGCTTTGATGAGTGGGTTTGATTGTGACGAGCAATGAGGCGTTTGGCGGCCGTTTGACGCTGTGTAAGGTAGAGGAGGGGTCGCTCTCCATGAAACCGTGCGATTGGGAGGTTGGCTCATGAAAAAGACGATCGTAATTGCCGCCGTGGGGATAGTCCTCGCGGGTGGTTTGCTGTACTTCACTCGAAACTCCAAGCAACCACCGGTGCAGCAGACGCAGGGCTTGATCAAAGCCGGTACGCCGGTGATTGAGAACATCTGCGTCGAGACGATCCAAAACCTGAGCCATCAGACGGTGAACATGGAGGGCGTCGACGACGAGCTGGTGGCGCAACTCCAGAAGGTCGGGTTCTCCGCGAATAAGGTACCGACGCCCAACGGCAAGCGGTGCGACGCGACCATCAACGCGGAGCTCGTGGAGATTACCGGCCGCGGCCGCAAAACCGCTCGAGTGGACTTCCGTCTGACGCTGGCGGGTGAGCAGCCTCCGCGGATTTCGGCATCGGCTCATGGCAAGAGTTCCGAGAACGCCGCCCAGGCGGCTGCCTCGAACGTCAAGGGCAATGGATTCGTGGCAGCTCAGTCGAAACCGAACAACGCCCAGGCCGAGCACGAGGCCATGGTCGCCGCTCTCACGGACCAGGCTCAGCAGATCCATGACGCCTACCAGCGCGGCTTGCCGCCCTGGCTCCCGGCGGAAAAGTAAGCTTCCGCCCGGAACTGAACCGCGAGCGTTCCGAATGTGTTTCTGAACCGCGAGCGTCAGCGAGCGTCCCCAATGCATTTCCGAACCGCGAGCGTTAGCGAGCGTCCCGAGTGTGTTTCTGAACCGCGCGCGTCAGCGAGCGTCCCGAGTGTGTTTCCGAACCGCGAGCGTCAGCGAGCGGCCCGAATGTGTTTCCGAACCGCGAGCGTCAGCGAGCGTCCCGAATGTGTTTCTGCCCCAGGCTGGTAGGCCGCAGCTCAAGAAGATAGATCCAGAGATAATGTTATGCAATGCTCTGGCTCGCCATCGTTCTGAGCCTGGTTCCGGTCGTCGCTTTCCTGTGGGCGCTGCGCGCCCTCGATACCTATAAACTGCTCGCGCTCGGAAGGATTCTCACTGCTGTCGCGGCGGGAACCCTCGCGGCGCTATTGGCCTTTCCGGCGAATACGCTCCTCTACCAGTGGGCCGGCGGCGGCGCATTGTATTGGGCGGGCCCGGTTCTCGAAGAGTTGCTGAAGGCCATCTTTCCCTTGTGGTGTATCCGTTTCCACCGCGTCGGCTTTCCAGTGGACGCCGGGATCATCGGATTCGCCACCGGGACCGGATTCTCGCTGGTCGAAAACCTCGTCTACCTGCATTCGATTCAGGACGGCACACCGATGCTGTGGCTGGTGCGCGGACTGGGGACGGCGGTGATGCACGGGGCCACCACGGCGATTGTCGCTATGATTGCGGTGACCAGCGCAGATCGCCGGCGGCACGTGGCGCTCGCCTCGGCGGGCGGGTTGCCGATCGCGTTCGTCGTGCACCTGTTTCACAACAGCTCGCTGCTCCCTCCCATCCAAATGACGGCCGCCGTCCTGATGGCCGCGCCGGCCCTGCTCGCTTTCGTCTTTTGGAGGAGCGAACAAACTCTGGCGCGCTGGCTGTCCACCAAGCTCGACAAGGATATCGAGGTGATCCAAATGATCGATTCCGGAGCGTTTCTCGAATCGAAGGCCGGCCGCTATCTGCACTCGCTTGCGGACTCTTTTCCACCGACGGTGGTGGGCGACATGCTGTGCCTGATCCGGCTCTCGGCCGGCCTCAGCGCCCAGGCGAAAGGCAATCTGCTGCGCCGGGAACTGGGGTTTGAAGCCGAGCGCGACCCCGATCTGGAGTCCAAATTGAAGGAAATGGCGTTTCTGGAGCAGAGCGTCGGACGCGCGGGTCGAATGGCGCTGGCGCCGCTCGCTCCGCGGCGCGTGCGCGATCTTTGGGAGATGTACCGGTTGGCAAAAGAACCCAGGTGAAACTCAGGCGTCGATTCCTAGGCGTTTTGGAAAAGAGCGCTCAACCTGCCGCGGCGCCCCTACCTAGAATCTGGTCCACGGCCACACGCTGCGCGCTGGGAATGCGGATAGCGCCGCCTTGAACCGGTCCGCCCGCCAACACTGAATTTGTGCCGGTCAGAACCAGCCGGTCGCCATCCCAACTGGAGCGTTCGATCTGGTCCCAGCGGAGGTAACGGGAGCGGTCGTTATCGCGAGTGGGTGGAATCTCAACGCCGTTTTCATAGAACTTGATGCGTGGATAGAGCAGGTACCTGGACAGCAGAAAGACGAATATAGAAGAATTTAGGAGTATGCCAGCCAAACGGCTCCAACGTGGGCTCAGCACGGACAACGTGACCACCGCGCCAAGCCAGCCGACAACCGCCGCCCACAGAAATAGCGTCCACCACACGGAATGAATCCTTATGGCCAGCAACACCCGGCCGCGATGCTTGTGAAGTCGCCCGAACATTTCCGCCTCCTGCAAGCTAACGCGCAGATTTCAGGATGTAGGGATCAAAGAGGCGCGACAAAATGGAGCGCGTTCAGGCTCTTGAGGCACGACCGTAAGGGAGTGCGTCGCGTCGGCGTCGCAGCCGTAGCGGTTAAGAGGCGCCACAGAATGGAGCGCGTGATAACGGCGTTTCCGTGACGGGCCACTAGCCCCAAGCTGACGCATGGGGCTTCAACGCGGCGCCATTCTCAGCCCGCCGTCCAGCCGGATTACTTCGCCGTTCAAATAGCCGTTCTCGACGATATGCTGGACCAGCGCCGCAAATTCCACCGGCTCGCCCAGCCGTTTTGGAAACAGCACCGATTCCCCCAAACTCTTCTGAATCTCGTCAGGCAGCTTCCCCAGCAGCGGCGTCCGGAAGATTCCCGGCGCGATGGTCATCACGCGAATTCCGAATTGTGAGAGCTCGCGCGCGGCAGGCATGGTCAGCGCGATGATTCCGCCTTTTGACGACGCGTACGCGGCTTGCCCCACCTGACCTTCGTAACCTGCGATCGACGCAGTAGACACGATCACGCCGCGCTCTTCGCTTCCATGGTCTGAAACAATCGGCGCGAGCGTCGACATGTCCGTCGCCGCGAGCCGCATCATGTTGAACGTCCCGATCAGGTTCACCTGGATCACGCGGGCATAATCCTCAAGCGGCATGGGGCCCTCGCGTCCCACGATCCGTTTTCCAAGGCCGATCCCGGCGCAGTTCACCAGAATGCGAGCGGCGCCATGGCGCTCGCGAGCCGTTGCAATCCCCGCGGCCGCAGCGGCTGCGTCGGATACATCGCAGGCAATCGCGACGCCTCCGGTTTCTTTGGCCACTTCCTCCGCTTTACCGGCGTTCACGTCAAATACTGCGACCTTCACGCCGCCGCGCGCCAGCATCCGCGCGGTTTCCGCCCCCAGACCCGATCCACCACCAGTTACGATCGCTGCCAGACCATTCAGTTTCAAGGCTGTGTGTCCTTTCGTTTGTAATGTGACTCCGTTCAGCTTATCCGGTTTCGAACGCTTCGGTTTTCCAGCCCACCCGTCAGGGTGGGGATCCGTGTTTCAGGAGCGTTCAATCCCCATCCGTCAGGGTGGGGATCCGTGTTTCAGGAGCGTTCAATCCCCACCCGCTTGGGTGGGGATCCGTGTTTCAGGAGCGCTCAATCCCCATCCGTCAGGGTGGGGATCTGTGTCTCCGCAGCGTCGAATCCCCACCCTGACGGGTGGGGCTTGACGGAGTTCAATCGCCGCTCCCGGGCCGTCGCCAATCGGACCTCGACTATGTTAGCTTGTGAAATGCAATGCGATTTTCTTATGGTTTGAGTCAAGTGTCGAAAGCCGGTGTCTTGGTCACGGCTGCGTGCCTGTGTGGACACGCGCTGGCTCAGGAGACTGCGCCGGCCTCCGCACCAGTCAAAGAACAGCTCAAAGAACAAGTCAAGAAAGAAGGCATGCCGGCCCGAGCGACTCCGGGCGATTACCTGTCCCAGGCCAAGGCGGCTTCGGTCACCATTGGGGCGGAGTTCAAAGGCCATTTCGTGCCTACGCCGGACGGACTGCTCTCGACCGAGGACTTTGTGGCGGTGGAGGTAGGGTTGTTCGGCCCGCCGGACGCGCGGCTCAAGCTGTCGTTTGAAGACTTTTCGCTCCGGCTCAACGGGAAAAAGGCGGCCGAGCCCAGCCAGTCCGATTTAGTGGTGTTCAAGTCCGTCAAGGATCCCGACTGGGAGCCGCCCGACAAAGGGAAAGAGGACAAGGGGGGCAAGACCAGCTTGTCCAGTGGAGGAAGGGGCGCGCCGGCCGGTGACGGGCCGCCGCCGGTGGTGCATCCTCCGCTTCCGCTGCAGCGCAGTTGGGAGCATCGCGTTGAAAAGGTGTCGCTCATGGAAGGCGATCGCCCGCTCCCCCAGGCGGGACTCCTTTTCTTTAGGTACAACGGCAAGACCAAGAACCTTCATTCGATTGAGCTGATTTACAACGGTCCCGGCGGTAAAGCCACTCTGTCGCTCCAGTCCGAATAGAGCAGCGCAAAAGGTTTGTCCCACTCTTTCTGAACCGCGAGTGTCAACGAGCGGCACGCCCAACCTTTTTTTCAGAACCGCGAGTGTCAACGAGCGGTATGCTCAACTCCCCACCAACGCTCAACTCGACATCCCAAACCCCCAATCACCGCAGTAACTAACTTTTTTCCACCTCTATCTCCTCTCGATTCCTCCACTTCGCACTTTGCTCCACACGACTTCGCACAATTTCCGGAGTATCTTGAAACCGAAGAGATC
>Ga0182024_10011958_pt1 | contig 17290 bp, 20 predicted proteins | sample P32metaG_FD_120480 | JGI IMG/M metagenome (GOLD analysis project Ga0182024, IMG submission 120480) | Permafrost microbial communities from Stordalen Mire, Sweden - P3-2 metaG (Illumina Assembly) | ecosystem: Environmental > Terrestrial > Soil > Wetlands > Permafrost | place: Sweden: Stordalen...
ATCACCCACCACCAGGTTCAGGACAGGCATCTCAGCGGCGAGGCTCGGAAGATGTTCGAAGAAGTTATGCGGCGAGCTGCGTGATGACTACCTTCAAAACGTATTCCACCGCTGGAGCGTTCCGCAGGGCGGTGGAGGAGCGGTTGCGGAAGACTTCGCAGGCTGACCAAATCGATATCAATCGGCTGCGCCGCCAGCTTTCTTTTGACCGGCTACTGGCCAGATTATTTCATGGCGAAAAAGAGCCGTGGATGCTCAAAGGCGGCTATGCTCTCGAACTACGCTTCGGCAACGCCCGGTCAACGGTGGACCTGGATCTCACTCTACAACGGGTCATTTCGACAAGCTCAGAGAGCGTTGACGTCAACACAGCCGTTCAACGCATGTTGCAGCGGGCGGCTGACGCACAACTGGGTGACTGGTTCGAGTATGTCATCGGACCGGCTGTTATGGACCTGACGGCCGCTCCATACGGTGGCGCCCGTTACCCTGTCGAGGCCCGAATGGATGCGCGGATTTTCGCTCGATTTCACCTCGACGCGGGCATTGGCGACGTCATCATCGAGCCGCATGACAAAATCCAATGCCGGGACTGGTTGGGATTCGCGGGCATCACAACGGCGAGCGTTCGCATGATCGCTCGCGAGCAGCAGTTCGCCGAGAAGATCCACGCATACACGCTCCCCCGGGATGCTCAGAACAGCCGCGTGAAGGACCTTGTGGACCTTGCCCTCCTGATCGGATCGGGTGGACTCGATGAGGCGCGAACTTTCGAAGCCTTACGGCTCATATTTGACAGGCGAGGTACGCACGACTTGCCGCCGGATTTAGCGTCACCGCCGGCGGGCTGGCAGATCCCGTTTCAGAGATTGGCCAAAGAATGCGGGCTTCCGGAAGATATGGGAATCGTGTTCGCAGGGGTGCAGGTGTTCCTCCGGGGATTGTCGCCAAAACGCGATGCCTGAAAACTGTTCAGAATCTCTTCGGTTTGAACCCCTGGAAGAGGAGAACTCCCGGCTACGGGAAGAAAATGCTCGCCTGCACCGTATACTGGCGGCGCACGGCATTGTCCTTCCACAACCCCCGCCAGGGAATCCGCTTCCAACCGAAGCAGACGTGACGGCAGCACCGAAAGATAGGGACGAGCGCGCCAGACAGAGAATCGCGTTGTTTCGGAGCCTTTTTCGGGGACGGGAAGATGTCTATGCTCGCCGCTGGGAGAATGCCGATGGTCGCATGGGATATATGCCTGCTGCCGTCAAAGACTGGAACGCGATCAACAGAAGTCGCCCGCAGGACCGGAAGAAAGTGGACGAAAAGACTCGCAGGTTTCTTCCCTTAACGGACGCGGTCATCGAGCAGCACCTCCTGGGAAAGGAAACAATCGGTGTGTATGCACTCCTGCCCGACGAAACGTGCTGGTTTCTGGCAGCAGATTTCGATAAGAAGACCTGGGAATACGATTCTCAGGCTTTTCTCGAAACCTGCAGTGACTTAAACGTCCCTGCCGCGCTCGAGCGTTCACGGTCCGGGAAAGGCGTGCACATTTGGATTTTCTTTGAACGTCCCTTGCCGGCCATTACCGCGCGCAAACTGGGATGCGTGCTGCTCACGCGAACCATGGAACGCAGGCATCAGATTGGACTCGACTCTTATGATCGCTTTTTCCCGAATCAAGACACGATGCCGAAGGGAGGGCTCGGGAACCTGATCGCACTCCCCTTGCAATTTTCGCCGCGCAAGGCGGGTAACAGCGTGTTCATTGACTCCGGCTTCCGTCCTTACGCGGACCAATGGCACTTCCTTTTGACGATTCGACGAATGCCTGTTGCAGCCGCCGAGGAGATCGTTGCGGCGGCCCAACGTAAAGGAGACCTGGTCGGTGTCCGGTTTAGCGCAGCGGATGACGAAGAAGCGCAGGATCCGTGGACCTTGCCACCCTCCCGCAAGAAGAAGGAGCAGTTGGTTGGAGGGCCGCTGCCGAAGAGTGTTCAGATCGTCAGGTCGAACCTCGTTTACGTGGAGAAGAAGGATCTGCCGCCAGCCATGCTGAATCGTCTGTTGCGGCTGGCCGCATTTCAGAACCCCGAATTCTACAAGGCTCAGGCGATGCGGTTATCGACATACGACAAGCCGCGCGTGATTGCGTGCGGAACTGAATTCGCCCAGCACATTGGGTTGCCTCGTGGATGCCTGACCGAAACGTTGGCGCTCCTTGCGGCCCACAAGATTCGGGCCCAGGTTCGGGATGAACGCTACGCGGGCACAGCGATTGAGGCGGAGTTCCAGGGTCAACTCCGGGCACTTCAGGAGGACGCGGTCGCGAAGATCACCGATCATGACGAAGGCATATTGTGCGCGCCGACGGCGTTCGGAAAAACAGCCGTTGGGGCCTGGTTGATCGCAAAACGTAAGGTCAACACGCTGGTTGTGGTCCACCGGCAACAATTGCTCGACCAGTGGCAGGAACGCCTGGCGATGTTCCTGAGTCTTCCGCCCAGGTCGATCGGGCACATCGGTGGTGGCAAGATGGACAGGACGGGTTGCGTGGACGTTGCTGTGATCCAGAGTCTGTATCGAAAAGACGAAGTGAAGGACTTCGTCGCTGAGTATGGCCAGGTGATCGTCGACGAATGCCACCATCTATCCGCCTTCACGTTCGAGCAGGTGATGAAGCAGGTAAAGGCCAGATATGTTGTCGGTCTGACAGCCACGCCAACGCGCAAGGATGGGCATCATCCGATCATTTACATGCAGTGTGGCCCGGTCCGATTCAGGATGAGCGCGCGGACGATGACCGAAACAACCCCTTTCGAGCATAAGGTGACGCCCCGGCATACGGAATTCCGGATGCCGCCCGAACTCACGGATGTCACGATCCAGGATATCTACGGCGCTCTCGTCAACGATGTCAAGCGGAACGAAATGATCACCGACGACATCGTGGGCGCCGTAGAGTCCGGACGCTGCCCGTTGCTCCTGACTGGTCGAACGGAGCACCTCCAGTACTTCGAGGCGAAACTGGCGGGCGTCGCGAAACATGTTTTCGTGCTCAAGGGTGGGATGGGGAAGAAGCAGCGTCGGTCAATTGCAGCGGCGCTGGCTTCCGTGCCGGAAGGCGAATCGCGAGTGATCCTCGCGACAGGAAGCTACATTGGCGAGGGGTTTGACGATGCTCGTCTGGATACTCTTTTTCTGGCGATGCCCATCTCATGGAAAGGTACGCTTCAGCAGTATGTCGGGCGGTTGCATCGTCTGCATGACAACAAACGATTCGTGCAGGTATTCGACTATGTCGACAGCAACGTGCTGATGCTTGCCAGAATGTTTGAGCGCCGGCTCAAAGGCTACGGCGCGATTGGATATGTGATCGAGCGAGAGCCGATACCTCCCCGTGCGGCAGCGGCACATGCATAAGCCAGCGGCGCGTAGATGCCCGCCTCGATGTGTTTCGGCGCGACCTTCCATCGCACGGACCGGGAGAAGATCATTGTGCCAAATCGTGCCAGCTACCGCGCAAAACCCGCAAAAGGCGCAATTAGCGCCAACGTAAAATCAATAAGTTGCGTGTTTTCAAGGGGGGTATTACTTCAACTCCCCCGCCTCCACCATTGTGTTTTCAGCAACTTGCGGTCGATAGCGCTCAAGATCGTGACAAAGCCGTGATACGATTGGGCCGTGCTCAACGTTCAACGCCGTCACCAGTTCCCCTGCACTCGCGAAGAATGAGATCAACGCTCCTGCGCCGGTACCCGAATGACGATATTTAGATCAGGCAGACTTGCGAAACAGAATTGTAAGCTGTCCTAACCAATCAGCGCCTTCCGGTTTGTAGGAGACCAGCGCCGAGAAACCCTTGTCTTCCATTTCCTCGATGGACTTGATGATTTCAGCTTCGTTCCTTTTTACAGTGCACGTTAAATATTCCCACTTTACTGTTTTCATCGAAACAGTATAACCAAAAGCCAATGGCCGACGAGCCACAAGAAACCGAGCAACAAGCATACGAAATGTTGGCGGGTGTTAGTGCGTCAGGGCGTACATGATGTAGTTGACGCCGATGCGAATGCCGAGCGCGGAATACTTCTATCCAGCTTCCTTGCCGACAAGGGAAGAGCGGTTTACGAGACGCTTACCTTCAAGTGGATTAAGCAGCACCTCCGAATCAAGGCTTTTTACGGTACCAGCGAGAACGCGGTGAAGACTCAAATCCGGATCGCCGTGTCGGTCTACGTGCTGGTGGCCATCGTCCGCAAGCGCCTCATGCTGCCGATCAGTCTCTACCGGATTCTACAGATTCTGAGCGTGACGCTTTTTGAGAAAACCCCCATTTTACAGGCTCTCCAGCCATCCGACTCCCAGAAGAATCTGCTCGATCATGCCAATCAGTTGAATCTGTTTACCTTATAGCCCGACGGTAGTGATTGGGAAAATAGGATAAACTACCGTCCTATGACTTTGTTCCATGTCCTCGGCGCCGGGCTTACCATAGGCGCCGTCGCTTTTGCGCAGTCCGCTGACACCGCTACCGCCCATCGCAACGCAGCGATGGCGCTGGTGGATTCGAACAATCGCGGCGTCGCTCATCTGGCGTGTCCGGCGGAGCCAGCCCCGAACGCCATCGCAACCCCTGCGGGACCTGGCGGGAGAGGGGGCGGACGCGGCGCTTCGGGATTTGCCGGACGCGGTCCTGCCTCCGGGCCGCCTCGCGAGCAGTGGTATCAGCCGCCGCAGCAGGTTTTCGACAACCTCTATTACCTCGGCACGAAGGAGCACACCTCGTGGGGCGTCACTACCTCGGCGGGCATCATCCTGATCGACACCCTCTTCTCCTACGCCACAAAAGACGAGATCGAAGACGGCCTGAGAACGATGCATCTCGATCCGGCCGACATAAAAATTCTCATCGTCACGCACGCGCATGGCGACCACGATGGCGGCGTCAAATACATCCAGGATACATTCAAACCGAAGGTCATTATGGGGGCGAAAGACTGGGCGATGGCGGCGCAGGAAGCTAACCCGCCTCGTCACGATACCGATGCGACCGACGGCCAGAAGGTGACGCTCGGCGATACCACCATCACCATTTACATCACGCCCGGCCACACTCCCAGCACGCTATCGCTGCTGGTTCCTGTTAAAGATCACGGTGAGCCACACCTCGCCATGGAATGGGGCGGTACCGCTCTTAGCGCGAGAACGTCGAAAGACATGTTGCAGTCCTATGTTTCGAATGCCGGCCGCTTTCTCGATGTTGCGGCAGGGGCGGGCGCCGACGTTGTGATCGGCAATCACACGGAATATAACGATGCCATCACGAAACTTGCGCAGCTCCAGGCGCGTTTGCCGGGCGATCCCCATCTCTGGGTGATCGGTAAGGAAGGTGTTCGGCGCTACCTGACGGTGGCACAGCAATGCGGCAAAGCATATCTGGCAATCGCGGAAGGCCGCCCTTAGTCCGGAAGTCCGCTGAGGCGAAAACTTCGGGGTAAGTGACGGGTTTCAGAAATTCGCTCACGTATTCCTCAAGTGCGGGGGAAACGCAGCCGCCTACTCCCACGGTTTGCGCGTTATGCAGCCAAGTGGTACCGAAGAGCTCAGCTTCTAGTTGGGGGTGATCCGCCCGGGCCTCGACCGCGCGCAACACCGAAATCAGCGCACGGCGACCGAATAGGGGACATCGATCGCGCTGACCGCCACTGGTGTGCCGTCGCACCTTGCCGCCGCCGAGGAGCCAGGTTTTACGGGAGCATATGAGGCTCTGTGGCGCAGGGACACTGGGGCTGGCATGACTTGTGCTCATCGCTGGACGCTACGTCTCCAAACGCCGGGAGATGCTCCGACATGACGCAAGAACACGCGCGCGAAATGGCTTTGATCGGCAAACCCGCATAATACGGCTATTTCACTCAGTGGCCTCTTGCCAGCCGACATTAAGCGCTGTGCCAGCGCAATTCGCCGAGTCAATACCCATTGGTGAGGCGAAACTTCCAGCGAGGTCCTGAATCCGCGAGTCAGTGAGCTGATAGAAGTGCCGGATGCCCTCGCTGTGTCAGCAAGGCTAATATCATCGGCCATGTGGGCTTCAATGTACTCCAGCGCGCTACGCATCTGATGGTTTGTCAAACCTCTCTGATCGCGCTTCGGGTTTCCGGCGAATTCTCCGTAATTAGCAGCAAGGTGTTCCCGTATGGCAAGAAATACGTGATCCAGATAGAGTCCGCTGAATTCATGAGGACGCGCCAGAGCCGATAAGATCGCTCGCCCGAGCGATTGCATCACCTCGTCGTAAGGTCTGTCACGGACGTCAAATCGCAAATCCAGGAAGGTTTGATTGCGTTCAGCCGCAAGCTCCTGAAAAGTGCTTACGGGAAGAAACATGGAAAGGTTGTCAAATGGGTCCCGCAGGTTTGCAGCCCACGACTGGCGCAAATCGTAGAGGGCCAGAGATCCCGGTCCAGTGGCGGGCTGTATGATATGTCGGCCGTCCCGGAACACGTCCGTCGGCCCAAGCGCCCGGTATTCAACCGAAACCATGATGCGATCCGCCAGAGGCGTGGGTTCGAGGAATCCCAGACCGCCCTTACTTTGTTGGTATCTGCAGAAGAAAAGCGATTGACTCCGGCGGTGCGATATCGAATGGATTTCTTCGATTTCGGGCCGACTTTCACTCAAGAAGCCCGGACTGTCAAAGGACCCTTCCACACTTTCCCCGCTGGCTGTCATCCCTCCCTCCCGACATCTCGGGATTGGTCGCGGCGTGTCCGGAGCCAAGTTAAAAGTGACCGAATTGTTCCAACTCTGCCCGGAACGTACAAGACCCTTCCGAAGGGACGCAGTATACCAGAACTATGGAGGGCGGACACGTGATTATCCCAGTGACAATGCTCTCACGGGCGACCTCGCGTCGAGCTGTATTGCTCGCGTTTGGGGCAATTGGCGTGGCAGCGGCGGCGGAGTCAGGTAACCAAGCACGTCTAAGTAATGAGAACCTTGCGAAGCACATGGAGAGTTCAGAATGTTAAATCCGAAATACACTGCCTTCGAGGCTTCAAGTCCTTACTTTGAGTTGGTCCGAGGGGCGCTAGGCGACCTTGTTGATGGTGAGCACTTCTTTGATATCGTCACTGACGACGTCGTCTACGAAGTCCTCTACGACTTTCCCGGTTGGCCCCGCGTGATCCAGGGGCGCGCCGATCTGATGGACAAGTTCAGGGGCTATGGCAACAACATCAAGCTTCAATCTGCTGATAAATTGATTACCCACAAGACAGACAACGGCCGTGTCCTGGTCATCGAATACGAAGTACATGGGAAGGTCCTCGCGACAGGCCTGAAGTACAACAATCGGTTTTGCTCAATCATCAAGATTGAAAACCGGAAAATTTCGCACTGGAGGGACTACATGGACTCTCTCGCCGCCTGGAATATATTGACGGCGCAGGCTCGCTAAAGACCAGAATCCCGGAGAAATCTGCCATGAAGAAAATCCTTATGATTGAAGTGAGCCCCAGAGGGAAGGACTCGGCGAGTCGATCGGTCGCCGATACGCTCGCCGCACGGCTCACCGACCTCTATCCATCAGCGAAGCTCATGCGTCGCGACCTGGCCGCCGAGCATCTGCCCCATCTGGACGAGATCACGCTCCGCGCCATCTCGACAAGGGATCCGGACGAGGCGGAGAGGTTAAAGGAGTTCGCTCGCCAGTCGGATCAACTGACTGACGAACTCCTGGAATCCGATCTTTTGGTGATGGCAACGCCGATGTGGAATTTCGGCATCCCCTCCGCCCTCAAGTCCTGGATCGATCTGGTCGTGCGGCCGGACAGAACCTTCCGCTACTCCGATGGTGGCGTCCTCGGCCTGGCGAAAGAAAAGAAGGCCGTGCTGGTTCTGGCTTCGGGTGGCGTTTTTACAGAGGGCCCTTGGTGCGCGTGGGATTTTGTCGAACCTTACCTGCGTCAAATCCTGAGTTTCATCGGCATCGTGGATGTTCAGACCGTTCGAGTCGAGGGGATGAATATTCCCGTGTTGGCTGCCGACGCCGTGCCGAAAGCGAACAAGGCTGTCGAGGAGCTTGCTCTGTAAGGACTTTTCCCGACCAACGGATTGGACGGCGGCGGCGCTACCGCCCACGCCGAACAACTTATTATGGCGGCGAAGTTCCAATTTCCCGAACCCACTTTGACGATTTGTCGGCATCCCGGACATCTGCACCGTCTACGGCGACTCACCAGCTGAGCACACCAGAGTTTTTTCATCTGGAAGCCAAAGTTTCCATTTCTGGTTTGCGCAGCGGACCCGATCTCACTGGCAGCAACTGAGCAATAATGGAAGTATGGATACGGTAATTGTTCGCGACCCGGAGGTCATGTCCGGAGAGCCGACTTTTCGGGGCACACGAGTGCTGGTGCGCACGCTGTTCGATTACATCGAGGCTGGCCACAGCCTCGAGCGCTTTCTGGACGGTTTCCCCACCGTGGACAGGGATATGGCGCTACACGCAGTAGAGGAAGCGAAAGAGTCCTTGCTCGCCAACCGTTAGATGCGTGTCCTTCTCGACGAGTGCATTGACGAGGCTTTGCGCCACGAAATAGCCGGTCATGATTGCCAGACTTGCCGCTACGCTGGCCTTAAGGGCATGACCAACGGTCAACTTCTGGCAGCAGCGGAGCAATCCGGGTTCCAGGTTCTGATTACCGTGGACCGGAATCTGCAGTACCAGCAGAGGTTGCATGATCGTGAAATCGCGCTGGTGATACTGTGTGGACGCACAACGAACTTCGACGATCTACGCGTGCTTGTTCCCGAAGTCCTGAGCGCGCTTGAGAAGCTCAAGTCGGGTGACGTTATCCGCATAGGCAATCGTTGGCGCGAGTGATTTAGCTGTCGCGGGCCTGATGTCGCACCGCCATTACTTTTTAAGACCGAGCGCGTAGATTCGCGCGTCCCACGAACTCAGATAGACAACGCCGTCGGAAACGGCAATACTGCCATAGTGACTCCAGCTATCGATGGCGTCACCGCTTGAATAGAGCTCATCTCCCGTCTGCGGATCGAGAGCATACAGAACGGCGTGCGTCGTGTCCCGGCCACCGGTATAGCGCTGGCCGGCCTTTTGGGTATTGATGGCACGCCACGCGGCATCCCTCTCATTGCCCGGAATGCTTGCTTCCTGCGCGTTGCCACCGCGTCCACCCCCGCCACCGCCGCGACCTGCGCCACGTCCGCCGGCTGCTCCACTGCCACCAACCGCACCGAAGGCGCCGCGTCCGCCAGCTGCTCCAGTGCCAGCAGCCGCGCCACGTCCGGCACCAGCGCGTCCACCACCGGCTGGAGCCAGGCCACCGCCGCGTCCACCACCGCCCGGCACAAGGTCTCCACCTCTGTCGCCATCCGCCAGAATAAAAATCATGCCGTTCGCAACCACCGCGACACCTGGCTGATCCAGATCGGCGGAAACCCACCGTGGCACCAGCGTAGGTTTGGCTCCGGTGCCTTCCACCGTGAAGGCCATGAGCTGCCCGTTCACCGTCGGCCCGTGAGTCTTCGGAAACTGCCCGATCGTGTCTTTCGCAGGCGGGCCGTAGTAAGGCGCGAGGAGCCATCGCTTGCCCTGAGCATCTACCCACGTCGACATCACGCTCCACATGCCGTTGAATCCGTACAAAACCGGATCGTTCGACCAGCGGGGCGATGTATAGAGCGGCGTACGATGATCCGCACCGCCAAGATTCGCAGCGTCCATCAGATAAATAACACCTTCTTTCGCGCTCGATGCCACCAGCGTGCGATCGTCGAAAGGAAATGAAACGGGGCTGCTCGAACCGAGATCCAGATCCCACTTGTTGATGTAATCCATATTCGGCGGAGCAAACGAATCGACGACGGAAACATTTCTGTCCAGTTCCACCACCGAATTGCCCCATCGACCGGAAGCCGGATCATAAGCGCCATCCGCGGTTTGCGCGACGATGCCGAAAGGCGTCTTTGTGACACCGGCTCGTCCCCACGGGCCGGAACCTTTTCCGTGACTCGTGTAGAAGTGCGTCACCAGATGATCCGGATCGGCGACATCGATACCCGCTATCTGCGACGTGGCATTCTGGCAGCCCCGCGAAGTGCCGGTGTAGATCACGCCGTCCACCAGATTCAGGCTGAAGTTGCGGGTAAAGGTGGGCACGATGCTCGTGGCAGGGAAGCGATCTTCGCCGTCGGCGATACTGACGCCCCGAAGCTTTCCGTCGGTCGGGAGGAAATACAGAATTCCGGTTTGCTTATCGATCACCGGCGTCGCGTTCATATTGTTCGGACAGAAAGCGTAGGCGGCGGCGGCCGGGGTTGCCTTATTCGGATAGTCTCTCGACCAGAGGATGGTTCCGGCGTCCGCGTCGATCGCAAAAATTTTGTTCTGTTCGTTGGTGCCGCCGCCAACATAAAGGATCTTCTTCGGCCCCTGCTTCGTCTGCACATTGTTGATGACGAGAGGGTCCGTCATCGTGGCGTATTTGTTGATCGGGTCTGTCTTCACGTCTGTCTGGAGCTTCCATAACAACTGCAGCGTCGACACGTTGTCCTTCGTTATTTTGGTTTCTCCGCGAGCCCAGCCGGTGCGTTCCTCATCGTAGGAGTAAGTTGCCCAATCCTTTGTAAAAGGTCCTTTGGATAAGACGGGCGGGGCACTTGTCGGCCGGGGATTGGCGGCCAAAGCGCGGGTGATTGTCGCCACGGTGGCATCGACTTCCGTCTTCGGAGGCCTCGGAGTTCCGGCGGGCGGCATCTGATCGGACCGCATTCGGAAAGCGATGTTATCCCAGGTATCGCGATCGTCCAGCAGAGATGTTGTTGAGGCCAGCAGTTTCTGCATGTCGACCTGTCCGGAGGGCACCCCGGTGTTGTGGCACCCGATGCAGTTCCTTTCAAGAAACGGACGCACAGACCGCGAGAGAGAGGAACTGGGCCCACCGTCGCCGGTAGCGGGCGGGGCCTGAGCCACCAGCCTGAAAACACCTGCGCCTGCGCCGATCAGAAGAACCAGGGTTCCCGCCGCACGAGCCAGTCGTCCCGAAGTAATGAATCTCGACATGTCAAACATTTGGATCTCCAGGATTTATGTGGCTATGAGACAAAGGTTATCAGTATATATCAAAAAACATGACGCGCCTGCTATTGGGCGACTAATAACCACCCGGATGCGTGGGCAGCAGGAACAGAGCATTTTTGCCAGCAGCGCCGGGAACAATCGGTGGAGAGAAAAGCGGCCCCGGCTTATATCTGGAGGCAATCTGCTCCGCTTCGGCTTCCAGCGCCGGAGTGAAATCGATCAGATCGTCCAGCGTGCTGCCTTGCCGGTCGAACGCGGGCGGCTTCCGCACGGGGCGGTCAGTGCATGGCTGAAAACGGTTCCGGCGGCGCGTCTGTTCGTCTGTGCCTTTCTGTCGCGGAACTCCAGGCCGGCGTTGAAAAACTGCGCGACCGCGATGCCGCGAAGGCGAACGAAATCGAAGCGTGGATCGATGCCGTCTGCCCGACCTGGTCTGTAATTCCGCTCGACGCGGATTGTTGCCGCCAGTGGGCTCGCGAAATGAAAGGCCGTCCGGTTCGAAGATGCCTTCTTTGTCGCGACGGCCAGGGTACACGGGCTGACTATGGTCACGAGGAACACGAAAGACTTCGTCGCGTTCGACGTACCCATGTTGAATCCCTTCCTTTTTCGTGATGCCTGAAATGCGCGAAGACGGTGAATCGGCACGGGTTCAATGCACTCCCGCGAGTCGGTCCGCAAAATCCGAATCGTGGTTTCGGGATGGCAACTGCGTCAGTTTTCCGATGGCTTCTCGACGTGATCGAGGACGAGGACTTCGACGGGACCTTTAGCCGATTCCAGCTTCAGTCCGAGTTGCTCCTGCAAGGCAGTGAAGATGGACGTAGTGTCTCCACTGTCCGGCGCGGAAGCCTCAATGGCCCACTTCAGATGCAGATCGAATGTGCCTGTCAGCCCGGTCTTATCGAGGACGGTTCTGTTCAGAGCCGAAGCGTAACTTCGGGACAGGTCTCCGGCCAGAACCTCCATGCTGACGCCCACTCCATCGAGCGTCCGGTTTAATCCATCGATTCCCAATTTGGGGAAGCCACAGAAAACAGGGTGGGGCGCACCGGGCGCGACAGGTGGCGGCGGAGAATCCACGGAGTAGGGAACGCAACTACCCTCCTTCGAGTGCTCCATTTTTAAACCGCTTTTTGCAACGGTCAACTCATATACCGGGAGCTGTCTTATTTCGTGATGCACCTTCAGGCGGAACCGGTCTTCGAGAAGTACCTGAAGCATTGGCCCCTCCATCTGTTGCACCGGCGCGTTGCCCTCCGACCTGGCTTGAATGTCGTAATGATCGGAAGATGCCCAGGGCGGATCTCCCGAGATTTGATAGTCCTGCCCGCCGTAGGCCGATAGTATGAGACGCCGCAGGGCAACGTTTGTGATTTCAAGTCTGCCAGGAGTGGCTTGCAAATATGCCTTGTCGCTTCCGCTGGTATTCAGCCTGACGGATGCAACTTCGAATCCGGGGCGCGCCTGGCCGGGAGCGGAAGTGGACTGCGGAGCGGCAACCGTTCGGAGGGGCGAGATTATGAGGACCACCGGCACCGCGACGCTGCAGGCGACTGCCATCATGAACATTCCGGCCTGGCCGTGTTCGATGATCCTGATCTTTCTCATGGCGTCTCTACGCCAAACTAGCAAAGGGAGGAGCTCGACGCAACTACGCTGCAACTACGCTCGGGCTTCCCCTGCCCGCGCTCGTAAACGCCCCCGGGCCCGAGCCGCTCTCGCCGGGTGTTGGTCGTGACGTAGCGGTCAGAGGAGGTAAGGCACCAGGGCTGGGGTCTGCTGCGCATAGGTGGCATACGTCTCGCCGAATTGAGAACTCATCCACTGTTCCTCGATGCCGAGCTTCAGCCGGAACACGAGGAAGATGAGAACGAAAACGATGAACCCCCGCACCTGGGAGATGGCAATCGCCATGCCCAGGAAACCAGTCAGAATGCCCGTGTAGATGGGGTGACGGACCGCGGCATACGGACCTGAGGTGATCAACTCGTGGTCCTGCTTAATGGTGACGGAGCGGCTCCAGTTTCTGCCGAGGTGCTCGCGCGCCCACACTGCGAACAGAAGACCGGCGATCATGACGGCAGCTCCCATCCAGAAGGGGAAAAGGCCAACCGGCCAGAGCTGGAGGTAAAGCCAGGGCAGCGGGATGCGAGTGGTCGAGAGGATCGTGATCGCGATCAGGAAAATGAAGACGCGCAGGATGCGCGAGGCAGCAGGCTCGAGGTGCCGGGTGGTTTTGGTATTGGCGGCTTTGATCTGCCAGTAGACAAAAAATAAAATCCAGACGGCGGGAAAGAAAGAGTCATAGAACCAGAGCATTCAGGACCTCATCGCGCTGAAGGTGTTTACGCAGGTGAGCGAGGGGAAGTTCCAGGGCGCCAGATCAATATTCTCCCCGTTGCCGTGTTTCGCGACCTTGAGCAGATCGATGAGCCCCGGAAAACCCGACTCCTGGGCCCACTGTGGAGTAATGTCCGGAAAACCAATCGGCTCGATGGAATCCACTTCGATCTCACCGTCCTCCATCCGGTACCGGGCCCCCACTTTGACATGGGGCGAAGCCAGATTCGGACGCTGCAGGTGATTTCTCCGCGACGAACTCCGTCGCGAAGGCGCTTGGTGAACACCATAACGAAAGTTTACGCCGGGCTCACGAGTGCCGGTTCGACCGCTTTGTCTTAATACAGACCCGGAATCAGCCGCTTCGTGCTGTGGCTATAGTCTTCGTAATCGGCCCCAAATGCCTGGCGCAGCGCAGTCTCTTCAACGTGAATGCGATACAACACGGCCAGAGTGGTTGGAACGAGGACAACGGCAAAACAGGCCCATGTGCGGGCGTGAAGGGCAAAAGCCAGGAGAATCAGTTCCAGACCAAGATACGAAGGATGACGGACCAGGCTGAAGAGGCCCCTTCGCTGCAGTCTCTGCCCGGCGCGCATCGCTACGTTCACGCTGAAGGCCCTCCCCAGCGTAACGATTGCCGTGGCACGAATTCCCAATCCGAGAATCAGAATTCCCAGGGCCACCGGCCGCAGCCAGCTATAACTCCCCGGCATGTCGATCGGGAAAACTCCATGCATCGCCTCATCGATCCTGAGCGACGCAACAATCACAACCCAGAGAATGATCTGCGTTCCGCGGTCCTGTATCTTGCCCTCGCCCGGCCGCGTTCGGGTGAGCACGGCGATGAGGATTTCCCCGGCGAGCCAGACATACGTCAGTGCGTTAAAAAAGAATTCGAGATGCATAATTGTCCTGAGTATGCGCCGGGCGGCGAGGGAAAAACAGTAGCAGCTGTCATGGATGAGAGATGACAGATATCAGCATGACATCTGTCATGCGTTTTGTATGACAGCTACGGGTACCGCGACGGCCTTATCCGGTGGGACGATGAAAACATGACCGAAGGGCAGTCACACCACATCACCGACTCAAAGCGGGAGTTTGCCCGCGGCCGCTCGATCATGCGCTGGGCGGGGCTGCTTTATTCCGCATATTTCTTTTTCATGCCGGCTTACCGGCACTCCTTGACGGTCTGGATGGAATTCGCGGTTTTTTACGCGGCCTTTCTCGCTCTTTATTTTCTGGTCGCGGAGCTGACAGGACGAAAGCAGACCGTGGCGTTCGTATTGTTCTTCCTGGCCGTCTTTCTCTATTACCCGTTCAACCGGGAAGCGTACGTAGTTTTTGTCTACCCGTTCGCCGTGCTTTGCCTTTTCCTCACTCGTTTGCGCACCGTGTTCCTGGCGCTCATTGTGATGATGGCGTGCGTCGTGGCGGAGACCCGGTACCTCGGCCGCCCGTTTGCCACGGCGGAAAGCGTCCTCCTCTATTGCGTGATTTTCGGGCTCGGTAACTTTGTGTTCGCCAGGCAGGCGCGAACCACTTCTCTTCTGGAGCGCGCGAATTCCGAGATCGAACGCCTGACCCAGGAAGCGGAGCGCGAGCGCATCGCCCGCGATCTGCACGATCTCCTCGGCCACACCCTGACCGTTATTACCGTGAAGCTCGATCTCGCCCGGCGGCTCATGTCCCGCGACCCCGACCTCGCCAGGAACGAAATCGTGGAGGCGGAGCAGACCGCCCGCAATGCCCTCGCCGAGGTTCGGGAAGCCGTGTCCGGCTTTCGCGCCGAAGGCCTTGCTGCGGAGATCGGCCGCGCCCGGCGAAACTTGCTTTCCGCCGATGTCAAATTGACCGCGACTCTCGCTCCGGTGAATCTCTCATCGAGCCAGGTCAATGTCCTTTGTCTTGCCCTGCGCGAGGCCGTGACGAACATCGTCCGCCATGCTCACGCAACCGTCTGTCGCGTAACGCTTTTCGAAAAGGACAGGAATATTCATTTCAAAATTGAGGACAACGGGGTCGGGGGGCAGTTTCGTGAAGGCAATGGCCTGCGCGGGATGCGAGAGCGGCTTGAACCCCTGGCCGGGTCCATGAAGCTGACAAGCCCGGTAACGGGCGGAACAAGCCTGGAGCTCACGTTGCCGCCGGAGAATGAGACTTCAGCGCAATCGGCTCCACGCTTTGTGCAAGGGGAAGCGGGTACCCTTTGACAAAACTGGCGCAAACAGCGCAAAAGATACGCGTAGTGCTGGCTGAGGACCAAAGCATGTTGCGGGGCGCACTCGCCGCTCTGCTCTCGATCGAACCCGATATTGAGGTGCTCGAATCTTTTCCCGACGGAGAGGAAGCTCTTCATGCCGTCGGAAAGCACCGGCCGGACGTTTTGGTAACGGACATCGAGATGCCGAAGATGAGCGGCCTGGAACTCACCGCACGTGTCAAGGAGCTTTATCCGGATACGCGTGTCGTGATACTAACGACCTTCGCGCGTCCGGGATATCTGCGGCGGGCACTGGATGCCGGAGCGTCTGCCTATCTTCTCAAGGACCGGCCCTCTGAAGAGCTCGCCGAGGCGGTCCGGGGAGTCAGTCGCGGAGAGCGCATTGTGGACCCGCAACTGGCCTCGGAGATATGGAGCACGGAAAAGGACCCGCTCACCGATAGAGAACGTTTGATTCTGCGCCGCGCCGGCGATGGCGAGACGACTGCTGAACTGGCGCATTCGCTGAGACTGACAGAAGGGACCGTACGCAACTATCTTTCTGAGGCTATTTCCAAGTTGCATGCTTCCAGCCGGTATGAAGCGGCGCGGATCGCCCGGAATAAAGGATGGCTTTAACGGCGGGGATAGTGATCGTGCGTCCGGGATATCTGCCGCAGGATCGAGACTCCCGACGATTTTCGGCCACACTGCGCGTCCGTGGTCGTGATGTGTGGGCGATGCGACTCGCCGGGTATGGACTCCCCGTCATTACCTTGGTTTGGGCAACCCGATGGCACTTTGGGGGATCGCAGCGCTCCTCCGACGCGGACTGGCCATTCTCCGGATCGCCGACGATCCACCCGCAACGGCGACGCACTTCGACGGATAGCGCGTTATACGGCCAAGTGGATCACTTCTAAGAACACCGTTTCGGGGGCCAGATGAGCCCGTCGTTTGAACGTAACACCGAATTATCGGAAGTGTTCTGACGGGAAGCCAAGCGGCGAAACTTGGTACAATTATCTGTCGAAGGCGGAAAGTGGGATCTGTCGCCAACGGGGACTTCCTCAGGTCCCACATTCATCTTTGCGTGGCTGTGGTTTCTTAACGGAGTCCAATTATGATCAAGACGTATTTGATGGGGACCACGGCCCTAGTGGCAACATTGTTCCTACTAACGGCAGCGCCGGCTTGGAGCAAGCCCAACGTGTCTGACTTTGCACGGCAATGTGATTCTGGTAATCAGAAGGCTTGCCGCGACTTGGCGAAGGTCGCGCTGGAGGACCGCGATGCCAACTTCCGCAAAACTGCAACACTAGCGCTGACAGACCAGTCCTTGCTGGCGAAGATCGCGGTGGAGGACCGCGATGCTTTCGTGCGCCTCGCCGCCGCAAGTAAGCTGAGCGACCAATCCTTATTGTCGAAGATCGCTGTCGACGACATAGATGCCATTGTGCGGATTGCTGCCACCGAAAGACTGACCGACCAATCCCTGCTGGCGAGGATCGCCGGGAATGCCCGGTAGATCGTAGAAAGTAGCGACTCTCAGCTCTGAGCCCTTTGATAGGCTCAGAGCAATTTTTCTTGACGGAAAAAAGGAGAGTCGCTAATGAAGAAACCATATCAGATTG
>Ga0182024_10011959_pt1 | contig 17289 bp, 9 predicted proteins | sample P32metaG_FD_120480 | JGI IMG/M metagenome (GOLD analysis project Ga0182024, IMG submission 120480) | Permafrost microbial communities from Stordalen Mire, Sweden - P3-2 metaG (Illumina Assembly) | ecosystem: Environmental > Terrestrial > Soil > Wetlands > Permafrost | place: Sweden: Stordalen...
GACGTTTCCAGAGCGGCAAATCTACATCCGCAGCGATGGCCGGGTGCAGTTTTTCACCTTCGGCTCGACGCTTCAGGCAACCTGCGCGGGCCTCTCCCTCATTTTCCTCGGTTGGGTCGCCTTCGCTTCGGTCAATGTCATTTTCAAAGACCGGATCATTACGTCGAAGGATCATCGATTCCAGCAGATGCAGGCGAGTTACGAGAACCGGGTCGCCGATCTTCAGCTTTCCTATGATGAACTGAACAACGCGCTCGTCTCGGCCGAAGACCGGTTCAAATCGACTGCCGATCAGCTCGAGGCCAAGCAGCAGACCGTCGCAAATCTCTTGGGACGCAAGCAGGTCATCGAGGCAACTGTTGCGAGTCTCGGCTCGGGCAACGCCGCAGCGGCCGCGATCAAATCTCTCGACGTTGCGAGCGCGCCGTCATCGAGCACTCCTCCGGATGTGGCAAGCGACAGTCTGGAAGCCGACCCGGAGCTTGGTCGGCCTTCTGCGTCGCCAGGATCCGCAATCGTGCCGGCCGCGCCCCAGGCAAGCGGCACTTATTTCGGAAGCGGCGCGTCGCAACTGAACGTCATGCCGCAATCGGTGGAACCGCAGCCTCGCACCGCGCGGCCGACGAGAGCAAGCTTTCTCGACGACACCGTGTTGCGCTTTGCTGAAGTTTTGTTTCAGAGCCACCCGCGTGTGAACGCGCCACTGCCCCAGACGCCTGCCCTCCAGGCTCTCGCACAACAGACCGAACGCGTTCGGCAGCTCGACTCGACGGAGACCAGCCTGCTCGTCGGCGTGGACCAAAGGATTTCCGGGCGCATCGGCGACGTGCAGAGACTTCTCGGGCGCGTGGGCGTGAATGCCGACGATCTGGAACGGCGGGCCTCCGAGGGTGGAGTCGGCGGTCCCTTGGTCTCCGCCCAATCCGACCGCCTCGACGGGGTTTCCGATACGGTGTTCACGGCGGCGTATGAGGGGGCCGTGGCGCACACGGATGAATTGAACACGCTGTTCGCGGCGCTTCGCCATGTGCCACTGACAACGCCGGTGCATGGCGCCCAGTTCGAAATGACCAGTGGGTTCGGGGCGCGCGTGGATCCGTTCACCCGGCGCATTGCTCTTCACACCGGCATGGATTTCGCAGGCCCATGGGGATCGACCGTCATGGCCACGGCGCCCGGAGTCGTCACCTTTGCCGGTCCCCGCGGCGGATATGGCAATATGGTCGAGATCGACCATGGCTTCGGCTTTCACACGCGCTACGGCCATCTTTCCTCGGTTCTCGTCAGACCAGGAACGAGGGTGAGCGAGGGCTCGCCCGTCGGAAAGCTTGGCTCGACTGGCCGCAGCACCGGACCTCACGTACACTACGAAGTGTGGGTCGCCGACGCCGTAAAAGACCCGGGAAAATTCATCGAGGCAGGACGACATGTTTTCGAATAAGAACCGCGACCGCGACGCAACCGAAATCGCATCATCCACGCCGCCATCACAGCTGCAGCCCGCGAAACGCGCAGGCCGCTCCGGCGCCCCTTCGATCATCAGCGCCGATCTCACCGTGAACGGAACACTGACATCGGCCGGCGACGTTCAGATCGACGGATGCGTCGAGGGCGACGTGCATAGCGCCGGACTTGTCATCGGCGAAAAGGCACTCATCCGGGGCGAAATCGTGGCCGAGGACGTCACCGTGCGTGGCCGCGTCAACGGCAGCATCCGCGCCCGCAAGGTGCTCCTCTGCGCGAGCTGCCATGTTGAAGGCAACATCCTGCATGAAGCCTTTGCGGTGGAGGCCGGCGCGTTCTTCGAAGGAAACTGCCGGCATTCCGACAATCCGCTCTCCGACGAAGCCGCGAAGCCGAAAGCCATCGAACCAAAGCAAGCCCCAGTTGCGACCGCGTCGGGCCAGCCGGTGCGGCAGAGTTCTCCCGAAGCCGTGGCAATGCCGCTCCGAACCGGCGTCTGATTATCCCGTCAATTCCCCCAAAGAACGGGCACGCGGAGGCGCGGAGGACGCGGACAAGGGAATAATTTGCAGAGAGGCAGTGAGGTGGTGAGAAAGGTATGGCGCGCCTGCGGCGCGCCGTAATTCTCACTTCCTCATTGTCTCATTGTGACTTTTTCTCTTCGCCGCGTCCTCCGCGTCTCCCTGTGAACCTGTTTTCCCTATCCGAGATCTGGCACGGCTTCGCGCGGCTTGCCGCCGATCGCGTGGGCCAGTGCAGCCGCCATGAATGGATCGAGATTTCCATCGAGCACGTCCTGTGGCGCGCGGCTTTCGACGCCGGTACGCAGATCCTTCACCAGCTGGTAGGGCTGAAGAACGTAAGAACGGATCTGATGTCCCCAGCCGATGTCCGTTTTCTGGCCGATATGGGCGGCGGTTTCCGCCTGCTTTTTTTCGAGCTCAATCTCGTAGAGTCTCGAGCGCAACATGTCCCGGCAGATTGCCCGGTTCTGATGCTGCGACCGTTCAGTCTGGCAACTGACGACGATGCCAGTGGGCAGATGGGTGAATCGCACGGCGCTGTCCGTCTTGTTCACATGCTGGCCGCCCGCGCCCGATGAGCGATAGGTATCGACGCGCAGGTCCTTGTCCGGGATATCGATCTCGATGGTCTGGTCGATGACGGGGAACACCGTGACGCTGGCGAAGCTTGTGTGACGCCGCGCATTGGCATCGAAAGGTGAAATGCGCACCAGCCGGTGCACGCCGGCCTCGGTCTTCAGCCATCCATAGGCGTTCTCACCCTTGACAAGCAGCGTCGCAGACTTGATGCCGGCGCCCTCGCCCGCGCTCTCCTCGATGAGCTGCAACTTGAAGCCCTTGCGCTCCGCCCAGCGCATGTACATGCGCTCGAGCATTTCAGCCCAGTCTTGGCTTTCGGTTCCTCCTGCGCCTGCATGAATGTCGAGATAGGTGTCGTTCGCGTCCGCCTCGCCGGACAACATCGAGGCGAGCCGCAGCTGTTCCGCGCGTGAACGCAGCGCGCCGATTAGCTGCTCCGACTCCCGCGTCATCGCCGCGTCGCTGTCCGCTTCGGCCAGCTCAAGAAGGCCCAGCGCGTCCGCAAGCTCTGATTCCAGGGATCGCACGCCAGAAAGGGAAGCATCCAGCTTCTGCCGCTCGCGCATCAGAGCCTGCGCGGCCTGCGTATCGTTCCACAGGGCCGAGTCTTCGGCCCTTGCGTTCAGCTCGTCGAGCCGCCTGAGCGCCCGATCCCAGTCAAAGATGCCTCCTCAGCAGGCCGATTGCCTGCCTGATCTCTTCAACACTGCGCTCGATTTCTGGACGCACGAACAATTCCCTATGGGCGCCATCGATATGGCCGGGGTCATCACGCTTGTAAAGACCCGTCCAAATTCAGTTTGACGGAGTGGGCGCCTGCGGAAGCTGAAACACGATCTTGACGGTTGTCCAGTCCGACACGGTTTCGCCATCGCGAATTGCCGGAAGGTAGCGCCAGTTCAACACGCCTTCGACTGCGGCGTTGTCGAGATCTTCGAATCCGCTCGACCGTGACACCTTGACTTTGCGGCACGTCCATTCGGATGAACATACACGTCGACCAACACGGCCCCCTGCTCTCCGTTCAGTTGCGCCGAATCCGGATAGGGAGGCTGCGGATGAGGCCTCGAGATATCAACACTCGGTGGCGATTCCGAAGCCGGTGCCGAAGAAGCACCCAAGATCGCCATGCACGATGCCACTGCGTACAGCGAAAAATTTCGCAAAATGCGCCAAGATTGCCCGCTCAGCATTGTCAGCTCGCTCGTTGAGTCCGCCCCAAAATTCTACCGGGAAACCACCAATCCTACAATCACGACAGCGTGTGGGGGTCGGCTTCGGTGCAGTCAGCCGGGCGGGCTCTGTCCGAGGGCAAAAAGACCTTGCTCGCCCAACTCGGCGCTTCGGCGGCGCTCGAGCTCCTGGGCGTATCGCCGCAAGGCATAGGCTTCCGTCAGATAGCCGACAATGCGTGGATCGGCCCGCGCGGAAAGCACCGGCAGGGTCTCGGACTGCGCCTCGTCCAAGCGCGCGAGCGCAGTGCGCACATTCTCGCTCGGAAGCAGATACTCCCCACGTCCCTGCACTACGTCAGCAACCGCGCCCGCCTCCATCGCGTCGTCGAGCTGGGGGTCATGGACGAGAGCCATGTCCACCCAGCCGGCGTAGTGACCGTCTGGCGCCGTCGCGAACACCCGCTTGGCCGTGCCGGGCGGATAGAGCTCGCGCAGAGCCTTCAGCGGCATCGACGTCGGCGCCATCTTCGGATCCGATCGCATCAATCGGGAAACCGTCAGGTCGGAAATCCAGCCCACATCGTGTGCACCCCTCAGGCCCAGCCCGCGCACATGGAAGCGCCAGGTCGAGAAAGAGTAGCCGAACATCAGCCGCGTGATCGTCGCCGACGCGATGACACTCACGAGCACGCCCGCGGTAACAGGAAAGTCGCCCGTCGATTCTAGGACGAGAAGCACCATGGTGAGCGGCGCACCAATGATCGCCGCGGCGACCGAGCCCATACCGACCAGAAGAAACGCCATGTACTGAACCGCGAAATGCGGATCGAGCCATGACACGCATTTTGCAAACACGCCTCCGAACAGACAGCCGAGAAAGAGCGCCGAGCTGAACAGGCCGCCGCGAAATCCCGATCCGACCGAGATCGCCGAAGCGAGCAGCTTGGCAACGAGAAGCAGCGCCATTGGCAAGAACGGCAAAGTGGCATGGAGGTAGTACTCGATCGCGCCGTGCCCACTTCCGAGAACTTGGGGAGAGAAACTCGCGATGGCGGAGAGCGCGACTCCGCCCACGCATGGCCGCAGCCAATCCGGAATTGGTGAATTCTTGAGGCTGCGCTCCGTCCATGTCACGGCCATCATCGTCGTGATCGCGATTCCAGCAGCAAAGACACCCATCAGTCCGAACAGCACGTAACTGTGCACGTCGAGGGGAACGCCGCCGGCAACGGCGAAGAGCGGCTGCCCGCCTCCGATCAGACGCTGGGAGAGGGCGCCGCAAACGGCGGCAACTGCCACGGGCGCGAGAGCATTGGGCATGTAGCTGCCGAGAATGAGCTCATAGCCGTAGAAGGCGCCCGCCAGCGGCGCGTTGAACGCAGCCGCGATCGCCGCAGCGGAGCCCGCCGTCACGAACACGCGCTGATCGGCACGCCTCAAATGAAAATAGCTGGCGATGCCCGAGAACACTCCGGAGCCGAACTGGGTGTAGCCCGCCTCCATGCCGAGCGACGCGCCCGCGGCATTGGAGATGACCGTCGAAGCAGTGAGCCTCAGGCTGTCCGCGAGCGACATGCGCCCGCCATAGAGCGCGTTCGCCTCGATCGGATCGACGATGTCCCTCGTCGCGAAACGCCGTGCGACAAGCGCGAGCATTCCCAGAACAAGGCCGCCGAGGGCCGGCACAACGAGGATACGGACCCTGTCGGTGTTGAGCCCGGCGGACAGCAGCACGCCGCCCATCATTCCGAAATCGACTTCGTGAAGGAACTGCACGAGAGCGCGCAGCATCGCCACGGCCACGCCCACCCCGGAACCAATAAAGGCGCACGCGAAAATCTGCACTAGTTCGTTGGCGCGCAATTCACGCTGGAACGTGGCGTAGAGAAAGCGTGCCGACCGCGCGAAATTGACTGCGCCCGCCCTGGGCGGCAATCTCTCCAGCTCGCGCTCGCTCGAGTCCATATGCCATCCCGCCGGCCGTGGCCTTGCGCGCCACGTGCGACTAGTAGAGGCCTCCAGTACCCTGGTCGACGGTCGCTCCGGGTTTGTTGTCGTTCGGATTCTGGGGCTGGTCGGAATCGGCGCTTGCGAGTCCCGGCTCGGTTCCCGATTTGAAAGCTTCCTGGATGGCGCCCGGATCTCCCGAATTCACCAATGCTCCCGAATGGCGATCGATCGTCACCAGATCGATTCCTGGCGGAACACGGAACGGCGTCGCCGGCTGGTCGGCGAGCGCGCCCTTCATGAAATCACGGAAGATGGGAGCTGCGGCGGTCGCGCCCTGCTCGCGCCGGCCAAGAGTTCGCGGATTGTCGAATCCGACGAACACGCCGCAAACGAGATCGGGGGAGAATCCGACGAACCAGGTGTCCTTCGAATCATTGGTCGTGCCCGTCTTGCCAGCGAGCGGCTTTCCCACCGCGCTCACCGCTATGCCGGTGCCGTGCTGTACGACCCCTTGCAGGAGCGAAACAATCTGATAGGCGGTCCTGGGGTCGATCACCTGTTCGCGATCATCGGGCAGCAGCGGCTCCGCCTGGTTCTGCCAGCGCCCGTTGCATCCTTCGCAAAAGCGCGGATCGTGGCGGTAGATGTCGCGTCCGTTGCGATCCTGGATGCGGTCGATCAGCGTTGCATTAATCTTCTTGCCCCCGTTGACGAATTCGGCGTAGCCGGTCGTCAACCGCACCAGCGTCGTATCGGCCGCGCCGATCGCGTTCGAAAGCCAGGGTGTCAGCGTATCGTAGACACCGAAACGAATCGGATACGGCACGACATTCTTCATGCCGACTTCATAGGCGAGCCTGATCGTCATCAGGTTGCGCGACAGTTCGATGCCGCGCCGCAAAGTCTGGAGCCCGAGATATTTGTTCTCGAAATTCTTGGGCGTCCACATTGGCAGACCCGGGCCCTGAGGCAGCGAGATGGGTGCGTCCTCGACCTTGCTGACCGGCGTGAACCCATGATCGAGAGCGGCGGCATAGACAAAAGGCTTGAAAGCCGAACCGGGCTGGCGTTGCGCCTGCATCGCGCGATCGAACTGGCTTGAGGCGTAGCTGAAGCCGCCCGAGAGCGCGAGCACGCGCCCCGTATGCGGATCCATGGCGACAATCGCTCCGTTGACCTCGGGAACCTGACGCAGCCCGAACTCGCCGGCCGTTCCGACCGGCTCGACGTAGACGACATCGCCGATCTTGACGACTTCCTGCGGCCGTTCCGGCACCGCTCCCACCAGTGCATCGTGCAGTTCCTTGCGCGCCCACAAGAGCTCGCTGAACGGAATCCGGGCGCGCGCGCCGTCGTCGAGCCCTATCTCGACAGATCGCTCCGGCCCGAATCCGAGTACGACAGCGGCGCGCCACGTATCGATGCCGGAGCGGTTTCCAACCGCCGCGAGCGTCTCCTTCCAGCTGCCGGTGGCGGGAATGTTGCTGCGCGCGCCGCGCCAGCCATGTCGGCGATCATAGCGCACGAGGCCGGCGCGCAACGCATTCACGGCAAAGTTCTGAAGCCTTGCATCGAGAGTGGAGCGAACCTGCAGGCCACCGTCGTAGAGCGCGCGCTCGCCATATTTCGTGTAAAGGATGCGCCGCACTTCTTCGACGAAATAATCCGCGTCCACAGCCTGAATGCCAAGCGGCCGCATCTGGGTGACGAGCGGCTCGGCTATCGCGGCTCTGGCCTCGTCATAGGTGATGTAGCCGTTCTCCGACATTTGCCGGATCACCCAGTTGCGGCGATCAAGGGCAGCGGCCTTGTTGAAACGCGGATCGTAATTGCTAGGCGCCTTCGGCAATGCCGCCAGAAAGGCCGCTTCGGAGATATCCAATTGGTCCAGCGACTTGTCGAAATAATTGAGCGCCGCCGCCGCCACGCCATAGGAATTCTCACCCAGAAAAATCTCGTTCAAATAGAGTTCGAGGATTTTCTGCTTCGGATAGGTGGCATCGAGGCGTACCGCGAGAGTTGCTTCCTTGATCTTGCGCGAGAACCGGACCTCGCCATTGAGCAGGAAGTTCTTCGCGACCTGCTGCGTAATCGTCGAGGCGCCTTCGAGACGCTTGTGCTCGACCACGTTGACGACATCCTTGAGCGCAGCGCGCAGAATGCCGCTCGGGTCGATTCCGGGATGCCTGAAGAAGTTCTTGTCCTCGGCCGACGTGAAGGCGTTCACGACCAACTTCGGCACGAAGGCGATCGGCACGAAAATGCGCCGTTCGCGCGCATATTCGCCGAGCAGCGTTCCGTTGCCCGCGTAGACGCGTGTCGTTACCGGCGGCTGGTAATTCTTGAGGGCCTCTACACTCGGCAGATCCCGTGTCGTGGAATAGACATACACGACGGCGCCCACCAGCGCGGCGAGCACAAGTCCGCCAACCGCAAGTCCGAGTGGGAGAAAGATGCGACGGAACATTCTATCCTTCACGCCCGGCCTTGATGCCGCGCGATTATGGCCTTGGCAAGGCGTTCCGTCACTCGGTCTCCTGCGCCGTCGCGGTCACGGGAGTAGCCGTCCGCAGCTGCTTGTCTACCGCGTTCGCGAGGACCGACGCCACCCTGTCGCGCCAGCTATCCGTCGCCATCTGCGCGCAATCTCTTGGGTTGGAAAGGTAACCCAGTTCGATGAGCACCGCTGGAACATCGGGAGCTTTCAGCACGACAAAGCCCGCCGAGCGATGCGGGTCACGCGGCAAAATGTCCGTCACGTGCGCCAACTGGGCGACCGCGGATTGGGCGAAGCGGACGGACCTGTTCATTGTGTCCCGCTGGGCAAGGCCGATCAAGATCGATGCTACGGGGCTGTTTTGACCGGAGAGATCGACGCCTGCAATAACATCCGACAGGTTTTCCTTCCGCGCGAGGGCCGCGGCCTCCCGGTCTGATCCCGCTTCCGACAGGGTGTAGACAGACGCGCCGTAGACCGACGGATCGGAATTGGAGTCCGCGTGCAGTGAAACGAACAGATCGGCGTGCAATGCGCGCGCCACATTCACCCGTTCGAGAAGCGGGATGTAGAGGTCGCTATCCCGTGTGAGGTGGACGGAATAGCCGCGCCGCAAGAGCTTCTTCCGCAGCCGGAGCACCTCATCCAGTACGAGATCCTTTTCGACGACGCCATCCACGCCCGATGCGCCGGCGTCGATACCGCCGTGGCCCGCGTCCAGCACGACCACGCGCCTTTCCGCAACGGCATCCGCAGAGGTCGTCGAACCAGGGGGAGTTGCGGTTGCAAGGCGTTCCGCCGCCGCTTCTCTGGCTCGCAGATCAGCAGGCCATCCTGCGGTTGACGCAAATTTCGCCTGCGTGGTCGGCAGAAGGTCGAGGACGATGCGAAAGCCATTGCCTGCTTGTGGCGGAAGAATCAGAGGCTCCGAAATTTTTGCGGGTCGGCGCAGATCGATCACGAAGCGGGAATTTCCCGGGCGGAAAAGACCGTAGCGATAGCTTCCGACGGCGCCCTTGCCGCTCGGACGATCTTCGCTTGTGGGCCGCCAGAGCATTTCTGGCATGTCGATGACGACACGATTCGGATTGGCCAGTGTGAAAACGCGAACTTTGACGGGATCGGAAAGCTCGACGATGAAGCGAGTCCGATCGGCGCGTTCATCGATGTGGGCGCTCATGACCACGGGCTCCGCATCGGTTTCCGCCGTGCCCACGGGGGCAGGCTTGGCCAACGAAATTTCAGCGCGAAGCGGCCTTGCAGACGCTCCGCTCGCCACGAACGCCCCCACGGCGGTTCCCAGCAGGAGCAGTCCCACACCAAGCCCGAATCGCTGCTTCATCGCCGAATCTTGCCCCAATACGTCGCCCATTCGCACTCGGTCTGTGCCTGCGCCATCGCCAGCATTGAAAAATATGGTGAATTCTCCATTAACAATTCTGGACCAACCTCTTGCCGCGGCGGGAGCCGCCACTTAAAAGGAATTCGTCCTGTGGCGATGACCGCGCCGGACACCCTCTTCCGATTCCGGAATGGCCGGGACCGGAACAACACCGTTCCTCGAACGGCGAGGGATCCAGGCAGCAAGCGGTTTCACAGGCCTCGTGCACGCGCACGACCGCGAAGTGAATTGCGATGAGCTACACAACTCAGCCGAGATCCTTTCGTCCAGCGGCACTTCTGCCGTCGCAAGGTCTCGCGGATCAACATTCAACGCGACCGGTGTCCCCATTGAGCTGCGGCATTGCCCGGAAGGCTTGCTCCCGCTTGCGTGCGACGCCGTTGCCCGGAGATTCGAATGCCAAAACGCATGATTATCGATGCCAGCCACCGGGAAGAAACCCGGGTTGTCGTTCTCGAAGGACAAAAAGTCGAAGAGTTTGATTTCGAGGCCGCAGCCAAACGGCCTCTCAAGGGAAACATCTATCTCGCCAAGATGACGCGCGTCGAGCCGTCGCTGCAGGCTGCGTTTGTCGAATATGGCGGCAATCGGCAGGGATTTCTGGCTTTTGCAGAAATCCATCCAGATTACTATCAAATCCCGATTGCCGATCGCATGGCGCTGCTCGCGGAACAGGAAGCCGAAGCGAGGCGTCGCGCCGACGACGACATTGAATCCGTCGAGACCACCAGCATCCCGGCACAGGAGTCGGCAGCCGAGGCTGCCACCTCGGTGCAGGATGATTCGCAAATGGAAGCCTTTTCGGGCGAAGAACAGCCCGACGTGGATTCCTCGATTCATGCCCTCAACGAGCAAAACCCGGATGAGCACGTCGATCAGCATGAGCCGACGCTGATTTCCGAGTCCGATCTTGCGGAGGCGGCGACCTGGGCCGAAGGGGCGCAAACAACGCCGAATGCGGTCGGCGGACATGACGAAGAGGGAGTCGATGCCACGGCTCCCGCGGAAAGCAAATTGCAGACAGCGCGGCCCGCTCAACGCTGGACACGCAAGCGGCACTACAAGATCCAGGAAGTCATCAAACGCCGCCAGGTGATCCTGGTACAGGTGGTCAAGGAGGAACGCGGCAACAAGGGCGCTGCGCTCACAACCTATCTTTCGCTCGCCGGCCGATACTGCGTTCTCATGCCAAACACGCCGCGGGGCGGCGGCATATCGCGCAAAATCACCAGCGCGACGGATCGCACCCGGCTGAAATCCGCCGCGCAATCGCTCGAATTGCCGGAAGGAATGGGTCTGATCATTCGCACCGCGGGCGAGAACCGAACCAAAGCGGAGATCAAGCGGGACTACGAATATCTCCTGCGCATGTGGGACACGATCCGGGAGTTGACGCTGAAATCGAATGCGCCTGCCTGCGTGTATGAGGAAGGCGATCTGATCAAGCGCGCGATCCGCGATCTCTACAACAAGGACGTCACGGAGATCGTCGTTGAAGGCGACGAGGGCTACCGCAACGCCAAGGACTTCATGCGCATGCTGATGCCCAGCCATGCCAAGAACGTGAAGCCCTACAAGGAGCCGATTCCTCTCTTTCAGCGCTATCAGATCGAGGCGCAGCTCGACGCAATGTTTACGCCGACCGTCACGCTCAAGTCAGGCGGTTACATCGTCATCAATCAGACCGAGGCCCTGGTGTCGATCGACGTCAATTCAGGCAGGGCAACCCGCGAACATTCGATCGAGGACACGGCGTACAAGACAAATCTCGAGGCGGCGGAAGAGGTCGCGCGGCAGCTGCGTCTGCGCGATCTTGCGGGTCTCATTGTCATCGATTTCATCGACATGGAGGACCCGCGCAATGATCGCAATGTCGAAAAGCGCCTGCGCGACAGCATAAAGAACGATCGTGCCCGCGTACAAATCGGCAAGATCAGCCAGTTCGGCCTTCTCGAAATGTCGCGACAGCGGCTGCGCGCCGGCGTCGTCGCCGGGTCGACGGTGCCCTGTCCGCATTGCGGCGGACAAGGCATCGTGCGGTCCGTCGAGTCCACGACGCTGCGCTTGTTGCGTGGTCTGGAAGAAGAAGCCCAGCGGCAACGCGCCGCAATCCTCAGCGTCCGTGTGCCCACCGAGGTGGCGATCTACACGCTCAACCAGAAACGTCGCGAAATCGCGCACATTGAATCCGAGTACGGTCTCGCGATCCAGTTCGACGCCAAAGAAGGAATGCTCACCGGAACGTTCGAGGTCGATCGCATCGGTCAACACGCGCCGGACGAGCGCGTCAAGGTTCAGACAGTTTCGGACGGCGCAACATCGGCCGCGACTACGGTCGCTGCCTACGCGATTGAGCCGGGCGAGGCGGAGCAGAACGAAGAGGAGGTGGCGCGGGCTCCGGAGGCCCAACCCGGAACTCCTGGGAGCGGCAAGCGCAAGCGAAGACGGCGGCGCGGCCGCGACAGGGACCGCGCAAGCCCGCCGCCGGGCGCAGACACGAATCGCGCGATCACCGCTGAGGCAATGACCCTACAGAATTTGCCGGAACCTCCTGCATCCGCTTCCCCGGGCGATCCTCCAGGCAAAGAATTGACCGCCAATGGCGACGGGACGGTGCGCAAGCGCCGCCGGCGCCGGCGCGGCCGCCGCGGATCGCGAGACAACAACCCGGCCATCCTGCCGAATGGGCAGGACGCGCTGGTGACCGCCGATGCGTCAGATGACTCCGACGCTCAAGTGGCGCGCGCGGGTGAATACGAAAGCGTCGATCAATCCGCCATTCCCGTGATCGCGACACCCACAGTTGCCCCAAACGCTCCATCGGAACCGGTGTGGTCGCTATCGCCCGACGTGAAGCACGTCGTGGACGTGAGCGCGGGGCGCGATGCGCCGCTCGAAATCAAACCTGCGGTGTCATCAATAACCCAGACGGCCAATTCTCGTGTGGAGACCCCTGAGCCGTCGCAGCCCGCTCGTGACGAACCGAGCGGGCCGCCGCGCAGAGGCTGGTGGCAACGCCCATTCCGCCCGCGCGAGTAGCAGCGGCTTAAGGCCCCCCTGACGCTCCAAGCCCATGGGCGCCAGGATCGGGCACGGCGGTACAAACACCGTTTTGGCAGCCGATCACGTTGACTGTGTCGTAGGGTGCGATTCCGGTGGAATGCAGGGCGCCAGGCTTGATCACATCTTCGCCGCGTGCGAGCCTCAGCAAAGCGAGTGCGATTCCGGCGGTGCCGTTGGGTCCTCCCGCGCCGGCGCCAACCAGTGAAACCGCGCCATCGGATACGGCAACGACCGGCGTGAGAAATGCCGCCGCCAATCCGGCCTCACCCTGGCTCGGGGCATTGGCGAGCGTAACGCCAGTGCCGCTAGCCGTATGCCCGGATCCGAACGGCCCGTTCATCGTGACTGCACAGGCCACCGCAAGACCTTCCGAATCCTCGGCGGCGAATCCGGTCGCGCCGAGATCACGCGGCAACGTCGCAATTCCGTAAGCATCGAGCGATCCCTTTGTGGCCGATGCGACGTCGGCGTTAGGATTGCCGATTGTTCTTGCTTGACCGTTTGCATCCACAAGGTGCGACAGAAGCGTCCCGACAAATCGTCCCGCGCCCGTTCGCGAAGCGGGAAGATAGACAGTCTGGTTTCCGACCCTTACGAGCCCCGGAGCACTCCTTTGCGAGGCATAGGATGCAAGGTCTTCAATCGAAATTTTTCCACCCTGTCCTTCGGAATAGGCGACAATCGCGTTGGCAATCGGGCCGCGATAGAAGCTGCCAGATCCGAGCGTGCGAATGCCGGAAAGACTTTGCGCAAGCGCCGGCGCCGTCACGAGCGTGCCGGCCGGCCTGACATGCCCGGTTTCGTCGAGGAATTCCGCTGCGAGCCCCGCATCGAGTCGAATGACGTTCTGGCTGCCTGCGAGCCGCGCCGCGAGCGCCTGCGAAATAACGAAACCTGCCGCACCGGCGCCTTCGGCCGGAGATACGACGCGCTGCCAGGGAAGTCTGCCATAACTCGCCTGCATCAGCGCAAAGCCGGCCACGTTTCCGGGCACTGCGTAGGGACCGGCATGGCCGGCGTCGCGCGCGAGAAAATCGAATGCTTCCATTCTGGATCTCGCGGAATCGTCGACTATGCACAGGCCGCCGCCGCCGAGTCCTGCCGCGACTGGATATGTGACCGCAAGGGCAAAGTAAGTCGCAGTTGCGGCGTCCGCGGCATTTCCGCCATGAGCGAGCACCTGGGCACCCGCTTCCACAGCATCGGGTTCGTCGCCGACGAGGAGACCCCCGGCCGGCAACTTGCTGCCGGAATCGCCCATCATTGAGCACGCCGCGACGGAGAGGAACACGGCCGCGGTGGCAAGAATGCGTAAGCAAATCATTGCAAAACCCAGTATCGCCAATCTTGACGCACGACGCGTTGACGCCCGAGCGGCGTGCACTTACCGTCGCGCGCGGCCGAGCGGAAGGCGGCAGGAGAATTCAAGGCTTGGCAATTTGCAACCCCGCGAGGATTCGGGTCTCGACCATTCCGGCTTTTGTGCGCCGGTGCGCGACGGGCTTTCTGGCCGCAGTTTGTGCGCTCTCGATCACGGTCGAGCCCGCAGCCGCCCAGGAGCTGCAGCTCATCCGCGACACGGAAGTCGAGCGGCTGATCAAATCTTACGAAGATCCCATTCTTGTCGTAGCAGGTCTCGATCCGGCTGCCGTCAAGATGTACATCGTCCAGGATCCCTCGATCAACGCGTTCGCGGCCGAGGGTCAGAATATCTTCGTCAACACCGGCCTGCTGCAGCAACTCCACACGCCCAACGAAGTGATCGGCGTATTCGCGCACGAGACCGGACATATCGCCGGCGGGCACCTGATCCGCGACACCAACGCCATCTCGAAAGCGATGATTCCCATGCTGATCGGCATGGCGGCGGGTGTCGCCGCAATGCTCGCTGGCGCCGGCGAAGGCGGCATGGCGATCTTGGGTCTCGGAATGAGCGCGGCGCAGGCGCAGTTCATGCAGTTCAGCCGCGCGCAGGAGGGAACGGCCGATCAGATGGGCCAGAAGTTCCTGCGTGAAACTCATCAATCCGGTCAAGGAATGCTCGACGTATTCGAAAGACTGGCCGACGAAGAGGCGATGTCCGCCTACAAGATCGACCCGATGGTGATGGATCATCCCGCCTCTCGCGAACGCATCGACCTTCTGCAACGCCTCGTCGACGCGTCGCCGTACAAGGACGTCAAGGACAGTCCCCAGGCACTTCACACGTTTCGCATGATTCAGGCCAAGCTCACGGGGTTCCTCGATCCGGTCGATTTCGTTTTGTCGCACTACCCTCCAGCCGACAAAAGCGAAGAAGCGCACTACGCGCGCGCCGTCGCATATTTCCGCCAGCCCGATCTGCAGCAGGCGCTAGCCGAATGCGATGCGCTGCTGAAGATCGAACCGCACAATCCCTATTTCTGGGAGCTGCTGGGGCAGATCTATGTGGACATGAGCCACCCCGAGAAGGGCGTGCCGCCGTACCAGCAATCGGTCGATCTCCTGCCCGACGCGCCGCTCCTGCGCGTTAGTCTGGCGGCGGCGCAACTCGCCACGGAAAAATCTGCGTTCGCCAAGCCCGCGCTCGACAATCTCAAGATTGCGCTAAGGCAGGAGAACGACAATACGTTTGCCTGGTTCGAAGCTGCACAGGCCTACAGCCAGCTCGGAAACGAGCCGATGGCCAATCTGTCGACTGCCGAACGCTACTACAACGCCGGCGCGATGCCGGCCGCCGCCCATTTTGCGATTCTGGCGCAAAAGAAGCTGCCGCAGGGCTCGCCCGACTGGCAGCGCGCGAGCGACATTATGGCCGTCGCCGGCCCCGAGTCCGAAAAGCACAGGCACTAGTGGAACAAACCAGACGCTTGGCGCCTGAGCTGACATGCGTCGCCCGTCGCGCCGGACGGACTAACCGCAAAGTCGCCAAGTCGCCAAGAATGTGCATGTGGAGCCGCGAAGCGCGCGGAGTACGGCCAAACCGCAAGCAATTCGATGAAGAGAATTCTGGCGCATTCGCTCGCAATCCCTTATTTCCACCGCGGCCTCCGCGGCTCCGCGTGAGATGTTGCCTGTACGACACCTTGGCGTCTTGGCGCCTTGGCGGTTCACGAGAAGGCCACTCGGAACGCGTCCGTCAGAATTTGACCACCAGGTTTTGCGCATGAAGGGTTCTTGGAAAATGACAACGATGGGCGGCTTCGCGGGAGCGGTGATTGCATTGACGCTGGTCTTTTGCGCGCGCGCGCTCGGCCTTGCTCCGTTTGCCGCCGTCGATGCAGACGCCATGCATTCCTATTTGCTTGCCCATCCCGACGTGCTGGTCGCCATGACGAACAAGCTTCAGGTGCAGCAGGACGACGACCAGGACAATGCGCGGCAGGTGGCCGTCGACAAGCTTGGCCTGAAAGCCTTCTTCGATCCGCGTGTCGCCTTCGTGACGGGACCCGCCGGAGCAAAGACGACCGTGGTCGAGTTCTTCGACTACAATTGTCCCTATTGCCGCGCATCGGTTCCGGCGATGAAAAAATTCTGCGAAACACACAAAAACGCCCGCGTCGCGTTCATCGAATTTCCGATCAAGGGGCCGCTATCGACGGTTGCGGCGCGCGCAGCGATGGCCGCGCGCTTGCAGCCGGACAAGTACGTAGCGTTCCATTTCGCCCTGATGAACGAGGAAGGCCAGGTCGACGAAGACAGCGTCTACGCCGTCGCCAAAAAGACGGGGCTCGATGTGGCCCGGCTCAAATCCGATATGACATCTCCGAGCGTCGATCGCGCAATCGATGCTGCGCACAGGCTCGCCAAGGCCGCCGACATCGACGGTACGCCCGCCTTTATCGTCAACGGAAAGATTCGCGAAGGCGCAATGAACGACGACGACTTCGCGAAAATGACGAAGACGTGATTCTCAGATCAACCCCGCGAGCGGACTCGACGGATCGGCATAACGCTTCTTCGCCATCCGGCCGGCGAGATAAGCGAGCCTGCCCGCTTCGACGGCGTGGCGCATCGCGCGCGCCATCAATATCGGATTTCTCGCTTCCGCAATCGCAGTGTTCATCAACACCGCGTCGCAGCCCAGTTCCATCGCAACAGTTGCATCGGACGCGGTGCCGACGCCCGCATCGACGATCACCGGCACTTTGGCCTCTTCGACGATCATCCGAATATTGACGGCATTCTGCACACCGAGACCCGAGCCGATCGGCGCAGCGAGGGGCATGATCGCGACTGCTCCCATCTCTTCGAGACGCGTGGCCATCAGCGGATCGTCGCTGCAATACACCATCACCTGGAATCCTTCGCGAATGAGCAGTTCCGTGGCGCGCAATGTCTCCAGCATGTCGGGATAGAGCGTCTTGCGGTCGCCCAGGACTTCGAGCTTCACGAGCGTCCAGCCACCGGCCTCGCGCGCGAGCCGCAAGGTGCGCACGGCATCCTCGCCGGTGAAGCAGCCGGCGGTGTTGGGCAGATAGGTGACTTTCTTCGGATCGATGTAGTCGACAAGCCGCGGTGCGCCGGGATCGCTGAGATTCACCCGCCGCACGGCAACGGTCACGATTTCGGCTCCCGACGCCTCGAGCGCCGCGGCATTCTCGGCATAGGTCTTGTACTTGCCGGTTCCGATGATCAGTCGCGACGCATAGGTCC
>Ga0182024_10011960_pt1 | contig 17289 bp, 16 predicted proteins | sample P32metaG_FD_120480 | JGI IMG/M metagenome (GOLD analysis project Ga0182024, IMG submission 120480) | Permafrost microbial communities from Stordalen Mire, Sweden - P3-2 metaG (Illumina Assembly) | ecosystem: Environmental > Terrestrial > Soil > Wetlands > Permafrost | place: Sweden: Stordalen...
AGTTCAACTCTCGGGGCTTGCGGAAGGCGCCGGTGAAGAAGACCCGCGCCATGTGAATGACGATCGCGCCGACGAAGATGTCGCAGGCCCAGTGGTGCATCTGTCGCATCAACAGACCACCGCGCACGGCGAAGGAGAGGTTGACGGTCGAGGCGAAAGCCTGGGTCATCTTCTGACCGTCGAGCGGCGCGTAACTGCCGTGATAGGTCACGATGGCCGAGCTCGGGATGAAGTACAGCGTCAAGAAGACCCCGGTCACCAACAAGATCAGGAACGAGTAGAGCGCGATCTCGCCCAGCATGAACGACCAGTGGTCGGGGAAGATCTTGTCCATGAACGTACGTCCGCCGCGCGCGACGCCCAAGCGGTCGTCGAGTTCGTTGAGGGACTTGCCGACACGACCGTAGGGTCCGAGGGCCTGCTTCTTCGAGCGCTCGGTGTTGATGACGTGGCTCACGAGCGCTCCCAGAATCCCGGACCGACCGCTTCGTGGTAGTCACTCTGGCTGCGCAAGAACCCTGAGGAGTCGACGTAGAGCGGCAACTGGGGCAGCGGTCGTGGCGCCGGTCCAAACTGCGGCACCGCTCCGTTGGTGACGTTGAACATCGATTGGTGGCACGGGCACACCAGCAGTTGCAGCTCCTGTTCGTAGAGCCCGACCGGACAGCCCAGGTGCGTGCAGACTTTGGAGTACGCCACGTAGCCGCGCGGCGCCCACGTCTCGCGACCCTTCATGGTCGTGAAGGCTTCGTTGGAGACGCGAATCAACACCGTCTGATTGACGGCTTGGCCGCGATCGGAGTTCTCAGTGCCCTCGGGAAAGACCGTCTCGATCGATCCCACGGCGAGGTCGCCCACCTCCACCCGCCGTCCGGACTGGTCGACCACGTAGGAACCGGAACGCCAATCGGTGCGCTGGAGTGTCCTCTTGGGCAACGGCCCGAGGCTGCGCAGTAACGGGAACATGACCACGACGCCGAAGATACCCATCCCACCGCCGAGGAGACCCCCGAGGAGCTTGCGTCGCTGGACGACACTGCCACCTCGTTCGACGATCGCCGCGGCGAAGGCCTGGCGATCGGCGTCGGAGTTCGCGAGCGTGTGTCGCTCTTCGACGAACGGCCCGCGCGGCATGAGGTACTTGCCCCAGGCGACGATGCCGATGCCGAGGAACATGAGTCCACCGCCGAGGGTGGCTCCCAGCTTCCAGGGCTGCGCGTTGATCCAGTAACACGCTCCGAAACCCGCGAGGCAGAGCGTGCCGAGGATGAAACAGACGCTGATAACCCGTTCGACCAACTCGGGATTGCGCGCGGCCGGTTGCAGGCGGGGATCGTTCGACGAAAGTCCGGATAACGAGACCGGAGTGCGGTGTTCGTCAGTCATCGCGCTCCCCCACCCAGAATCCGGCGAGGGCGAGGATGCCGACGCCGAAGGCCAAACCGACGAAACCTTCGGCGACCGGTCCGAGGCCGCCGAGCCCGAAGCCGCCGGGGTTGTTGGGGTGCTGAATCTCGGTGGTCACGTACTTCACGATGTCGTTCACCTGCGCGTCACTGAGGTTGCCGGTGAAGCGGGGCATGTTGGCCGGACCGGTGCGAATTGCCTCGGCGACTTCGATCGAAGGGATCTTTCGCAGCGACGGTGAGAACGTGCTCATCGCGAGCGCGTCGCCGTCGCCCTCAATGGTGTGACACGACGCGCAGTTGAGTGCGAAGAGCGCCGCGCCGTCGGCCACGTTCGCGTTCTTCAAATGGGGATAGGGAATGTCGGGATAACTGGGCGAGAGTGAGTTCACCCACGCCGACACCGCGAGGGCTTGGTCGTTCGTGAGTCGTGGGACGCGACGGCTGGCCTCGATCGATCGAGGATTCGCGGCCGGCATGCGTCCCGAGTCGACCCAGAAGTTGATGGTGGCCGGTCCGAGGCCCACCAGGTTGGGGAAGGCGCCGGCAGTGCCATTGGCCGGGACGCCGTTGGCCTGCGTGCCGTGACACGAGGCGCAGTTCTGCTGGAAGAGCGCGTCGCCCAGCGTGACCAGCGCCGGCGAGGGGGCGCGGTAGGTGATCGAGGAGTTGCCGTAAGCGATGATGACGCCGTCACCGTTCTTCTTCACCATCGTCGAATTCGGCGTGCCGGCGTCCTTGCGCGACGTTTGATAGGGCGTCACCTTGTACGACGCCTGAGCGCCGCCGACGAAGAGCACGACCGGACCGAGGCCCACCAGACCGATGATCGAGACTGCCAGGCAGCGTTTGATGAGGGGTGACGTCACGCCATGCCTACTTCAACAAGAACAGGGCCGAGTACAGCCCGATCCACACGACGTCGACGAAGTGCCAGTAGTAACTCACGCCCTGGAACGTGGACAACTCACCGGGGTCGCCCTCGGTGCCGCGCATGCGAAAGAGCAGGAACGCCATGGCCACTAGGCCCAAGATCACGTGCAGACCGTGGAGACCGGTGGTGATGAAAAAGACCGAGCCGTAGGAGTTGGTGTACCAACGCGTCGTGAGGTGTATCCACTCGTAGGCCTGGTTGGAGACGAACAAGGTGCCCATGATCATCGTCGCGATGATCCATCGTCGAGCTTCTGCGCGGCGGCGATGTTCGATGAGCCACACCGCCCACTGCATCGTGAAGGAGGAGGCAATAAGGACGACGGTGAAAACGCCGGACTGCAGGACGTCGAGGTGCGTGCCAACGGGAGGCCAATGCGCCAGGTGGGCGCGAATGGTAAATAATGCGGCGAAGAGTCCCGAGAAGAACATCAGCTCGCTACCGAGCCAGATCATCACCCCGATGGCCAACATCGGTGGACGATCGTGGACGATCTTCTCTTGCTTCGCCAGGCTATTGGGGGAAACCGCCTGACTCACGGCTACATTTCTAGCGGAAATTGCGACCCCGATGCGTCAGGTCGACCGATTTGGCTCAGCGCAATGTCTCGGGCAGCGGCTCGACCGCCACGATGGCGAGACGTCGCGTCGGGCGCGTCATCGCGACGTACAAGGTACGCAGTCCTCGGGCCGTACTCGACGTCAGACCCCGAGCGCCCCGGCTGGCGATCTGCACCGGTTCGACGACCACCACGCCGTCAAATTCCAGTCCGTTGGCCCCTTCGGCCGAGAGCACGATCAGGTCGGCCCCCAGGCCCTTGGACTCCGGGTCCCGGGGATCAATGGCGTCGAGTCCCTTCGAGCGCAGTATCGACACGATCTCCTCGACGCGTTCGCCCGACACGATGACTGCGATTCGACCGGGCGCGACGGCGTCGACCTCGCGTCGAGTGACCTCGGCGAGGGTCGCCACGAACTCTTCGCGGCTGACTTGGTGCACGCTGGGCACGTGTCCGGCTCGGCGTACGGGGCGCGGCGGCGTGAGATCCGGGGCCGCCGCCCTCAACGTCGGCGCCGCGAAATCGAGGACCTCTTCGGGCGTTCGGTAACTGACCGTGAGGTCCACGCGGGTCGGCGCGCGACGGGGTTCGAGCACCTCCAAGACGGCGTTCCACGACGCCGAGGACGACGCGGTGGTCGCCTGGCCCATGTCGCCGACGATCGTCATCGAGCCAGTGAGGTCGCGGCGCTTCAAGACGCGAAGCTCCATCGGCGAGAGGTCCTGGGCTTCGTCGATCACGATGTGTCCGTAGGTGACGAACTCCGCCTCGTCGAGTTCGTTGCTCAGCACCGGGGCGTTGCGTTGGGCCTCACGCAGGGCCGCGGCGCGCACGTCACCGGCGTAGGCGTCGAGGTCGATGCCGTCGAGGATGCCGTTGTCGCCCGGTTTCACGACCGGTCGCGGGCGGCGCAGCGGACCGAGCAGGACCCGAGCCTCGTCGATCAACGCCGCGTCCGCCTTCGTCCATTTGACCTCGTCGATCGTGGCCGAACGCGCCCGATACAACAAGGCCAACTCTTCGTCGCTTACGAATCCCTGTCCCGCCGCGCGCAACAGGGCCGGGGCGCCGAAGAGGTCGTGCAAAAGTTCCTGTCCCGAGAGTCGCGGCCAGATGCGTTCGAGCGCCCACTTGAACTGGGGCGTGGCCCGAATGAGATCGGCCAACTCGCCCACGGCATTCACTTCATCGACGCCCTCTCGCACGAAGCGCTCGTAGTACTCGTTCGCCAGCCGATTGGCGAGTTCGCGGCCCACGGCCGAGCGGCGCTGGTTGTGGTTGCCCGGACGACGTCGGGCGCGATCGACCGTCTCCTGGGTGTAGCGGGCCTTCAAGACCACGATGGCGCGACCGATGGGGATATCGATGTCGTCTTTGAGCGGTCGCTGTCGGGTCCGTAGGGCGCGCGCGAGCAATCGAGCCATGCGAAGGTCGCCCTTCAACTCGTCCACGGGTTCTGCGTCGCGTCCGCGGATCTCGACGTTGGTCACGAGACCCGAGATCGTCGAGAGCGTCACGCCGGACTCGCCCAATGACGGCAGGACGTTCTCGATGTAGTTCAAGAAGAGCGGGTTTGGTCCGACCACGAGGACACCCTGTCGCTCGAGCGTCGCGCGATGGGTGAAGAGTAGGTACGCCGCCCGGTGCAGCGCCACCGCCGTCTTGCCGGTGCCCGGTCCCCCTTGAACCAGCAAGACGCCGGCCAAGGGATTGCGAATGATGCGGTCCTGTTCGCCCTGGATCGTGGCGACGATGTCGCCCATGCGCCCGGTGCGCGCACGCCCGAGCGCCGCGAGGAGCGCCCCGGGGCCGCCGAGCGCGAGGCCGCCATCGACGAGACCCTCTTCGGTCGCCGCGCGAACGTCGTCCTCGGGCAACGCCAGTTCACCGTTCGCGTCGGCGAAGTATTCGTCCTCCACGCCCGTCACGTCATGTCCGTGGATAGCGACGTGGCGTCGTCGCGCCAGACCGAGCGGCTCGACGCCGGTCGCGCGATAGAACGCCTCGGCCACCGGCGCGCGCCAATCGACTACCAGGGGATTCAGCTCTTCGTCCGAGACCGCCAGTCGACCCACGTGATACTCGTCGATGCGATCCCACTCATCCGGCGCGTAGTCGATGCGACCGAAGAAGAGGGGCTGGTCACCGATGGCCAATTGGTCGAGGCGATGCAGCGCCGTGCCCATGACGACGTCACGTTCGACGAGGTCGCCCGCGCCGCGCATATTGGCTACCGCGGCACTGTCACGAAGGGAGCGGGCCTCGTCACGCATGTGATCGAGGGCCGTGAGAGCGAGATCGAGGAAGACCTGTTCCTCTTTAATCTCACGCTCGTGGGCCATCGCGTCCTCATTTCATTTCTCAAAATTGAGAAATTTCAAGTCTAGGGCAACTCAGCATCCTCAGTTCAAACTGACCACGCAGCGCTCTCACGTAGATTGAGGTGGATAAGAAGGAGTGACGTGAGCGAGCCAGTGTTCCTTCGGGCCTGTCGCGGTGAGAGTGTGGCGCACGTACCGGTGTGGTTCATGCGCCAGGCCGGACGATCGCTTCCCGAGTACCGAGAACTGCGCGGCACCGGATCGATCTTGGAGGCCATCGCCGATCCCGCCCTCGCCTGTGAGGTCACGATGCAGCCCGTCCGTCGCTACGGCGTCGACGCGGCCATCCTCTTCAGCGACATCATCGTGCCGTATCACGCCATTGGCTTCGGCGTCGACGTGGTGCCGGGACGCGGTCCCGTGATCGCTGATCCCTTCACCAGCGCCGCGGATTTAGAGCGTCTTCGCGAACTGACCGACGTCGACCTCGCGCACGTGACCGAGACCGTCGACCGAGTGGTGAAAGAACTCGAAGCGACCGACACGCCGCTCATCGGCTTCGCCGGCGCTCCGTTCACGGTGGCCAGCTATCTCGTGGAAGGCGGACCGTCCCGGGAGTTCGCGCTCATCAAGACGCTGATGCACACCCAGCCGCTCCTCTTCGACCTACTCCTCGAGCGACTTTCCGATATCACCGTCTCGTTCCTTCGGGCCCAGGTGGCCCATGGCGCCCGCGCCGTGCAGCTCTTCGACTCCTGGGCCGGGGCGCTCACGCGCGACGAGTACCGCCGATTCGCGCTGCCCGCCACCGAGCGGGTCCTCGCCAGCGTCGCCGACCTCGGGGTCCCGACGATTCTCTTCGGCGTGGGCACGGGCGAACTGCTCGACCTCATGAGTTCGGCCAACAGCACGGTTATGGGCATCGACTGGCACGTGGAGCTCGACGAAGGTCGCCGCCGCGTCGGCGGTCGTCCGGTCCAGGGCAACCTCGATCCGGCGCGCTGTTTAGGCGGCGTCGACACCGCGGTCCAAGGCGCCCGTGAAGTGCTCGTTCGAGCCGGTGTCGCGCCGGGCCATATCTTCAACCTCGGCCACGGCGTGTTGCCCTCGACCGATCCCTCGACGCTCGAGGCGGTGGTGCGGGTCGTGCACGAAGAGGGAAGGGCGGGCGTTTCGTGACGATCGGGGTGCTCGTGATGGCCTACGGGACACCGACGACGCCGAGTGACGTCGAGGCCTACTACACGAGGATTCGACACGGCCGAGCGCCCTCACCGGAACAACTGGCCGACCTGCAACGCCGCTACCACGCCATAGGCGGCACGTCGCCCCTCGCTCAACGCAGCGCCGATCAGGTGGCGGGCCTGGCCGCGGCGCTCGAGCGCTACCGACCCGGAGGCTTCGACGTTCGCTTCGGTTCGAAGTACGAACCGCCGCTGCTGGAGACGACGGCCGAGTCGTTTCGCGACGACGGCGTTGACGTGGTCGTCGGCCTGGTCCTCGCCCCGCACTCGTCGTCGATGTCGACGGACCAGTACATGTCGCGGGCCAAAGTGGCGTTAGGCGCCGATGTCCAGTTCCTCGACATTGGCGCGTGGTGGGCGTTCCCGGGCTTCCTTGAGATCATCGCGGCTCGGGTGAATGACGCCATGACGGACATCCCGGATGAACGTCGTGACACGACCGAGGTGATCTTCTCGGCCCACTCGTTACCCGAGAAGATACTGGAGAGCGGCGATACCTATCCCGATCAGCTGCGCGAGAGCGCCGAGCGGGCGGCCGCGCTGGCCCAGGTCGAACGATGGGACATCGCGTGGCAGTCGGCCGGTCGCACACCGGACCCGTGGATCGGTCCCGACATCTTGCAGGTCTTGCGCGAGAAGCGGGCGCTCGGGGTGACCGACGTCGTGTCCTGTCCAATTGGATTCGTGAGCGATCACCTCGAAGTACTCTTCGACATCGACATCGAGGCGCAGGGCGTCGCTCGCGAGGTGGGACTCAACTTGGTTCGTACCACCTCGCTCAACGACGACGCGGCGTTCATGACGTTGTTGGCGAACGTCGTACTGGATCGAGTCTCGTGAGTCGCGAGTCGGTCGTCGTGATAGGCGGCGGCATCAGCGGTCTGAGTGCCGCGTGGGAACTCTCCGGTGGTGCTCGGGGACCGGACGACGCCGCGCCGCGCATCGAGTTGATCGAAGACGGGGCCGTCGTCGGAGGAGTACTCGCCACGACACAGTGGGGCGATCGAACGATCGATCTCGGCGCCGACGGCTTTCTCGCCCGTCGGCCCGAAGCGGTCGAACTCGTTCGCGAGCTCGGACGCGACGACCAACTCGAGGCGATCGACGCGAGTGGCGCGTCGATCTGGTTGCGCGGCGCCCTGGACGAATTGCCCGCCGGACTCGCGCTCGGAATACCCACTTCACCAGGACAGTTGAAGACCATCCGGGGACTCTCGTGGCGGGCGCGCCTCGACGCGCGGCGTGACGAACACGCGCCGGCGCGCATGAAGGTCGGTGACGACGCGACCATTGGCGACATCGTGCGCACCAAGCTCGGACGCGAGCTTTGTTATCAGTTCGTCGAACCGATGGTGGGCGGCATTCACGCCGGTCGGGTCGACGACCTCTCGGCCAAGTCCGTCTTTCCCGCTCTACTGGACGCGGTGCGCACGGGTGGTTCGCTCATGCGCGCGATGCGCGACACTGTTCCCGTCGAGCCGGGTCCGTCGGCGCCGTCCCCGAAGCCCGGTCCCACGTTCTTCTCGCTGCTGACGGGTGTCGGATCGCTCCCCCTCGAAATCGCTCGCCAACTTCGCGAGCGCGGCGTCGTCGTGCGCACCGGGGTCGCGGTCACGGCCCTTCGACGCACTCCGTCGGGTAATTATCCCTGGGAGATCGACACCTACGCCACGACCACCCCGGCCGACGCCGTGGTGATGGCGACGCCGGCGCCGGTCACCGCGCGACTCCTCGGCGCGCACGACCCGGCGTTGGCGCGGCTCGCCGGCGTGCGAAGCGCCGGCGCGGCGATGATCACCTTCAGCGTCGCACGCCACGCGCTCACCCTCCCCGCCAGCGGTACCGGCATCCTCGTTCCGCTCGCTACGTCGTGGTCGGGCGAGGGTTCGATGATGACGACGGCGGTGACCTTCCTCGATCGCAAGTGGCCGCACCTACGCCGCGACGACGACGTGTTACTGCGGGCACACGTGGGACGAATCGACGACCTGCGCTGGAGCGAAATGAGTGACGAACAACTCATCGCACGGGTGAGTGCGGAAATGACTGTCCTGCTCGGAACTTTTGGAACGCCGAACGACGCACTCGTGCAGCGCTGGCCCGACGGACTACCGCAGTACTACCTCGGACACGAAACTCTGGTGACCAACGCCCGCAGCGCGGCCTCGGCGCTCGGTGTGGCGCTGTGCGGGAACGCCTACGACGGCGTCGGCATCCCGGCGAGCGTGGGCTCCGGCCGACGCGCCGGCCGCGATGCTCTCGAGATGGTCCAACTGAGTTACCGTTGACCGGCTTATAAGTAGTAGCCCGAGTGGATGTAGATGCAGGGCACGCCCTCGCTGACGTACATCGCGTGGTTCTTCGGGTCGTCGTCGAGCGCCAGGCGAATGTCGAACCCTTCCTTGACGAGATCGCGCAGCGCACCGCGCTTGAACTCGTCGACGCCCGAATAGTCGCCGTATTCGCGCATGATGAGGAGGTCCCAGCGCAGTCCGTAGCGCTCGAGCCAACCGACCGTGTGCGGTTGGACCCGCCGGGGACGTCCGGTCAAGAGCACGACTTTTAGCGACGAATCCAATAGTTCGAGCAGCCGTTCGATCTCTTCGATGATCGGATCGTCGCCGCACGTGTCGAAGAATCTCTTCCAGTCACCCCAATCGAGGTAGTGCTGGCGACCGGCCGCATCAGCCAGAACCCCGTCGATATCGAAGATGACGGCCGGGCCGGCTCCGGACGAGCCTTCTCGCCAGTGCCAGTTCTCGCGCGCGTAGTCCGAACTCATATCTCAAGTCACGCTAACGGCGACCTCGGCAACGATGTCTGCGAGACTGGTGACCGTGGGTTGTACCGAGCGTCAAACGCTGCCAATTCCTTTCGGTCATCACGTCTACGTGGTGAGCGACCTCTCACTCTCGCCCGCCACCGACCCCACCAGCCGTCCGGTGCAAGAGCTCGTGAGTCTCTTGGGCGACATCGACGACGCCGCGGTCGTCGTGGTCGCGGGCAATCTCTTTCATCCGGAACCGACCTCGGATCTGGTCAAATTCATGGACGCCACGTTGGCCGCGCTGCCAACGCTGCGCGACCAAATCGTCGCCTTCACGACCGACGAGCGACACCGATTCATCGTGCTGCCCGGGAGTGACGACGGAGAACTGCAACACAATCAATCGGCGCGCGAACGATTAGAAGCGCTGGGCGTCACCATGGCGAGCGACCTGATCTTGCAAGTCGCCACGGCCACCGGTGTGCGCGACCTCGCGGTGGCCGCCGGTCATTGCGCGATCGACACCCAACGGGCCGACGTCAATGACCGCTCCGACGCCGATCGCCTGGAAGACCCGCACGCGCTGCCTCGATTCGTGGCGTCGCGCGTGTTATATCGCCGACTCGGCGGCTGGGTCTGGTTCCCGGTCGTCACGCTGCTCGTGTTTGACATCTTGACGTCCCTCAACGCGATCATCTATCACTTCACGCGACACCACGTGCACGTGCGCACTCCCCACACCGGCAGCTTCTGGGGCAACCTCGTGCTCAACTTGCTGATCCTGGCGCTCGTCGAGGCGATCGTGGTCTGTTGCGCCGGGCTCATTGTTCGTCGACGTTTCGACCGTGACGCCCGTCGATCGGCGCCGACCGAACTCAGCGAACCACTGTCCCTCACGCTGGTGGACGACGTCGACGCGCTGGAGTTCGCTCGACGAAACGCTGAGCGAGGCGGTGCCGGTGCCGTGGTCGGCGGCGCACCGCGCCCGGCGCTGGCCTTCCTCGACCGTGGCGTGTGCGCCGCACCCGGGCCCTCGAGGACGGTCATCGTCGAGCGGCGAGGTCGTTTCGGTCTCCCGCCGGTCTTCACCTCGGTCGACCGTCTCGGGGTGGTGGAGATTGAGGCGGCCAGTGCGGTGCAGGTTCGCCTGTACGCCGGCGAAACCCGTCACGCCCGCGAGCGACTTCTCGAAAAGCTCGTCGCCAACACCTACGTGCAGCCGGCGCCCTCGAACGCCACGACGACCGTCGGTTCCTGGCCGACCGGCAACCCCTTCCCCGTCACCGTGGAGCGACTCAAGGAGCAGCGCCGACAACGCACGGTGCGTCGCTGGGCCAGCGGTTTGCTCTTTCTCGACGGGCTCGTCAACGTCATCGTCACCGCGACGCCGCCCCTGCGCAGTCGCCTTCACGAAGTTCAATCGTTCTTTCCGCTGGGCGTGGCCCAGTCGGCGGCCGCGTTCACCGCCGTCGCGGGCATCGCGATGATCATGATGGCCCGGGGCATTCGACGGGGGCAGCGTCGGGCGTGGTTCGTCGCCTGCGCGGTGCTCGCGGTCACCGTCTTCGCCCACGTGTTGCGCGGTGGCACGTTCGTCGCCTCGCTCATCGCCGCGACGATCTTGACCTTGCTGATCGTCGAGCGTCGGTACTTTCAAGCGACCACCGATCGATCGAGCGCGCGCGCGGCGATGCCGCGACTCGGACTCATTGCGTTGGTCTCGGTGATTGCCGCGACCGTCGGTATCGAAGTCTCCTCCGGTCGACACCACCTCCCCGCCTTCGGGGTCGTCTTCATGGCCTGCATCGAGCGATTCGTCGGACAGAACAACATTGCGCTGCCCGACACGGCGGGCGATTTCGTTGATCCGTCCCTCTTCGCGGTCGGGGTCTCGCTCTTCGTGTCGTCGCTGTACCTCTTGACGCGACCGGTGGTCGACCGACGACTCTCCATGACCGGTCGCGGCACCGAGCGACGCCTCGCCGAGTTGCGCGCCCGAGAGATTGTGCGTCGACACGGCCGAGGTTCCCTGGACTACTTCGCCTTGCGCGATGACAAACAGTTCTTCTTCTTCCGAGACTCCCTCGTCGCCTACGCCGTCTACGGCGGCGTGGCGTTGGTGTCGCCCGATCCCATCGGCCCCGAAGCGGAGCGTTCCGAGGCGTTCAGCACCTTCCGCGCCTACGCCGAGGGCCGCGGATGGACGATCGGTGTCCTCGGCGCCAGTGAGGAGTGGCTCCCCCTCTACGGCACGGCCGGACTCCACCACCTATACATGGGCGACGAGGCCATCGTGGACTGCCCCACGTTCAGCTTGGCCGGCGGCAAGATGAAGGGCCTTCGCCAAGCGGTGACCAGACTGGTGCGCCACGGGTACACGGTGGAGTTCCTCGATCCGGCGAACATCGATCCGAGTCGCGTCACCGACATCCTGGAATTGATCTCGATGTTGCGACGCGGCGAGGCGGAGCGCGGCTTTTCCATGATGCTGGGTCGCCTGTTCAATCCCAAGGACAAGGGTCTGCTGCTCACCATCGTGCACGGACCGGACGGGAAACCGGCCGCGGTCTGTCAGTTCGTGCCGTCGCCCGCGATCAATGGCTATTCGCTCGACCTCATGCGCCGAGATCCCGGCGATCACCCGAACGGGTTGATCGACTTCGCGCTCTGCTCCACCATCGAACACCTGCGCGACACCGGAGCCCGCGGACTCAGCTTGAACTTCGCGGCCTTCCGGTCGGTGCTGGACGGAGAGCGCGGAGAAGGAACGTTCACCCGCGTCGAGCGGTGGGCCCTCAAACGGCTCTCCGGGATCTTCCCCCTCGAGTCGCTCTGGACCTTCAACGCGAAGTACGACCCCACGTGGCTGCCGCGCTATCTCATCTATCCAGCGGCGGAGAGTTTCGTTCCGGTGGCCGCGGCCGTGCTGCGCGCCGAATCACTCACCGAACTGCCGGTCCTCGGTCGATTCCTCGTCAGCGACCCATCAAACCGACCGGGCACGGTGGTGCCGGATGAGGTACTCGCGGCGGCCAAGAGAGTGGACGACCGGGTTCTTCACTAAAACGAGCGACTTTCGAGTGTCACTTCGCGCTTGAGCACCTTCCCAACTCGGTGGATAAAGTGTGGCTGCCCGCCTCTATCGATGGGAGTCCCATGCCTGAATTTCCGACCATCACGCACGTCGCGCTGACGGTAAGCGATTTAAACCGCAGTGTGCCGTGGTACCAAGAACTCTTTGACGCCGCGCCGGTGTTGGACGAGGACACCGGGCCGTTTCGACACGTGGTGTGGTTAGTGGGTGGTCAGACGTTGGTCGGACTTCACCAGTTTCCGGATCTCGCCGACGGCGCGGCCTTCAACGAACGACGAGTGGGTCTCGACCATCTCGCCTTCCAGTGCGCCAGTCGCGACGAGTTGTCGAAGTGGCAGGACCGACTCGACGAACTCGGCATCGCCCACGGCGGCATCGTGGACGCCGGCTACGGCTCCGGTCTCTCCTTTCGCGACCCGGACAACATTGCGTTGGAGTTCTTCGCGCCACCGTCGTAGTCCTCGACGCGTCAGCGTCCGATGGCGTGGGTCACACGCGCCACGTAGTGTCAACCCATGGCCGAGTTCATCGACGCCGATCTTCGTGGTGCTCGCTTCGCCCACGTCGAAATGAGCGGCGCACGACTGCAAAGCGTTGACCTTTCCGACGCCGAGTTTCGAAGCGTCGACCTGAGTCGAGCGGTGATGCGCGGTGTCGATCTCATCGACGTCGAGATTCACGGCGACATTGAGAATCTCGTCATTAACGACGTTGACGTCGTACCGCTGATCGAGGCGGAACTCAACCGTCGCCATCCCCTTCGGGTGAAAATGCGGCCCGCCGATCCCGATGGATTCCGCGACGCCTGGGAGATCTTGGAGCGCCTCTGGGCGGGGACCATCGATCGGGCCCGCCGCTTCGCTCCGGAGCAACTCCACGAGTCGCTCAACGGTGAATGGTCGTTCATCGAGACACTCCGCCATCTGTCCTACGCCACCGATAGCTGGTTTCGACGCAACATTTTGGGAGTTCCCTCGCCCTGGGACGCGCTCGACTGGCCACCGGACGAGTTCCCCGACACGCCGGAGTTTGCTCGAGAACTCAACGCCCGACCTTCTCTCGACACGGTGCTCACGCTGCGTCGTGATCGAACGGTCGCGGTTCGCGCCTATCTCGAACAACTCAGCGACGAGACGCTGAACGCGTGGACCGAACCCGTCGATGGGCCGGGCTGGCCGCCGTCCAGTAGCTACGCCGTTCGCCAGTGCCTCCTCGTAGTGCTCAACGAGGAGTGGCAACACCGGCTGTACGCCGAGCGCGACTTCGACCTCTTGGACGAACGCTGATCAATCCATGGTGGAGCGGTACCTCGAACTACTGGTCGTGCACGCCCGGCGGGTCCTCACCGACGACGCCATCGATGGATTCACGAATGAGGTCGGCGTGGCCTACGTGCCGGGCGTACTCCTCGATGAGGTCCACGAAGGTCCGGCGCAAACTCGGAGCTCGGCCGTCGGGCCACACCTGCGCCATCCGTTGATCCAATCCGCCGTTCGCGAGGGCTTCTGCCACCGAACGCCTCGACCGGTCGACGTTGGTCTGCCAGAGTTCGTACAGAGCTTCCGGGGTGTCGTGGGGCGCCCAGGACCAGTCCCACGTGGCGTCGCTCTCCCAATCGATCGCGTTGAACGGCGCCGACGGCTCTCGACCTAAGAGACGTACCGAGAAGTGGTAGTCCTCGACGAGGGCGAGATGCTTGAGCAGTCCCCCCAGCGTGATCGCGGAGGCGCCGACGGAGACTTGAAGGTCCTGAGCGTTCAGCCCGCCCGCTTTCCACGCGAACGTCGCTCGCTGTCGCTCGAGCGATCCGATAAGCGTGGACGCTTCGTCGCCGTCGATGGGCGGTTCGGGCCATTCCTCGAGTCCGGCGTACATGATCGTGTTACTTGTCGATTCGCGAATCGGGCGTGAACTGGACGCGAATCATTAGGCGTCGACGTCGGCGGGGGCCCGGAAGTCGACCTCCGCGGTGGGCACGGCGCCCCCTCGGCGACCGGGCGCACTCTGCCAGTCCCAGTAGAGATTGGTGTGCGCGATGACCTTGTCCGGCGACGGCGCCCCGTACTCGCTCAAGTCCTCGGTGGTGTGCGCGTCGGAGACCAACGTCACGTCGTAGCCGCGCGTGAAGCCTCCGTGCATCGTCGAACGGATGCAGGCGTCGGTCTGAGCACCGGTGACCACGAGGCGCCCGACACCGCGCTCCGCGAGCAAGGCTTCGAGATTCGTGTCCTCGAAGGAGTCACCGTAGAGCTTGTGGACCAGCGGCTCAGACTCGCGGCGTTCGAGCTCGGCGACGTAGCGCCAGTTCTCGCTGTCCACCGGGAGCTCTTCACTGGAGTGCTGCACCCAGATGACGGGCACCTCCTCGCTGCGGGCCTTGTCGACCAAGGTATTGATATTCGCGATTACGCCGTCGCGGTCGTGCGCGTTCGCCACCACGCCGTTTTGGACGTCGATGACCAGTAACGCGGTACTCGGACGATCGATGAGTGTGGTCATGATGATCTCCCTTCAGGTGCTCGAACAGAAATTCGGAACCCAGAGTACGTCACCCCCTGTGACACCACAAGGGTTCCTCGGGCCAAGGAGCCCGCGTGACGACGGGGGTGTCGACTCGATGACGTAAGTTCATGGCGCCGGTCACCACGTCGGAGCCGACGTCGTTCGCCTACAGTCTGCGAATGGACAGCGCATTCGCACTTCAGTTCGCGTCCGACTGGCGTGACGCCTGGAACGCCCACGACCTCGACGCCATTGTGAGTCACTTCGCCGACCAGATTGTCTTCACGTCGCCGGTGGCCCAACGCCTGGTCGATGGCTCTGACGGCGTCATCCGGGGAAGGGACGAGCTCCGGAGGTACTGGAGCGAAGGACTGAGACGGAACCCCGATCTGCACTTCGAGATTGAAGACCTCTACCTCGGGGTCGACACCCTGGTCATCAACTACCGCAACCACTCGGGTGGATTGGTCAACGAGGTGCTCACGTTCGAGGGACCGCTCGTCATCCAGGGACACGCCACGTACTTAGGTGCCTGAGGTCCCGGTCGCGCCACACTTCGCTTGGGAGGCCGGGCTGCCGGGCTGGAGCGCCTGTGCCGAATTGGGAGTGATCATCAGACACGATTCGTCCACCGCCACGAACTGATTGGCCGGGATGGCCTTGAGCTGATCGACCTCGGTGTAGGTCCAGCGGGTGTCGGCCGTTCCTTGGAAGTACCAGTTACTCCCGTTGTCGGCCAGGATCAGTCCGTAGGTCTTCATGGTGGCGAGCACCGTTTGACAGAAGGCCGAGCACTGCGACGCCGGCAAGGAGAAGGAGGCGTTCAAACGGAACCGCGCCCCCATTGGGGGACACGACGAATTACTCTGGCCGGCCTCGTGGCGCGCCGGCCAGAGATAGGACTCCTGCGAACAGTTCGCGGTGAATCGAATCGCGTGATTCATGGCGTGCGCGGCCACCTCGTTGAAGTTGACGAGACCGGGCAGGATCGGCAGGCCGGCGGCGTCGGCGGAGGTGAAACTGGCCGGGCGCAGCGTGTTCGAGCGGAGGTTCCACGTGGCCCCCGACCCGGCCGTCGATCGTCCGCCGGCGTGGTAGTACGTGTCGTAGGTCTCAAAGAGCGTGCACGGCGCCGACGAGGCCGATCGATACGGGTCGACCATCAGCGCGTGACGATCCGATCCACCTTCGACCGGGGTCGACGCCGTCAACGGGTACGGTCGCCGGTTGCTCTCCGACGCGTACTGAAACGTCACGTGCGTAAACACCGTGTTCTTTCGAACGACCACCCACGGTATGCCGTAAGGCGCCCGGGGATTGCCCGACGGTCCGTAGTCCGGGTGCAGGTTCGTCGTGGCGGAGGACATCGACGCGAGCCAGGTGGCGCTGTTCGCGTCAACCGGCAACGTCGTGATCGGCGTGTTCCACACGTTGTCCGCCGGGAAGGCTGGGCAGTTGGTCCCGGGAAAGGTCGGACCGACCACCCGATCCGACGCCCCGGTCGAGAGCGGGCTGGATCGTGTCGTGGCGTGGGAGATCCCCGGCGCCAACGACACGAGTCCGATGAACATCAACGAAGTGACGAACACTGTTCGACGAAGGGGTCGAGGTCGATGGCCAGCCATTCAACCGGTCTACTTCGTGCGCACGACTAGGCGAGCGTGATTGTCCAAGAGTTGTTCGACGATCCGGTCCCACGGGCCAGCACCGGGAACGGCCTTCGTAGAATCTGTGGATGTCGCGCTTCGAACTGGTGATCTTTGACTGCGACGGCGTTGTGATCGACAGCGAGCGCCTCGCCGTTCGCACCGAATCTCAGATACTCGCCGAATTGGGGTGGCCACTCTCCGAGGCCGAGGTAATTGATCGATTCGTGGGGCGATCGTCGCTCTACATGCAAACGGTCATCGAGGAGCAGATCGGGCGACCGGTCGATTGGCGTACGCAATTCGAGCGACGAGTACGCGAGGCGTGCGAACGCGAACTCGTACCGGTCGAGGGGGTGATCGCGGCGCTCGACGAGATCGCGGTGGCCACCTGCGTCGCGTCGAGCAGTAGCCATCAGATGCTGAACTTCAAACTCGGCCTGACCGGTATGGCCGAGCGATTCGCCGGACGGATCTTCAGTGCCGACGACGTGGCGCACGGCAAACCTGATCCCGCTGTGTTTCTCTTCGCCGCCGCGTCGATGGGGGTGCCACCCGAACGCTGCGCCGTGATCGAGGACAGCGTCTCGGGCGTGGAGGCCGGTCTGGCCGCGGGGATGACCGTCTTCGCCTTCAGCGGCGGCGTGACGAGTGCCCAACAACTCGGTCGCGATGACGTGACCGTCTTCGAATCGATGCGTCAGCTGCCGGAGTTATTGGGGCGGTCCTGATCCGTATCGGTCGAGACGAGCACTTATGGCCTGGGCCAATCGACGAGGGGCGTCGTCGTGGTACGCGAGAAACAAGGATGGCTCG
>Ga0182024_10011961_pt1 | contig 17289 bp, 15 predicted proteins | sample P32metaG_FD_120480 | JGI IMG/M metagenome (GOLD analysis project Ga0182024, IMG submission 120480) | Permafrost microbial communities from Stordalen Mire, Sweden - P3-2 metaG (Illumina Assembly) | ecosystem: Environmental > Terrestrial > Soil > Wetlands > Permafrost | place: Sweden: Stordalen...
CCACTCGAGCACTCGGGCGTCGAGAAACGGCCCGCGTCCCTCTATGCCGTGCGCGCCGAGCGCAATGTCCATCTTGTAAGTCAGGTCGTTCGCCAGATACAGATGCCGGTCGCTCCAGAGCGCGCGCTTCAGCGCGCCCCCGCCCCCACCCGCCTGCGCCAGAAATTCATCACGCCCAATCAGGGCCCGCAGCGAGACCTTCCCGCCCGCGCCCCCGCCTGTGCCGATGTCCGCGTTTCCGTTCAGCAGGCGCGCCCGGTCCGCTGCCCGAAACAGCGCCTTCGACTCGACGTACCGCCCCACCGCGCCCGCGCCCCGGCCGTCCACCAGCCCCGCCGCAGCCGCCACGGCTTTCGCCGCCTGCTTCCATTCGATGCGCTGATAATGGCGGTAGCCGCCGAAAGCCTCGTCGCCGCCGTCTCCGTTGAGCGCGACTTTGTAGCGCCCGCGGAGCGCCCGCGCGAGCGCAAACGACGGCAGCGCGGAGCTGTCCGCAAACGGCTCGTCATAATGGCGCAGAATGTTTTCAATTTCCCCCGTGATCGAGCGCGCGCTCACTTCGACCATTTCATGCTCGAGATCGAAACGCCGCGCCGCGAGCCGCGCGTAACGCGCGTCCCGATCGTCGCCGCCGAAAATCACGGTGAACGCCCGCGGCCGCGCGTCGAGCCTCGCGCATTCGGCTGCAATCACGGATGAGTCCACGCCGCCGCTCAAAAGCAGCGCCACCGGCACGTCGGATCGAAGCCGCAGCCGGACCGCGTCGCCCAGCAGCTCGCGCAGCTCGGCGGCTCTCTCCACCTTCGCCGCCGCACGCTTCGGCCGGGCGTTTTCCGGAAACCACCATCGCCTTATTGCGACGCTGCCGTTCCGGACCCGCAGCAGATGGCCCGCGGCAAGCTTGCGGCAATCGCGAAAAATGGCGAGCGGCGCCGGAATGTAGCCGAGCGCCAGGTAGGCGTCGACCGCCGCCGGATCGAGGCGCCGTTCGCTCGACCGCCGCAGCGCCTTGAGCTCGCTCGCAAACACGAGCGTCGCGCCGCCCGGTCCCGTAAGCGCATACACCAGCGGCTTTTCACCCACCCGGTCGCGCGCAAGCGTGAGCTCGCGCTCGCGGGAATCCCAGAGCGCGAACGCGAACATGCCGTTGGCACGTTCAAGCGCCTTCTCGACGCCCCACCCCGCGCAAGCTTCCAGCAGAACCTCAGTGTCCGTCCCGGTTTCAAAAGTGGCGCCAAAACCCCCGCTCAGTTCGTCGCGCAGTTCAAGATAGTTAAAAATCTCGCCGTTGAGCGCGATGGTCCATCGGCCGTCGCGCGAGCTCATCGGCTGCCCTCCGCGCTCGCTCAGATCGAGAATCGCCAGACGCCGATGCCCCAGCGCGAGGTCGCCGTCGACGAACACGCCGGCTCCGTCCGGCCCGCGATGACCGAGATCCCCCAGCATCGCCTCCACCAACTCGCGACCGCCGTCAAGGCCGGCCGCTCGTCCGATTACTCCAGCGATTCCACACATAACCCTAGAGAGGACTCACGCTCTCGCGTGCGTCTTTGAAAGCCGGCTCGCGCCCCTCGCACGTCCGCCGGATTATTCGCGCCCCGGCGCGCTCGATCCATTCCGGCATCCGCCGGCCGGTGTCCTGCAAAATTCCGTGCCAGGCCGCGCACGCCGCGCCTGCGTGCCCCGAACGCATCCGCGCCCCGAGCGTCAGCGCCAGCCTGGCGCGAACGTTGGCGCGCCAGAGGGCTCTCCACAGCGCCCGCGGCGCCGCCGCCCGTTTCGCAATCGCCTTCTCGACGATTTCGAAAATCTCGCGCTGCATCGCCGCGCTGCCCACCCGGTTGCTCCAGTTGCCCGCGTGCCGCCGGTTGATCGCCCCATGCCGTGGGAGCATGGCGATTTCGGTCGCCGCCGCCGCGCGCACGAACCAGTCCGTGTCCGCGAGCGCGTAGCGCGGATCGAACGGGCCGGTTCGCTCCCAGACTGCGCGCCGCATGACGATGGTCGAGGGATGGAACGGCCAGTCGTAGTAACGGGTCATGTAGCCGGAAATTGCGTCGCCGCTGACGGTGATCGGCGCAACCGACCGCAAAGGCCGCGCGGCGCGAATCGCATGCGTGTCAGCCATCTCGATTGCGTCGATGAAGCTCGAATGCACCACGCCGATCCCGGGATTGGCGCGCAGAAATTCAATCGAAGCCTCCAGATGATCGGGCGTGAAGCGATCGTCATCCGAGCACCACGCGATGATCTCGCCCCGCGTCGCCCGCATCGCCGCGTTCCAGTTCCCCACCCCGCCTGAGTTCTCCGCCCGGCGGATCACCCGCACCCGCCGATCGCGCGCGGCGATCTCGTCGAGCATGGCCGCCGTCGCGTCGGTCGACGCGTCATCGCTCACCACGATTTCGTCGGGAACCCGCGTTTGTCGGAGCGCCGCCTCGATCGCCTCGCGCACCATCCCCGCCCGGTTATAGGTCGCGATCGCAACCGAGACCGTCATACCCCCGCCACTCCCAGTGACGCCGCGCTCACGAGCGTCAATCCGCCGATCCACAGCGCGGCGAGACGCCGCCCAAAGCGGAATCCCTGCCGCCGGCGCGCGTAGGCGTAACACACCCCGAAATTCACGGCGTAGGAGATCGTGAACGCGATCGCCGCCGCCTCGGCCGGAGAATTCTTCACCGGTCCCGCCACCCGGCCGATCAGCCACGCCCCTCCCCAGAAGGCCGTCTGCATCAAGACATCCGCCGCCACGAACGCGCGCATATCCGCCGCCGCCAGCATCGGAATCGCCAGCACCCACGAGGTGAGCTTCAGATAATCGCCGATGAGCGTCCAGCGCAGATAGCGGGCGGCCCCCTCGAACGCGCTCGAGTACAGCATTGAGATCAGCGCCGGTTTCGCGAGCGCGATCCCGACCATCACCGGCGTCCCCGCGCAAATCGCCAGCATCAGCCCGTTGGCAATGTGCCGCCGCCGCTCCGCCGCATGGCCGGCCGCTGCCAGCACCGGCAGATAGTACACCTGCATCGCGCTGAGGATCAGCGTCACGTGATTCATGCTGATTCCCCAAGCCGCGTCGAACGCTCCCGTCGAGGCGCTGCCGGAGATTCGCGTCACCCGCCCGCGCACCGCGAGCAGCGCCGCCGATCCCATCAGACTGGTAGCCAGCATCGCGCCCGAGACCGAGAAAAAATGCCGCGCCGCCCCTAGCCCGCCGCCCGCCGCGCGAGATCCCTTGGCAAACCACCTCGCCATGAGCACGCGCCTCCGCCCGATCGTCATCGCCGCCGCCCACAACGCCGCACCCGCTGAAATCCCCAGCATCGCGACCAGTGCGGCGGTGTGGCCGGCTCGCGCCGCCATCGCCGCCGGCCACGCCGCCAGTGCCATCGCCAGCGCCGCGAGCACTTGAATTGAGGCCAATCGCCCGATCTCGCCCGCGACCCTCAGCAACCCGTTCAGAAACGTAAACGCGCTCGAAAGGATCACCGGAATCGCGGCCCATCGAACCAGATTCGCGTACCCGCCCGGTAATCCCGCCAGGCGCGCTACCGCCGCCGGCCACGCCAGCATGATCGCGGCAATCCCCAGCGTCGCGAGCGTGAATAGCCGCAGCACACAGCGAACATACTCGCGCTGGCTCTCGCCGCTCGACGCACTGGCGCCCTGCACCAGCGCCGTCTGGCCGTTGAGCGTCGCCGCCGCGAGCGCCGTTTGCTGGATCTGCTGGAGCGTCGAAAGCAACGCGACCGAAGCCGGTCCCAGCGCCACTGCGAGGATCTTGGTCGCAAGCGCAGCAAGCAATCCGCTCGCGAGCGAGCCCGCGCCGGTCTTCCCCATCGCCCGCGCAAACGCGCGCCACTCCGGGCTCACGCGCGTTTCCGGAATCGCCGCCGCCGTTAGAGTGGACATGTTTTACGCCTCCGCGTACACCGCCAGCAGCCGCGCCGGATTCCCCGAAACCACCGCGCCCGCCGGAACCTCGCGCACCACCACCGAGCCCGCGCCGATCACCGCCCCCCCGCCGATCGAAACGCCTTTCAACACCATCGCCGACATCCCCAGCCACACGTCATCGCCGATCCGCACCCCCGCCGAACGCCCCTCCCGGCCGCGCTCGGTCCGCGCCACCCCGTGAAAATCGCTATCGAGCACGCGGACGCCCGCGCCCGCCAAACACCGCTCGCCGATCTCGATCCGTTCCGTCGCGATCAGCTCCACGCCGTTCGCCAGTCTCGACCCGGCGCCGATCCCGATTGACGCACGGGCATGCCGCGGGGCGAGAAGAACCGGCGCCCCGGGCCGCCCCGCATCCGGATCGCCCACCACCGCGTGTTCGCCGATGCGCAGCGTGCCGCGGCCGCGAAACTCCGTTCGTGCCCGAAACCTCGCCGTGCGCGCAAGCTCCACCCGCCCGCCGCACCTGATGGCGTCGAGCTTCAGCCGCGCCGCCCACCATTGGGAACAGCAGCGCGCGATCGCACGGGCAACGACGCCAGACATTCTGACTCCTGACTTTTGACTTCTGACTTCTGTTTCTTGTGATATTCGTCCAGGTCGCGAATATAATCCTCCTCGCGATACACCTCCGAGGCGAGCACCAGCAGCACCGCGTCGGCCGAATACTGGTACTGCGTCGTCCAGATCATCGCCGGCACGTGCAGCCCGAGGTCGGGCCGGTCGAGCACGATCTCTTCGCCGCGCTCGCCATCCCACAACCGCACCGAACAGGACCCGTGCACGCACACCAGGAACTGCTCGAGCGCGCGATGCGCGTGCTCGCCGCGAATCTCGCGGCTGGGCACCCCGAACACCAGGAAATACCGCGCCGCGGCGAACGGCAGCGCCCGATTTACTTCCGCAAAAGAAAGGTTCCCGCGAGGGTCGGTGATCCGCGCCAGCCGATGCAGCCTCGCGCCGCCCGGCAAATCTTCACGCGCGTTTTCCGCGTTTTCCGCGTTTTCCGCGTTGCTCGCGCCGCGCTCCCGCCGCGGCTCGCGTGCATCCACGTACCCGGATATGTAGCCCGGATTTCCCACCACGATCGCCCGCGCCGGAACGTCCCTGGTCACCACCGCTCCCGCGCCGATCATCGCCTCCGCCCCAATGCTGACTCCCGGCAGGATCGTCGCATTCGCCCCGATCGAAGCCCCGCGCCGGACCAGCGTTTGAGCAAAGCTCGCCGGACGCCGCCGGCTGCGCGGAAACGGATCGTTGGTGAAGGTCGCGTTGGGCCCGATGAACACGTCATCCTCGACCGTCACTCCTTCCCAAAGCTGCACCCCGCTCTTGACCGTCACCCGGTCGCCCACCACCGCTCCGCCCTCGATCAGCGTGTGATCGCAGATGTTGCAATCGGCGCCGATCTTGGCGCCCGCAAGCACATGCGCAAACGCCCACACGCGCGTGCGCGCTCCGATTTCCGCGCCCCCGCTCTCAGCCTCCCCACTTTGAGAGCCCCCGCTTTGAGAGCAATCGATCAGCGCCTCAGGATGCGCGAAATACCTGGAATTTGCGATCGCCTGCGTTGCCGTCATGTGCCCCGTCCTCATATGTCCCGTAATAGCCGCGATACCACTCGACAAACTGTGCGACGCCGGTTGCAAGCGGCGTCGACGGCCGGAAACCCGTAAACCGGCATAAATCCTCGACGTCGGCGTGGGTGGCGACCACGTCGCCCGCCTGCATCGGCAAAAATCGCTTGCGCGCCCGGCATCCGAACGCGCCTTCGAGCGCCCCGATAAAATCCATCAACTCCACCGGCCGGTCGCTTCCGATGTTGAACAGCCGATGCGCCTCGCCCCCGAGCGCAGCCACCCGCGCGACCCCTTCGACGATGTCGTCGATATAGGTGAAATCGCGCTTCATCCGGCCGTAGTTGTACACCTCGATGCGCCGCCCCCGGGCAATCGCCCGCGCAAACCGGCAGGGCGCCATGTCCGGCCGTCCCCACGGCCCATATACCGTGAAGAATCGCAGCCCGGTCGCCGCGAAACCGTAGAGGTGCGTATAGCAATGCGCCATCAATTCATTGGCCCGCTTGGTCGCCGCATAGAGCGACACCGGAGCATCCACCCGGTCGGCCACCGAAAACGGTGTCTTTAAGTTGCCTCCATACACCGAGCTCGACGACGCGTAAATCAAATGCGCCACGCCCCCTCGCCGGCATCCCTCGAGCACATTCAAAAAACCCGTCACATTCGATTCCGTGTAGGCGTGCGGATGATCGATTGAGTGCCGCACCCCCGCCTGCGCGGCGAGATGAATGACCAGCGCCGGCCGCGTCGAGGCGAACAGCGCCTCGATCGAGGCGCGATCGGCGATATCCAGCCGCGCAAACGCGAAGTTTTGCGAGCCTGTGAGCCCGGCCACGCGCGCGCGCTTCAGCCTGGGATCGTAGTAGGAATTCAGGTTGTCGACACCCACCACCTGTTCGCCCCCCGCCAACAGCCGCGCCGCCACGTGATAGCCGATGAATCCGGCCGCGCCCGTCACCAGAATCACTGCTGAACCTCTTCGACCGGCCGATAGTAGGAGCGATAGTAGCCGTAGTAGTAGTAGCTGTCGCTCAATTCCTTGTGAACCTCGTTCAACACCACGCCGACCACCTTCGCGCGCAAGCGGGTCAGCGTCGCAAGCACGGTCGCCACGGCTTTGCGGCTGGTCTGTCCCGCGCGCGCGACCACAATCACTCCGTCTACCGCCGTCGCCATCTGCAACGGCTCGGCGAAACCCAAAAGCGGCGGCGCGTCGAGCATTACCAGATCGAAATCCGCCGAAGCCTCGGCCAGCAGCTCGGCGAGTCCCCGCCCGATCAGGTCCGATGCGCGCCGCGACGGCGGGCCCGCAGGGAGAATGTGAAGGTTCCGGACGCCGGGCGCTTCGATCACCGCCTCGCGCCACGGAATCTCGCCCAGTAGCGCATTCGATAGCCCCACCACGCTCGGCAAGTTGAAATTGCGATGCACGCTCGGCCGCCGCAGGTCCCCGTCGATCAGCAGCGTCCGTTTGCCTTGCTCGGCGTGCGCGGCCGCGAGATTGGCGGCCGTCGTGGTCTTGCCCTCGCCCGGCGCGGCGCTGGTCACGAGCAACGACCGGTATTGCCGGTCGAAGCTCCCGAGCAGAATCGAATTGCGCAGCGTCCGGATCGATTCGCCGAAACCGGAAAAATCGCGCTCCTCATGCCGCGTTTTCTCCCCGGTTTTTCGGCCGGCGCCGTTCGAATCCGCGGACGACCCGTTCGACCCCGTCTCGATCGCCCGCGCCCCCAGCCCCGCCGCGTTGCGGTTCTTCATCAGCGGCAGGCTCCCGATCACTTCGGTCCGGAGCGTGCGCGCCACCTGCTCCGGATCGCGAATAGTCTTGTCGAGCAGATCGCTCAAGACCGCCGCGCCCACCGCCACCAGCGCCGAAAACAGAAACGCGAGCATCGCGTTCAAGGGAATGCTCGGGAACACCGGTTTCAGCCCCGGACGCGCCGGATCGGCGATGCGGATCGAGCTGTTCTGAAACCCCGCGTTAATGCCGGCTTCTTTGATCTTGCGAATCAGCTCCGCGTATAGATTTTTGTCGGCTTCGGCCTCGCGCTTGAGCGCCTGATACTCGAACGAGCGCGCGTTCATACGATCGAACTCCGCCTTGGCATCGGCTACCGCCTGCTTCACCATCCCTTCCCGGCGCTCGCCTTCCTGGTATTCGACCTCCACCCGCTCGGCGATCTGTTGGCGCGTCGCCTCGATCGCCGCCTCCACTTCGGTCACCTTGGCCTGCGCCCGCCGGTATTCGGGATGATTGGCGCCATAGTGCGTCTTGATTTCGGTGAACTGCTCGCGCGCGTCGTTCAGGTGCTCGGTCAAATGCCGCAGCGATTCGCCCTGCGGCGTGGCGAGCGCGGCTTCCAACGATCCGTCGCGCACCGAGTCGAAAGCCGCCTGTTTCCGCAGCCGGTCCGCCTGCGCGCTGGTATATTCGGCATTCAATTGCAACAGCCGCGACGAGAGAATGTTGGTCTTTTCCTCCGGATTGATCACGTTCAGATCGCGCTCAAATCCCGCCAGCGCCTGGCTTGACCGCTCCATCTTGGCCTTCAGCTCGTCGAGCTGCTTCTCCATGAACTCGGAAAGACTGGCGGAGCTCCGCAGCCGGATATTGTAGGTGTGCTCGAGATAGCTCTGCGCGATCGCATTGGCGGCATCGGCCGCCAGTTGCGGATCGGGCGAGCGATAGCTGATCAGCAGCAGATAGGTGTTGGGCGGCCGCGTGACTTTGAGCCGCTTGAGCGCGACCGGCGCGTCATCCGCCCTCGGCCCCTCCACCGACTGCTGCTCATGCTCCCGCAAATGGAACCGCCGGTCGACCGGCCGCAGCACCGAATCCGACTCGACCAGCTTGATCTGCGTCGCCAGAAACTGATCGGCGTCGTTCTGCGCGCCCCGCGTCGAATCCTGCCCCACCACCCCCGGCGGCGTCTGGCGGTCGATATCCACCGTCGCGGTGGATTCAAAGATCGGCGTCAGGCGCGCCGAGATAATCACCGTCCCCAGCACCGCCGCCAGAACGAACCCGGAAATCCGGAAGCGGTAGCGTTTGAGAATCCAAAGATACTGCGAGAGCGGGATCTTGGTCTCTTCCGGCTCCTCGTCGGCGTAGCCGTAGGACGGAGGCACGCGCTCCATGTCGAGCATCGCGGGCAATCGTTCGTTCATGTTTCCTTACGGCCGGCTCAAAACCAAAATCCCGGAGCCTGTCGAGCTTGCGAATCCGACGGTCTTTTCAAGCACATTCATCGCGATCCGCGCCGTGCGATTATCCGGAACGTAGAAAATGTCGTTGGCCGAAAGCGTCACGTCCGGCGCTTTGCGATCGAGAATCTTGCGCAAATCGACAGGCGTTTCCTTGGACGATTTGCCCGGAGACGGGTCGCCCCGGGACAATTCGCCCGGCGCCGTATCGCCGCGCCGGTAGATGAAAGCCTCTTTGGTCGCGTAGGGCGCCAGGCCCTCGGCCATCGCCAGCGCCTTCAGCACCGTCATGCCAAAACCGTCTTCGATTCGGAACGCGCCTGGCTTCTTGACGTTACCCACCACGAATACCCTCCCTATCTGCGGCACCCGCACTTCTTCCCCGCCCTCGAGCGTGACGTTCAGCGCCGGATCGGCCGCATCGATCAACCCGTTGACTTTGATCCGCTCAATCGGGGGCGTCACCCCGTCCCGGGTGGGCCGCGTGACCAGGATCTCGCTTCCGGCGTCCGGACCGAGCCCCTCGGCGCGCGCAAGCGCCTCAATCAACGTGGTTTTCCCGACCGCCTGAAAGGTGACCGGCTTCCTGACCGCGCCCGCGACGTTGATCGGCCGGCTGTGGTATTCGGCGATGGTCACCGTCACCGCCGGATCCACCAGAATCTCTTCTTCAGAAAGCGCGTCCGCGATTTTCTGCTCCACCTCCGCCGGCATCAGCCCGCGCGCAACGATTTTCTGCTTGAGCATCGGCAGCCGGATCTGCCCTTCCGCGCTCACGCGCACCGTTCGCGTCAGCTCCGGCGCCCCATACACCGAAACCGCGATCAGATCGTTCGCTCCGATGGGCTGCGCGGGTAGGTTCGGCCCCGCATCGGGCGCCGATTGCGGAAATCTTTGCTGCGGCGCGGCCTGCGCGAGCGCAACCGCAACCATCCAAATGAGCGTCTTCAGCATGCCGCCCTCATTGGTAAAGCCCATTCCGGTGAAATCATGTCCGGCGCGACCTCCGCCGCAATCGATCGCTGCAACAGCTCGACCCCGATCACCAGCCGGAACACGTCTTTTTCACGAATCAACGTCCCGCTCAATCCGCGCAGCGGACCGCGCTCCACGCGCACACGGTCCCCCGGTTTCAAATACGGCCACGGCCGCACCGGCGCGCCCGAGCGCCCGATCGCCTGAAGCGAAGCGATCTCGGCGTCCTCTACCGGCGCCACCGCGTTTCCAAATCCCACAATCCGCCGCACCCCGGGCGTGTTGAGCACCCGCACCCTTTCCCCATACGCGAACCGGCAGAACACGTATCCCGAAAACAACGGCAGATCGATCGCCTTCACCCGGTCCGACCAGCGGTTCTGCGCCCGGTACACGGGCGCCAGCGCTTCCAAGTTTTGGAAGGCGAGCGCGCCCTCCACTCGACGCTCATGCTGATGCTTCACCGTTACGGCGAACCACTGCAAAGCATGCGTCCGCTCGACATTTTCGATGGGCGGGCATAGCTCGCGCCGTGTGAGTCCCATGACTGTAAGCTCCCCACGCCGGGTCGGACATTTCCGCGGAACGGCGTATGAGCTTTTGTGGAGAACCGAACCGATTTATCTCAGCCCGGTTAAGAGAAAATCCCGGCGATCAACGCCACACCTGATACCACTTGCGTGGCTCGGAAGCTATCTCTGTGCCGGGGATCTCCAGGGTTTTTCCCGTGAGAACCGCCCGTGGGTTGGCGACGCACAGCGCTTCGGCGATCGCCTCGCCGTACCGGGCCGCCAGCCAATCGCGCGCCAGATCGAGCCGCGGCGGACGGCGCTGGCAATCGTGCGCGTCGCTCGCGGCGAAGTGTGCAAGGCCCCGGCCGAGCAGCACTTCCGAGAACGCCTGCGCGCGGCGTCCGAACTCGCCGAGCAGGCTCTGCGCGGTGATCTGCACCTTGGCCCCCGCCTCGACCCAGGCTTCGATCTCCTCTACGCGCTGGCGCAGCAGCCCGTTGCGCTCCGGATGCGTGATCACCGGAATCATACCGGCATCTTCCAGCCGCGCGAAAATCTCGGGCGTGTTTTTGAAAATCAGCAGATCGGAAAACTCCACCAGCAAATAACATTTCTGGTCGATCGTGTATTTTTGCGGATGCGCGATCGCGTCCTGGATATTGTCGTAGCTCAGATGAAAATCGCAGCCCGAATACAGCCGGAGCACGGCGCCCGAAGCCTCCGCGACTTCGGCCAGCCGTTCGCGAATCACCTCCGGGTCGAAGCGATAGGCGAGGTTCGCGTGCGGCGTGCAGACCAGATCGGTGGTGCCGTTTTCGGCGGCCATCCGCACCATGGCGACGGACTCCTCAAGCGTTCGCGCGCCGTCGTCGAGCCCGTACAGAACGTGGCTGTGGATGTCGATCAATTACCGATTCTAGATCATTTTATCCGGATCCCTCCGATCGACGCGACCTCTGTGAGGTAGAATCGTTCGAACCTCAATGCCTATTGCCGTGGGTGAGCGCCTCGGCCCTTATGAGATCCTCGCGCCGATCGGCGCGGGCGGCATGGGAGAAGTGTGGAAAGCGCGCGATACGCGGCTCGGCCGCGATGTCGCCATCAAAATCTCGCACCAAAACTTCACCGCACGTTTCGAACAGGAAGCCCGAGCCATCGCCGCGCTGAGCCATCCCCATATCTGCCATCTCTACGATGTCTGTACTTCAAGTAACGCCCCGAATTATCTGGTGATGGAGCTAGTCGATGGCGTGACGCTCAAGGGTCCGCTGCCGCTCAATAAAGCCGTCGAATACGCCGGACAGATTCTCGATGCGCTCGATGCAGCGCATCAGAAAGCCATCACGCATCGCGATCTCAAGCCCGCCAACATTCTGCTCACGAAGCAAGGGATCAAGCTGCTCGATTTCGGTCTGGCGAAGCAAACCGGGATCAAGGAATCTGACGCGACAGTGACGCAAGCGTTGACCAGCCAAGGCCAGATCCTCGGGACGCTGCAATATATGTCACCGGAACAGTTGCAGGGGAAAGAGGCCGATCCGCGCAGCGACCTGTTCAGCTTCGGTTGCGTGCTCTATGAATTGCTCACCGGCAAGCGAGCCTTCGACGGATCGAGCGCGGCGAGCGTGATCGCCGCGATTCTCGAGCGCGAGCCTGCACCGATGCCGGCTCCTACACCGGTCGACCGCATTCTGAAGCGATGCCTCGCCAAAGACCCGGACCAGCGATTCCAGACCGCTCGCGATTTGAAAGCCGCGCTGAATTGGGCATTGGAGCAGCCGCCTCCGGTCGCGACCAATCAGCAAAAGAATAAGTTGCCGTGGGTCGTCGCTGGTGTTCTGATACTCGCGCTTGTCGCCGCGGGAGCTGGATGGTACAACGCCGCGCGCCCGGCGCCACTGCGTCCGCTGGTCCGGCTCGAGGTCGATCTCGGTGCGGATGTTGCGTTAGGCGAACCCGCCCTCCAAGGGAGCAACGTCACCATCTCCCCCGATGGAACGCGACTGGTATACACATCCGGCAATCCTCCGAAACTGTTCACCAGGCGCCTCGATCAACCGAAAGCCGCCGAGCTCCCGGGAACGCAAGGTGCAATTGAACCGTTCTTCTCGCCCGACGGGCAGTGGATCGGATTCCAAAGCACAGGAAAGCTGAACAAAATCTCGGTGGAAGGCGGCGCGGTGGTCCCGCTGGGTGACTTCGCCTTCGCCGGTGCGAGCTGGGGCGAGGACGGGTACATCTACATGGGCGTCCGGGCGAAGGGCCTCGTCCGGATTGGCGAAAGCGGAGGCACGCCCGAAACCGTCGCAGCGCTGGGCAACGAAGAAGCCGCACTTACTTCCCCACAGATTCTGCCCGGAGGCAAGGCGATTCTGTTTTCGGCTTACACGACAGCGAATCCCGATGCGGCCAGCATTCGGGTTATGACGCTCGCGGATCATCATCCCAAGACGGTATCTCGAGGCGGCACATCCCCCAGGTATCTGGCTACCTCGAATGGGATCGGCCATTTGGTTTATCTGAACAAAGCAACCCTGTTCGCAGTCCCGTTCGATCTGGACAAGCTGGAGACGCGTGGGACGGCCTTGCCCATCCTGGATGACGTCGACTTCAACGCGACCTTTGGCCACGCTCAACTGTCCGTCTCCCGCGGCGGGACTTTGGTGTACCGAAAAGGCGGCGGGGGCTCAGGATTGCTCACGGTGGCGTGGCTCGCGAGTGATGGGAAGACGCAGCCGCTGCTGGCGAAGCCGGGCGTCTACGGGCGTCCCAGCCTGTCGCCGGACGGCCAGCGGCTGGCCCTGGAGGTGACGGAAGGCTCGGGCGTCGACATCTGGGTTTACGACTGGCAGCGCGACACCATGACGCGCTTGACCTTTGACGGAAAGACCGGGGCTCCAGTGTGGAGCCCGGACGGACGGTACATCGTGTTCCGGTCGACGGGCGAAGGCATGTTCGTGACCCGTTCCGACGGAGCCGGCAAGGCGCAGCTATTAGTCCAGAGCAAAAACAACCAGGGTCCATGGTCCTTCGCGGCGGACGGAAAGCGGATGGCGTTCCACGAGCAGGATTCCAAAACCGCATACGATTTGTGGACCGTGCCGATCGAGAGCGACGGCGCCGGGCTGCGGGCGGGAAAGCCGGAGGCGTTCCTGCAAACGCCGGCCGACGAGCGATACCCGAGTTTCTCTCCGGACGGACGATGGTTGGCGTATATGTCCAACGAATCGGGAACGCGCCAGATTTATGTGCGGGCGTTTCCGGACAAAGGCGGCAAGTGGCAGATTTCGAATAACGGCGGCGAATACCCGATGTGGTCGCGGAGTGATCTGTTTTTCGAGACTGCGGATCAGCACATCATGGCTGCGGCGTATACGGTGAAGGGCGATTCCTTCGTAGCCGGCAAACCGCGGCTGTGGTCCGAGAAGCCGATGGGGGGCACCGCCGGCACCAATAAGAACGTGGATCTCGCGTCCGACGGCAAGCGCATCGTGGCGCTGATGCCCGCCACCGAGGCCAAGGAGTCGCAGGAGTCACAAAACCACGTCGTCTTCCTGCTGAACTTCTTCGACGAGCTCCGCCGGCGCGCGCCGGCGACAAAATGAGCCTCGCTGCTGGAACCAAACTCGGGCCGTATGAGATCCTCGCGCCGATCGGCGCGGGAGGGATGGGCGAAGTGTATCGCGCGCGAGACACACGCCTGGGCCGCGATGTCGCGATCAAGGTTTCGAGCGAACAGTTCACGGAGCGATTCGAGCGCGAAGCCCGATCCATTGCCGCGCTGAATCATCCCAACATCTGCCATCTTTACGACGTCGGGCCGAGTTACCTGGTGATGGAGTTGATCGACGGCCAGGCATTGAAGGGGGCCATTGCCGTTCGAGACAGCGCTCGATTACGCCCGGCAAATCGCGGATGCGCTGGAAGCTGCGCATGAGCGCGGCATCATCCATCGGGATCTGAAGCCGGCCAACATCATGATCACTTCGGACGGCGTCGTGAAGGTGCTGGATTTCGGGCTCGCTAAGAATGCGGACGCTCCGGCGTCGAATCTCGAAAGCTCGCCGACGATGACGATTTCGCCGACACGCGCGGGGATGATTCTCGGCACAGCGGCGTACATGGCTCCGGAACAGGCTCGCGGCAAGAGCGTCGATAAGCGCGCAGACATCTGGGCGTTCGGCGTAGTGCTGTACGAAATGCTCACGGGTAAGCGGGCGTTCAGAGGGGAAGACGTCGCCGAGATCTTGGCGTCGGTGATGAAGGAGCAACCGGATCTCAGCAAGGTCCCCCGAACCGTGCGGCATTTGCTGAAAAAATGTTTGGAAAAAGACCCTAAACTGCGCTTGCGCGACATCGGCGATGCATGGGATCTGCTCGATGACGGACAAGCTCCCCTTACGCAGCCACGGCTTGGTCTGGGCACTATGGGCAGCGATCGGAGTGCTCGCGATTGCGGCCGCAATCCTGGGCTTTTTCTATTTTCGCGAGCAACCTTCGTCACCAGCATCGGTGGTCCGTTTCCAGATCCCCGCGCCTGACGCCGCTGGCGTTGGGACGCCAGTAATTTCGCCCGACGGGAAACAGTTGGTTTACCAGGATGAGAACCGGCTGTGGGTTCGCTCGTTGGATACCCTCGAGGGCAGGCCACTTCCAGGCACGGAAGGAAGCCTCATATCGCAGCCGTTTTGGTCCGCGGATAGCCGTTTCATCGTGTTCGGCGCCGGGCTCATGCTCAAGAAGATCGACGCGTCCGGCGGCCCGCCGCAATCTTTATGCGAATTGCATGGCGTCCTTAGGGGGGGGTTTTTCAACCGCGGACGGCCGGATCGTTTTCACCTCGAGCCAGGATGGCGTCCTCCAGGTCTCGGCCAATGGAGGTGCGGCGTCGCGGCTTGAGATCGCTCGCCCGGAGGATCAGGTGTGGTTGGCAGGGCGCAGCCCCTTGCTGCCGGATGCCCAACATTTCGTGTTTGGCGTGATCGGCGGCCAAAACGGTGGGATCTATGTGGGTTCGCTGGATCATCGCGTGAAACCAAAGAGGCTGCTCACTGACGTGTCCCCGGCAGCCTACGCGCCTTTGCCCGGCAAGGACTCCGGGTATCTGCTCTTCATGCGGGATCGAACACTCATCGCCGCGCCTTTCAACCCTAAGCGGCTGGAACTCTCCGGCGATACGATCCCCGTCATCCCATCGGTGGACGGCTTCTCCGTGTCCGCGGCGGGCACGCTCATCTATCGCACGGGAGCGGGCGACCGTAAGCTCACCTGGTTTGACCGGCAGGGAAAGCCTCTCGGCACTGCCTGGTCGGCGGGCGCGTATAGCGAACTCGCCATTTCGCCGGACGGGTCGCGAGTCGTCGTGGTGCGCGGCGACGGCAACGGCAGCGGAGGAGGCGCTCCCACCGTTTGGGTCCATGAGTTCGCGAGGGAAGCGAGCACGCGCCTGGTGCCCGGAGGCAGCAGTATCAAGCCGGTCTGGTCGCCGGATGGCCTCCGCGTGGTTTTCACCGCGGCTCCTGGAAGCGGGGAAATTGGTTTGTATGAAAAGTTGTCGAATGGGACCGGCGATGAGAAAGCGTTACGGTTGAAATCGGATGTTCTCAAGTTTGCCTGGGACTGGCCTCCGGATGGGCGATGGCTCCTCTATTCCGTCGTCGATCCGAAAACCAAGGAAGATCTCTGGCTGCTTCCCATGACGAAGGAAATGACAGCAGAACCCAAGTCCGAGCCATTTCTGGTGACCGATTATACCGAGACCGACGGCGCGTTCTCCCCCGACGGCCGCTTCATCGCCTACGTGTCCGATGAAGCGGGAAATTCGAAGTATACGTGCGATCCTTTCCGGCCACGGGCGGAGGGAAGTGGGTGGTGTCTTCGGGCGGCGGCTACCAGCCGCGTTGGCGCCGCGACGGCAAAGAGTTGTTCTATTTCATGGCCGACGGAAAACTGATGAGCGTGGATGTCGCGCCCGGCGCTGCGTTCAAAGCTGGCGTTCCGAAATTTCTGTTCCAGGCGCCCATCTTCGGAGGGGGCGCCACCACCAGCAATCATTATTGGGATGTGGCGCCGGACGGCAAGCGATTTCTGATCAACACCGTCGCTGTGGGATCAACGATCAACGTTGTGCTGAACTGGCAGGCAGGGCTAAAGAAATGACGGCATGCAACGGCGCGTTTAAAGAGGGATGCCAGCCTACCGCTGCAAAGGCTCGAGCAGCACCGTGGTGATTCCGCTCTCGCTCCGGGTTTGAAGAATGCGCGCCTCCGTCGCGAGCAGGTGCAGCATGCGGCGATTTTCAGAAAGAATCTCGGCGCGGAACCGCGTGATCCCGTTGCGCACGGCGGCTTCGAGAAGCTGCCGGATCAGGATCCTGCCGAGCCCAAGATTCTGCCATGGATCGAGCACCACCAGACCCAGCTCGACCACGTCGGGCTCCTCGGTTCGCTCATACCGCGCGACCCCGATCAGCTCCGCGTTCGCATCGGCGGTCTCGGCGACCAGCGCCAGGCGATTGGCGGAGTCGATGTGCGAAAGATGCCACGCCATCGCTTCGCTCATTTCGGGTAGCGCCGCGAAGAATCGCTGATACACCGTTTCCGGGCTCATGCGTTGAAACGCATCCACCAGCGCGTGGTCGTCCTCGGGCCGGATCGGCCGGATGTTGACCCGAGTGCCGTCGCGCAAAATCACATCGGGGAGGGTCACGTGGAAGTTGGATGCAAACTCCCCGCGCGAAGGCTCTGAATTTATGCTATTTCGGGGAGTCGAACGCTACTGCCCGAGCATCGCTTTCATCTGCGTGAAGATCAGGATCACGGCTGGACCGAGCGTCACCAGAATCACCGACGGAAAGATCAGGAAAAACACCGGGAAAATGAGCTTTACCCCCACTTTTCGAGCCTTCTCCTGCGCCATCTGACGGAAGCGGATGCGCAGATAACGCGCGTGGGTCTTGAGCGCGGGTCCCAGGCTGGTGCCGAAACGGTCGGTGTCGAGCAGCAGGCCCACGAACTTGCGGATTTCGAAATCGTGACAGCGCGCCGCGAACTTCTTGA